>ERZ1031719.153-NODE-153-length-34340-cov-8.488464_pt1 | contig 34340 bp, 38 predicted proteins | sample MGYA00516702_ERZ1031719 | MGnify/ENA primary metagenome ERZ1031719 (study PRJEB33719, sample SAMN04261227) | wastewater metagenome | biome: rural village; feature: human; material: feces | host: Homo sapiens | place: El Salvador | collected 2013-01-07 ...
TTTCTAGTGAAAATTTTTGTTTTTTCACTGTCCACTATAAGGGGAGTATATCAAATTGACTGGTGGTTTTTTTGTTGACAATTGTCAAGTGGAAGACTAAAATTTGAGTAACAGCACTTGCTAGGAGAAGTCAGATGAAGAGATTCTCGTTGTATGTTAGGTTGCTATATGGTGTTATATTTCTAGTAACTATCGCCTTTGTTCTACTCTCACCAGAAGAAGATGCACTTCATTTTAATAATGGTTTAATGGTTGGTAAAGAAAGTAGGATTAATCTTTTTACTTATCCATTTCTTACTTTTATCCTTGGAGAGGCAGGGATTTTTTGGTCAAAATGGTATCGTAAAAAGACTAATCTGAGAAGTTACCCCATACTTTTAGCAAGTGAAATCAAATTTATTCAAATCTTATCATTGATTGTATTGATTTTCATTTTAGTCATGTTACATCAAGTGTTTTAATTTTACTAAAAAGATAAGAGCTCTGGAATTCTCAGAGCTCTTATCTTTCTGTAGTTATATCAGTTTCTTGATAAGTGTCAAGATTGAAAAATTCTGTTAGTTTTACAATCATTTTTTTGACTTCGCCAGCGATAACTTCAGGTCCTTCAGGATTTTCTTTGCTTAACCAATGACGCAAAACATTGTAGTATCCACCGATGATAAAATCCATGGCAAAATTAATTTTTGTCACTTCACCGCTGTAAGCAAACCAAGGGAGGGTAATGCTGTCATAGACTTCTTTGGTACGTCGGTTGAATTGGTGAAAGAAAAGATCAAAATGTTGGTGCTTGATTAAGATTGATAAAACATTTCGCTTATGATACCAAAATTCTAATGAACCAGCCACCATTTCTTCGAAACTTTCAGATTGAGCGAAGTTTTAGCGTTCTCTTAGATACTCATCGATTACCTTTTCAAAATAGTAATTTAAGAGTTCTTGTTTATTAGCGAAGTGACGATAAAAGGTTCTTCTTGAGACTTGGGAGATTTCGAGAATATCTTTAATCTTGATGTCTTCGTAGTTTTTGTCTTTCATCAGGCAGATGAGGGAACAAAATAGCCTGTCTTTTGTATCCTTTATTTGCTTAACTTTACCACTTACCATAATTAAATCCTTTCTTTTTCAGCAAAATAGGGAATTGGATCTGAGTATTAGTTAAAGTTATTATAGCACTCTCTTTGCGATGTCGGGGAAAAGAAGTTTATTCTAAAACGTTTTCCAAAAATATAAACGTATAAAATTTATGAGATAGCTCTTTCAATTATAATGTAAATACTTATTAAAAAATTATTGGCGATATGGACAGCGTATTCAAATTGTGTTATGATATGACAGTTAAAGGGAGAGTGAGTTATGCAGCAAAAGAAGAAAACATTTCCAATCATATCATTGGTTTATTTGGTGATTTATCTAGTTGCCGTTTTTTATAATATTGAGCACCATCAAAAGGTTTTTGTTTATCTGTGGTCAGCCTTGTTTTTGGGAAATTTAGCTTATATCATTTATAGTTTGATCAAAATGTTTCGAAAAGCTAATTAATGATGATAATTGAGTATAAAAAAAGCCTTAAGCAAGGCTTTTTTATTGATTAATACTTGCCATCAGGCTATCTGCTGTTGTTTCTGGTAAAATTCGAATGCGATCTAATGATAGTAAACCGTCATTTTTATCAGCAATTCCTTCATTTGTTGTAATACCAAGTTTATAGTTGAGTTCACCAGCGAGTTGGAGAGTGGTATCAGAATAACGTCCTGCAGGATAGGCGATTGTCATGGTATCTTGTGATAAGTTGCTATCAAGGTAGCTTTTGGCATCGGACATTTCTGTTTTTTGAGTATTGTCATCACTAGCAGATAAGTCTGGGTGGGTTGAAGTATGACTTTGGAAAGACATCCCTTGTTCTTTCATTTCAAGCATCTGGTCGAGACTTAAGTTAGCTGAATTTCCAACAGTACTTGTAATGACATTGTTAGTTGCTTTGGCACCGTATTTTTTCAAAATAGGGTAGGCATTATCGTAAAAATCCCATAAACTATCGTCAAAAGTTAACCAAATGATTTTTGAATTTCCATTTGGTAAAACATTTTCTGTCAGAACTTTATAAGCTTCTTCAGGAGTTAAAAAATAGTATCCTTCATCAGAAAGTCGCTTGATGTGACTTTCAAAGGTTGTCGGATCTACGATAAGGTTAGTGTTTGAAGCTTCCTCGGGAGCCATGACGTGAATGGCGTGATACATTAGAATTGGAAGAGAAACATCTGAATCTTGCTGAACCCAGTTAACGTTATTGCTATCAGTAGTTTGACTTGTTGAACTTTCTTGAGTGGAAGGAGCAGCCGATGATTGCTTGCTTGATTTTGATGAGACTTGCTCTGTTTTTTCTGCTGATAGAATCGAGTGACTCTCTTTTAATGTGAAAAAGAGCGTGGCGCCAGCTATGATACAGGATAAAAATAGAATAATGTTGACAAGTAACATTGGTTTTTTACTTTTTTTCTCGTGCTTGTGTCGTTTTTTCATGAAAATCTCTCTTGAAGACAAAAATCTGCTTTTATTGTACTACTTTTTTAGTACAGAATAAAGAGTTTACCGTAAATTAGGAAAAGATTTTTAGACTTCGTTATTTTTCTGTAAATTCTGAATAATTTTTATGGTATAATGTAGAAAATGTTTTTATTTTAGGAAGTGCTGGTTGAAAAAATCACTTTTCCGTTCGAAAATTACTTACTAAGGAGAATAAAATGTCAATAAAAATTGCTTTGCTCGGTTTTGGGACAGTTGCTAGTGGTGTTCCTTTTCTTTTGAAAGAAAATCATTCAAAAATTACGGAAGCAGCTCATGACACCATTGAAATCGCTAAGGTTCTTGTCAAAGACGATGAAGAAAAAAATCGTTTGTTGGCTGCCGGAAATGATTATAATTTTGTTACAAACGTTGATGAGATTTTAAGTGATGACAGCATTGACATTGTTGTTGAATTGATGGGACGTATCGAACCAGCTCGTACTTTCATCACAAAAGCTCTTGAAGCAGGTAAAAATGTTGTTTCAGCCAACAAAGATTTGATTGCCACTCATGGTAAAGAATTGATTGCGCTTGCTAAAGATAAAGGTGTTGCTTTTTACTATGAAGCAGCAGTAGCTGGTGGTATTCCAATCCTTCGTACACTAGCAAATTCACTTACTTCTGATAAAGTGACTCGTATTTTGGGTGTTCTTAACGGTACATCAAACTTTATGATGACTAAGATGGTTGATGAAGGTTGGACTTATGATGATGCTCTTAAGACAGCTCAAGAACTTGGTTATGCTGAAAGTGACCCAACAAATGATGTTGAAGGTATCGATGCTGCTTATAAAGCTGTTATCTTGAGTCAATTTGGCTTTGGTATGATAATTGATTTTGATGATGTGGCTCATAAAGGTATCACAACAATCACACCAGATGATGTGGCTGTGGCTCAAAAACTTGGTTATGTGATTAAACTTGTTGGCGACGTCCGTGAAGTTGAATCAGGTATTTCAGCAGAAGTGTCACCAACATTCTTGCCAAAAGCTCACCCACTTGCTAGTGTAAATGACGTTATGAATGCTGTCTTTGTTAAATCTATCGGTATCGGTGAATCAATGTATTATGGACCAGGTGCTGGTCAAAAGCCAACAGCAACTTCTGTAACAGCTGATATTATTCGCATTTGCCGCCGTATTAAAGATGGCAATGTTGGTAAATCATTCAACGAATTTGCTCGTGAAACAAAAATGGCAAATCCTTCAGATGTGACAAGCCATTACTATTTTGCAATTAATACACCTGACAAAAAAGGTCAATTGCTTCGTTTAGCTGAAATCTTCAATTCTGAAAATATTTCATTTGAACAAGTACTTCAACAAAAAGCAAATGGTACTCGCGCTCGTGTTGTTATCATCACTCATTCAATGAGTAAGACACAATTGGCTGCGGTTACTGAAAAATTGGAAGCTGAAGAAGATTTCAAAGTTTTAAATACTCTTAAAGTATTGGGTGAATAAGAAACGATAAGTTTAAAGGTGAAAGGAAGGCTCATTTCTGAGCAATTATAGTGATATGAAAATTACAGTACCAGCAACCTCTGCTAATGTTGGACCTGGATTTGATTCTGTTGGTGTTGCGGTTTCTAAGTATTTAACAATAGAGGTTTTAGAAGCTGCTGACAAATGGGAAGTTTTGCATGATTTGGGTGATGTTCCAAGTAATGAAACAAACCTTTTGATTACGACAGCTTTGCAAATCAAATCAGATTTAAAACCACATCGTATTAAGATGGTTTCAGATATTCCTTTGGCACGTGGTTTAGGGTCTTCATCTTCAGTTATTGTGGCAGGTATTGAGTTAGCCAATCAATTGGCTGACTTGAACTTGTCAGATGATGAAAAGCTTACGCTAGCAACTAAAATTGAAGGGCACCCAGATAATGTAGCGCCAGCTATTTTTGGAAATCTTGTGGTGTCATCATATGTTGATGGAAAAGCTAACAGTGCTGTTGCGACTTTCCCAGAGGCATCATTTGTAGCTTTTATTCCAAATTATGAATTAAAGACAAGTGATAGCCGTAATGTGCTTCCAGTTCAATTTTCTTACAAAGAAGCTGTTGCAGCCTCGTCAATTGCCAATGTTGCTATTGCAGCCCTTTTGACAGGAGATTTGGAAAAAGCTGGAAAAGCGATTGAAGCTGACCTTTTCCATGAACGTTTCCGTCAAAAATTAGTAAAAGAATTTGCTCAGATTAAAGAAAAAGCACATCAAGCAGGTGCTTATGCGACTTATCTTTCTGGTGCTGGTCCAACAGTGATGGTTTTGGCGCCAAAAGAGCAAGAAAGCAAAATTCTAGAGGCTGTTCAATCACTTGGCTTGGATGGCGAAGTAGTTGCTCTACATGTAGATACTAAAGGAGTTTTTGTTGAAAAAGACTAATTTAGGTTTTCTACTTGGTTTAGTAACATACATTTTGTGGGGCTTTTTGTCCCTTTATTGGAAATTACTTTCAGGTGTTAGTTCATATAACACCTTTTCTTATCGTATCATTTTCACAGTTATTACCATGTTGTTTTACATGCTGGTATCCAGAAATCACAAGCGGTATCAGAGTGAGATTAGTAGTTTGATAGCTGATAAGAAGAAGTTATTTATGATGATTTTGGCGAGCTTTTTGATTGCTATTAACTGGCTGACTTACATCTTTGCAGTGGCACATGGTCAAGCAACTCAGGCGAGTTTTGGTTATTATATTATGCCGCTTGTTTCCATTTTACTTGCTGTGATTTTCTTGCACGAAAGTTTAAGTTCTTGGATGCTTTCAGCAATTGCTATTGCAGGGTTTGGGGTTGGAATGTTAGCTTTTGACACTGGGCAAGTGCCACTGGTTTCGATTATTTTAGCTTTATCTTTTGGTTTATATGGTTTGGTTAAGAAAAATATTCGACTATCCAGTGATGTTGCTATGCTGGTTGAAAGTAGTCTGGTTTTGCCTTTTGTCATCATTTATTTGGTAATTTTTAGTAAGGAAAGTATGCTTGATTATACCTTGCTGGAGAATATTTTGTTGGTAATTTCTGGTGTGGTTACGGCAATTCCTTTGCTTTTATTTGCAGAAGCCGTTAAGCGTGCACCGTTGAATATTATTGGGTTCATTCAATACATTAACCCGACGATTCAGTTGATTATTGCGGTTCTTATTTTCAAAGAAACAATAGCTGCAGGACAATTAAAAGGATTTATCTTTATCTGGATTGCCATTGCTGTCTTTATTTTAGGACAAGTTATTGTGATGCGTAAAAATAAGTAGTTTGGAGCTAACATGCACAAAAAAACTGTTGTTGATTTTAAGGAATTAGGGCAACGTTTGATTTTTGAAAATCCCTTGATTGAGCTTTCTGCTAAGTCAGTAAAGGATGTAAAAACCATTTTGCAAGAGGTGGAGAATTACCAAAAGCAAGGATATTATGTCATTGGTTATGTGAGTTATGAAGCAGCCAAAGCCTTTGATGAGAAGTTTCCGGTCAAATCTTCCCCTCTTTCTGCTGAGTATTTAGCTTATTTTACGGTTCATCAAGAAGTTAAAAAAGAGCCTTTTCCGTGTCAATCTCAAAAAAATATTCAATTGCCAAAATCATGGCAATCAAAAACGACTAAAGGTGATTACGAGAAAGCTATTGCTAGGATTAAAGAGGAAATCAGGCAAGGAAATACCTACCAAGTTAACTACACTCTCCAATTATCTAGTCAACTTGAAGAAGATGCTTTGGCTTTATACAATCACCTAGTCATTGCCCAAGAAGCAGCCTACAACTGCTATATCGAGCATGATGATTTTGCCATTTTGTCCGTTAGTCCAGAGCTGTTTTTTTTAAAAAAAGGAAATCGTATAATAACGCGACCGATGAAAGGAACGATTACTCGTGGTTATAGGACCAAAGAAGATTTGCAAAATAAAATCTGGCTGGCAAATGATAGTAAAAATCGTACTGAAAACATGATGATTGTTGATTTGCTACGTAATGATATGGGACGCATTTCAGAAATCGGTAGCGTTAAGGTAACAAAACTTTGTGAGGTTGAACAATACTCAACGGTTTGGCAAATGACCTCAACCATTGAAAGTCAGTTGCAATCAGATAAAAGTCTTTTAGATATTTTTTCTGCCCTTTTTCCCTGTGGGTCAATTACCGGAGCTCCAAAGATTGCGACAATGGCGATTATCAATCAGCTAGAAAAACAACCTCGAGGCGTTTATTGTGGGACGATTGGGATTTGTCTACCGAATGGAGATGCTATCTTTAATGTCGGTATTCGTACCATTCAAAAGCTAGGTAATCAGGCTATTTATGGTGCTGGTGGTGGCATTACCTGGGGAAGTGTCTGTGAAGATGAGTACAAAGAGGTTTGTGATAAGGCTGCGGTTTTATATCGTAATCAACCTGACTTTGATATACTTACAACCGCTAGGGTATCTCATAAGCAAGTGGTGGATTTAGACGAACACATCAAGCGTTTAAAAGAGTCAGCAAGGTATTTTGCTTACCCGTTCTCAAAAGAAGAGTTTTTAGCAAAACTGTCTAAGCAGCTTGAGGAGTTAGATGATGCTGACTATCGTTTGCGAATTTTAGTGAAGCAAACTGGTGCTATTCAGTTCCAGCTAGCAGAACTTAGAGAACTGCCAGAAAATTATCTGAAAGCTGAGTTGGTTCATCGCAGTGAGTCAATTGACAGTCCGTTTACTTATTTTAAGACGACCTATCGTCCGCATTTACAAAGTTTATCTGGTGAGTCTATCTTTATTTCTAATAAGGGTTATCTGCAGGAAACGACTATTGGTAATCTCATTTTAGAAATTGATGGGAAATGGTATACGCCCTCGGTTGATGTGGGTATTTTAGATGGCATTTGCAGGCAAAAATTAATTAAGGAAGGTCGCGTGTTTGAAGCATATTTGACAAAAGATGATTTAAAGAAAGCTAGTCACATTTATGCTTGTAATAGTGTTCGTGGCGTTTATGAAATCACTTTGAATAAATAGCAAAGCTTCTTTTAGAAATAGTTTCTATCGATTTTCCTTGTGCTATAATAGAAGTGTTATTGTAATTTTATAAGAGAAAGGTATATGTGCTAAAAGCTTATCATTGAAAGATTTCGAGGTAAATGTCTCAATCTTATTTTTAATGTCAGCAACTTTTGGTCATAGTAGGACATTCATCAAATGGAATATCAAGAAGCTTTAGATTGGATTCATGGCAAGTTAAAATTTGGAATCAAACCTGGTTTAAAACGAATGGCTTGGATGCTTGAAGAACTTGACAATCCTCAGGAAAAGCTTGCCGCTGTCCACGTTGTTGGGACAAATGGTAAAGGATCAGTTACCAGCTATTTACAACACATTTTCTCACTAGCTGGTTATGAAGTTGGGACATTTACGTCACCATATATTGTTGATTTTCGTGAACGTATTAGCTTAAATGGGCAAATGATTTCTGAGGCTGATTTTCTTAAATTGGTGGAACGTGTTCGCCCTATTGTTGAACGTTTATCTGTTGAAACTGACTTAGAACCAGCTACAGAATTTGAAGTTATTACTGTTTTAATGTTTGAGTATTTTGGTCACATGCACCCAGTTGACATCGCGATTATTGAAGCTGGAATGGGTGGCCTTTATGACTCAACAAATGTGTTTAAGGCTTTAGCGGTTCTTTGTCCATCAATTGGTTTAGATCATCAGAATGTTTTAGGGGAAACTTATGCAGAAATCGCTGCGCAAAAAGCGGGTGTTTTAAAAGAAGGAGTTCCATTCATCTTTGCGACTGAGCGTGATGATGTCCGTCAAGTTTTTACTGAGAAGGCAAAAACATGTCATAGCAGACTTTATGAATTTGGAAAGGATTTTTCTGCTTCAGAAAATGAAAACAGTTTTGATTATCATAGCAAAGAAAGACTTGAACAAGTTAGTTTGGCTATGCCTGGAAAACACCAAGTCAGCAACGCTAGTCTAGCTATTACAGCAGCCCTTCAATTGCGTGAACGTTATCCAAAAGTGACTAAAGAAATCATTAAAGCTGGCTTAGCCCAAACTCACTGGGTAGGTCGTACAGAATTGGTCTTCCCAAATGTCATGATTGACGGTGCTCACAACAACGAAAGTGTTCAAGCACTGGTTAATGTTATGCAAAAGTACAAAGATAAGCATTTGCATATTTTATTTGCGGCCATTGACACAAAGCCAATTGATTCAATGCTTGAGTTACTTAGTCAGCTAGCTGATGTGGATGTGACAACTTTTGTCTATCACAATGCACTGCCTTTGGAAAAATACCCAAGCCAATACCATAAAGTAGCTAATTGGCAAGATTGGCTTAAGCAGATTGATTTAGATAGTCAGGATGATTTTTATCTGATTACAGGCTCACTTTACTTCATTTCACAAGTGCGTCCTGTACTTTTGTCAAGACAGCAAAATTAAGCTATAATAGAAAAAATAAAAAGATTGGAAAATAAAATGGCAACTCAAGAAAAACTCGAAGCAGCAGTTTACCAACTCTTAGAAGCTCTAGGAGAAGATCCAAAGCGTGAAGGATTACTAGATACGCCTAAACGTGTTGCAAAAATGTATCAAGAGATGTTTTCAGGCTTGAATGAAGATCCCAAAGATCAATTTACAGCTGTGTTTACCGAAAATCATGATGAGGTTGTTCTCGTCAAAGATATTCCGTTTTATTCAATATGTGAGCACCACTTGGTTCCTTTTTATGGAAAAGCTCATGTTGCTTATTTGCCAAGCGATGGTCGCGTAACAGGTCTTAGTAAATTAGCTCGTGCTGTTGAAGTAGCAAGTAAACGTCCGCAGTTGCAAGAACGTTTGACTGACCAAGTGGCTACAGCATTGGAAGAAGCTCTTCATCCAAAAGGCATTTTTGTCATGATTGAAGCAGAGCACATGTGCATGACTATGCGTGGTATTAAAAAACCAGGAAGCAAAACGGTGACAACTGTCGCTAAAGGGATTTTTAAAGAAGACCGCGAAGAACGTAAAGAAATACTATCTTTGATTTTAGGAAAATAATCGATTAAGGTATTGTATTACTAAGGAGATCATAATGAAAATCGGTAAACATAACATTGATGGCAAAGCTTGTATCATGGGAGTTTTAAATGTTACCCCTGACTCTTTTTCTGATGGAGATTCTTACACATCGGTTGAGAAAGCGCTTGAGCAAGCAGAGAAAATGATTGCTGAAGGGGCAAAAATTATCGATGTTGGTGGCGAGTCAACACGACCAGGTTACACTTTTGTGGAAGCAGCTGATGAGATTAATCGTGTTGTACCAGTTATTAAGGCTCTCAAGGAAAAATTTGATGTCCTAGTCAGTATTGATACCTACAAAACAGAAACTGCGCGTGCTGCCTTAGAAGCAGGAGCAGATATTTTAAATGACGTTTGGGCAGGACTTTACGATGGGGAAATGCTTGCGCTTGCTGCTGAAAAAAACGTGCCAATTATTTTGATGCACAATCAAAAAGAAGAAAAGTATGACAATATTACCAAAGAAGTTTGTGACTTTTTAGCAGAACGTGCGCAAGCTGCATTGGACGCTGGCATTGCTAAAGAAAATATCTGGATTGATCCAGGATTTGGTTTTGCTAAAAATGAAGCACAAAACATTGAACTTTTGCAAGGTTTGGATGCTGTTTGTCAGCTTGGTTACCCAGTTCTTTTTGGCATTTCTCGTAAACGTACAGTAGATTATCTGCTAGGAGGCGGGACAGCAGCTCTTGAGCGCGATATGGGAACAGCGGCACTGTCAGCTTGGGCAATTGCTAAAGGTTGTCAAATCGTCCGCGTGCATAATGTTGATCTCAATCGCGATATTGTTAAAGTGATTAGTCAACTCGTTTGAAAGGAGTAAGAGGAGAAGAAAGAGTTTGAGAAAAGTATCTCAGACTTTCTTCTTTGTTACCAATAATATGGATAAAATTCATTTAAAAGGATGCCGTTTTTACGGTTACCATGGTGCTTTTGCAGAAGAACAAACATTAGGGCAAATTTTTGTTGTTGATTGTACCTTGTCTGTTGATTTGGCAAAATCATCGCAGTCTGATCGTTTAGAAGACACTGTTCATTATGGATTAGTTTTTGAAACTATCAAAAAGCAAGTTGAAGAAAATAAATACATTTTGATTGAACGTTTGGCTGGGGCAATTTGCCAGGACATTTTTGAACAGTTTCCGCCAGTTCAAGCAATTACTTTAAAAATTTCCAAAGAAAATCCGCCAATTAATGGGCACTATGATTCTGTTGGCATTGAGCTAGAACGGGAGAGAGCATGATTAGCGTTTATTTAAGTTTAGGCAGTAATATTGGTGACAAGAAAGCCTATCTTGAAGCAGCACTTGATCGGCTAAATCAACTGCCACAAACAACCGTTGCAGCTGTTTCTTCATTTTATGAAACAGCCGCATGGGGTAAGACGGACCAAGATGATTTTTTGAATATTTGTTGTCAATTAGAGACAGAATTGGATGCTCAGCAATTATTGACAGAGTGCCAAGAAATTGAGAAGGATTTGCAACGTGTTCGCCATGAACATTGGGGACCTCGTACCATTGATATTGATATTCTTTTGTATGGTAGCGAGCATATCGCAACTGAAACCCTTAATGTGCCGCATCCTTACATGACAGAGCGTGCTTTTGTTCTTGTACCACTTTTTGAAATTGCTCCGTCGCTTGAGATTTATGGTAAATCTATTACATCTTATTTAAAAACATTAAATCTCGAAGAAGTGCGAAAACTTCAGTCTTAAATATCGTCAAAAGCTGATTTTTTTGTTATAATTAAGGTCGGCTTTATGCCGATTTTTTAGTAGATAATTGATTATTTGATCATAAATGAGCTAATAGTATTGATAAGGGTATTGGTTGATTTTAATCAAATGATAACTACAATTTTGATTAATAGTTTTAGAGTTGGAAGAAAATGTTAGAATTTTTAAATGATGAACTAAAAGGGATTGATATTCGAGTTAATGAACCCTTAAAAAAATATACTTACACGAAAGTGGGAGGTCCAGCGGACTATCTCGCTTTTCCACGTAATCGTTATGAATTAATTCGTATTGTTGAATTTGCTAATAAAAATGATATTCCATGGATGGTGCTTGGAAATGCTAGCAACATCATTGTTCGTGATGGTGGTATCCGTGGTTTTGTTATCATGTTTGATAAATTAAATACCGTTACAGTCAATGGCTATGTCATTGAAGCAGAATCTGGTGCTAACTTGGTTGAAACAACACGTATCGCCAAATACCACAGTTTAACTGGTTTTGAATTTGCTTGTGGTATTCCAGGTAGCGTTGGTGGTGCTGTCTTCATGAACGCTGGTGCTTATGGCGGAGAAATTTCGCATGTCTTGGTATCAGCTCAAGTACTTACAAAAGAAGGTAAAGTTAAGACAATTGAAGCTCGTGACATGAAGTTTGGTTACCGTCATTCAGCGGTCCAAGATAGCGGTGATATTGTTATTTCAGCAAAATTCGCCCTTAAACCAGGTGATTATGTCTTGATTGAGCAAGAAATGGCACGTTTAACTCACTTACGTGAATTAAAACAACCCCTTGAATACCCATCATGTGGGTCAGTATTCAAACGTCCAGTTGGACACTTTGCTGGACAATTAATCACAGAAGCCAACCTTAAAGGACACCGTATTGGTGGCGTTGAAGTTAGTAAAAAACACGCAGGCTTTATGGTAAATGTCGCTGACGGTACAGCTCAAGATTATGAAGATTTGATTGCTCATGTTATTGACACAGTTGAGAAAAATTCAGGCGTTCGTTTAGAGCGCGAAGTTCGCATCATCGGCGAGAAAAAAGATTAAAGAAGCTCCATGGAGGTTTTATGAGAATTGACTAATCCAATTATTGCATTTAAAAACGTATCAAAAGTATTTGAAGATAACGGTATAGTTGTTTTAAAGGATATTAACTTAGAGTTAGAAGAAGGAAAATTTTACACCCTTCTTGGTGCTTCAGGTTCCGGAAAATCAACGATTTTAAATATTATTGCAGGGCTTTTACAGCCAACCACAGGTGATGTTTTCCTTGATGGAGAGCGTATCAATGATATCCCAATCAATAAACGTGATGTTCACACCGTTTTTCAAAATTACGCCCTTTTCCCTCATATGAATGTCTTTGAAAATGTCGCTTTTCCTCTAAAATTAAAAAAAGTCGACAAAAAAGAAATTGAACGACGAGTGGAAGAGGCTCTTAAAATGGTACGTTTGGCTGGTTTTGAGAATCGCCAGATTCAAAAATTATCTGGTGGGCAGCGTCAGCGTGTCGCGATTGCGCGTGCTATCATCAATGAACCGCGTGTGATTTTGCTTGACGAACCTTTATCAGCCTTGGATTTGAAGTTGCGTACAGAAATGCAATACGAACTTCGTGAATTGCAACAACGTCTTGGCATTACCTTTGTCTTTGTTACACATGACCAAGAAGAAGCTTTGGCAATGTCAGACTGGATTTTCGTCATGAATGATGGTGAAATTGTACAATCAGGTACACCAGTTGATATTTATGATGAACCAATTAATCACTTTGTGGCAACCTTCATCGGTGAATCAAATATCATTCCAGGTAAAATGATTGAAGACTATTTGGTTGAATTTAACGGCAAACGTTTTGAAGCGGTTGACGGTGGTATGCGACCAAATGAAGCCGTTGAAGTGGTTATCCGTCCAGAAGACTTGCAAATTACAATGCCTGAAGAAGGTAAATTACGTGTGAAAGTCGATACCCAACTTTTCCGTGGGGTACACTATGAAATCATTGCTCACGATGAGCTTGGCAATGAATGGCTGATTCACTCAACGCGTAAAGCCATCGAAGGGGAAGTCATCGGACTTGATTTCACACCAGAAGATATTCATATCATGCGCTTGAATGAAACAGAAGAAGAGTTCGATGCGCGTCTTGAAGAATATGTTGAAATGGAAGAGCATGAAGATGGTTTGATTCATGCCATCGAGGAGGAGCGCAATGAAGAAAAATAATTTCTTCTCGATTCCATATATTTTATGGTTGATGCTGTTTGTCATTGCTCCCGTCATTTTGATTTTATGGCAGTCATTCTTTGATATCCAAGGACATTTTACCTTGGAAAATTACAAGACTTTCTTTAGTTCTTGGACTTATCTTCGAATGAGTTTTAATTCGATTTTATATGCTGCCATCATTACCCTTGTGACCTTGTTGATTTCTTACCCAACAGCATATTTTTTGACACAGCTTAAGCATAAGCAGTTGTGGTTGATGCTTGTGGTTTTACCAACTTGGATTAATCTCTTGTTAAAAGCTTACGCTTTTATGGGGATTTTTGGACAACATGGTGGCGTTAACGCCTTCTTATCATTTGTCGGTATTGGTCCAAAACAAATTTTATTCACAGATTTTTCATTTATCTTTGTTGCTTCCTACATTGAAGTTCCATTTATGATTCTACCGATTTTCAATGCGCTTGATGATATTGATACCAATCTCATCAATGCGAGCCATGATTTAGGCGGAAATGGCTTCCAAACCTTTACAAAGGTTGTCTTTCCTTTATCACTAAATGGTGTGAGAAGTGGGGTACAATCAGTCTTTATCCCAAGCCTTAGCTTGTTCATGTTGACTCGTTTGATTGGCGGTAACCGTGTGATTACACTAGGGACAGCAATTGAGCAGCACTTCTTGACAACACAAAACTGGGGAATGGGTTCAACCATTGGTGTGATTTTAATCATGGCAATGCTTGTGATTATGTGGATGACTAAGGAGAGACGAAAATGAAAAAAATTGCGAATTTATATCTATCTTTAGTCTTTGTTATTCTTTACATTCCAATCGCTTATCTGATTTTCTATTCCTTTAATCAAGGTGGCGATATGAATGGTTTCACTGGATTTACCCTAGAACACTATTCAGAAATGTTTACGGATAGTCGCTTGATGCTTATCTTGATTCAGACATTTTTCCTAGCCTTTTTAAGTTCAATTCTGGCGACAGTGATTGGGACTTTTGGAGCTATTTTCATCTACCAAGCTCGTCGTAAACACCAGCAATCCATTCTATCAATGAATAATATTTTGATGGTGGCACCTGATGTTATGATTGGTGCAAGCTTTTTGATTCTTTTTACGCGTTTGGCGGATATTTTCCATTTTAATCTTGGATTTATGACAGTTTTGCTTAGTCATATTGCCTTTTCAATTCCGATTGTAGTGCTTATGGTTTTGCCACGACTTAAGGAAATGAATGACGATATGATTAATGCTGCCTATGATTTGGGTGCAACACCTTGGCAAATGTTAAAAGAAGTCATGTTGCCATATTTGACACCTGGTATCATTTCAGGATTCTTTATGGCATTCACTTATTCCCTTGATGACTTTGCGGTAACTTTCTTTGTTACAGGAAATGGATTCTCAACTCTTTCTGTTGAAATTTACTCGCGTGCACGAAGAGGAATTTCACTTGAGATTAATGCTCTTTCAACCATTGTCTTCATCTTTAGTATCTTGCTTGTAATTGGTTATTACTTTATTTCACAAGATAAGAAGGGAGAAAGCAATGCGTAAATTATACACATTTTTCCTAGGGCTTGTTGCGGTAACCTTGATTCTATTTGGTGTTTCAGTTTATATGCAAAAAACATCAAGTTCATCAAGTCAATCTGATAAATTAGTCATTTACAACTGGGGTGATTATATTGACCCAGAATTAATTACAAAATTCACTAAAGAAACAGGTATCGAGGTTCAGTACGAAACCTTTGACTCTAATGAATCAATGTATACCAAGATTAAGCAAGGTGGAACAACTTACGACATCACCGTGCCGTCAGATTACATGATTGATAAGATGAGAAAAGAACATTTGCTCATCAAACTAGATAAATCTCAAATCAAAGGCTTAGATAACATCGGTTCAAAATTCATGGGCATGAGTTTTGACAAGCATAATGATTATTCAGTCCCATATTTCTGGGGAACACTTGGCATTGTCTATAATGATACTATGGTTGATAAAGCGCCAGAACATTGGTCAGACTTATGGAAACAAGAATATAAGAATGACATCATGCTGGTTGATGGTGCTCGTGAAGCAATGGGAATTGGTCTTGGAACTCTTGGCTACAGCCTAAATACCAAATCGATGACTGAGCTAAATGCTGCTTCAAAGAAACTTGATGACCTAACACCAAATATCAAAGCTATTGTCGGTGACGAGATGAAGGGTTACATGATTAATGACAATGCTGCGATTGGAGTCACATTCTCAGGTGAAGCGAGTGAGATGCTTAATTCAAATGATCACCTTCACTACGTGGTTCCTAGCGAAGGCTCTAACCTTTGGTTTGACAACTTAGTGATTCCAAAAACAGCTAAGCACATTAAAGAAGCTTACGCCTTTATCAACTTCATGTTGCAGCCTGAAAACGCTGCGCAAAATGCAGAATATATCGGCTATGCCACACCAAATACAGAAGCCAAGAAACTTTTGCCAAATGACATTAAAGAAAATAAAGCTTTCTATCCATCTGAAGAAACCTTTAACCATTTGGAAGTTTATAATAACCTTGGTCAAAAATGGCTTGGTATTTATAACGATTTATACTTACAATTTAAAATGTATCGCAAATGATACTTGATGAGTTTGGCCAAATTTCAAGTTCAAATTAGCTAGTCTGTAAAAACTCTTGGCTCTTTGTCAACTGTAGTGGGTAGATGAAAAGCTAACACCTAGAGAGGACGAACTTCGTCCTCTCTTTCTTTATCTCTTTTTTGTTTTTAGGAGATAAGCTGAAAAGGGCTCTCCCCAGCCCTTTTCACTGTTCAATGCAATCAAAATCCGTTTTTTAAAGTTTTCAAAGTTCCTGAAACCAAAGGCATTTCTCTTAATGACTTTGATGAGATTATTGGTAGCTTCCAGTTTGGCGTTGGAATAAGGCAATTCCATGGCGTTTAAAACCTTGTCCTTATCCTTTAAAAATGTCTTCAATACCGTCTGGAAAATAGGATTAACAGTGGCTATTTACTGTTCGATGAGGTCAAAGAAATGGACTGAGTTCTTCTCTTGGAAATGGAACAAGAGAAATTGATAGAGTTCATAGTGCTGTCTGAGTTCATCTGAGTAGGATAGGAGTTTTTCTAGGATTTCCTTGTTAGTCAAATGCATTCGAAACATAGGTCGATAAAATCGTTTATCGCTGAGTTTACGGCTATCTTGTTGTATCAATTTCCAGTAACGTTTCGAGGTTCGGTATTCCTGCGATTTTCTGTCGAATTGATTCATAATTTGAATACGGACACGGTTCATAGCACGACTAAGGTGTTGCACGATATGAAAGCGATCGAGTACAATTTTTGCATTGGGGAGTGAAACAGTCTGGGAATAGACTGTTTCAGCCTGAGCTCAGAAATAGAAGAGCGAAGGGGCTAGCCAAGTTGATAATAGGGACTAAACATATCCATGGTAATCACTTTGACCCGATTTCTAACCTTTCTAGGATAGCGTAGAAAGTGTTTTCGGATGGTTGCTTGGGTTCTTCCGTCGAGAATGGCGATGACATTTAGGGAGTCGAAATCTTGAGAGAAGAAGCTCATTTTCCCCTCCTTGAAGCTATATTCATCCCAGCTCATATTGGTTGGAAGACAGTTCAGGTCTGTCTTGAACTGAAATTCTTTTAGTTTACGAATGACCGTAGAGGTGGATACTGCTAAGCTTTCCGCAATGGTTGTCATAGATAGCTTCTCAATCAGTTTTTGGGCAATTTTGTGGTTGACAATAGCTGGTATTTGATTGATTCTTCTTGACTAGGGAAATCTCAGAAGTCGCTAATCGTCGTGCGAATACCGAGCATTCTTATACGTTCCATGGACGAGATGTTTATGCTTATACGGGTGCAAAATTAGCGTCAGGGCATATTAGTTTTGAAGAAGTTGGACCAGAACTTAGTGTGGAACATATTGTCGAGATCCCAACTGTAGAAACAGAAGTCGGCTTTGATTTTGTCAAAGGTGCTATTGATATTCTTGATGTTAGATTTGGATCTCTTTGGACATCAGTCACTCGTGAAGAGTTTTATACTCTTTTGCCAGAATTTGGAGATCGCTTCGAGGTAACGATTTACAATAATGATATGCTTGTCTACCAGAATCAGGTAACATATGGAAAATCATTTGCGGATGTGCGCATAGGTCAACCCTTGCTCTATATCAACTCACTTTATCGTGTTGGACTTGCAATTAATCAAGGATCGTTCGCCAAAGCTTATAATGTCGGTGTTGGTCAGAACTGGCATATTGAAATTAGACGTATTGTCAATTAATTACTTTATTTTACAAGGAGACTTACAATGAAAAATAATTCGATTAAAACTGTTGTTGCAACTGGTATTGGTGCTGCTCTTTTTGTTGTAATTGGCTTGGTAATCAATATTCCAACCTTTGTACCAAATACGAGCATCCAGCTTCAATATGCTGTTCAGGCTCTTCTATCCATTCTTTTTGGTCCTGTTGTTGGATTTATTGGTCATGCTCTTAAAGACTCTATTCAGTACGGTCCATGGTGGTCTTGGATTTTAGCTTCGGGTGTATTTGGGCTTGTTGTGGGTGTAGCAAAAAGTCGTCTTCGTATCCAAGAAGGAATTTTTGAAGGCAAAGACATCCTTGTGTTCAATGTCTTCCAGATTGTGGCAAACATTGTTTCTTGGGGTATCATTGCTCCAGTACTAGACATCGTTATTTATAGCGAACCTGCTAATAAAGTTTTTGTACAAGGTTTAGTTGCGGGCATTGCAAATAGTGTTACTGTTGCTATTGCAGGTACGATTTTATTGATTGTGTATGCGAGAACACAAGTAAAATCTGGTAGCCTATCAAAAGACTAATAAAATAGGATGAGCTGTTACAAAACAGCTCATTTTTTCGTTGTGAAATATCAATATAGTTTTTTGTTGTATCAAAACAGCTTTCAGTTCAGATTTTTGTAATATTAACTGGTACACGATATAATCTTAGAGAGTCATTTATTAGAAATGATAGAGTTTTATAATCTATTGCAAAGATTGAAAAGGAGAAATTATGTCAAAAGACATTCGTGTATTACTTTATTATAAATATATCCCAATTGAAAATGCGGAAGCCTATGCTGCTGAGCATCTAGCTTTCTGTAAGTCTATCGGACTCAAAGGACGTATCTTGATTGCTGATGAGGGAATCAACGGTACTGTCTCTGGTGATTATGAAACAACACAAAAATACATGGACTATGTTCATGCAAACCCATTGTTCAGCGACTTGTGGTTTAAGATTGACGAAGAAAATGAGCAAGCTTTCAAGAAAATGTTTGTTCGTTATAAAAAAGAAATTGTTCACCTTGGTTTGGAAGACAGCGACTTTGACAACGATATAGATCCACTTGTAACAACAGGTGCCTACTTGTCACCAAAAGAGTTCAAAGAAGCTCTCTTGGATGAAGATACAGTTGTTTTGGATACGCGTAATGACTACGAGTACGACCTAGGGCATTTCCGAGGTGCGATCCGCCCAGACATCCGCAACTTCCGTGAATTGCCACAATGGGTCCGTGATAACAAAGAGAAATTCATGGACAAGCGTGTAGTTGTATACTGTACTGGTGGTGTTCGCTGTGAGAAATTCTCGGGCTGGATGGTTCGTGAAGGTTACAAGAATGTCGGTCAGCTTCACGGTGGTATCGCAACCTATGGTAAAGACCCAGAAGTTCGTGGCGAATTGTGGGATGGTAAGATGTACGTCTTTGACGAGCGAATTATGGTTGATGTTAACCATGTTAACCCAGTTGTCGTTGGTAAGGACTGGTTCGATGGCACACCATGTGAGCGCTATGTCAACTGTGGCAATCCATTCTGTAACCGTCGTATTTTGACATCGGAAGAAAATGAGCACAAGTATGTTCGTGGCTGTTCAGCTGAATGTCGTGCTCATGAGCGTAACCGCTACATTGTTGAAAATGGTTTGACACGACAGGAATGGGCAGAACGATTGGAAGCAATCGGGGAGAGTTTGGCGCCTGTAAATGCTTAAAAAATAAATTGCATTGAGAAATCAGTGCAATTTTTATTATAAATGACATTTCTGATTGAGAAATATTGACAGAACATCTTCACAAAGGTGGAATCTAGTGATTCTTCCTTTTTTTCAAAGCCAATTTACGTTATAATGGTTCTATGAAAAAAATCATTGAATTTAAAGATTTTACATTTAAATATCAGGCACAGCAGGAGCCAACTTTAAAGGATATTCAACTATCCATTTATCAAGGGGAGAAAGTCTTAATCATTGGACCTTCTGGCTCCGGAAAGTCAACGTTAGGGCAGTGTCTCAATGGCATTATTCCCAACATTTATAAGGGAGAACACAGTGGGAGCCTGATTTTGGATGGTCAGGAGGCTTTTGATTTATGAGTTTATGATAAATCTTTACTAGTATCAACAGTACTTCAAGATACAGATGGACAGTTTGTTGGTTTGTCGGTTGCAGAAGATCTTGCCTTTGCCCTAGAAAATGATATGGAAAGTCAACAGATCATGCATCAAAAGATAGGGGATTGGGCAGAAAAATTGTCACTTACAGACTTATTGGCCCATCGGCCACAAGATTTATTTGGAGGTCAAAAGCAATGTGTCAGTTTAGCTGGAGTGTTAATAGATGAGAGCCCTATTTTATTGTTTGATGAACCACTTGCTAATTTGGATCCTAAATCAGGTCAGGATACGATTGATTTGATTGACCGACTGCATCGACAAGAAGGCACCACAACGATTATTATTGAACATCGTTTAGAAGATGTCTTGTACTGTCATGTGGATCGGGTGGTATTGATAAATGATGGTCAAATTTTATTTAACGGAAACCCAGATCAATTATTGAAGACTTCCTTGTTACAAGAAAATGGGATACGTGAACCTCTCTATATTTCTACTCTTCGAGCGTTGGGTTATCCAATTGAAGACGCAGAGCATCTTGCTTCAGTATGGGAGGTTGATGTAGCATCCTTGACTGTTGGTCAACTACCAGCTTTGCATTTTGAAAGTGAGTCAGAGGAAGTATTATTAGAAACAAACCATTTACATTTTTCCTATCCAGAGAAGCAGGTGTTAAAAGATATTAACCTTACCATTCATAAGGGTGAGCGGTTAGCAATTGTCGGAAAGAATGGTGCTGGCAAATCTACCTTAGCTAAGGCACTTTGTGGCTTTATTCGGCCAGAGGGAGAACTTCTTTGGAAAGGTCAATCTATTCAGGATGATTCTATTAAAGAGCGTGCGGAGCGTATTGGATATGTTCTTCAAAATCCTAACCAGATGATAAGTCAAAATATGATTTTTGATGAGGTGGCACTTGGCCTCCGTTTGCGAGGAGTAGATGAGGAAGTAGTTGAACAGCGCGTTCTCAATATATTAGAAGTTTGTGGCTTATACCCTTTCCGTAAATGGCCTATATCGGCACTTTCCTATGGTCAGAAAAAAAGGGTGACGATTGCTTCTATCTTGGTTCTCAATCCGGAAATCATTCTACTGGATGAGCCGACAGCTGGGCAGGATCAGCGACATTATCGAGAAATGATGGATTTTTTGGACCAATTAAATGCTAAAGGGCATACCATTGTCATGATTACCCATGATATGCAACTCATGCTGGATTATTCAGACAGAGCAGTTGTAGTGGTGGATGGGCAGATTATTGAAGATGCCAGTCCAGCAGAAATATTATCAGATGTTGCTGTGATAGAACAGGCCAGTTTGAAAGAAACCTCTATATTCCATTTGGCAGAACGTCTTAGAGTGAATCCTTTAGAGTTGACGATGTGTTATATGCAAGAAGAGAGGAGGAACTGATGAATCGCCAGTCATTAATTGGTTATCGTAATGGACAAGGTTTTATCTACAATCTTTCAGCAGTCAGTAATTTATTGTTCTTTCTAGCATTTTCCGTCGTTGCGATGGTTACCTACGATACTCGTCTTATTTTATGCATTGCCGTGTTTTCCCTCAGCCTGTTTAAATTATCGGGCATTCGTTATCGGGATGTTTCCTTTGTTCTCTTCTTTACAACAGTATTTGCCTTGCTGAACGCATTGATGGTGTATCTATTTGCCCCAACTTATGGCGTGATTTTATATGGAGCAGAGACCGTTTTGTGGTCGGGGATTGGGACTTATTCTATTACGAGCCAGCAACTATTTTATCTGCTCAATTTGTTATTGAAATATTTTTGTACTGTTCCTGTTGCTTTGATTTTTTTAATGACCACTCATCCCAGTCAGTTTGCATCAAGTTTGAATAAAATTGGGGTTTCATATAAAGTCGCTTATGCAGTAAATCTGATTATGCGGTATATTCCAGATATCCAAGAAGAATTTTATACGATTCGGATGTCACAAGAAGCACGGGGTCTAGAGTTGTCTAAAAAAGGGAGATTAGTGGATCGGATAAAAGGGAATTTATCACTTGTAATCCCATTGATTTTCAGTTCTTTGGAACGAATTGATACCATATCAACTGCCATGGAATTACGGCGCTTTGGAAAAAATAAAAAGAGAACCTGGTACACCTACCAGCCTCTGAAACAAATGGATTACATCGTCTTAATTATCATTTTCTTCCTCATAGGCATTACCATTACCCTCTTTATTACAAATCAGGGGAGATTTTATAATCCGTGGAAGTGAAATGATGAAGTTTATCAAATAATCAACCTTTATTGTTGACAAATGATAATTATCCTGTTAAAATAAATAATGTAAATAAGTTTAGAGTTTAAGTATCAGTTTCATCTTTTGTTTTTCCTCTTGATTCGTTTTACAAATAAATAAAAAGAGGTAACAAAAATGGTACAAGGTACAGTCAAATGGTTTAATGCAGAAAAAGGATTTGGTTTTATTTCACAAGAAAGTGGACCAGATGTATTTGCACACTTTTCTGAAATTCAGTCTAATGGTTTCAAATCTTTGGAAGATGGTCAAAAAGTGAATTTTGAAGTGGAGCAAGGCCAACGTGGTCTTCAAGCAACCAATATTACAAAAATTGGATAATAAAAGAGCGGGTTTCTTAGTGAAACTCGCTTTTCTTATGGGCTCTTTGTCAACTGTAGTGGGTTGATGAAAAGTCATAACCTGGAGAGGACCAAGTTGGTTCTCTCCATTTTTATATTCAAAGCGATGAGAATTCTTAATTTAAAGTTTTCAAAGTTCCGAAAACCAAAGGCATTGCGTTTAATGACTTTGATGAGATTATTGGTAGCTTCTAGTTTGGCGTTTGAGCAAGGGAGTTCAAGTGCCATTGACAATCATCTTATCTTTGTCTTTCAAAAAGGTCTTAAAAGCAGTCTGAAAGATGGGATGTACACTGCAAAGCGTTTCCTCAATGAGATTAAAGAAATGGTCGGCTTGTTTCTCTTGAAAGTGAAAGAGTAAGAGTTGATAGAGTTCATAATGTTCTCAAAGTTCCTGCGAGTAAGAAAGTAGCTTTTCTAGAATCTCCTTGTTGGTCAAGTGTATACGAAAAGTCGGGCGATAAAATCGTTTATCGCTGAGTTTGCGACTATCTTGTTGGATGAGTTTCCAGTAGCGTTTGAGTGCCCTGTATTCATGAGATTTTCTGTCAAACTGATTCATAATCTGGACACGTAGACGATTCATGGCCCGGCTCAGATGTTGGACGATATGAAAGCGATAGAGGACGAATTTAGCGTTCGGGAATAGCTTTTTAGCGATATCGTAGTAGGCGCTAAATATGTCGTCCATAGTGATGACTTTGACGCGGTTTCTAACCTTTCTAGGATAGCGAAGAAAGTGGTTTCGGATGATTGCTTGAGTTCTTCCGTCGAGAACGGCGATGACATTTAGGGACTCGAAATCTTGAGCGATGAAGCTCATTTTCCCCTTCTTGAAGCTATATTCATCCCAGCTCATATTGGTTGGAAGACAGTTCAGGTCTGTCTTGAACTGAAATTCTTTTAGTTTACGAATGACCGTAGAGGTGGATACTGCTAAGCTTTCCGCAATGGTTGTCATAGATAGCTTCTCAATCAGTTTTTGGGCAATTTTGTGGTTGACAATAGCTGGTATTTGATTGATTCTTCTTGACTAGGGAAGTTTCTGGGACAGCTATTTTCCTGCAATTCTGACAGCGGAAACGACGTTTCCTTAACCGAATCAATGTCTTATATCCAGCACATTCTAGATAAGGGATTTTAGATTCTTTCTGGAGGTCATATTTAGCCATCTGACCATGACAGCTGTGGCATTTAAGAGCTGGATAATCCAGTTTAGCGAAGACTTCTTTATGTGTTCCAGTGTCTACATAATCCAAGATAGTGATATTAGGGTCTTTAATTCCTAGTAAGTTTGTGATAAAATCAAATTGTTCCATATGAGTCTTACTAATGATGGTTTCGTCGCTTTTCATTATAGGTCATATGGGACTTTTTTTCTACACTAAAAAAGGCTCCATAATCTCTACAGTGGATTTACCCACTACAGAAATTATAGAGCCAAACTCTTTGGGAGATTTATAATTGAATAGTTTCTTTGGATAGTTGTTAATCCAGTTTTCAATAAATGCGACTTGTTGTTGAGTCGCATTTTTGCTTCCCTTAGGTAACCAACGCCGGATGAGTCTATTATGATTCTCATTAGTACCACGCTCCTAAGAAGAATACGGGTGGGCATAATAGATATGAGTAGGGTCAAAAACTTCCGCTAAACGACTGAACTTAGCCCCGTTATCAGCTGTGATAGAGTTCATTTGATAATCCTTGAGGATTGCTTTCAGAGCTTGATTGACTGAAAACGCGGACTTATCGGGAATGAGTCGAATGATTTGATAACGACTCTTTCTATCGGTTAGAGTCAACAGACACTCGTTTTTTTCCCGTGTTTGAATAACCGTATCAATTTCAAAATCCCGATATTCTCACGCTTATTAATGCTTTCTGGTCGTTCCTCAATAGACTTTCCAGCTGGCTTAAAATTGGGACTAGCATGCTTTTTCTTAGCTTTCTCTTGTCGAGGATAAAGCATATCAGCCTTGGTCAATCCTAAGTGTCCATGATGAATCCAGTAGTAAATGGTGGAGATGGGAATAGGTATCCCTTTTGACTTTACCATCATCTCGGGAGAGTATTTCTGTTCGATGTAGTGAGTTATCTTTTCTTTGAGTCCCTTGGTTAGGGAGACTTGTTTAACAGAACGTTTGCGATTGTTTTGATAGGCTTTTTGAGCAAAATCAGCTGAGTAGATCACTTCAAATTTTCCTTTACGCACTTGTTGTCTAACCTGACCACGTTTGACTTCGTTGTGAATGGTTTGAGGAGCTTTAGCTAATCTCCTAGCGATTTCACGATTTGAGAGCCCTTCTTGAAGCCAACATTCAATCATTCTACGTTCAGTTAGTGTTAAATGTTTACTTTTTGGTGTATAATAGTTTTGCATCTCAGAGTCTTTCTAATTGTTGTTGTGGTGATTACAATTATATCTCTCTGAGATGTTTTTTGATACCCTTAGGTGGCTAACTTCATTTTAGAACTTTCCATTTGATGAGTTTGGAAGAATTTCCAAGCTCTTTTTCAAATGTGCTCGAAATCAGCTTTAAAATTTGATAGAATAGTAGTGAGTTATTTTTTGAAAATAGTTGAAACTAATATGATATTTTCAATTTGATTAGATAGGAGTTTTAAATGGAAAGTTATCGTAGAGAGTACGAGTTTTCGTTATCCTCAATCCTTAGCTTTGTGTGGCGTGGTGTTATTGTAGGATGTGTTTCCGGAAGCGTGGTCAGTCTTTTTCGACTCTTGATTGCTAAGATTTTCGCGCAAGTGGTCAAGTGTTATCAACTCTCGCATGAAAATCCAGCTTTACTAGGTTTGATTTTACTAGTGAGTGTGATTGTTGTCATTGCTATCGGATTTTTGGTTAAATCTGATCCAGATATTAAAGGCTCTGGGATTCCTCACGTCGAAGGAGAGTTGAAAGGCTTACTTCATCCTGATTGGTGGTCTGTTCTTTGGAAAAAATTTATTGGTGGTGTCCTAGCCATTTCAATGGGATTCATGCTAGGACGTGAAGGTCCAAGTATTCAACTTGGGGCAATGGCTGGAAAAGGTGTAGCGAAATCATTGAAAGCGCAGCGCATGGAGCAACGTGTCTTGATTGCTAGTGGTGCAGCAGCAGGTTTGTCAGCTGCCTTTAATGCTCCAATTGCAGGTCTTCTCTTTGTTCTTGAAGAAATCTATCATCATTTTTCACGTTTGGTTTGGATTTCAGCGCTTGTTGCAAGCTTGGTTGCCAACTTTATTTCGTTAAATATCTTTGGTTTGACGCCTGTGCTTGCCATGCCAAGTGATCTTGCCATTTTGCCTTTACATCATTATTGGATGCTTTTGCTTTTAGGGGCATTTTTAGGCATGATGGGTTATCTTTACGAAAAAGTAACCTTGAATGCGGATCTATTTTATGACTTCTTAGGTAAAATTTGTCATATTCCAAATTATTGTTATGGTATTTTTGCAGCTATCTTGATTCTGCCAATTGGTTATTTCTACCCACAATTATTAGGTGGTGGAAATGGCTTGATTACATCATTGTCAACTAGTCATTTGACTTTTGCAGTGGTTTGCTTGTATTTTCTTATCCGCTTTGTTTGGAGTACGTTTAGTTATGCTAGTGGTTTACCGGGTGGGATTTTCCTTCCGATTTTGACTTTGGGGTCATTATTAGGTTTTGGTTTTGGTCTAGGCATGCACCAAATTGGCTTTATCAGCACATCTGTCCTTGTTAATTTTCTCGTTCTTGGTATGGCTGGCTATTTTGGGGCTATTTCAAAAGCTCCGCTGACTGCCATTATTTTGGTAACAGAAATGGTAGGAGATTTCCGACAATTAATGACTATTGCAGTCGTTACTTTGGTAGCTTACATTGTAATGGATCTTCTAAAAGGTGAGCCAATCTATGAAGCTATGTTTGCAAATTTATCCATTCCAAAAGACCGTGAAGTTATTGAACCAACGCTTATTGAGTTAACCGTGTCAGATAAAATCGCTGGTAAACGTGTTCGCGATTTGACTCTCCCTAAAAATGTTTTGATTACAACACAGATTCATCGCAAGAAATCAGAAGTGGTTTGCGGAAGCACTGTTTTAAATGCTGGTGATACAATTTTCTTGGTGGTTAATGAACCAGAAATTGGAAAAATTCGCAAATTATTGATGTGATTGTGTCAGTAAAATATTTTTGTATCCCCTTTCATTTTAAGGGGATTTTTGGTAAAATGGATACCAGTAAGAGGATTATTACTGGTTAAGCAGGCAAAACCTAGTGTGCATAGAAAGTATTTGTGCGTCAAACACAGTGCCTTTTGTGTACGCTAGTTTTGCCTTTTCTTTCCGAATTTTTTTGAGGGAGTAGTAGATAATGAGGATAGAAAAAGTCTATAATAACAATGTTGTTTTGGCTAAGGGGGATGAGGGAGAAGAAATTATCGTCATGGGGAGAGGACTTGGTTTTCAAAAGAAATCAGGTGACGAGATTGATACTTCTTTAGTTGAAAAAACATTTGTTATGCAAGATAGCTCTGCTACCAATGAGTTAACGCGAGTTTATATTGATTTATCGCCAGCAGAGACAGAAGTTGTTCTTGATATTATCAAGCAGGGTCAAGAGATTTTAGAGACTAATTTTGATACAGCTTTTTATATTGCCCTTGCAGATCATTTGCATTACACACTTCAGCGAAGTCGTGAAAACATCATTGTGCAAAATCCTTTGTCTTGGGAGATTCGTAAATTTTTTCCAAAGGAGCATCAGCTGGGTCGTGATGCCCTTAAGATTGTTTTTGAAAAGCTAGGTGTTATTCTGCCTGATGAAGAGGTTTCATCAATTGCACTTCATTTTATCAATGCTCAGAAAGACTCTGGTTTGGTTAAGCAAAGCTATCAAATTTCAAAGATTGTGACAGATATTTTAGGGATTGTTCGTTTGTTTTATGGCGTCGTTTCTGATGAAGACTCTGTCAGCTATAATCGTTTTGTGACTCATATTCAGTATTTTGCGCAACGTGTCGTTAATGGTGTGGTGCAAGGTAAAAATGACAGCTTTTTGTATGAACAAGTGAAGCTAAATTACCCAGAAGCTTTTCTTGCTCTGAAAAAATTAAGAATTATATCGAAAGCTCACACAATTTTCCGATGAGTCGTGATGAGCAAGTCTATATCACCATTCACATTCAACGACTGGAAACAAGTAGTAATTAATCATTAAGAATCTTCTCGGCTAAGGTCGGGAGGATTTTTTTAATAAAAATCTTGTGTGAATTTTTTTGAAAACCTGTGAAAGGTGGTCAGCTTTCAGAGATAAATGAAAATGTCAAAAAGTGTAAAAAACACCATAAAAGCGCTCGCAAAAAATGTAAGCGCATGCTATACTAAGAACTGTTAAAAGGATTGTTACTGATAAGCAGGCAAAACCTAAATAAATACAAGATAATTTTGGCGTTACCGCAGATATGGGCGCAGAAAATTGTTTAGTATTTATTTAGGTTTTTTCTGTTGTTAGGAAAGAACATTAAGAGAGGAGCCAGCATATGGCTAAAGATTATACTGAATTGGCACAAGATATTGTTGCTCACGTCGGTGGAAAAGACAATATCATCAAATTAGTTCACTGTGTGACTCGCTTACGTTTCACCTTAAAAGATGAAAGTAAAGCAGATGACGATTATCTCAAACAACGAGATGGTATTGTGACTGTTGTTAAGGCAGGTGGACAATACCAAGTGGTTATCGGAAACCATGTCCCAGATGTTTACGATACGGTTTTGAAAGTTGCCGGTATCCAAGGTGAAGGTGGTATTGATGTTAATGAAGGAGATGTTCCTCAAGGAAACCTCTTCGATCAATTCATCGCTTTGGTTTCTGGACTTTTCCAACCAATGCTAGGAGCTCTTTCTGCTGCAGGTATGATTAAAGGTTTGGTAGCTATTTTAGCAGCAGTAGGAGTGAAGGAAACAAGCGGTCTTTACATTATCTTAAATGCCGCTGGTGATGGCTTCTTCCAATTCTTGCCTGTTATCTTGGCATTAACAGCAGCTAAACGTTTCAAAATGGAACAATTCACTGCTTTAGCACTAAGCTTTGCTTTGGCTTATCCAAATATTGCAGCAAGTTTCGCAAATGGAAATGTTGATTTTTTAGGACTTCCAGTTATCTTCCCATCATCAAGCTACCTTCAAACAGTTCTTCCAATTATCTTGACAGTTTGGGTTGGTTCAAAAATTGAAAAATTCTTCAAGAAAATCATTCATGATGTGGTTAAAGTCTTCGTTGTACCATTCTTCGTTATCTTAATCACTGTTCCACTTGCTTATTTGGCGATTGGTCCTGTTATGAACTGGGCATCTAACCTTATCGGTGTTATCTTCACTAATATTTATGGCTTTAGTCCAATTGTCTTTGGTATTTTACTTGGTGCTTTGTGGCAAATCCTTGTTATGTTTGGTCTTCACTGGGGTCTTGTTCCAATTGCAATTTTGGACTTCTCTACAAAAGGTTGGAGTACATTGCTTGTTGCTTCAACAGCTATCTGTTTTGCTCAAGCAGGTGCCCTTCTCAACATCTTCCTTCGCACAAAAGAAGATAAAGTTAAACAATTGACTATTCCAGCTTTTATTTCAGCTCTTTTTGGGGTTACTGAACCAGCTATTTATGGTATTACACTTCCAATGCGCACACCATTTATCATGACATGTGTTGCTGGAGCTATTCAAGGGGCGTTCTTAGGTTTCTTTAACACAACTGCTTACACAATGGGTGGTATGGGACTATTTGCTATCCCATCATACTTCACCCCAAAACATGTTCCTGCAGGAGCAAACACAGATGTAAATAATGTTTGGTATTCCTTATTGCCATTTTGATGTCATTTGTTCTTGGATTTGTATTGACTCAATTGAATAAAATTCCTTACCTTTACGGTGGACCAGATGTTAAACCTGTAAGTGGTGACAAAGCGGCAGAACCAATTGCTGAACTTAAAGAATTAAAACAAGAAATTATTGCAAGCCCAATGAATGGTCAAGTTGTTAAACTTGAAAATGTTCCAGACGAAGTATTTGCGTCTGGTGCTATGGGAAAAGGGATTGCTATTGATCCTGCTGATGGTACTGTAGTTGCTCCAGCAGCTGGTGAAATTACCCTTGTCTTCCCAACTGGACATGCTATCGGTATGCGTACTGAAAATGGTGCTGAAATCTTGATTCACGTTGGTATGGATACAGTGTCACTTGCTGGTAAAGGCTTCAATACCTTTGTTCAAGTTGGTGATAAAGTTGACGCAGGTCAAAAATTACTTGAGTTTGATTTGGCAACAATTCGTGAGGCTAACCTTCCGGTTATCTCACCAGTGATTGTTACTAATTCGACAGAATTTGAAGATGTTCTCACAACACAAAATGCACGTGTTAACATTGGTGACTATCTTCTCACAACATTAGCTTAATAAAGAAAGGACGCTTGCAGCGTCCTTTTTAATGTGCTCAGACATAAGAAAAAGCTGAGATGAGTCAGCTTTTAATGAGATTTTCTAGCAGGGTTGATTAAGACACGACTTTCTTTTCGCTTACTGAATTGTTTGCGGTATTGACTTGGTGTTAATTCATAGTAACGTTTAAATTGTCGGTTGAAATTTGACAAGTTATTAAAACCAACAGCCGTAGCAATTTCAAGAACAGGATTTGAGGTGTTAATCAACATATCACAAGCCTTGTTCAGGCGAACTTGAATGATGAATTCCGTACAAGAGCTTCCAGTATGTTGTTTAAAGACCGCCATAAAGTGTGTTTTACTATATCCCATGAATTGAGAAAGGTAATCAATAGAGAGGTTCTTTTGATAATTGTTATTAATGAAGTCAATCAATTCACGAATCTGTTCATTTTTACGATAAGTATCATCAGTGTTCTTGCGAAGAACGTAACGATAATAAAAGAGCAAATAGAGGAATTCATTGAGTTTTGATTTGAGTAGCAGTTCAAAATGACGTCCTTCGTTTTTTGAAAGCTCAAAAATCGTGAAGAGGCACTCTTTGATTTCTTCATAACCTTCCATTCCCGGTTGAATACGTGGAACAAATTTATAAAGGCTAGTTTGCAAAGGTTGCAAGTAGCGAAGACTAACTTGATCAACGATGGAATATCCAATCATGTCTAAGTGAAAGCGAAAAGTATCAGTGACATGTTTCTGGTTTTCTAATGGGTGAATAGAGTGCATACCATTTGGTCGTATGAGGATAATATCACCCGCTTGACTATTAAAGTAATCGTAATCAATATGAAAACGAGCGGACCCTTCATAAATATAATTGATTTCAACTTCTGGATGACAGTGGAAAAAGACGTCAGGACGGCCGTTTTCAACCACTGTACTGTAATAATCATAAGGTAGAAGGTGCTTGCTTTCATCTATTTTTATTTCGTGAGCTGGATCTGCTTGTTTCATATAATCCCCCTTCTAATCATAACATAGTATTAACTACTCTTTTATTATAGCAGAATAATCCGAAAAATGGAAGCGTATTCTAGAAAAGGTTTTCATAAAAATTTTCAAGACCATATCAGATAAAAGTATTATAAATGAGAAGAATAGAGTTAGAATCATTTTTGCTAGCTGACTATAATAGGAATATAAAATCACTTAGCGAGACCTCTTTTTTTGATCGTGCTAGCAAGTGGTTTTAGAGTGCATATGACACGTTTGTTTACAAATTCAGAAAAGCTCCGAATGGCAGATTAATTTCCTTTGTTAATCGCGGAGCTTATTTGAGTTGAGAAACTTTCATGAAACGACTGTTTCTTTTAGATATTTTATCTCAAAAGTAGTAGAATAAAAGGGTAAACATAATGTTAATTTAGTCATTCAAGGAGGAATTAATCATGGAAGAATTAAAAAAAGTTCTCTTAGCCGGTATTGGTTTGACGTCTATGACTTTGGAAAAAACTGATGCTTTTGTAAAAGAGTTAGTCGAAAAAGGACGCCTCACTGTTGACGAAGGAAAAGAATTGCACTCTGAACTAAAACGTCGAAGTGAAGACGAAGCACAAGCTTTTTTAGATCAATTAAATGTTAAAACAAAACCTGTTCAATATGCTACCAAAGAAGATGTTTCTCGTCTTGAAGACAAAATTGACGCGCTTTTGAAGAAGTCAAATATCTTAAATTAGAAATTATCGGTGGGTTATGTCAGGTAGACGCTTAAGAGAAATCATCGGTGCCTTTAGTTCAGTTGGGTTAACCTCTTTAACCGAAAAAGGAAAAGCAGCAGAAGATAAATCAACGCCTCGCAAGCTTCGCTTAGCGTTTGAAAAATTAGGACCAAGTTTTGTTAAAATTGGTCAGATCCTTTCGACAAGAAGTGATATTTTCCCAGAAGTTTATGTTAGAGAATTGAGCAAGTTACAGAGCAATGTACTTCCACTTCCAACGGAATTGGTCATGGAAGCCATTGAGGCTGAGCTTACTGGTCCTATTTCCGCGTATTTTTCTGAAATCAGACCTGAGCCACTTGCTAGTGGCTCAGTTGCTCAGACGCATCGAGCTCGTTTGCTAAATGGGAAAGATGTTATTATCAAAATTCAACGCCCAAATCTGCCAGAAATTATCGAGGAAGACTTGACACTTTTGATTCGCCTTTCAAGACGTATCCCGAAGGCATTTATTCCAATGGTAGAATTACCAGAGGTTTTGCAGCAAATCAAAGAAAGCTTGACATGTGAAATTAATTTTCGCAATGAAGCACAAGCAATGATTACCTTTGCTGAATTGAACCAATCAAGTAAATGTATTGCCAGTCCAGAGGTGTATGGTGAGTTTACGACGCCACGATTGATTGTTGAAGATTACGTCTCAGGGATTCCAATCAATCACTATGATGAGTTAATCAAGGCGGGTTATGACCTTGAAGATATCGGTCGAAAACTCATGCTTAGCTTCATTAAGCAAGTCTTTAAAGATGGATTTTTCCATGGAGACCCTCACCCAGGTAATCTTTTTATCTCAGACGATAAGATTTATTTTATTGATTTTGGGATTATGGGAAAACTTGATAATGGCATGCGCGTGGCCTTAAATGATATTCTTTATAGCTTTACAGCACAAGACATCGAAGGTATGATGAAAGGTATTTTGTCTATCACAAGCTTTGACACGACCATGAACAAGTCAGCGCTTGCCCAAGATGTGGAACGCATGCTGGCCAAATATTCTAGCCTAGATATTGGTGTCTTATCTATCACAGATTTGATTGAGGATTTGTTAAATGTCTTTGTCAAAAACGGACTCAAAGCATCACCACAGATTACCATTTTAGAAAAAGCTGCTCTGCAAATTGAAGGCATTTTCCGTGAATTAGCTCCAGAAGTTGACCTCATGACCCTTGCTAAGAATTATTTCCTAGAAAATATGGGACCTGACATGCTTAAGCAAGCTTTGAACAAAGAAACCTTGCTTATCGAGCTATTTTATCAACTAAAAAATGGTAAGAATATCCCGCGTCGTCTCAATCAACTCTTGGAACAAGTCTTAAATGGACGCATTTTAGTTAACCATGATTTATACGATTACACCAACCGTATTAAGTTTTTTAATCGTGTGGTTAACCGCTTTGTTTTGAGTTTGCTCTTTTTTGCCGTATTGATAAGTGCTGTAATTTTGAGTTTTAATCAAAACTTAGAAATCCTATCAAATGGCCTTTTTGGCTTAGCTTTTGTGCTTTTTTTATGGGACTTAGTCCTCATTCTCAAAAAATAAAAATGAAACAAGATAGAAGGAATTTCCTAATGACTTAGGAAATTTTTTCTATTTTTATTTTTGTAACCGCTTACTATAATGACAGTGTATTAAACAAGGAGGATATGTAATGGCTAAGTTACCAGATAATTTTTTGTGGGGTGGTGCAGTTGCTGCTCACCAACTTGAAGGTGGATGGAAAGAAGGAGGAAAAGGACTCAGTGTTGCTGACGTGATGACAGCTGGTCGTCATGGTGTTCCTCGTGAAATCACTGACGGTGTGGTTGAAGGTAAATATTATCCAAACCACGAAGCGATTGATTTCTATCACCACTATAAAGAAGATATTGCTTTGTTTGCTGAAATGGGCTTCAAATGCTTCCGTACATCAATTGCATGGACACGTATTTTCCCAAATGGTGATGAATTAGAACCAAATGAAGCAGGTTTGCAATTCTATGATGATTTGTTTGACGAATGCTTGAAACACGGAATCGAACCTGTTGTTACTTTGTCTCACTTTGAATTGCCATATCATTTGGTTAAAGGTTTCACAAACCGTAAATTGGTTGATTTCTTTGTTCGTTTTGCTGAAACATGTTTCCGTCGTTACAAAGACAAAGTTAAATATTGGATGACTTTCAATGAAATCAATAACCAAACAAACTACCAAGAAGATTTTGCACCATTTACAAACTCTGGTATTGTTTACAAAGAAGGCGATGACCGCGAAGCGATTATGTATCAAGCCGCTCACTATGAATTGGTAGCATCTGCGCGTGCGGTTAAAATTGGTCGTGAAATCAACCCTGATTTCCAAATTGGTTGTATGATTACCATGTGTCCAATTTACCCTGCAACATATAATCCAAAAGATATCCTAATGGCACAATGAACAGCTCCCTGTCAAGTGGACAATGAAATAATAAAATATTAGGCGACGGCC
>ERZ1031719.159-NODE-159-length-33966-cov-15.340774_pt1 | contig 33966 bp, 18 predicted proteins | sample MGYA00516702_ERZ1031719 | MGnify/ENA primary metagenome ERZ1031719 (study PRJEB33719, sample SAMN04261227) | wastewater metagenome | biome: rural village; feature: human; material: feces | host: Homo sapiens | place: El Salvador | collected 2013-01-07 ...
ATGTTTTGGGAATTTAGGGAATCGATGTAGATAGAATTATTCGGGAATTAACGATTATCAGATTAAGATATAGAAGAAATTAAAGAATTCGTATCATATGATGAAACTCGCTTTTTTAGGTGTTTACCCCACTTGTTGAAATGCAGGAACAATGTGACGATCCTTTTCTTCTGGACGTCCACATTTAAGAACTGAATCTGTATATCGAAGCTTTCGATTGGATTGTTCGTGTGCATCAGCTATCTGATACCTCCCAAAAGTAAGTTCAAAAAGACAAGCGAAGCAATCACAACCCACAATTTCTACTGTTCACTCAAGAAATTGCTTTTTGTTGTTTTTCTTGATTTTTAGTATCCTTTACTCGTTAGTACAACTATATTCTCAACATGTGTTATCGACACATGAGGAACATGTCAACCATTACGGGGTAGGTTATGGAAGGAACATATCAACCGTATGCGTTTTCCGACAGGTCTAGCGGAAATTCAAAACAACATCCCTAGTAATTGGAGACTAATGGGATTGAGCCGCTAAAAACTCTACTTGATTTCCCAACGGCCTGATTTTCCACTTCCGACATAGCGAATAGACTTAGCCTGGTTCATATTCCTTTGGATGATTATTGAGAAAAACGCCGAAGTGCTCCGAAATCTCTTTCCTTGTGATTTTTTCGTTAGTCTTCATGGGCTTTTTGAGCTCTTCTTCGCTGAAGGAAAGATGAGTGCCATTGAGTGATAAACGTCTCATTGCATTGCTTTCCAGCATTTGTCATATGTAGTTAGCTTCAGTCTTTACTACGTCAATGTCCATCAATCATTTTGCATATCAGTTTTTACTCCTTAACTGACCAATAGCCATTCTTAAGGGATTCGATTCTTTCTATGAGCCCCAGTTCTTTTAGCTTTTTGAGATTTCTATTGACGCCGGATTCAGACAAACCCGTGATAGCCATTAGCCTTACAGTTTTCACGTTAGGATTGTCCCTCATGGTTTCAATAATCTTCTTTTGGCTATCGTTGATGTTTATCTTCGCTTTATTCTTCACTTCAGCATGTGTTTCATTATCTATTCTCTGGAATGGAATTGTCACAATAATCCTGTTCTTTTCGATTTTGATAGCTCCCTTACCATATCGCGAAACGATTTTCGGCAAAGAAAAAAGAGCCTCGACCTTTTTGAATCGGTGTTCCTCTTTTTGTTTCTGCCGTTTAACGTGGCATTCGCTTTGATAACTTTTATATCAGACATTCTTGTTTCCTCCTTGTTTGTTCTGATATAGAAGTTTGAAAACATGCTCCAACCCAATTATGCCAAACAATAGCTATGTTCCTAAATTTTAGATTTAAATTTTTGTCGAATTTTTAATTAATTTTTATATTAAATTTAGCATATAAATTGAGTTTGCTCACAATTTAAGCTATAATTTATGGGTAATAAAAAAGGATTGTAAGAAAGATGCGCAAAGAATTTGATTACTCCAAACTTGCTGATAGAACCTTCGACAGGGAAACCATCAATTACATCGGCCTGATACATGAATACAAGGGAAGGCAAGAGCTTTATCTGGAGCAGAAGCCAAAGGAACTCGATAAGCTCGTTGAGCTTTCCAAAATCCAAAGCACGAAATCCAGCAACGAAATCGAAGGAATCGTCACGACCAACCGGAGATTCGCCCAGCTGATGAATGATAAGACGACGCCGAAGAACCGCAACGAGAAGGAAATCAAAGGTTACCGCAACGTCCTTGACATCATTCACAGGAATTTCGACTACATTACTATTACCCCCAACATGATCCTTCAACTTCATAGGGAACTCTACAAATTCTCAGAAGAGCGTTTCGGCGGTAAGTTCAAAGATTCCCCAAACGAAATCGACGCCATAACGAAAGATGGAACAAAGATAGTTCTATTCCGGCCGCTAGAGCCTTTTGAAACACCAGAGGCGGTCGAACGGCTCCGCGAGGAATATGACAAGGCGATAAACAAATATCGCATCGATCCGCTCATCGTCATCCCAGTGTTCATCCATGATTTCCTCTGCATCCACCCATTCAACGATGGAAACGGAAGGATGTCCAGACTTCTCACGACACTGCTCCTCTATAAGAACGGATACGAGGTTGGAAAATACATTTCACTAGAAAAGAAGATACAGGTCACCAAAAGCGATTATTACGACGCCTTGCAGGAAAGCTCTCGTGGCTGGATAGACGATAACAACGATGACTCTCCTTTCATTAAATACCTCCTCGGAACCATACTGGCTGCGTATCGCGATTTCGAGGACAGGGTCAACATCGTTGGAAAAAAGATGTCCGCCAGGGAGATGGTTGAGAAGGCGGTGAATTCCAAAATTGGAAAATTTACCAAAAACGACATCGCTGAGCTATGTCCGGAAATCAGCAAAGGTTCCGTCGAGCAGACTCTTAAAAAGCTTTGCGATGAAGGCAAGATAAAGAAGGAAGGCGTCGGAAAGGCAACTTTCTACCACATAGTTTGATTATCAACTTATGGCACTTACAATCATAGTAAGTGCCTTTTTTCTCACAATTCATTAGTTTGCTCATAATTTCACTACTGCTTTTTGAGAAAGCTATTATTTTTTCATGTCTTTTATTCAGAAAAACTATGATGGATGCCAAATCTTTTCGATACGTTCTCTATAACCTTGGCGAACATGCTCTCATTTATGAGGCCCGCCTGATAGATTTTTACGAGTATGCCTATCCCCATGATGTAATCCAATGCCTTAAGGCTTATTGTATTGGATTAAAATTAAGAAGCCATTCTTTATAAATTGTTTTCGTAAAAAATATGAAAAGTATGTTTTTATCAGCTTACTTGTCTCTTTCAGTTTAATGCTTTGTTCATGTAAGAAAATCTAAATTCAATGAAATGTTATTTAAAAATAAATAACTTTCTAGAAATATAATTCCAAATCATAACGACTAAAGTTCTGATAATAAAGACAAGGATATAAGTCCATTTTAAATAGTCGTAGAACAAAGCTTCTAATCCTATTCCGATAACTAATCCAAATGCAGATAGCACTACAAACAGCAACATTCCGTACCAAGTTTTAGCATTGGATTTTGTACTGGCTTTATATACCATATAAACTGAGCACAAATAATTAACTATCACACCGACTATAAAGCCCATAGTGACAGCAATAATAGTAATAATTGTTTCAGATAAGCTGGAAGATGCTAATAACAATCTCATTCCATATGTAGTAGCAAAATCAAATACAGAAGCTATGATTCCAACTAAAGCAAATCTAACTATCTCCCAAAACATATTCTTGTCTGAAATCTTATCGTATGCAAACAGCTTCGTTATTATGTAATCATAAAACAAAGCTATTACACTCGCTAAATAGAAGGAAATCCACACAGGTAGGTTAGCATAGTTTGATTGATTGAACAAACATAGCAATAAATCAAATCCTGCAATTCCGCACGCTATTAAAATCACATAATAAACTAAAGATGAAGTCTTTTTAAATTTTGGAGTTTCTTTTGAAGGATTGAATAGAAAGAAACATAATTGAGAAGCTAAAGTAATTCCTAAAAATATTACTGTTCCCCAAGTTATCAAATCTAAGCAGAAGGAATAAGACCCTAGATTGATCATACTATTTTGATCAATCGGCGAAATCATTCCAAATAAACTAAATAATGATATTAATAGAATAATGATTGCTATTTTACCAATTTCATTTAAAAACTTAAAATTGTTAGATTTCACCATCATTGCTGAATCTATATTATCATCAAATTTAGCAGTTATAGTTTCTTTTTCATCAGTCTTTTCTTTTTCTTGATTATTCTTTTCATTAGTTTTTATCAATTCATCTATATCAAAATTAGATGAATTCAAAATATCATCATTTTGTTTTATATCTTCTATCTTCTCTACTTTTATTTGAGGCGTTTTCTTATAAAAGTTCATACTTATTTAACCTCATTTCTAAAGTCTAGATATTCATATAGGACCCCTATAAAAGCAAAGATTAACAACATAACGCCTGAAGCAACTAGGCATGGTATTCCATATGGCGTTTTTACTAATGAAAATCCAGTATGGTAGTTGAAGACAATAGACAATGTAGATAAATAATAAATTGCACTAGCAATAGTTAAAGCGTATCCGAACAATCTAGCTTCTCTTCTTCTACAAAAAATAGCTAATGATAATCCACATAATACTGCTACTATTAAGAAAAATGGAATTAATGGATTTACTATTTGGTTGTAATAAAAAATTGATTGACCAGAAGATGAAGTGTATAAAGGCAATAGGATTGAAACGACGAACAATATCATAGAAACAAAAGCTAGAAGCTGCGACAATATTTTTAATATTCCTCTCATATCTATGTTCCTCCATTCATTAAATGATTTTATACTATATTTAGGCTTTTAATTCTTTTACATTAGATATCCCATAAATATTTCTTATCGTTGGAATATCTAATAGCTTTATTGCTTTATATTCACTTTTAAGAAGTCCTCTCTTCTTTAAATCATTGATTGTTTTAGAAACTGTTTGTCTTGTAGTAGATAAAGCTAAAGCAATACTTTCCGTAGACATATGAACAACATTATTTAAAGATTCAGTTTGAATACGACACATGAATTCAACCACTCTTTGTGATGGTGTCCAAACAGCCAAAGCACAGAACTTATTTTCCATTCTGTTAAATAATTGAAACATAGATTTCATGACCAATGAATTCAATTCCGAATCAGTCTTTAATAATTTAAAGAATTTATCTTCTGAAAAAGATAAAATTTCTAAATCTGATTTAGCTATTCCTGTAGTTTTAAAAACAAGATCGGGATTCTGACCCATAATACCAAAAACATCACCAGCTCGATATAAAAGTGTTGAAGATTCTCTTTCATCTCCTTCATTAGAAAAAACTTCAATCATTTCTCCTGACAAAACAATAAAATCTTTTCTTAAAAGGGATCTATCAGTAAAGACAATTTGTTCCTTGGAAAAATGTTCCACATTAGATGGATATTTAAGCATAAATTTGTATATATCTTTGTACATAAAATTCATCTCCCTTAAGTAAGCACTTTTATTCAAAATTTGTAAAGCACCTTACATTAGTTATTATATAAAGATAATATATATATAAGGCTTAAAAAATGTGAAAACCACATTCTTTAAATTATTAGAGAGGTGCATATGGATTCTTCAAGTAATCTTACTTACACAAAAGAAGACGAGATTAAAGATAAGAAAGCTAGTAAAGAAACATTAAAAATTTACTGGGCTTGTCTTAAACCTTCTTGGAAAATGTTGATAGCATCCTTGATATTAACAACAATGGACGCTGTCTTCGAGTTATTGATTCCTTATCTTTCCGGTTTGCTCATCACTCAAGGAGTTAATGGATTGAGATTCGGTGCAGGATTGAATCAACCAAACTTCTATTACATTTGGCTTTATAGCGGATTGATAATAGGATTGTCATTATTTGCTATATGTGCACAAGCATCTGCTATGAACATAGACGCAAAGATTTCTAGTGACTTTGTAGAAAGACTAAGAAATACTATATTTTGGAAAGCTGAGCAATTCTCTTTCTCAAATATAGGTCATTTCCCTGTTTCAAAATTGACTACAATGCTATCTAACGATTGTAACAATATTCGTTTCTTCGTGTTGATGCTAACTAGAGCTGGATTTAAATCACCATTGATGATTCTCATATCCTTTGTGTTTATATTCTCACAGAGCTGGTTGATAGGACTTATAACAATTCCATTGTCGATTCTATCATTCATAATCATCGCAATAATCATCAAAAAAACACATCCATTCTTTATCAAAACTCAAACAGCAATCGACAATGTCAACAACAATGTTGAGGAAGATACAGAGGGAATTAGAGAAGTTAAAGCGTTCTGTAGAGAAAAACATATGGATGATAAGTTTGCTAAAGCTAACCAAGATTTAACCGATGTATCATTCACAGCCTTCTCTAGAATGGCAATAGTCTCAGCCATCACTCAATTAGCAATCAGTATTACTATTGGATTGATTCAATATTTCGGTGGTTGGGATTGGATGTACACTGCTACAAATACTCCTTTATGGTTGATATTCAATAACGGAAATCAATTCAATGCAGGCGAGCTTTCTATGCTTTCCAACTTTACAGCAGCTATGACAATGGCTTTCTCATTTCTTTCAATGTTGCTTCAATTTTATGGTCGTGCAGAGGCTAGTAAGGAACGTATCGACAGAGTATTAGTCGAGCCTATCGATATCTCTTACTCACCTAAAGCTAAGACTGAGGATTTTGATCCTGATCATCTTGCAAACGGTGATGTCTCATTCAAAAACGCCTGTTTAACATATGTCGATGATTTATCAAAGTTAGCCTTAGATCCCATATCTATCGATATTCCATCAGGAAAAGTTATAGGAATAGTCGGAGGAACGGGTTCCGGAAAATCTAGCTTTGTAAATCTCATCCCACGTCTTTACGATGCTTCAAAAGGTGAAGTTATAATTGCAGGTCACAATATTAAGGATTATTCAGTTCAAGCTTTAAGAAACGATATCGGTGTGGTCTTACAACAGAACTTGTTATTCACTGGAACTATTAGATCCAATATCCTTTGGGGAAAGCCTGATGCGACCGATGAAGAAATATGGAGAGCTTTGGAAATAGCTCAAGCTGCAGACTTCGTAAGAGGATTTAAAGAAGGATTGGATACACCTGTAGTTCAAGGCGGAAAATCCGTATCCGGTGGACAAAAACAGAGATTGTGTATCGCAAGAGCAATAATCAAAAATCCAAAGATTCTAATCTTGGATGATTCGACTTCAGCTTGTGATATGGAAACCGAAAGAAAGATTAAAGAAGGTTTGTTCACTAAGTTAAAAGGTACGACGATATTCATCATCGCTCAACGTATTTCTTCAGTCAAAGATGCAGATGAAATCATAGTCTTAGACAATGGTAAAGAAGTAGGTAGAGGAACACATGAGGAGTTGTTAAACACATGCCAAATCTATCAAGAAATCGATGCCATTCAAAAGAAAGGAGTTGGTGATTAATTATGAAGAAAAGAAAAGATTCATTTATCACTGGTACTGGTCCTACGATCAACAACGTAACTATTCAATACTCTTGTGGTGAAGAAGGGTATGAAGAACAACAAAACAAGTATAGTCAAAGAAAGAAAGGGTATGGAAAACCTCAACACTCTTGGTCATCATTGATGCGTGTCTTCCATTATGTTGGACCTGATAAATGGAAATTCACTTTTGTGATGTTCGTCACCTTATTATCAGTTCTAATATCTTTATTAGGTGCTTTTATTTCAGCCCCTTTGGTCGATGGCGTTTTAACTCCAGCTTCCTATGCTGCTACAGGATGGACTTCCATAGATCCTGAGACTTATGGTAATTCACTATCACCATTAAGTAAGATTGTCTTCAATATGGTCGATTGGACTAAGTCAAATGCACAATTCCAAGCCATGGGTGTTGCAGGTGGAATGTTTGGAATAATGCTCGGACTTTATATTCTTGCTTTCTTCCTATCTATCTACCAGGCTGTATCCATGACAAAGATAGGAACCGACTCTTTAAAAAGAATGAGAAACGATATGTTCTCTAAGATGCAGGATTTACCTCTTTCCTATTTCGATAGAACACCTCATGGAGACATAATGTCTAGATTCACAAACGATGTAGATAATATCTCCCAACTATTCATCAATGGAATGCTAGAAATATTCACTTCAATCATCTTTGGGTTAGGAATCTTATTTTTCATTTTCTATCTCAACTGGTTATTGGCTCTAGTCACTATCTTCATAGAATTAGTAGGTGTATTAATCGTAGTAATAAATGTTCATAGATCAGTATCTGCTTTCTCCGAGACACAGATTTCAATGGGTGAATTCAACGGATTTGCTGAAGAGGTTTTGTCTGGATTAAAAGTAGTTAAATGTTTTTCTAAAGAAGAGGATATGAACAAGATATTTAAATCTATAGATTATCGCCACACTCTTCACAATAGACGTTCAGTATTCTTGTCATCGGTTAATATTCCTGTCGTCAACAATATAAACAACATGGCCACGGGAATAATAGCTATGTTAGGTGCAATATTGATAGCTGTAGGTTCTAACATTCCTGGAACTGTTATATCAGTAGGAATCCTCATCTCTTACATTGCATTCCTAAGAATGTTCTCACGTCCATTCAATTCAATATCGAATATGATGACTATGCTTCAAGCTTCTTTGGCTGGTGCAGAACGTATCTTCCAAATGATTGACCAGGAACCCGAACCTGCTCATAACAAATCTTTATGGCGTTCATTCAAGGCTGAGGATGGTCAATATTACTGGACCAATGGAAAAGACGTCAAACATGTTCGTGGTGAAGTCGATATGAAGAATGTTTACTTCTCCTACATCAAAGGTCAACAAGTCTTAAAAGACATAACCATGTATGCTAAACCTGGTCAAAAGATTGCTTTAGTCGGTAGCACTGGAGCTGGTAAGACAACCATCACTAATATGTTGACTAGATTCTACGATATAGATTCTGGAACTATTACTATTGATGGAATCGATATAAAAGAAATCGATAGAGTATCTATGAGAAGAAGCATGACACTCGTCTTGCAAGATACGCACTTATTCACTGGAACTATCTATGACAACATCAGATATGGAAGATTAAAAGCATCTGATCAAGAATGCGAAAAAGCAGCTAAAATTGCTTGTGCTGATTCCTTCATAGAAAAGCTCCCTGATGGTTATAACACTGTAATTAGTGGTTCTAACGCATCATTATCTCAAGGTCAAAAACAATTGCTTTCAATTGCAAGATGTGCCGTCGGTAATCCTCCTATTCTAATTCTCGATGAAGCCACATCTTCAATCGATACAAGAACGGAAAGATTGATTTCCAAAGGTATGGATAACTTGATGCGTGGAAAGACAACATTCGTCATTGCACATCGTCTATCTACTATTCGCTATGCCGATTGTATCATGGTCATGGATCATGGAAAGATTATCGAAAGAGGAACCCATGATCAGCTTATAGCACAAAAAGGATACTACTATAAGCTATGGACTGGTAAAGCTGAATTGCAATAACAAATAAAAGCTAGCTTTTTATTTTGGTCTTTTGTGCTTTAAAAATTCAAGTAAGCAATTTAGAATTGCTAACTGTTAGTTTACTAATCAATATACACGATTAATATACTAATATCCTTAGATAAGCTCGCTAAGTTACATACAATCGTTATCTACAGTATCTGTTCCGATGATAGAAAAGTATTAGAAATTTTCAAATCAGCAATTGCTAAAAATATAAAAGTACTGATTCCAAATAATCTTCTCAAATCAAGACACCTCATCTTAAGGAGCAAAGAGAATGAAAAGATATTTAGCGATACTTCCACGCCCGTGACTTGCAAGATTTCCAACGTGTGGAGGAACATCTCATAGCTTATCTTTAAGCATACTAGGAAAAGGTAGACCTCTCCTTCGTCTAGAGAAAGATTTTTGTATCTTAGAAACAGAATGAGCGCAATCGATGTCATCTACAACAAGAGCCCTGAAGTCTATCCGTCATACAAAAAAAGTCTGAGGTCCTAGAGCAGGATAGCCTCAGGTGCACCGGCCTCAAGTGGTTCATGATGAGGCACAAAGAAATATCTAGGAAATATCTGGAGGTTCCATATTCGTCAACATGATAAAATAAAAAATGTTGCAACACTTAATTCATACTATGTTTTTAATATGAAAAAAGCGAGGATCCCCGCTTTTTTTAATCGAATAAAGTTAGAAAGTGACTTGAGTATTAGACTCAGGCTCTTTTCCACCCTTCTTTCTTCTTCTGAAAGTCATCTTTCTTACTGCGATATCAGCTAAGTAGATAATGACAGACAATAACAAGATATAGACATTAGTAGACAAATAACTTGCATGTACTTTTTCATCATCAGACATCTTATACTGAATATTATCTACATCATATAAATCTCCACCGGCTTGTTTTGTGAGACTATAGAGTAAATCATTTGAGTTGTCATCGAAGAAATTGAATTCTTTTGAATAATCGAAATTGATAAATACTTTAGAAGTAACAGATTCCGCTTTTCCACTGTCATCAGTTCCTGTATAAGTCAATTCAGCTTTATATTGACCTGTTGTAGGTGTAGAGATGACTGCACTATAAGTTTCACCATCGAAAGTCAAAGTATAGTCAGTAGATGTATTAGTATTAGAATCAGTAATCTTAGCCGTCAATGTAGCATCACTCTTACTGACATTAGGAGAAACAGACAAATTGACTGATGAACCATTGGGAGTATAAGACACGCTCAAGATTGAATCTGTATGCTTGTCTGGCAAGCTTTGAGAAATCATATTCTTGAAGAAGGTCTTTCCAGCTAAAGATCCACGCAATGTATTAGTCCAACTCTTATTCGTTCCACCTATCGATGAACTGAAGGTGGAGACTTTACCAAGTCCGTAATTCCAATAAGCATACAAAGGAACAGCGATAACACTTGCTGAATAAGTACTATCCATCTTTACGTACTGAACAGAAAGAACAGTTGAAGCACCATCTTTACTTCTAGAATAATAATATCCACCGATAGAACCTAACTTATTCACGACACCTTGCAAAGTTTTATCCTTCTTCAATAAGTATTGGATCTCAGCGTTTTCATTAATTTCTACTTCATCTATCGTCTCATTAGTGACAAAGCTCTTCATGATGTTAGATAGATTAAGAATTGAGCCGCTATCCAAGTATTGGAAACGTCCATTTCCTAACTTTGCCAATCTCTTCAATAAAGCAACACCATTCTTATAACCGATATCGATGAATGAACAAGAAATGTTCTCATTGCTGATATTGATAACTTTATCTCTCAAAGATTCATCAGTATCAGAAGATTGACCATCGGTCAAAGTAATGATGCTCTTGTATTCAGCAGCAATACCCTTGATTTGACCATAAGCAGCTTCCAAACCTTTGAGCATTTCTGTTCCACCACCAGAAGTAATTTTGTTTTCTATGTTCTTGATGATTTCATTTCTACCATCTTCAGAAGTAATAGAAGTCATAGGCTGAACAATAGTGACGTTAGATTCAAATGTGACAACTGAAAGCTGATCACCCTTATTCAACAATTTAGCAACTTCTTTAGCACCTTCTTTAGCATTGCTTAAACTTGCACCGGACATTGAACCAGAGCTATCGATAAGAAGGACGATAGCTCTAGAATCACTAGGCTGTGATTGAACAGGGAGCATATCGTTATAAGTGCTAAGCGATACATCCTTGGTATCATCCTTATAATCCATCAAATGAGTATTTCCTAAAGTAAGTACACTCTTTCCATACTCTCTAACAGCAATATTTAAGTTAGAGATGAATTTATCGTAGTTTTTAATAGTCTTCATATCGACATTCGACAATACGATTTCATCGTATTTGATAAGTTCGGTCAATTCAGTAGGAACTTTAGTAAATCTAGTGCTATTTCCTTTAATTTGAGCATCGACTTTAGTATTGGAACTAAATCCACCCAAAGCTTTAAATTGAGTCAACTCATCCGTAGTATTACCGATAAAGAGTAAGTTGAACTTATCACTTACATCTTGAGTAAATAATCTTGAATTGTTCTCTTTAAAAGTATCCGAGAATCCGACATCTTTTGTTGCTGATACAACAACTTTATAGTTATATGTTCCAGCGATAGATGTATCTAGAGTAAAGCTGACGATATTCACACCATTAGATAAATGAGTATCTTTAGATTGGCTCACTTTATCATTCAAATACAAACTAACTGTAGCATTAGTATCATCGGTAGCATTGATTGTCACATCGACTTGCTCATCTCTATTTAAGAAGGTGCTATCGTTATAAGCTAATGAAGTCAAAGAAACTTCATGAGTATAATCGGCATCGATATCTACAGCATCCAAATGAATACCTTTACTCATGATTGTCGACATTGCATCGACAGCAGAGTTATCAGTTTCAACACCATCAGATATCAATGTGATTCTCTTGATGACATTTTCATCAAACTGAGTTACAGTGAAATCCAATGCACTCTTTATATCTGTAGCAGTATAGTCAAAACTTTCATTGCTATAAGCATCTTTGATCGAATTGAATTTTTCACCAGGTTTGGATAAAACAACTGCATTTCTTCCAAAGGCTATAACACCGACTTTAGTGCCTGGTACTTTCTCAGCTTCTTCCTTAGCTTTATTGATGGCTTTGTCAATCTTAGTTTGTGATTCCTTAGAACTGGCAGAAGCATCAGCGAGAATATAAACATCAGTGTTGCTATTAGTGACGAGTATCTGTGGATTTGCAAATGCAAAGGATAGAGAGACACACAACAATAAATGAAGAACCAAAGAAATTATATTTCTCTTGTTGTATCTCTTCTCTTTCTTCATCATGAAGAATCCGACGATAACACCAGCCACCAAAGGGATCATTATAAATAATAACCACGGGTTCCAAAATTTAAAATTGCTCATGTCCGTACAGTATCCAATCCGTCAAGAAGAAGACTACAGCAACAATGACGAAAGGAAGAATATCGTCATAGATTGCATTAGCCTTTTGCTCTTGGCTATTCTTAACAATCGACCTCTGCTTGCCATCAGCTTTCAAAGGATCACTCTCATCACTAGGATATGCAGAGTAGAAGTTGACAACTTTCACTCTTCCATAGTAATTAGTGACTTTGACTGAATAAGTTCCAGCTTCTTCAAGCTTATATGTTGTTAAATCAGTCTTGCTGATAGGTTCTTCTTTGCCTGATGGAGTAGTAACTACAATAGTCTTAGCATTGTCAGGCAAGGAGAATGTAACTGTATCTCCAGCCTCGTATTTGAAAACATCCAACACCTTAGGATTCGAATAAGAAATGAAGTTTCTCATCAAGATAATGTAATCGGCCAACATAGGAAGATCTGATTTTTGCAAGTCGAAGTTACATACGATTTGTCTCTGATTGTTATCGTTCTTTCCAGCAAAGACGAAAGGAACATTGTCACAAGAGAGAAGAACTGTGAATTTGTTGTTCAAGGTATAACGTTTATACTGACCGACTTTAATAGAATTTTTCATTGACAAATTCTTTGTCAATTGTTGGAAAATAAGGTCACTAGAATTGCTTGTATATTTAGCAAGAGCACCAGGATCAACAGGCTTTACCTCTTCCTGACACACGAATCCACAGCCTTTAACACTGTCGATATTGAATAACCAAACAGCACCATCGGCAGGAAGTTGCTTGGGCGAATATCCATCGAAAACATAAATATCAAATCCTGTAACCGATGAATACAAAGCATATTGAGAAGATTTCATGACATCATAGTAAATCCTACAATTGTTTGAATTCAAAGCAGAGAATGCTGCCTCGTAATACAAAGGATTAGAACTTACCAACAATATCTTAGTGATATCACCTTCACTACGATACAAATAATAATCGTTATCTTCAGGAAGCTTATCTTCATTTAAGACACTGGCTTTGATAGACTCGTAAGTTTTATAGTTTCCAGCCAAATCAGCAATATCGACGCTGATATCGCTCAATTTACCTTTTTCTACATTTAGTCTCTTTTGGCCCAATGATTTATTATTGACAAAGAACTCAACTTTAATCTCAGTATCTTCAGCATATGATATGACCTTAGTTTTCAAAGTCATAACTTTCTTCCTTGAATCATATGAATATTCAAGGTCTTTGATAGCGTAATTGTTATCTTTAGAGCTAACATCCAATACTTTGAGATTATCACCAGGATTCTCACCCAAATCGATAGTTTCATCAGTAGCGATGTAACAAAGACTTCCTTTATTCTCTGAGACCATGGATTGAGCTATACTCAAAGCATTATCCAAATTTGAATTGTTATCATCAATCTCAGCATTATCGATAAACGAATTAAATATATCGACATCTGAAATGTTTTGACAAACAGCTTTGGTGCTAGAATCAGCTAAAATCAATGAAAATGTACATCCGTTGGTGCTATTAGCAACGACATCTTTAATCTTTTCCTTAGCGACATCGAATTTAGTCTTAGTATCGTCATCAGCACTCTTCATCTTCATACTAGCTGAAGAATCCAAGATGAAGACTATGTTATCAGCACCATTCTTAAAAGAAAATATAGGCTGAGCCAAGGAGAAAGCCAAGAATACTATTGCGCAGCATTGAAGGATCAATGCTAACAATTTAGAAAAAGTATTGATAGGATTTTTCTTCTTGATAAACTTCTTACTGAGTTCCCAGACGTAGCTGGAAGAAACAGTATCTTCCTTATACTTATTCAACAAGATATAGATGACGATAAGTACAGGAATAGCGAGGAGCAATAAAAGTCCCCAAGGATATTGAAAGCTCATTTTATCACCCCCTTGCTGATCATCTTATCTAAGAACAATTCTCTCATAGGCATTGAAGTCGGATAGAAGATATAATCAGCTTCACGAGAAGCACAGAAGTGAGATAAGTTATCTTTGATATATTCCAAAGCAGCTGTGTAAGCCTTCAAAATATCTCTACTTACGTTTCCTTTATAAAATCTATCTGAATCCTCACAATCGTAGAGAAGACTCTTACCACGAGCGCCAGGATTTATCTCTTCGTTTGCCAATAATTGAATACAAAGAACATCTCTTCTCTTTTGTCTCAAATAGTCGATGGCATCAAAATAATTGTTATCAGTTAAGAAATCAGAAATAATGATACTTTTTCCATCACCATATCCAACTTGGCTCTTAATGATAGCATCGCTGATGAAGCTATCACCACCGAACTTTATCTTGTTGAGACTCGATACACTTTGAAGGAATCTCTCTTTACCGACTATTTTTTCAAACAATGGTTCGACTCTATGTCCGTTGATAGTATAAATAGAAACTCTATCCATCTCAGAAACAGACAAGTACGCAAGTGTAGTAGCTAAGCGTAATGCAAAATTACTTTTGTTATAGAAAGACATAGATCTAGAAGTATCTATGTAGATTCTAGTATTCATCTGCTTTTCATCCAAATAAAGCTTGATGTATAACTCTTCAAATCTACCATAAATATTCCAATCTATCTTAGTAATATCATCTCCTTCGATATACTTCCTATAATCCGCAAATTCACATGAAGAGCCATATTTCTTGGATTTATGCGATCCACCGAACAAGCCGGCTACATTGTCTTTGACAGCCATCGAGAATAGCTCGACTTGTTGCAAAAATTGCTCATCAATAATTTGTTTCATAGGCTACTTAGCCTTTCTATTCTCTTTGATAAGTAATCCTATTACATCATCGACAGACAAATTATCATTAATTGCGTTGTAATTGACTTTGATTCTGTGTCTCAAGACAGGGAAAGCCAAAGCATCGATATCATCATAAGAAACATTGTAGTTTCCTTCCATCAAAGCCTTGATCTTACCACCAGTGATAAGAGCCTGACAGGCTCTAGGTGAAGCACCGAACTTAACATATTTTCTAGCGACTTCAGAAGTCTCATCAACTTCAGGGTGAGTTTTGTGGACGAGTCTCATAGCATAGTCCAAGACATCTTGAATCACAGGAACTCCGACAGCAAACTTTCTCATTTCCAAGATGGTGTTTCCATCGACGACAGGTGTAGCCTTTTCAGATTGATCAGCTTGTGTCATCGTGACGATATCACCCAATTCTTGAACTGAAGGATAATCCATAGTCAACTTAAACATAAAACGGTCCATCTGAGCTTCAGGCAAAGGATAAGTACCATCTTGTTCGATAGGGTTCTGAGTAGCCAAGACGAAGAAAGGCTCTGCCATAGGATAGTTGACACCACTGACTGTAACCTTATGCTCCTGCATGACCTCCAACATAGCTGCTTGAGTCTTAGGAGTAGTACGGTTGATTTCATCAGCCAAGACAATTTGAGCAAAGATAGGTCCTTTTTGGAAGGAAGTAGTCAAATTACCATCTGCACCTTTTCTGATGACATTAGTACCAGTGACGTCGTTAGGCATCAAATCAGGAGTAAACTGAATTCTGGAGAACGGCAAGGACAATGTTTGTCCTAATGAACGAACTAATCTTGTTTTTCCAGTTCCAGGAACACCTTCGAGCAAGACGTTACCACCAGCGATAATAGCGGTAATAACATTGTCTATAACATCATCCTGACCTACGATATCTTTGTGAACCTCTTCTTTAATCTTAGCAATAGATTCACTAAATTCTTTAAGCATTTCTTCGTTTTCCATGTTTGAGTTTCCCCTCTTTAATGTTAAATATACAATCTAAGTCTAATTACCACCCTGTCCAGCATTATCGCCAGTTCCAGAGTTGTCTCCAGTTCCAGTACCGGTTCCGGAATTGTCTCCACTTCCGGAGTTATCTCCGGAATTATCGCCACCATACAAATACTTGAAGTAATCAGAGACAGAAGAATCTACATCGCTATCGCCAGAGTCTTTAGCATCGTTAGCAGCTTGACCTTGGTAATCTTTGATGACTTCACCATAACTCTTGGATCCCTCATCTCCGGTGTAAACCTTATCGTTTCCTCTATAGTTGGTGTTTCCATCTCCCCCACCAGCTCCATCTCCTTTGCCTTCACCTTTTCCTTCACCTTGCTGTCCGCCACTTCCTTGACCTTGGCCATTGCTTTGAGAACCGTTTTGGCCATCGCCTTTATTTCCTTGATTATTACCTTGGTTTCCTTGATTACCTTGTTCGCCTTGATTGCCCTGGTTACCTTGGTTACCGTCTTGATCACCGTTGTCGCCATTGCTTCCGCTGTTACCATCGTTGCCTTGGTTACCTTGGTTACCCTGGTTACCATCTTGATCACCATTGTTATCGCCAGGCTTACCATCACTAGGATCACCATTACCGCCACCGCCATTCTGAGTAGGATCGATAAGATCTTCCATCTTTTTCTTTACTTCTTCAGCTAAAGCAGTGTTGCTATTTTCAATTTGAACATCAGTAATTAAGTCAGATAAAGCTTGTTCGAAAGCAGTGTAAATACCCTGTTTCAAAGTAGTGATTTTTGCACCGTTAGAGCTACCACATGCCTTGGCCTCTGGAGAATAAGCTTTGAGCTTTGTGCTCAATATGTTGAAGATTCCATAGATTTCATCGGTAGATTCAACCTTAGAAGCTTTCAAAGAATCATCGATATGAGCTGCCCAAGTATCCAAATAGCTACCTAACTTTGCTCCATCAGAACGAATATCGCTCAATGAATAAGGCTTCAAATATTCGTTTCCATCTGAATACATAGTGAGATATCCATCTTTATCTTTGTTAGTGGCTGACTTCTTTATTTCAGTGTTGTCTTCCAACCAGTGGAATCCATCAGTGATGATTTGGTTATCGGATATTCCAGTGTCACCATTGAACATTCCGATTCCGACCTTAATAAAGAATGTATCGCCGTGTGTTTGAAGTGCAAGACCGATTTCCTCTTTGACGTTTACTCTATTCAAAGCATCATCGACTTGACCTTGAGCATCTTTAACTTTCTCAGTTCTAGAAGCAATATCAGTATCATTTTCCAAATCAGCTTGTAGTTTTTCTAAAATTGCAAACAATTCTTGTTTGAATTCCTCAGAAGCATCCGATTTAGAAATGTAGTCCTCGATGTCTTTGATGATATCATCAGTACGATCATTGAAGTCTTTGCCATTATTTCCAGGATTTACAATCGTATTAAATCCTTCTTTAATTTGATTTGTAAATAAAGAAGTAGTGAGTAAGGAAGCTCCTAAGACTATTGCAGGTAAAGTCCAAACAGCAAGCTTTACAGTCATCTTCTTAGGATTTTGCTTCTTGACTTCGACTTTAGCATCTTCTCTTTGCCTATCGATCAAGAATGAGCTCTTTCCTTGGAACTCCACCATTGTTGCGCATTTCTCTTTGAGATCGTAAGTGGAGTCGATTCTCTTTGCAACATCGCCTTCCTTAGGATTCTTGACAACGCAGTAAATAACTGCAGTTACCAACATAGCTAACACTCCACCACAGACCTCAATTGTGATATAAGGCCAGGTGGTCAATTTAGCCAACAAAAAGGACATTACAAGGATTGCAGATACGACCAATCCCAAAGCCAATCCCCACAAAGAACCTTTAATAATGTTCTCTAAAACAAGTTTTCTTTTATATTGTTTTAACATAAGCTAACTCCTTTCCACATAATGGATAAAAGCCAAATCAATTTTTAAATATTTATATCAACTTTTTTTAATATTTATATCAACTTTAATTTAACTTCTCTCCACATTTCCTCGCTCTTTGAGCTACTAAATATTAACACTAAATATAAAATTAATCAAATAAATAGGTTGAATATACTTTGTATTCTTGCTGAAAGTACTTTCATACCATTTTCTTAGCAATATTTAGGCATTTTTAAATGCCAAATCTCATAACAAAATATCCAGTCCCTCAAGGGGCTGGATATCGACTAAAAGTATCTAAAAATTGAAATAGAGTATTTATCGAGATACTGTTTAAGCCTTGTCGAATGCAGTCAAAGTCATAGCGACTTTGATTTCAGTTCCGATGTTAGGCTCGATATCTACAGTACATATTCTTCCATTCTTCTCACAATAGCCGGTTAAAGACTTATAAACGACATTGTTACTGACTATGTAAGTCTCAAATGTCTTCCAACCAGCAGCATCAAATGCAGTCTTAGCAGCTGCAATTTCAGAATCACCACCATAGTTATATCCAGTAACAACCAATTGATTGCTAAAGCTAGAATAAGTTGTGTATGGTTCATCTACACCCATATTGAAGTAAGGAACATCGAAATTCAACTCATTCTTCATTCTTTGCTTCACATTTGTGTGCCAATCTGTTCTTGTGACGGAAGAGAAGTTTGGTAAGTAGAAGATAGTAGCTTCGATTCCATTCTTATCACTGGCTTCAGATGAGTAATTGCTTTGGTAAGTAATCTTGAAATAAGATCCATCTGCATTTGTCTTAGTAGCGACAACTGAAGGATATGTGTAGTATCCGAATGGACTATAAGTAGTCTCAAATCCAGCTGCCTCTAAGGCTTCTACTGCTTTATTTACATAAAGAGGTGAGAAGACTGTATTTCTTGTATATAGTCTAAGTTTTCTATTCCAATTGATTAAATCTGAAGGAGCATAAACACCCATATCTTCACCTAATCCTGTTGTAGGAAGATAGATGAACGGATTGACTGCATGGTTTTGGAACAAATGATTCATCTGATAAACGATATCTTCATTATTAGAAGCATTAGCCTTAGTCAATGATGCCCAAGTTGAAGGTGTAGTAGAAAGATTAGATACGGCCAAATCATGATAAACACTCATTGCTATTTTGCCAGAATACTTCTTCACCAAGATTCTAATCTGACTTCCATCACTCAACATCTTATATCCGCCCATACAATCCTTAGATGTAGCATAGGAAGAGGATGCAGAACAATAATCAGCGTGCCAGCTTCCATCAGCAGTATCAGCATCCAGTTTAGCCTTAGCCAATTCCAATACATCATCGTTCCAATCACTTCCAGTAATAGTGATAACATTGACAGTTGTACCTATGGTCTTTGTTGCAACAGAAGGTAAGACTGTTCCTAAATAGATATATGGAATAGCAGATTCGCTTCCAAATTCCTGTGAGAAAGCAGTCTTTATTTCAGCGGTCCACTCCTTACCATTTTCAGGAATGAATCCTTCCTGATAAGTAATCTTGATATAAGGAACATCAGTTGAAATGTCCCTAGCTATATGAAGAGTTAAAATATCTTTATTAGCTAGTTTATACGTGAAGTAAAGGGATGTGCTATAGGATTTGCTCGAATCATAAACGAATCCTTTATCTGAAGAGAATGCTACTTTAGCATTAGTGAATATCTTGCTATCATATGCATTTCCATAGATATTGAATTCCCTGGCCTTTGCATCATATGTATACATAGGATGTTTTGTTCCCAAATATAAGTATGGAAGATCAAAATCCTCACCATATGCTGTATGCAAAGCATTAGTGATTTCACTAGTCCAAACGGTAGGAGCATTGTCCTCATCGTATGTTTCATCATATGAAATTGTATTTGAAATAGAAGGACTATAAGAACTATTAGAATACTTGAAGGAAATCTTCAACGTTCTACCATCATCAAAGGCCTTAGTAGCATACAAACCTTTAATATATGCTTCATCATGAGAATACAAAGAAATACACATCGTCAACTGGGTATCCCATCCAGCAGCATCGAAAGCAGCCTTTGTATTCAACATGAAGCTTTCAATATTGTCGTAGCTAAATTTTAGATTGAATTCCAAACTACCATCAGTAAACTTGATTTCATCTTCTGTACTGCCTGTATCAAAGAAAGGAATAGATACATTTTCACCTAAAGTCTTTATGACAGCCTTAGCTCCTTCAGACCAATCGGTAGCAGTAGTTGCAGGCATAACAGCAGACTTAGCTATTTCGATATATGCAGTTTCGTCATCGTCTTTTCCATCCTTGAATAAAGCAACCTTATAAACACTTCCGTTAATTTCCTTGAGAGCTATTCTTTGAACCAAGCATTTATCCGAGTAATCCTTAGCTGAATCGAAATCCTTTATCAAAGTCCATCCACTATCGGAATCATATGCAGTATCGAATAACTCGATAGTCTTTGCATCATACTTTCCACCACAAATGATGAAGTTAGGATCCCATTTATCCACATCGCCATTCACATAAGGAGTTGTAGTTCCTATATATACAAATGGAATTTCATCCATTCCATCCGTGTACTTAGCTGTGAATTGAGTCTTGAGATCATCCGGCCATGCGGTAAGTGAAGAAGGTGTGAATATTTCAGTCCTGGAAACTACAAAAATAGGATCTCCATCAATGTTCTTCTTGATGACAGCCTTATAATCATTGATTCCGACAGTTTTACTGAACGTCTTGCTTGTCTCTTCAGCTGTATCATCAGTCTCTGCTTCAGCAACTTGCTCAGTCCAACCATCACCCTCAAGTGTCTCTTTGGCCTTAGTCAAGAGAGAAGCATCCCAAAGTTTTCCTTTCAAATATAATTTTCTTGAATTTGTATTGTAAGAATCAACTTCAGGGCTGACTGTTCCTAAATAAATATAAGGTAAAGTAAGTCCACCCAAAGACTTAGCTATGTTATCTTTGACAATCTTAGACCAGTGATCTTGGTTAGTGTTATCGAACTTTTCATCCAAAGATACGACCACCTGTGCTTTATTATGATATGTACCTAAAGTAACTACTAATACACTTCCATTATCAGCAGTATAAGTGGCAGTATACTTGCTCATATCCTTTGGATCTTGTGCTACAGTCCAGATAGGATCAGCAAAAGTTTCTTGGAAGATATCACATACTTGGTCGTCCCAAGTACCACCAGTGATAGTCATGACCTTTGTAGCATCAGCTGAGAAATCGATTTTATAATTCTTAGTTCCTAAATAGATAAAAGGTATGATATCAAAGGCACCTAAATAGTCACTCATATCTTCCTTTTCTTCATCTGTCCAATCACTTACAGAAGTATCATCAAATTTTTCAGACCAATATGCACGTAATTCAAACAAACCATCTTTGTTCGATTCGACTATAACATCGATGTCAACCTTGTCGCTATTTGCGACAAAAATGCTATTGACAACCATACAACCCCAATCATAGCTGATATAAGTATCCTTAGCATCTTGAAGGTTGGATGAGACAAACTTATTTCCGACCAAAAGAAGATAGGACTTATATCCATCATTAGCATCATCACTTACATAAGATACATCTATGCTTTTACCGATATCGATATAAGGAAGAATATTACCTCCTAAATACTGAACCATGCTAGCAGTAACTTCTTCAGTCCAAGGTGAATCCTCTGGTTTGATGATATCGGGATCATCTTCTTCATCAGGGGTAGAAGAGGTAATTGTAGTTCCGCTTCCGCCACCCGCACCTGTATTAGATTTAGGGACATCAGGCTTAGGTGTAGCAGTAGAAGGCTTACCAGTATCAGTAGCCTTAGGAGTCGACACTACACTAGTTGGATTAGTAGGATTACAACTAGTCAAAAGAATAGGTAACAATAATGCTGAAAAACTTAAAATTTTCCTATATTTCATATGACACATTTCCTTTCGCTCTTTTGAGCTGAAAATATAATAACACAACATTTTTAAATGTTAATACCTTTATCAATTTAATTTAGAATTAAGTATACAAACCTAAAAGTGTTAAGTTTTATTTTATATTTGAGTTATCTACTTTAATTTTGTTAAGTGATATACAAAAATAAGCTACTGAGCTTTAGAAGCTCAATAGCTTATATAAATTTATATAGAAAATTAAATAATTGCTGTTTAACTAATCATTAAATCCAAAGGATGGATGCACATTCTTTACAAATGTAATTCTAGTTTTGAAATACTGGAAAGTAGAATAAGTCCAATATATTTCAGGAATAACATTTATTTCATAGTAGTAACCAGTCTTGGAATCCTTATAAATAGCTTGTATCGATTTAGCTAATTTATACATAGCATTGTCGTAAGAACTACCTTCACTCGAACTATCATAATATCCTAGGTTATTATGCCCTTCCTTGACAATCCATCCTGCATCAGTCAAGACTTGAGCAATATCATCCATTTGATTCTCGTCGTAGTTCATCGCATTGATATAGACCAATAAATATTTAAAGTTGTTAAGATAAAAAACTGCTGAATCCTTATAGGAATCAGCAGTTAATTCTCATTTTTGTTTTCTATCTATTAAATAATAAATTTAGAATCAAATCTTTGTATTGAATAAGTAACACTATAAATAGCACTTGAAGAATATTTGCAATACAAATTAGGCTTAGCTGTAAAAACAAACGCATCATCACCTATTGTTTTTGTTGCTGTAATTACTTTTGTTAAAGCATATGATTTAGAGCTTGGAGCCTCATATGACATAGATGTCAACCAACCATCCGCATCTAAAACTGTAGTAATTTTGCTAAACTCATCTGCATCATAATTATATCCAGTAAGATAAATTCTATCAGAGGTAGCAGTAGTTGCCGATGGCGAAGAATATAAAGTCACGTATCCAGTTTTACTAACTCCTATATTGAAATAAGGAAGAACAAATCCAAACTTTGTTTCCATATATCCTTTAGTCTTATCATTCCATTCAGTTATAGAAGAATATTTTGAATATGAAGGCAAATAAATAATTTTCACATCATATCCAGGTTGAGTCGGCTTGGTGGCAGTTGCACTAGGATATGATGATGAATTTGTAGAAATATGAATATAGAAATGAGATCCATCTGTATTTTTAATATGAGCAACTATTGATGGGTAAGCTCCATGACCAAAAGCATCCAAATCAATTTCATATCCAGCATTTTCAAGAGTATCAGCTATTCTATACAAATTTGATGGTGCAAATTCAACATTATATAAATTGAAACGAACACACTTATTTGAACTTTCCGTTGTTGTCGATGATACGTTAGGTAACTTTAATCCATCTTTTAAGAGTAAGAATTCTGGAATAGTTTTATTGTCAAATACTGATGCCATAACAGTACTCAACTTTTTAGAATCACTGGTCGCAGTAGCATCAGTTAAATCATTCCAGGTTTTAACTGTAGCAGTCGAATCAACTTTATCATAATAAATGTTTAATACGATAGGAGTTTTAACCTTATTAATAGTCGCAGAATTTTTCTTCAATTCCAAACGCAAAGCAGAATGATCACTGTAGATTTTATAAGCTTGAATAGATTGAGTAGTTCCTTTAACTATTTTGGTATGCCATCCACCATCGGTTGTATCAGCATCTAACTTTTCTTTAGCCAAATCTATAACTTCACTATTCCAAGCAGAACCAGCTAATTGAACATATAATTCATCAGTTACTTTCTCATTCTTAGTAATATAAGGAGTAGCTGTTCCTAAGTATATGAAAGGAATGCAAGTTTCACCTTTCAAATCATCCTTTAAAATAGTCTTTACATCAGTAGACCAATCAGTAACTGTTCCATCGTAGTAAGCTTCAACATCAGTCAAAGTAATCAAAGGTCTTAAATTAGATTTGGTTAACTTTACGGTTAAAGATTTTCCATCAGATGATATCTTAGTCGCATTCAAATTGGTTGCGTTTGTAGTTACATTATTAATAGTAAAACCATTATCTATAAGAACTTGTTTTGCTTCTGCAATAACAGGGTTAGTCTGAGTATCTCCCCAGTCTCCACCCCAAATTTGCATTGTTTTACTAGTTCCATTGTAAGTATAAATAGGACGGTTTGTACCTAAATAAATATAAGGTAACACTGATCCAAAATTTGTCTGCATAGCTTCTTTCAAGCTATCACTCCAGTCAGTAGGTGCATTTTCCTTATCGTATGTAGCTTCAAAGCCGGCAGTTATAGTTGTCTTTTGACCGGATTTTTTTCCATTTCTTCCTAATTCAGCTTTTACAAATACTTCTTCACCACCAAATGTCTTAGTCGCATAAACTTTATCGATATAACACTCAGAAATATAAGAAGAAGTGAAGAAGAAATCACCACGATAAGTTAGTGTGACATCCCATCCAGCTGCTTTAAATGTATCATAGATTCCTACTAAGTGAGATACAGCGTCATCATGAACATATGTATTATTGATAGTCAAAACTCCACTACCAAATTTAATTTCATCAGCATCTTTTCCTGTATCGAAGAATGGAATTTCAACATCACTTCCTAAAATACTAGAAACAACTCCTTTTGATTCAGCCGTCCAATCAGTATTAGCTGTTAAAGAACTATTAACAAATTTTCTAATTTCAAACGATGTAGTTTTGTTTTCATCTTTTCCAGTTGTGAATAATCCAACTTTATATGTAGCATCTAAATTGTCAAACTTTTTCACCGCTGTTCTATAAACATAAGTGCCACGTGATGAATCCTTAGAATAAGTATTCATTTCACTTGCTACATACCATCCGTTTTCTTCAAATACTTGATCGAATAAAGTTACGACTTTTTCATTATATGCCCCGCCATAAATGACCATTTCACTATCATCTATATATGTAGTCGTATCAATATAAGGAGAAGCTGTTCCTAAATACATAAAAGGAAGAATTTCGTCAATTCCATCGGTGAATTTATCTGCAAACCCATCTTTAATAGCTTGAGTCCACGCAGTTATTGTAGATGGATCATAGTTTTCTGTCTTAGTCACAACTAGCTTAGGATAATATTCACCTTCAGTCTTTGCTGCTTCTTTTGTTAAAGTAGCTTTATAACTATCATGTTCTCCACCTAATGAAAACTCGACTTTAGTCTCACCTAATGGTGTATCAGTACCATCGTCAGTCGCATCATCTGCTTGATCAGCTTCTACTTTATCAGTCTCAGTCTCTTTGACTTCAGTCCATCCACCATTGGTTACAAAAGCTTCTCTAGCATCATCAAAAATAGAATTGTCCCACAAACCACCTGATAAAGTTAATTTCCTTGAATTTGTATTAGTAGAATCAATTGTAGGATGAACAGCGCCTAAATAGACATAAGGAAGCGTCTTACCATTGCAGATATTAGATATTTCAGTCTTGATATCTGATGGCCAGTCAGTTTGATTCTCTTTGTTGAACTTTTCATTCAAAGCTACTGTCATAGTAGCTTTATTACCTGTTCCTTTTGCTAAAGTAGCAACCACTGTGGTTCCACTCAATTCATCTGTATAGGTAGCAATTTCTTTAGATGCATCTTCAGTATCTACTTCAACTACCCAAGTAGTTCCAGCAAAAGCATCTTCAAAAACTTGATCGACTTGATCGTTCCAAGTTCCGCCAGTCACAACCATCACTTTAGAAGTGTCATCGTTAAATTCCACTGAATAATTAGTGGTTCCCAAATATACGAAAGGAATGTTGTAATACTTTCCAAAATAATCTTTTAGCTTAGTCTTCTCTTCATCCTTCCAATCAGTGACAGCTTCAGGATCAAATGGCTCTGTATAATAAGCCTTCAATTCAAACAAATCTTTATTACTAGTAACTGAAATTTGAAGATGTTGTTTCTCTGACTTAGCATAAAAACTAGTGTCATAGACCATAGTAGACCAGCTGTATCCATCGTATAAGTTTTCAGCATCTGTCAAATTTGCTTCGACAAATTTCTCACCAGTCAATACGAGACTCGATCTATAGTTGTCTTTGGAGTCATTCTCATTCCATTTAATGTCGATATCTTTTCCAATATCGATATAAGGCAAAATGTTACCTCCTAAATACTTGATCATAGCTTTAGTAACTTCTTCACTCCAAGGGGAATCCTCTGGCTTGATTATGTCAGGATCATCTTCAGGCTCATCAGGTGTGGAGGAAGTTGTCGCTTTTACACCAGTATCAGTTTGCTTTGAAGTAGGTGTAGTATTAACAGTAGAACCAGGCTGAATAGAAGTCGGAGAAGAAAGAGTCGAACTTGTCGGATTTCCACAACTAGTCAACAACAATGGTAATAAAAAAATAGAAAATGTTAGTGCTTTTTTGTGTTTCATAATACATATGCTCCTTTTGCTTTTTAGAGCAAAAATAGTTTATCATAACGAAAAGAACTCAAGCCTTATTTTTTCTTATATTTTTTATTGAAAGCGGTTTCGTGTATTGTACAAACATCAGACAACTTATAAGCATTAATATAATTTTTTAACAACAAAAAAACTAGATTTCGTTTAGAAATCTAGTTTCATTCCAAATATAAGATTAGACTTTATTATTATATGATTTGAATAGTCAAAGTCACGTTTTTAACAAATCCAGAGATATTAGGAATCATATCTAACACGAATGTTTTGCCTTCGTGTTCATATTTTCCATTCAATCCCTTGTACATTGTGCCATCCTTAACTAAATAAGAATAAGAGATATCCCATCCACCATTCTTCAAAGCTGTATATGCCTTGTCAAACTCAGCTTCAGAATAGTTATAAGCAGTAATGGTCAATTTGTTAGATGAGAAGCTGGACTTAAGAGTATCATTCCAAGTCGCACCCAAATCAAAGTAAGGTAATACATAGCCATTCAAATTAGAGCTCATGGCATTCTTAATATTACTATCCCAATCAGTCTTGCTGTTATCAAACTTCTCATAATTATAGATATATACTTTGAATCCATGATTGATTCCATATTTAAGATATCCATCATCATCTAAGCTCATATCACCATCACCAGGTTTGAAATCGATCACGAAATCTCCGTTATCAGTAGTCTTAGTAGCTGTAAATCCAGGCAAGGAACCTTGAGCAAAAGGATTCAAAGTAACTGCAAATCCTTTGGAAGTCAACATTTCCATAGACTTGTAAATTGAATATGAAGTCAATTCAGAATAATAATTATTGAATGAGACTCTTCTATTAGAAAGACCAGATTCACTTACAGAAGTGCTAGACACACTTGAATCATTTTCAGTAAAATACAAGAAGCTAGGAATATCAGCAGCACCAGTAGTTCCAAATCTATCCTCTAAATATTGGGTAGCAGTGTATCCACCATACTTAATTGAGGCCCAGTTAGTAGGATTCTCGTTATAAGAATGAGTATTTTCTGTATCAAAGAATACATCCATTTCGATCTTATCATTGCCATTCTTATAAACTTTCAAACGCAAGTATTTATTATTGCCTAAATCTTTATAAGCAGTGACTGCAGAGCTTGTATTCCAGCCACTTTCTATTTGTGTAAGTTCAGCATGCCATCCACCATCAGTTGTATCAGCATCTAACTTTTGTTTAGCCAAGTCTAATACTTCATCCTTCCAATTTCCACCGATAACACTGACTGACTTCGTATCGGAATTCATCAAAGTCTCAGCACCGGTAGTTGAATCAGTGACCTTATATTGGTTATTGGAGGCACTTACTGTAGGTGCAATAGTTCCTAAATAGATATAAGGAACAGCATTCTCACCTGTCAAATAAGAGCTGAATGCAGTCTTAATAGAGGCTGTCCATTCAGTTCCTGCTGTGGGATCAAATCCTTCTACAAATGAAAGTTTGAGAACAGGTCTATCATCGGACAAATCCAAATCAGCAGTCAAAGCATTGTTATTAGTATTTGTATACTTAGCAACCAGTTCTTCACTGCTAGATGAACTTTCATCGATAGTATATCCGGCAGCAGTAAATGCAGTTCTAGCATCAACTAAAATTTGATCGTTCTTTGCATTACCCCAAATGCACATGATTTCATTGCCGCCACGGCCTTCATCATAAGTGATATAAGGGGATATGGTTCCTAAATAGACATAAGGCAATGTGAGTCCGTATTTAGTAGAAATCTCACTTGTAATATCGCTAGTCCAATCAGAAGCAGCTTTAGACTTGTTGTATTTTTCTTGAGTCGCAACTGTCCCAGACATATAGCCATTGGTATTTGATTTGACCTCGATTACAACCGTCTTATCATCATCAACCTTCTTAGAAGCAGAGATATAATCGAAATCACAGTTAGCATTGTACTCAGTACGATACATATTGTGACCGAGCTTGACGAAAGTCCAACCATCAGCCTTCAAAGCTTGATAAACTTTCCAAATTCCTGTACTCAATGTTCCACGAGTATAAGAGAAGTTGATATTGAGCTCTCCATTATAGCCAGTAATTGAAGCTTCTCCACTATTTGATCCAACGTCGAAGAAAGGCATCTCAAAATCAGTTCCTAAAACATTCTCAAACGTCTTCTTAGCTTCATCACTCCATTGAGTAGAAACATTAACATCAACTGATTTAGTAATTTCAAGGAATGCTGTCTTGTCTAAAGACACAGAAGTATCTTCATACAAAGAGAACAAAGATACCTTATATACTTCATTTCCTACTTTCTTAAGAGCAACTCTATAGACGGCACTCTTATCATCGTTATAGCCGCTTCCATATGAGTCATAGTCTTCGTTTGCGACTATCCATCCAGATTCTTCATTGAACTTTGTATCGAATTCAGACAAAAGTCTTTGATCGAAATGACCACCATCAATAATTAGCTGTCCGTAAGAAGTTACTTTAGATCCATCCATTTCATTTGATGTTGTCATATCACCATTGATAGAGGGATTAGCTGTTCCAATATAGACCTTAGGAAGTGTATCATCCAAAGTATCTTCAAACATATCTTCAAATTTAGTCTTAATTGCTTCTGGCCAAGCTGTAAATGTATCAGCGTTGTATTCTTCACTCTTCATGATAGAGAAACGTGGAGTTTCATTTGCATCTTGCATCTTTGTAATAGATACCGTAATTGTTTGTCCGTTGACAGCTTTAGAGAATTTAGCAGAATTAGAGCCTTCTTCAACAGCCTCGCTAGTCCAACCATCTGCTTCAAAAGAAGCCTTAGCGCTAGTCAAGATTGAATCATCCCAATGTTTTCCTAAAACTGTAACTCTAGCACTGTTTGTGTTGGTAGCATCAACTCTAGGATAAGTAGCTCCCAAATAGACATAAGGAATTTCTAAATCGCCAAATGATGCTTTGAATTTAGTCTTAACTGCTTCTGGCCAAGCTGTTTGATTCTCAGCATCAAACTTTTCATTGAATTCAACACTCAACTGAGCTTTGTTATTCTTTTCTTCCAAAGTGGCTGTAAATGTACTAGCATTAGCTGTTGTATAAGATGCTCTCTTAGTTGTGACAGGATCATCTTCCTTAGTTGCATCTGTCCAAGATGCAAATGTGCTTTCGAAGATTGATACAACTTCATCGTTCCAAACTCCACCAGTAACAACAAAATCTTCATCTGCTGTGGTTTCAACCGTAGAGCTCTCACCAATCTTTACTCCGGTATCCAAAAATTCCCATCTATAATTTTGAGTTCCTAAATATGTAAAGGGAACAACTGTGCTAAATTGTCCGAAATGCTCAAGCATAGCTTCCTTGACATCATCATTCCACTCTGTGACAGATGAAGAATCAAATGGTTCATCATAATAAGCACGCAATTCAAACAAATTATCATCAGTAGGAGAAATGATAACTGTCAAATGAGTCTTTTCATTAACTGCTGTGAAGACATTATGAGCAAATACGACTTCATATCCATATTTCTTATATGTTTCAATGGCATCTTTTAAGTTGGATGCAACAAATGTATCACCCGTCAATACAACACTGGATAAATAGTCGTCCTCTTTATCATCTTCAACATATTTTCCTTCAATTTGATTGCTTTTACCAATATAGACGTCAGGAATGACATTTCCACCTAAATGTTCTTGCATCAATTGAATGATTTCTTCATTCCATTGAGTCTCACTAGGATCCACATCTCCACTATCTTCGGTGGTTCCAGTAGGTGACGATGTAGTCGAATCCTTGTCTGTAGGCTTAGTAGAATCTGGTGTAGGCTTTTCAGTAGTAGAACCACTTCCTGGATTTGATGGTGTAGTAGTGGGCGTATTTCCGCCACAGCTAGTCAACATCAAAGGAAGTAAAAGAATTGAAAACAAAGTACTTCTCTTAAATTTCATAAACAAAGCTCCTTTCGCTAATTCACGGGTCATGAATGAGTATAACACAATTCAAACTAACAACAAAAAAATAATTAAAATAACGTAAAACTTAAAGCACCCAGGCTTTGAGTAACATTATTTAGAATACTCATAGTGTAAGAAAGTCTAAAAAGTACCTATAAGTTATAGTTATTTGCTAGTTATTTCACGTTAGTATATAATTGCACATATTCACAAGAAGGTTTTTATATGGAATCACAAGAACCAAAGCAAAAAAAAGATATAGGATTAACAACAATAGAATTGGAAATTCCTGAAACTTACATAGATGATGATAACTTTTTCTCAAAGTCTATTTCTTGGAAGAGAAGATTGAAAATTGTTGAAAAAGTTTTGACTATATTCATGGCTATCATCGCAATTCCTTTATCAGCATATATAGCTTCATGGATTGATATTGCTCAAGGAGGAATGGTGGCAGCACCATTAAGATTCAATCCTTTCTCGAAAGAATTGTGGTCGATAACAATATTGCCATACATCTTATCATTCATCATTTTGATAGCATGTGAATTCTTCTTCAAAAACATCTCACTTACAAAAGGTGTTCTAAAAACGACATGCTATTCGCTAATATTATCAGTCCTAATAAACGTCACCACATTTACTTTGTGTACTGCGTTTAGACAAGCAATAATCAATTCTGAATCAAATCTATATTATGCATATATTGCAATGGGTGCTATAGATGGATGTGTCTATACATTCATACTATTAATCATAAGAATAATTTTAAAAGTAATAAACAAATCAAACAAGAAAAGAGTGATCATAGTCGGACCTAAAGAAGATGCTCAAATATTGAGCAAAAAGATGATTAAAGAAAACAAAAAGCAATGTACTATCAGATATGTTTTCTATGAAGTAGATGGCCAAATATCCGAGGATATATATACTAAAGTTAAAAAAGTGAATACGATTATCTTATTAGATAGTCTTACGGCCAAGAATAAACAAGCCTTGCTTCTTTATTTTTCTTCTTGCAAAAACAAAGATATCTTCGTATGTTCTTCGTTCTTTGACATAGTCTTCTTAGATGGAACACTCACACACGTAAATGAAAAGATGGCATTTGAACAAAGGCCTTTATACATCGATTCTGTAGAAGCTTTTGTTAAACGTGCTTTCGATATAATCGTTTCCTTGATAGCTCTCATTTGTTTGTCTCCTATTATGTTGTTGACGGCTTTGCTTGTAAAATGTCAAGATGGAGGTCCTGTCTTTTATAAGCAGACCAGATTAACAAAAGGATTAAAACCGTTTGAGATATATAAATTTAGATCGATGAGAGTAGATGCTGAAAAGATTGGTGGTGCACAATTAGCTAGCGAAAACGATCCAAGAATAACTAAGATTGGAAGAATAATACGTGCTACAAGAATCGACGAGCTTCCTCAAATAATAAACATTCTTAAAGGCGATATGTCTTGGGTAGGACCTCGTCCTGAGAGACCTGAATTTGTTTATGGCTTTATTAGAACCAATCCATTATACAGATATAGATATAATGTCAAAGCTGGACTAACTGGACTTCAACAAGTCTCTGCAACTTACCACACATCATTTGAAGACAAACTTAAATACGACTTATATTACATCCAAAATCAAAGCACTATATATGATTTAATAATCATATTTAGAACTGTTGGAGTAGTTTTCCAAAAGAGCATGGCTGAAGGTGCCGATCCCGAAGAGATGGCACTTCCTATGGAAGATTTCTTGGATGAGCAAGATTATACATTCAAGGATCACGGTAGTTATTTATCCATTTTCAAAAATGAAGAAGTGGAAAAGCAACAAAAAAAGAATAAATAAGACATTAAATAGCATTAGGCTTAATGCTATTTTTTTATGTTGCACTTTTTATCATTAGCTAAAAACAAAAAAGCAATTTGTTTTAACCAACAAAAAACTCACCAACTTTCGATGGTGAGCAATTAATTTTTATATAGATTAGTCCTTGAACATTTGAGCTAAGATCTTAGAAGTCATAGCCATCTGATCGGCATCGACATATTCCATTCTTCCATGAGGATTGAAGTCTCCATCTCCGATATTAGGAGTAGGAAGTCCCATGAAAGAAAGCTGGGATCCTGTAGTTCCACCACGAACGGCAACAAATGAATAAGGAACATTCAAAGCCTTGAATGCATTTGTTATAAGCTCGATAGATTCAGGGCATTCATTAATCTTTTCAATCATATTATGATATGTATCAACTACAGTCACAGTAACTCTTCCTTCACCATACTTTTCATTGAGAATATCACCGGCATGCTTAGCAATCTCAGCCATATGCATAGCCTTAGAAAGATCATGATCACGAATAATATATTCCATTGTTGCATGCTCTTCTGAGCAAGTCATATTGCAAAGATGATAGAATCCTTCTCTCTCTTCAGTAAATTCAGGTCTTTGGAACCAAGGTAAAGATCTGTCGAATTCAATAGCTAGCATATTAGCATTTATCAGTCTATTCTTACTAGCACCTGGATGAATATTGAATCCTTTGATATCTACATGCATAGCTAAGGCGTTGAATGTTTCTATGTTTATTTCTTCTAAATCTTCACCATCGACTGTGATTCCAAACTTGGCTTTGACTTTATCCATTGATACATGTTTAGCATCCTCACCTGTCTCTTCATCAGTGGTGAAATGAATTTCCAAAGTTCTATGCTTGCAACGATGATTAGGGAGTTTTTCAAGAAAATCCATGACAGCTGAGCAACCAGCCTTATCATCACCGCCTAATAAAGTTGTTCCATCAGGAATAATCAATTGATGTCCGATAGACTTCTTCAAGTAAGGATAATCTTTGGCATGAAGGACAACACCATGTCCAAAGTCGATATCGCCACCTTCATATTTGATAACTCTAGGCTTTATATCACTTCCCTTAGCAGCAGGGGAAGTATCCATATGACAAAACAAAGCTACTCTAGGAAGAGTTTCTTCCTCTGAAGGTTTAAACACAGCACGAACAACACCATAGCCATTAATATCCAATTCATCAGGTTTAAAAGTCTTCAATTCTTTATAAATTACTTCTTTACCAAAAGCATATTGTCTATCAGTAGAAGCTTTCCCAGGTCTAATCGTCTCAGATGAAGTTGTATCAAAACTGACATACTTCTTAAATCTTTCAATAATATCCATTTTATTCTCCTAATAACTCCATATAGAATAAAACAAATTAAATCATTTTATTTCGGTAATAGTCTATTTCTTCTTTCTTTTAACTAATAATATAGATAAAAGAATAATAAAGAATACAAATAAAGCTAATATAAAAATGATAAAAAATACATTCTCATATGTATATAC
>ERZ1031719.166-NODE-166-length-32555-cov-7.693262_pt1 | contig 32555 bp, 50 predicted proteins | sample MGYA00516702_ERZ1031719 | MGnify/ENA primary metagenome ERZ1031719 (study PRJEB33719, sample SAMN04261227) | wastewater metagenome | biome: rural village; feature: human; material: feces | host: Homo sapiens | place: El Salvador | collected 2013-01-07 ...
TCAAGAGCACGGTTCGAAGAGCGTTACCATCGGCAACCTGGCTGATGCCTACAACAAGGCGGCTTAGGGCAACGGATTCATGCAACAGTATCTTGTGTTAGCGTTTAATTTAATAAAGTCACTAGCTAACCAAAGACCGCTTTGATTATCTACAGCTTTTCCTGTGTCAGCGTCAATTGACTTATTCTCTGACGCTTTCGAAATATCAAGTATATTAATAGATTCTTTATTGTATTTAGCGTCTAAATCGGTTTTCAAGTCAGCCATATTGACTTCTTGCTGTTTTTGCTTTAAATCCAGTTGATTGATTTCGTTTGTAAGTTCACCGTGTATACTTACTACCGTTTCAAATTTTTTGCCTTCAATAGGGTTAGTGATATTTGCAAATAAACTGATTTCGGAATAATTTTCTTCTGCTACAAATATATATTCTTTGCCAATCGGTACCGCTGTCGCTATAATATGAATGTTCCCAGAAGCATCATAAAACCTTATATCATATGTTTGGATATTGTCCCCATCATATTTAGATTTTACAGATATTACATCACCTTTACTAACTTTGCAGGCATACCTTAACACAATATGCGGGGCTTTTGATGTTGTCACGCTCCCCTTTATGCTCTTTATGATATATTTATCTATATCTTCCTTTAGCTCACCAACCGCATCTCCAGTCGCCTTTGCATCCGCAGCCTTGCCGGAGAGGGAGAGGGTGGGGTCGATGGTATTTTTGAGCTCTTCAACCGCCTGAATTGCCTGCGTCCAGTCCGCATTAGAGACCTGCGTAACATAGAAAAAGCTCTGGATCTCCACAGTGCTGTCATAGCGGTCGTTTTTACAGTCGCACTCGATAGGCCAGCTCTTGAGCATATAGCCTTTTCCGGTCGTTACGCAGAGCACGATGCTCACATGACCTGGCACCTGCAGCGCCTGACGTGCGATCTCGCAGGTGACCACGTTGCCGGACACAGCACAAGCTGCACGCTTGCCTGCACCGTCGTTGATGGTATCGTACCAGCCCTGATTCTGGGGGCCGAAGCCACGATACATGATGCTGTAAGCGGCTCCTTCAGGCGCAGTATACGCCTTGCCGTTTTCGTATAGCGTCGCCTGAAAAAAACGGCTCTGGCTGTCGTTTTCCACCGCGCTGATGTGCTGTGGCAAACCGGGATTATCAAAATCAATCCTGATTTTCTGCATTTGCTTCCTCGCTTTCCTCTGGCAGCGGGTCAAAAATCAAATTCTGCCCGTCCCAGATATAGTCATTGCCGCCGTTGCTGTTGGCCGGGAAATCCTCAAAAAGCAGCTGATCCGGCGGCAGCGTTTTCGGGATTACGCTTTTCAGCGTCCAGCCTCCGTTTTTGATGCGTCCGTCCGGGCACACGGTGCACTGGTATAAGTAACCATCTTTTTTCACAATAGCCACCTCCTTACAATTACAAAAAGCCAAAAAGTTCTTGCGGTACGCATACAGCGTTGTTGGTGTCCCACCCATCGAAACCAGGACTTTGCAAACTAAAATTTCCCGTTTGTGTTAAAGGAAGAATAGGGTCTGGAGTGGACTTTATTGTGTATTTTGAAGTCCGTTCTTTTCCGGGCCCGAACACGATTCTATCCTGATAAACCGTTACGTTTCGAAAATGTGGCGTGTTCCACGCATACATAAGCGTGTACTTTTTTCCGTTTATAGGGATAATACTGGATACTCTGCCTCCGCTGCCGCCGCCTGCGAACCATGTGGCGCCTTTTGTGCTTTCGTAGGTGATCAGGATAGCGGAGTATCCGGTAAGGTCCACATAATAGGTCTGTTCCTCAAAGCTTTTGAGCGGTTCTCCGGTTTCTTCGTTCTGCCAGCTGTGGATAACCAGCTTGTTTTTGACACCGTTAAATTCAAGCCCATCTTTATTGATCGTGTAGTTATAATCCCCGGGTCCAAACTGGATGCCGCCATCGTCCGTTTCGCCAATGTAGTCTGTTGCCACACGGCTTGCGTCAACGGCACGGTCATTCGTGGTGCTCATGCGGTTGCGGTCTTTCACGGTGGTTCTTGCAAGCTTTTCACTTGCCTTGCCTACATAGATCGAGGCATACCGGTCGTGCAACACGTCATAATCGGTCTTTGTCACTCTGGCCAGCGCATTCACGCCAAGGCGCAGGTAACGCACCTCTACCGTATCACCGCGCAGGATGATCTTGTTCTTCTGGTCTTTGTACTCTACGGTTTTTTCCAGCTGCACATAGCTTACGGTCAGGCTTGGCTCTATCTTTCCAATCTGGTTTTTGGACAAAAAATCAGTAGTTGCCTTCCGCATACTGGCATCAGAGGGTGCTTTTTGGAAGTAACTGGTCAAGTCAAGCGGGTAGATCTTCTGGTATCCCTCGATATCAGACGCCTTTATGGGGTCCAGCGCGTAAAACTTGCCCTTCTGCGCGTTTGCCCAGTACGGATAGACGTGCGTGTATACGTTGTCAATATTTTTCTCCTGTGTGACGTCCACCAGATTCAGACCGTATGCAATGACTGCGCCCCGGTTTACCTCTTCTTTAAGCCGCAGCGTGCACTTTAAACCGTCAAACTCCCAGTAGCCAAGGTAGGTGTCCGCAATGCTGCTGCCGTTGTTGGAGAGCATCGCAGCGCGCACAGTCATGGGCTTTGTAACGGAAAAGGCTTTTTCGTTGTCATATTCTGCCGAAATCTCAAACTTACAGTCACCAACAATATTTGCATTCAGTTTCTGGATCGTTTCTTTAAGTGTTTTTGCGCTAAACGGCTTTACGATGCAGTTGCCGAGGTCATACGAGATATGGTGCGTCGAAACCTGAAACCGTCCATTCATCGGGCGGCTGATACGGTAAATGCGGAAAAGCTGCCGGTTTTCGTAACTGGAAGGCTGTGCGCTGATGATGCGCCGCTCCAAAAGCTTTTCCGCGTGAATGCCGGTCACCGGGTACTGCAAGGTCAGGTCATACGTTCCGTTTTCCTCGCAGCTGACAGTGCACTCCAGTGCATCCGAAAGCGTACCATAGCCAAAATTGCCCACGGTAGTCACATTTTCATCATGCAAAACAGGCAGAACAGGTTTCATAACGTCCACCACCTTGGCATGATCTTCACGGTCTGGATGCCGCCGCTCCACTGGACAAGGTTTTCGCCCGCTGCCAGCTCCGGCCAGATGCCACCGGTCACCGGGTTTGCATTGGTGCCGTCCTCCAGCCATGCGTTCCACGTTTCTGCATCGCAGCACACGGTTTTATCGGCGGGCGGCTTCATGCCAAACGCTTTTCCATTCACCAGCAGTTCGCCTTCTTCGCCGTTTCCGGTCACCTCAAAATAGGGGAGTGCCACCTGATCCAGCGGGTTCAGCAGCACCTGACCGTTCGACATCTCCTGCAGCTCCTGCCCGGAGCGTAGGAAGTGCCGCGGATCACAGTCAAACTCCACCGTGAACCGGCCGTACTTGTCCAGAATATTGCTGGTATCGCCCATTTTTGGAATGCCGCGATAAAAATACTCCGGGTCGTATCCGTCCGAGAGGGGATAGGCACCCGGTGTACCGCAAAGCCACGCCTTGATGCTGCGCAGCTGCTCCGGGGTAGGGTTCCTGCCGTGGAAATACAGCTGATACGATACCGTGATATTTTCATACTGCCCCTGATCCGCGTGCAGCTTGCCGTTTCGGCCCGCAACCTCGTACTCCTCGTACTTGCGGTTCGGGGTCGGGATGCTGGGTTTGTGCTCGATATGGCAGCAGTACTCGGTGCTGCTGTGCCCGTTAAAATACAGGTACTTCTCCACTGGCTGCTGCCTCCTCGTTGATCATCTGTGTAAGTCGTGTAATGGTGTACTGGGCAAAGCGTTCCTCGTCCATGCCCTCAGACGGGTACACATTGACGTTGATGCCGCCCATACTCACCGTGCGGGAATTGGTAGCCACCTGTGCAAAGCCGTTTGCACTGCCTACATCGTATTGCAACTGCATTTTCAGCTTTCCGCCAAGGTCTGCGGCAGCCTCCTGCAGCAGGTAAGCGTTGTCGCGGATGCCGTCCGCCATGCCTTGGATCATATCCGGCATCCACTTCTCGTATTCCCGCAAAGGTCCTTCGTCTGGGCGCGAAAAATGCAAAAATCCCTTTATAATGTCGCCGATCCACGAGACTGCCTTTGTGATAATACCGCCATTGCCCAGAATGCCCTTTGCAAGGCCGGTCACAAGGTCAGCTCCCCAGCTTCCTGCCTCGGTGCTGATGGAAGTGCCGAGCAATTTTCCAGCGATGCCAAATATTCCACCGGCAAGCGCTCCCGCCCAGTTTCCGGTCAGTTGAAAGCCCTGTGCAGCACCGGTCAGGCCACTGATAAGTGTTCCCGGGACGTCAATGTTCTCCCAAAAGCTATCACTTGCACGGTAGCCCTGCGCCAGATCGCTGAACCACTGCCCCAGAGGGCTTTTTGTCAGGTTGCTTGCAACCTTTTCCAGCCCGCCCAGCTTAGAATCCAGATCCAGCACAAACTTGGAGAAGCCGCCCAGAACGCCCTCGGTGTATTTGATGCTGGTGTTCAGGTCGGTGACCTTTTCGTTAACGTCCGTTACAATGCCGTTGGTGTAAGTGGTGGTGCGCTCTACGGTCTGTTCCTGACCCTCCACGATGCGCTTATAGCAGTCTGTAACTACCTTTGTGGCAGATACAACAGTATCTTCCAGCTCGCCGGTCTCAGCGTTAAGCACTTTCTTGGTTTCGGTAGAGGTCTGGGCAGTCCGGCTGACGTAGCCAATAGCTTCGTCTATCTCCGCCTGCGCCGCCGTCAGGGTCTCCGCACGCGTATGGACGGATTTTTTAGCAACCTCATCTGCAATGGAGCTTGTCACTTTTTCAGAGGTCACAACGCCGTCCGTCAGGGTCTGCACCCGCTTGAACTGCGTTTCAACGCCGTTCACCATTTCCGTCCAGCTGTCCGTGATGGTCTGGACGGTTTCGGTCGTGGTGTCCTTCAGCTTCTTGGTCGTGCCATCATAGACGTTGTAAGTATTGTCAGTCGTTTCCACTGTGCGGCTGATCGCGCCCACAATGTTTTCCGTACCCTGCAGCAGCTGCTTGGAGGTGTTGGTAACGGATTTCGCCAGCTTTTTGGTGTCCTGAGCGGTTTTTGTGGGAGTCCTTCTGCCGCCAGAGCCGCCGCTGCCGCCGTTTCTACCACTGCCGCCGCTTCCACCACTGCTGCCAGAGCCACTATACTGCGGCACAACAATTTCCGGTTCAGCGTTTTGCTTTTTCTGACGTCCCGCGCCGCCGCCGAACTTGCCGCCGCCCATCCCGCTGAACTGCGCGGTTTTCATTCCGTTAATAAAGCCGTTGACGATTCCTTTTGAGATGTTCCAACCGACCTCAAGCCAGTTTGTGGTCAAAATGCCGTTTGCTGCTTTGGCTGCAAGCGTTTTTGAGGCATTCCACATATCCTGCCCAAGGCTGAGCACACCACGGACCATCTGCCCGGTAAGTTCCGCGCCGGATGCAAGGATATCCGGGATTTTTTCAGCCACACCGCCAATAAAGCTGCCGGTGATGGTCACAGCACTTTCCAGCAGCTTCGGGGCATTCTGCACAACACCGGATGCAAGGTTTTGGGCAATATCCAGCCCGGTATCCAGCACGCCGTCCATGTTGTTGACGGCGTAATCCGTAAAACTGTCGATAGCCTCGCCCGCCAGCACGCCGCCGGTTTCCACCATGCTCGCAACGCCGCCGGTCTGTAAAGAATCCGTCAACTCCTGCACCCAGCCGGTGGCAACGTTGACAAGTTCTCCCTCGGTAGACGCAACCCCTTCTGTCAGTGCTCCGGCAAGCTGTGTGGCGTTGTCTTTCAGGGTGGAAATTCTGCCGTCCAGCGTCTGGCTCTGGGTCTCCATTGCGCCGAAATACCGCCCGCCCTCTTCAGATGCAGACAAAAGTGCGTTGGTCAGCAGGTCATAGCTGATCGTCATCTTCTGCACATCCGCTGTGGACTTTCCGGTATAATCGGCAAGGATGCCGTACACATCAATGCCGGCATAAGCAAACTGCTTGATATCGGCGCTGGTCGCCTTGCCTGCGTTTTTGATCTGCTGCAGGTTTTGCGCCATGCGGCTCAGTTCATCATTGCCGCCGCCGGTCTCTTTTACGGCATCGCCCAGCGCCATGATTATATTACGCGCAGATTTTGCATCCTCGCCGGTGGAAATAAGGTACTGGTTCGCCTTTACAAGCCCTGCGGTGTCAAAAGGAGTTTTGGCAGCGTCCTGTTTTATCTGCGCAAGCGCAGATTCTGCTTTATCCGCGCTGCCCAGCATATTCGTGAACGCAACCGTGTACTGCTCCATCTGGGAGTTATAGTCAACGCCGGTGCTGATCACAGCTTTTCCGGCATCAACAACCGCAGAGCCTACCTTTTCCAGTGCGGTAGCAACGAGGTTTCCTTTTGTCACTGCACCGGCTATGCCGTCAAAGATTCCGGCTTGGTTAGCATTCCCAAAATTTTGGACGCTTTCCGTTGCATCATCCGTTTTAGACGCGAACTCTCCAAGGCCGTTTTCGGCATCGCGCAAGCGGCTTTTTAAGGTTTCCAGCTCCGCATTCGTCTTATAGACCGCAGTCCGGTAAGCCGACGCCTGTGTGCTGGCGCCGCCATATTTTTCAGTGGCCTGCAGCAGCATACCTTTCTGGGCGTTTAAAGCATCCGTCTGCGCAGCGATCTGCTTGCGCAGCACTGCCGCCACCGAGGATGCACGCTGTTCTGCGGAGGTGTTCTCGTCCATAGACGCCGTGGTAGACTTCAGCTCAGCGGCATACTCTTTCTGCCGGGCAATAATGTTTTGCATCTGCTGCCGGTATTCTTTTTCGCCTTCAACGCTTATTTTGGGGCCAATGTCCGTTTTTGCCATGCGTTCACCTCCTTACCGTATTTTTTCCAGATCGTCCACGGTGGCGTAGAGCTTCTGGTTTGCGCCGTTTTCTATCTGCATACACGCCATATAATCCAGCATACGGCCCACCGGGCACGAATGCACCTGATGCTCATTCATGCCCAGTTTTCGGCCGTAAAACAGAAACCACGTTCTGTTAAGCTGTATCACATGGCGCTTTCCGCGTTTTTTGCGCTGTTGTCCGGTTCAGCCTCCACCTCGCGGCCGGAGCCGCGCGCAATTGCGGTAACGCAGTCGTTCCACAGTGCGCGGCATTCTGCCCACGTCATGCTCTTTTCCAGATCCGCGGCAGCAGGGAAGTCCGGCAGGCTCTGCGCCATATCCTGAAACTCCTTGTCGTTGGATTCTGCCGCCATCTCCCGCACATAGTCCCGGCCTGCATCTGCGAGCACGGGCGCAATGGTCAGTGCCGCCTTTGCAAGGTCGGCAACGCGGCCGGTTTTTGTGGCTTCCTTGGCAACGCCAAAGATATTGTCCACAGAACCGTAAGTGCCCTCCAGCACGGAAAGTGCCTTGATAGTCATGCACATGGGGTACTCGTCATCCTTGACGTGCGCGAATACGATGTACTTGTCCTCGATCATGCTGCACCTCCCAGTGCCTTCTTGATAAACGCAACCGCCGCTGCCTCGGTGTCAAACTCCTTCTTGGGGATGATCTTCCACCGGTTCATGGCGCTGTCATCGCGCATGATGCTGAAGTCCAGATCCTGGGTCTGCCAGTCGATCTGCTCGCCCTGCGTCTCTGCATCGTCCTTGGGCACCTTGAAGCGGATTTTGCACAGGACGATTGCCTTCCACATGCTCTTGCCGTCCTTCTGCACTTTCTTGACTGCGCCCAGCCCCAGATAAGGCGGTTCCATAGATGCGCCGTACTCGTAGGTCTCCACCGCGGTGCCCTCGTCCGGCGTTACGGAGTTGCCGGTCTTCAGGCCCATAATGAAAGCCTCTTCCTCTGCGGTCAGGCCGTCCACGGTGCAGGTGCCGCTGCCATCGGTGAAGGCAGAGCCGGTCTCGGTTTCTGCCAGCCGGTCATCGGCGTAAAACTTGTTGTCATCACTGGTGGAAATATCGGTGCTCATGCTCACCGAGCGCCCCAGCTTGCGCACGCCGCTGTAAGTTACGGTGCCGCCTTCGGAAGCGTAAGTAGCAATATGCACGTTGGAAAAACCAGTAGTTACCATGTGTTTTCTCCTTTCATACAAAAAAGCAGGGTGTCCACTGTGGACACCCTGCGCAGGTTATTTATCCATGATCTCCTGCACCTTTTCCGCCACGGTTTCCTCCATGGCCTTTTGTGCAGCTTTGCGCGCCTGCCGTACAGCGGGCGCAATAAACGGAGTTTTTTGCTGGATGCTCGTGCCGCCCTCAACACTTCTGGCAATCAAAGCATTCGGCTGCCCCTTCGGGTAGGTCTTTGTTTTTACAGAGTTGTAACCGTCAAAGCCGATTTTAGTGTTCCAGCTGTTATCTTCGTGCGCCATCTGCGCAATGCCAAAGCCTTCCCGCAAGCCCTGTTTCTGGGCTTCGGAAACTCCCATTATCAACGTGCCGCTTTCTTTTGCCGCATCGGACAAAAAGAAATACGGCTGTTTTTCGGGCGGTTCCTGAACGGGCATGGCATCAATGGCAGCCACAATTGCGTCACCCACAACTTTTGCACCTGCATAGACTGTCTGCTTGCAGACGGAATCCGTGTTTTTGTTCAGGCGTTCCAGTTTTTGCAGATAGCGGTCTATTCCGGTAGCGTAGATCTTAGCCACAGCCGGACACCTCCCAGCGCCATTCATAGTGCCAGATGTTGCGGTCTGCTTCGTACTGCGGCTGCAATCTTTTCCATGCGATGTGCTCGGAAGCGTCAAACGCTTTTTCCAGTGCTTCGCACCACGGGTCGAACTCCATCGAGGTAAACAGGTCTGTCGTGCCGATCATGGCACGTTCGATGTGTTTTCCGTCCGCAATAAGGTCATCCGGCGCTTCTTCCTGCCAGACGAAATACCGCTTGGACTTCATCCGCCCGCCGTGGCTTACACAGTCTGTAACAGCTGTGTGGGCAGCAATGATGCACTCATACCATGTCATCCTTGGTGCCCTCCTGTAAGCTGTTATCAAAATCATGCTCCACGGCACGCAGCGCCAGATCCAGCGCAGGCGGCCAGCTTCGGAGGGCTTGTACCGTGTCGATGCGGTAGTGCCTGCCGTCCTCGGTCTGGGCTTCGTCTTGGCTGGAAATAGCGATGCTCTGCGGTGCCGGCACGCGGATTACCCGGACGATCTCCGCCTGATTCTGGCGGCTCAGATATAGCCGGTTGATGCCAAGGCGCTGCTCCTCGTACCGCAGGGTGCACTTTGCCGTGCACTCCACAACAGGGGAGTGTCCAACCGGCGCAGCGTCCCGGGTAGAAAATATCTGCACGACCCCGCTGTTGAAGGTCTGGCTTACTTCCGTGTCAGGGCGGGTCGGGCTTTTGCGTGTTTTCTGCAAAATCATTCACCAGCCTTTCGTTTCTCGCTGCAAGTAGCAGGTGCAGATAATTATGCTCGAAAATATCCGCTGCGCCGTCGCGGGTGTAGCGCACATAGTCCATCAGCAGCGCACGGGCAAGCCCGGGCTGCGTGTAGTCCTGCGCTGTGCCGATCTTGCTATCCAGATAGAGCATACCGGCCACTGTGATGTCCCAGATTTTCTTATCCAGTGCATCATCCGACCATGTGATATCAAGATAGTTTTTGATGTCCGGCAGCAGCTTGGTATCGTACATCCCGATCATGGTCAGGACTTGGTGACCGTGACGGTGTAGGTCTTGGCGGTCTCGCCGTCTGCCGCGGTCACGGTAATGGTCACGGTGTTGCTGCCCTCGCTCCAGGTCGCAGGTTTGCCGTTCTCGATCTCCTTGCCGCCTACTTCCACTTTGACCTTAGCGCCAGCGTTGGCAGGGGTCGCGGTGATGGTGTTGGAGGCCGCAGAGGTGGTAGCCGTATAGGTCACATTGCTGGAGGTAAAGCCCGGGGTCAGGTTCAGGCTGCCCAGCTTCAGGGCGCTCAGGCTTGCATCATTGGATGCGGCAGGCGCGGGAACGGCAGTCACGCGGTAGGTCATGGGCTGCAGGCCGGTAATGTCCAGATTCAGGAAGGCGTTGTTGTCCACGGGGAAGCCGTTGGCATACAGCTTGATCAGGTAAACGCGCTCGTCCTCGAGGAAGTGGTAATCGTCGCTGTACTCGATGCGGCCGTTCTTGTTCATGCCGACCGGCGCAAAGTACAGATGACCGATGCCGAACACAGCCTGACCACGCGGCAGCGCAGCGGTCTTGATAACCGTCAGGGGAACAGGGAAGATGTCGTTGCGGTAGGTGCCATCCGGGGCACGCACGGTGGTTGCAGGCATCACGCGCAGGTAGTAATCCTGCGGGTTGACCAGCAGGATCAGATCATCCGGGTCACGGTCCTTGCCGTTGGCAGTCTTGCCCAGCATGGAGATCAGGTTGCCCATCGTGGCAGGCTCGAAATCGTTGACCTTGACCTTTGCCTTCTCGGGATAGGTCTTGCCGCCGATCACGGCAACGTCATCGCTCACATCGCGCACCATGCCAATGGGCTGATCGTTGCCGTCGCCCATGACGATGCCCTCTTCCAGACCGTACGCCAGAGATTCAGCCAGAATACCGCGAATGTAGCGGTCCAACCACTCGGGGCCCAGATCCAGCTGTGCCTTGCAGACGGGGATGAACGAAGAAAGCTTGTACAGCCCTGCGTCCACTTCCTTGAAGCCGGAGGTCAGCTCCTCCACGATCTTAGCGCACAGCTTGCCCCACTTGGCCTTATGGATGCCGTCGGTGTTCAGCATCATACGGATCGCGCCGCCGGTGGGGGTAAACTGGATCTTGCTCAGCAGGGGGTGCTTGGATGCCATATCGTCCATCACGCGGCTGATAACCGTCTGCGGGAACACAACGTTTACGTTCTCCAGTGCCTGCTTGGGGTTATCGGCACGCATGGCCTTCTCCAAAGCCTGATAGTACTCGCGCTCGTTGTTGGTCAGCTGACGCACGCCGCGGGCATACAGGACGGAATTGTCCAGCTCCTGCTTCATGCCGTTCAGCTGCTGCTGGTACTCTTCGCGGTTGATGTTACCAACGGTCTCATACATCTGCATCAAGGTATCCGAAGCGCCTTCCGCATCGTTGCTCTTGATCGCTTCGTGCAACTTCTGCCGCTGTTCAATCAGCTTCTGATTGTTTTTGTACAGTTCAGTAAGATTCATGTTGATTTCTCCTTTTTAATATTTAAAAAGCAGCACCCCCACAAAGGAAGTGCTGCTTTACGGCTTATTTTCAGATATTGCAAAGCATCTGCATCAGGCTGAGCTTTGCGGGCGGTTCTTGGAGCTGCGGTTCAGCGGGCGGCTCTGCATCCTTATGCGGAACCATAAGCTGCTGCACGATCAAGCCGCGCACGCTCTGGGACACGCCGGAAGCATCGCCGGTTTTGCGGATGCTGGTTGCAATGCCCTTTTCCAGCATAGCGGCAGGGGAGTACCACGCCTTACTGTTTACAAGGTCGCGGGCGGCCTGTTCCTCCATGCCAGCGTTTGTGAATGCGCCCAGCCCGATCTCTGTCAGTTGGTCCAGCGCATCCGCCGCGCGACGCAGATCCTCGGCGTAACCGTCTGCATACCGGCTTGCCGGGTGAAAGTAAAAGGCGCTCACATTGCTGGCGATACGTTCCTGACCAGCCAAAAACGGGTAAATGGCAGCGCTGGCAACAAACCCGTCTGCATAGGACGTGACCCACGCACGGCTGCTTTGCAGTGCGTTGTAGATCGCCCATCCTTCGGAAACGTTGCCGCCGAAGCTGTCGATGTGCAGATTGATCTCAGCTGCATCAGGGATTTTCTTTAGCTGCTGGACAAGACTGTGCCCGCTGGTTTCCTGGCTGGCTTCATCGGCGTATCTTGTGATATCGCCAAAGATATAGATATCCGTCTGCTCGCCAAACTGCTGGATATCAAAATAGGGTTTCGGCATATTATTCCTCCTTCGGGTTGCTTTCCGTGGCGGCGTCCCTTGCAACGGTTTCCACGGTAGCGATGTTTTTGGTCATCCAGTGGATGTTAGCCCATTTATCAGGCAGCGGCGCGCCGCCGGTAGCCTCGCGCAGCTCGTTGATGCTGTATGCGGCGCTCTCGACAATTTTTTCAATGTTCGCCGCGTTAGAGAACATATCAAAGTGCTGGATGGTGGAGGTGTCCGCATATACGCGGTCTCCGCGCAGCCAATCCGCTTTGGGAATCAACTTCCGGCTGAACTCCTTGCTGATCTGCGCCGCCAACGGGTCGATGCCGGTGGTCAGCCAGTGGGCGATAATGTCGTTGATGCCCGCCACATTCCCCTGCACAAGCACAGGCGGGATGCCCAGTCCGCGCGCGGTAAAAGAAAAAATGTCATCAAAAAGGGCTTTGATGTCCCGCGTGTCCTTTGTGCCGGTGCCGTTGTTCATCAACTGGAACTCGTAGCCGTCAAATTCCGGCAAGATACCGGTGCCGGATTCCAGAAACGGTTTATAGCTGCTTTCCAGCATTGCAGAAAACTTTTTCTCAAAATCGTCCTGACCGTTGGCCACCTGCGTGACGTGCACCTTCATGTGCTTACCGTTGTTCCAGACGTTGCTTTTGATGCTGGACTGCACCAGATTCTTGTAGCTTTCATACAGCGCGTCCACAACTTTTTTTGCGTCATCGTTGTTCAGAGTAAGGTGCAGCACTTCGCGTTCTTTCAGGTCGCGGGTATACGACTGCTGCCCGACCTGTATCTGTCGGTATACATTTTCCTGTGTGGGGATGTACTCCGGTTTCGTCCAGCTGTCTGCCACCACCAGCTCAACGCTGCCACTGCGCGGAATTGGAACAACAAGCGCTTCATTTTTGGCATACAGCTTGTAGATCACTTTTTTCCAGAACGCCGTGCTGTTTTCGTTGACGTTCGGCTCTACGTTCAGCAGATAGTAATAATCCGATTTGACCGGTTGCCCGCGCTCAAACGTCTTGAACTCGCAGTTTGCAATCGCGTTCGCAATCAGGTTTACGCAGCAGTTAAATGCAAGGTCACGCAGCTGGTACTCCTGCCAGTAGCCAAGCATTTCGCAGGTCAGGTCATCGCTGTTCAGCAGAAAATCATGTGCGGTGATCTTCTGCTCGGGCGGCGAAAACCCGAATAACTGTTTGATTTTCTCAGAAAAAGACATTGTTTTTCTCCTTCCGGCAAGTTACCGGCAAGTTACCAGCAAAATGCTCCAATCTTTGGCAGCTGCACCTGACCGGTGCCCAGATCGCTTTCCACCGTCATGGCTGCCGCCAGCGCCATGAACGGGTCTGTTTTTCGGCTTTTGCCTTCAATTTTGGCGTAAATGAAGTTTCCGGTATCCACACCTTGAGCTCGGCTGCTGCGCACGCGCTTTGTGTTGTTGACCGCCCAGCGCAGATGCGGTACATCGCCCCAAGTAAACAAGTTGCGGTCAAAGCAATCTTGTATCACTGGGTCAACCTGCATAATGTCACTGGGGCGTACCAGCTTCACCCGGTTTTTATCCTTTGCGTCAAAACCGATACTTTGCAGCGCTTCTGCCATCATGGTGTATCGGAAGTGGTCAAGCGCCACTTTTTTTACGGTGTATTTCCGTCCGGCTTCCCGGATAAAATCCGTCAAAAGATACGGCGAGATGCTCACATCGTCTACATAGGTGCAGTCTCCGTTTTCGCACCACGTTCGCCACGGAGCTTTTACCCGGGGCAGGGTCTTGCTGTTAGCGCAGATCCATGCGCGATTGATATCATAGCGCTGGTCTCCTTTGCGGAAATGCAAGTCTACCGCCGCCCAGTCGTTCATTTCGGCGTAGTCGATGCCCACAGTGCAGCTCCAGCCAGCCATATCCGGCAGGGGGCGGTTTGTTTCCCTGACGTTTTCGTAGTCCGTGACCGAGATTTCCTTTGCGCCGTCACGGATTCCCATGCGTTTTGTAATAAAATCGCCGTTCTGCTCCGGGCGCTCTTTCCAGTCGCGGTATTCATCGTGGATCTCCTGCATCAGATGCGGAAGATAGGGCAGGGAAGGGTTTGCCATGCACCAGTTTTCCGGGTCGTGCACCTCATCTTTGGTGTTCAGGCAGCAGATGAACGGCAAAAAGCCCTCATCCGGTTCGCCCTCAAACAAAATGCGCCGTCCACGGGCAAGGTAATCGTCCAAAGGGCCGTCCGATACATCGCCGTTGGACGTAAAAAAGCCAACGCGAGGTTCTGCAACCTTGCCTTGGCCGGTGATAAACACTTTGATGTTGTCGTAATTTTGGTACTGATGCACCTCGTTAAAGATGACCGCGCCGGAACGCATACCATCGCGGCCCTTTGGGTTATTGGTGCGGCCTTTTACTTCGCCCAGATTCTTGCGGCCCTGCAGCACCTCTTTTGTGTGATAGTAAAACCGCGAAAGCTTGGCTTCATACTTCGGGTTTTCCAGCGCCTCCACGATATCTTTCACGGGGGTAACAGCCTGCTCCTCGTTGTTGGCGCAGATATCCACGTTGTAGTGCGGCACCGGGTTGTATGGGCTGATCAGCGCCGCCGAAGAAATGGCAATCACGCCATCCTTGCCAGCGCCACGCCCGACCATGGCAAGCAGTGTTTTAAATCTGGGGCTTCCGTCTCTGCGATAGGTGCACAGCCAAAGCCCCAGCGCAAAGGTCTGCCACGGAAAAAGGCGGTCATAAGGAAAATACCGGGCGATACGGAAGTATTTCCGCATACGCTCGGTATCCACATAAATATCTTCAGTTGCAAAAACGCGCCGGATCAGTGCAACAAGGGCGTGCTGCTCCTTGCAAGCACGCGGAGCATTGTTCTCCACCTGCTCAATGTACTCCAAGATCTCCGGGGGAATGTTACAGATCATTGTCCTCGTCGGGCTTTACCGCTTTAAACTTGAACGTCTGCACGACCCGCAGCAGCGTTGAAACGGTGGAGTTGGCTGCGCTGGCAGTCTGGTTATAGACCTGAATGGAAGGGTTTGCTACTTCAATCTCCGCGCCGCGCGGGGTGGTCTTTACCACGGTAAGGCCGCGCTCGTTCATGTCGTTTTGCGCCTGATCCAGAAGGTTCAGCTGCGTGACATACCGGTCCAGCGTGGAACGATACAAAAAGTTTGTGTCGCAGTTGGCATCCTTCGCGGCCTGCTCGATCTCTTCCAGTTCCGTCCGGTATTTTTCGCTGGCGGTAGCCGGTGTTTTCTTTTTACTCATCACGATCTCCGTTTCGTCCATTTTTGTGCAATCTGTATACCATCCTCGCGCGTGTGCGTGCGCGCAAGGCCAGCGGCAAAGTCAGGGGACACCTCGAATAAGGGCTTGACCCGCTCAACCCGTTTTTTCGGGAGGGGGGCGTGCCAGTCAGTCCCAGCGCTCGCGGGTCAGCGGCGCACCGCCGCTGCATTTCCGCAGCCGCTCCGGGTGGCACACAGTCTCGTGGCAGTCCTTGCATACGCTGATAAGGTTGCGCTGCCGGTTGCCGTCTGCATCCGTGTACCAGATATCCAGCGCAAGTTTTGGCGCGCGGCGCACATGGTTGACATGGTGCACCAGCTCTGCCCGCCGGTAACGCCCGCGCTCCTTGCACAGCTGGCACTCATGCTTGTCCATGTCCAGTACCTTGTGCGACAACCGCACCCACTGCGAGGAGCAGTAGAACGGATGCACATCACCCGATGCTATCAAAGAGCAGAGCCATTTGTAAAACTTATCGGTCATGAGTAGTTAAGGCTTTCTTTTCCACGATTTTGCAGCGCCATACCAACGCAACCCATGCCTCCAGTGCTTCATGCAGTTGCGGTGTGTTTTCGGTGTTCTCCATTGGCAGAACCATGACACGCGCTCCAAACTTCAAAAGCCAGATTTAAAAATTAAAGCTATTTCAAGCTAAACGTTAATATAAGCAGCACTCCCAGTATACATTCAGTTTCTCGGACAACGTAAACGGGTGGAGTGCTACTGCATCCGGTACTTTCGCCGCCAGATGCCCGGCTATCTGCGCAGCCCCCTCACAGGGTACGCAAATGGCATTCCCGGCAGGGACTGAGCCTGCAGCCTCTGGTTTTGGAGACCAGCGCTCTACCAATTGAGCTACGGGAACATATCATGCCGCGTGCAGGAATCGAACCTGCAACGACCCGGTTATGAGCCGGATGCTCTGCCGGTTGAGCTAACGCAGCGTAAAAGAATGCCCGCCTGCAATGCACGGTGCACATCATGCATAACAGGCGGGTAAAAATATTTTCGGATAAATCGTATCAGCAGCTTTTGCTAATCTGCGCGGATAACAGGCCGCGCCCCTTGCATACAGCCGCGCCCTCCGATCTCTGCCCTCGGCTCACGCTTTGTGCGGCTCGCCTGAAAACCGATACTCCAGACGATGCGCACAAAATTACTTTTGAATGCTATTTGAAAAATTTCCAGGAACACAGGTGCAAGCACGCAGCTTTTTGCAATAGACCAAAACAGTTTGCTGAAAAGCTCAAACATGGATTGCACTCCTTTCCGATGTGTCCACTGTGGACACCCGCCGGGTTTGATTTTGTTTTGTGTGCGCCGCTGGATCTTGGAGCGGACGGCGCGATGATCCATTGAGCACAGGAAGATTCCAAAAGCCTGTGCTATGCTTCCCGCAGGGTCTCGTCATGAGGATGCAGGTCATTCACGTTTCCGTCAATGTCTGCATTATAATTTTAGCACATCAAAATGGGACATTCTGGACATTTCGACATTTTTGTGACATTCCGACCATTTTGTGACACGGCTTTTGCGTAGCTACGCAGAGAAGCGGCACAATGTGAATTATTTGTCAATTAGCAAAAACCGGTCATTTTGAGCACAAGACACGCCATCGTATACCCAAGAACTCCGCCCAGCACGACAGATGCCGGTGTGAATACCATGAGTATCTTCCGCACTGTCCACCCGCTTTTCCACGCCCACCGCACAGAAAGCATACACGCCGGAATGCTCAGGCAAGCTATCAGTACAGTAGCTGCCAGCCAATAAAACAAAAGCATAAGCTCACCCCATATCAAAAGCTTCTTCTTTCGGCTCGTTGAGATCATCCGTGGAAGCACCAGCGTTTTTCATTTTAGCTCCACACCCACCACAAAACGGATCTGCGCAGCAGGAAAGGTGGTGACACGTTTTGCAGCGAAACCATTCACACGTCCATCTGTCCGGGTTTAGTTCCCACTCAGACACAGGCCGCAGGCTTTCCGGGGCGATGGTGGGAAGGTTTTCGGTCTCTCTCAATACTTTCGCAAAAGAACGGATGTCAGCGCCCTTTTCCTTGGCTGATTCTGCAAGGTTTTTTAAACTATTTTCCAGCTTTCCGACACTGGCAAAGAGCATAGCTTTTTTCTCATCCATTTTTGTCCTCCTGTTCTGCTCTCCTGTTGAAATACACCACCGGAGAAACGCCGCAGTCATCGCAGTTCTTTTCTTTTTTTATGTCGTACCTAGTTAACGTTGACACGCATTCAAAAGAGTTTGGCTCAGTCCTCAAAGAGCACAGATAACGTGCCCCGCAAGAACTACAATTCATAAAATCACCTTCCATCCATCAATTCAACAGCAACTCAACAATTTCATTAAGAAATCGAACAATTTTATATACTGCGTGCTGAAATTTTCTTGTGAAACTTATCGGCTGCTGATCCATAAGGGTTGTCCCATTGTCGTTCTTTCTCCACCACAGACGGCTCCACATCGGGCAACCCGGTTTTTCGCAATCGTAGTGATGCTGAGAAGGGCCAGTCCAAGTTGGTTCTAGCCAATCATGGTATTTCCTGAATTCGCACCCTGCACATGGATTTCCAAGCGCTTTTTCTTTTTCTTCTTTCTTTTTCAGTTCTTCGATCGTGATGATTTTAACTCTTCGATTTTTACGTTCTGGGTGATTTTCAATCCAGATAGGACATGTATGGTCTTCGCATATTTGTTCAATTATCGTGTCATTCGCATAAAGCAAAGTGTGTTTTGAGCATCCATCACATGTGTTGAAATTGCTTTTGTTCATCTCGTAGTGCAACTGGTTAGACACTTCGGCGTTCTTTTGTCCAGAACAATTTTGCAAAAAAGTCTCATAGTTTCCATATCTGGCAGCGTCTAGGTAACGCCCAATTTCAGCTTCCAACCCAGCTGCACGGACTTGCTCAAAAGTAATCAGCCCCGATTCGAGATAGCTTACAAGCCTTTTGAATTCTTCATCTGTTAGCAGGCTGCTGCCCACAAAATCACCCCACATTCTTCTGGATCCACCGGTAAACCCTCCGGCGAATAGATTCTGCATCCACGTCAAAGCCCCGCTCGGTAAGCTCCACGGCAACGTCCTGCGGCTTTTTGCCCTCTACGCAGATCGCCGAGAGCATTGCCCGAAGCTCCGGGTCCTCGCAGTCCTCCACCATGTGCACGCCGATGTTGTACAGCTTGTTCTGCATACGGTTGATGTCTTTCAGTCGCCGGATCTCCGCAGCACGCTGGTTGTAGGAGGAATCTGCGGTCCCGGTCACTGTTACATGACTGAGAACGCAGCTGTTGCCCTCGCCGTGAGAAGCTTTTACCACATCCGAGGCAGCCTGCGGACCATCTTCCTGTAAAATCTCCAGTCGCTCAATGCGCTGCCGACGTTTGGCAATGTCATAGGGTATCGCATATAGACGACGAAATTCGTGTGGCTTCATCCGGCACCTCCCAATATTATTTCAGCTCAAAGTAATCTGTCAGAATATCCGTAATGCCGGAGTAGAAACCTATCCAGCCGCAGGTGAAAAAGCTGTTGTCCTGCAGAATGATGGCGTAGTCATCACAGGTCTGACCGGCGTCCTCTCTGGTGGTGTCTATCCGCTTCCACAGCGTTGCCCCGCCGGGCAGAGGCTGCTTGTAATACGCAAGCCGGAAACGCACATCTTCCCATTCCAGTTCCCACGCTGCATTTGCACCCAGCGTTTTTTCTGCCAGCTTGTGCAGCGTGTCCCGGCCACGAGCCTGCTCTTTCGGCTGCTCCTGCGTTTCTTTTCCCTTGGAAGCATACACACAACTGTATTCGCAGGTATCTTTGCTCTTGCAGTAGCGGCAGCACCCTGCACAGCCGTGGATTTCACCATGTTTGATAAAATGCTTCAGGCCGGCTTCATTCTCGCACAGGTGCGATGCGGAATAATCGCATCTTTGTCCGTTATACACGGATGGGAGCGGAACACTTTTGCTTACGGCGGGTTTAGGTGCATCAGTCTGGACTTTCCTTTGCTCCTCGTGAGCCTTTTCCACCATTGCAATGGCTTCCGGTGGCAATTTCCACTCGGCATAATCTGGGTTCACCGGTATCGTTTCCGCAGGTTTTTCTTTTTGCTCCGGTTCTTCCGGTGCAGCACCCATAAAGCGCGCATAATCCTGTGCGCTGCGGTACGCTTCCATCAAGCCGATCTCTCCGGCCTTCAAGCGCTCCTTGATGACCTCATTCTCGCAGGAGGCAATCACGTTCAGCCGGGCAGCAGCGCCGGTGGACAAGCCCAGAATGCGGCAAACCTCGTCACGCACCTTGCCTTCCAGCTGTCCGGTCGCTTTTTTCTTGGTCAGCGCATCCTTCAGTGCCTCGTACTGCGCCAGACGCTCGCCATCGGTCAGGTCACGGGCGGTGGCGTTTGCCGTGATGAGCGCAATGCGGTCATCCAGTTTGCCGTGGCTTTCCCGGATCAGGCAGGGGAGAGAATCAAACCGCGTGTCTCCAAGCGTTGACAAAATCCCGCACGCCGCCCAGCGCCGGTGCCCGCTGATGAGCATATAGCAGTCCGTTTCATCCTCCATCGGGATGACTTCCAGCGGCTGCCGGAGACCGTTCTGCCGAATGTCATCCCTCAGGTTCTCCATATCGCCGAGGGTGTAGATCTCGAAATTTTCCGGGTTCGGGATGATATTCCGGCTCGGAATCATCACCACCTGCATCTGCTGCCCCGCCGGGGTGACCGTCTGGCTCTGGGCATTCATCAGGCTGTTCAATAATCCAGTGCTCATTGCAGTTCCTCCAATTCACTGATGACTAGCCATTTTTTTACATTATCATCATCAAATCCAAGATCGTCTCCATACTTTTTGAACATCTCGCCTGAATGCATAGCTCTTCCAACTGCATAGTTTACGCCATCAAACAAAAGCAAATCTTTGTCCATTGGGGCTTCTTCGCCTATCTCGTGAAATTTACAATTCGTGATTTCTGGTACTTCTTTCAGGAGCGAATCTGCAGTTTCTATCAGCATTTCAGCGCACGTTGCCATAATTACGCCCTTTGAAAAGTCTTCTGCATTGCCGGACATCATAAGCTTTTCTGCTTTATCTTTGTGTTTCCGACCGGCGCTTTTCCAAGTGCCTGCAACTTTTTCTGCGTCAATCAGTCTCATTCATTCGCCCTCCACACATTTTTTGAATTTCCGTCCTCAAACAAGGTGAACAGTAAGAGATAACATCTCGCCCTATATCAGACAATTTTTCGGGATATGTCAGGGGAAAAACCTCTCCGCACTTCTTGCACCGAATCTGTCGAGTGACCATTATTCACCCTCCACGCATTTTTTTACCAGATGCGCCAGCGCCTTATACTGGGCGCTGGTCTTGATGTTCCGACAGACCTTGTGCACCGGCAAGTGCCGTGCCTTGGCTTCCTTGACCTTCACGCTGTAATCGATGCGCAAAATGCTGTTATCCGGGTTGCGGAAGGCGGGCAAGTCCATGTTGGCAATCTCGTTGATGGTGTCCACACTGTACCTGCCACGGGTGTACTTGGTTGCCAGCACGCCCATCACTTCCAGCTGCGGGTTGTAGGCATCCCGGATGGCGTCCACCTGCTCGCGGATCTCGTCCATGCCGTCCATTGCCCACTCGTCGCAGTCCACCGGGATGATCACCCAGTCGGCGGCAGCCAGCGCATTGACGGTGGCCATGTCGATGTCAGGCGGGCAGTCGATAATGCAGTAGTCATAGTCGTTGTGGATGGTGTCCAGCGCCTTGCGCAGCCTGTCCCACTGCGGCCGCAGCACATCCAGCATCACGTTCTTGTTGGCAAGCAGCATCTCCATGTTGCTGGGTGCCAGATCGACGTGTTCAAAATCCGTCTGCATGATCACATCCTGCATTTTGGCGTTCAGGGTGAGCACATCGCCCATGGTCTTGCGGCCATAAGCAAAGCGGTTGAAGAACTTGGTGGTGTTGCCCTGCTTGTCCAGATCCATCACCAGCACCCGCCGGGACCAGATCTCTGCCAGCAGGCAGGCAAGGTTGCAGGCGGTGACGGATTTTCCCACGCCGCCCTTCAGGTTGATGATCGCGATTTTTGCCATTGTTCTCATGACGATATCCCCATTCTCAGATTCTTGCGGCTTTTGCGGTCTGCCGCTGGATGTTATCCCAGCTTTTTGCAAACCACGCAAGCCATGTTGTGCATTTCTTGTAATAACTCGAGGCGCAGCACCGTTTCAGTGGGCAGTTCCGGCAAGGACTGCTCTTCGGGAGAGGGTAGCGCTCCTCGTTCCAGATTTCATCAATCACTTTCCGCACCCGCTTTCTGCTGGCGTATCAGCGAGCGGCGCAGCGGCGCGGTGCGCATCCAGTCTCCGGCAGCTGCAATTTCGTCCGGGCTGCGTTCCACCCGAAGGCTGTTCGGCTTTGCCCGCTGTCCGGCAGCGTGTCCCCAGCTCTTGGGGTGGTCCAGCACGCTCCATCCCGCCTCGATGCTCTGCCGGATGGATGCGATCATGTAATCCGTGCGCCGGGCTGTCTTAGCTTCATCTGCCAGCTGGGTCAACTTATCGCACACGGCCTGCGCCGCCTGTGCATCCCACACCTTGCCCCGCCGGGCTGCCCGGTATGCGTCAAAGCGTTTCAGCTGCTCCATCAGCCGGGGCTGCTCCTGCTCCGGCACAGCACCGCTGCACCATGCCGAAAACACATCCAGCGGAGTGCGGTTTTCGCCCCCATCGCTTCGCGCACGCGAAGGAGTATATTTCTTACTAGTATTCTCTATTTCTTTCTTGTGGGAAAATTTTTCCCGGGTCTGAGGGAAATTTTTTCCCGGGTCTGAGGGTAAAATTTTCACCGGGGAAAATTTTTCACTGGGGAAATTTTTTCCCGGGTATGCGTCCTTCCGAAGCACCAGCGTTTCAATGCCCGGCACGGTCTGGTATGCATTGCATTCAACGTTACCGACCATAACTTTCTTCATGGTCAGGATTCCCCTCTTGGTGAAATCGTTCAAGTAATTCTTGGCGGATTTCTGGGAGATGTGAAGCCGTGCAGCTATGTAAGACGAGCCGCCTCTGTACCAGCTTTCGCCGTCCTGACAGAACCCATAAACAATGCCGAGGGCGTTTGCTTCTGCTACATTGAGGTCAAAATTGTCATACATCCAGTCCATGACCATGACGTAATTGCATCGTTTGTTTACACCTTTCACGCCTTACCCCCCCTAAAACGGCAGATCGTCGCCATCGTTCACGGCAAAATCATCCATGCTGCCCTGCGTGTAGGCGGGCTGTGGAGCGTTCTGTGCAGCTTTTGCCTGTTGTACATGGCTTGCGGTCTGCTGCTCGTAGGAGGGCGCGCTCTGACCGTCCTGACGCTTTGCGCCGGCAAAGCTGATATTATTCGCCACGACCTCCACAGCGGTGCGGTTACTGCCCTGCTTGTCCCGATACTGCCGGGTCTGCAACCTGCCCTCAACGGCGATCAAGCCGCCCTTTTTGAAATACTTGCTGACGAACTCCGCCGACTGTCGCCAAGCGATGACGTCAATAAAATCTGCCTGCCGCTGCTGACCCTGCTGCACATAGCTGCGGTCGCACGCTATGCGCAAGCTGCACACACTATGCCCCGCCGGTGTGGTGCGCAGCTCTGGATCAGCCACAAGGCGACCAACGATTGCTATAACGTTGAGCATTTCAAATAATCCTTTCCGACCACCGCCATCCACTGGCGGTGACCATACACATCCTCAAAACTGCGCTGTGCCTGCTTTTTCAGATACAGGCGCAGCTTGTGGTCAAAGTGGGCGCTGTATCCCGGCTCGTTGTGGTGTCGGTGGCAGAGATAGACTTTCAGGCCGTACTGCTCCGCCACCGGGCGCAGCGGACCGTTGAGCACATGATGCTCTTCTAAGTCCTTAACGGTCTCAACGCCGTACTTCATCCGGCAAACATAACACTCCCGCCGGGTCTGCATGATGGATTCAGACAAGGAAATCACGCCCTTCCAAGATCCGCTTGTAGGTTTCTGCGTAGGGGTAGATCCTAGCCGGCTTAAATTTCATAGTCACGGCATCCACGGTATCCACATGCATAACAAGGTTATCGCCCTGTTCGATAGACTGACGAAGCACCTTCATGTACTCCACAAGGCCGCGTGCAGTGTTCGCGCAGACGCCCTGCGCCATCAGAAGCTTTTTAAACCGTTTCTGTTTCATTTCCTTGGCACCTCCTGCCACTCCTGCCAATAGGCGGTAACATTGGGGTCGTTGACGCCCATTTCCGCCAGCCGGTCAAATATTCCGTCGATCAGCTGCCCCATCTGCTCCGTGGTAAAGGTGCTGGAGCCCTGACTGCACTTCACCGTGCAGCGGTTGCCGTCCAGCAGCTCCACAACGTGCACTAGCCGGTAAGGCTTGCGCAAGATGGGCACAGCACCCACCGGAACCTCCAAGTAGTCGAACGCCGCACCGTACTGCTCCAGCATCTCGGTGTAGCAGTCCTCTGGCGTGATGCCGCCGGTGCGCCCGCCGTTGTAGTGGTCTGCCATGATGGCAAGCAGCGCCCACATCATACGGTTCTGGGACAGGGTACGGCTTTTGCGTTCGAGGTCTACCGACAAAATCAGATGCAGCGGTTTGCCGTGCGCCAGCTCGTCCAGCTTCTGCCGGAACTGTGTTTCCACAAATTCCGCAGAGTTTTCCACGACCACCCGCCGGGCGACCGGATCATATACCACCGGAAGCTTACCGATCACGCCTCTGGCCATAAGATCTTCTTACCCTCGCCGGTGATGAACTGCACCATGGTGATGCTGCCCGCGTCATCGTAGGCAAAGCGGTCTACCTTCAGGCTGGTCTGCATCCGACAAACGCCCTTGTCATCTTTGACGATGGGCACCTGCGTGCTCTTGAGCACAATGTCGTCCAGCTCCATCACGTCCCTGCCGACACCCCAGAAGGAGGCAGCGGACACAAAGCTGGTGACCTCCCGCATCAGAGCCGGGTCACGGCAGGGGAGAGAAAGCCCGCCCGCGTCCTTGTAGACGAACTCCCTCTCCTGCGGGCTGTATACGCCCACCTGACACCACAGCCGCCCATCGGCAAAATAGCGCCGCATGGTCCAGCCGGCAGCGCCAAAGGTTTTGTCCATCATATCGCGCACGGCATTGGCACCGGGAAGCAGTTTCAGCTTGATTGCATCCTCGCTGATGGCCTTAATCAGCACCGAGACCGCCTGCGGGGCTGTCTGCGGGGCTTTTGGCACTTCAACGGGGAACTTGACGTCTGGGGCGCAAACAGCCGCAGAAGCGCTCTTCTGCGGCCTGCCGCGCCCGGAAGCTTTTGGCGTTGCCAACCTTACCACCTCCATCAGTAGGGGCTGGAGGTGGCGATCTGCGCCGCCTCGCCCAGTGAATACTTGTCGATCATAACGCGCATCTCCGTAACCACCTGCTGGATGGTATCCGGCGGCAGCTCTGCCATGCGCATAGCGGCAATGGCGTAGCCGGTGGCAGTCTCCTCGTAGGTGGGAGATTTAGGCATCGGGCTCATCAGCTTTTGCAACCGCATCCAAGTCCTCCTCTGCTTCCAGCGCTGCGTCATTGTACGGGCATCCGCGCACCTGGCTTTCCAGAATGCTGCGGCAGAAGGTGCACGCATCCCGTGCGTCCTGCACGCTGAGCGGCTCTGCAAAGTCCCGCATAACCTTCATCATGGCTTCGCCGGCCTTCTTGGCCTGTGCGCTGTACTGGCGGCGGAAATGCCCGCTGTTACGTTCGTGGATCATAATACATACCTCCAAATTTATTTTTTCAAATACAATAGTCCTCTTTTCCAAGTGCGCTTTTGAAAAAGAAAGAAATCGTAAAAGAATCGCGTGTTTGTTTTATGGAATTAATCTGATAGTCGTGGCCATTGGCATAGACTGACTTCAAGCGATACCGGAAGTCTAAAACGCTCTCACCACGCCGCCAAGCACGAACCAAGCTATCTTTTAGTGCAAAGTCGTCACGGAAGATGTGTTTCTTTCCGGCGGAGTCAATAAAGTATGGCATAAACATAGAAAATCTCCTTTCTTTCTAAAAAATTATTCTGCGCATTGCGCTGGCAGCGGCTTTTGTTTATCCACCTGCCGCCATTGGTGTGCCGGGGTCAGTGTTCTTCCAGCCCCTCCAGCTCAGACATCACGCCGAGGATGCTCTGGATCTGTGCGGCAGCCTTGCGCCCATCCAGCACCATGTACTCCGCGTTGTCCCGCTGGTACTCCTCGCTTGCGTCCAGATAGTGCTCAAAAGCGTTCATGCTGTCGGTGCAGATGCTCACGGCAGCCAGCATCAGATACCGGCTTGCGGTGGCGATCTCGCGGGTCGGTGTGCCGCGGTCAACGCTGTCCTTCACCATCTGATTCGCCTTTTCCGGGTCGATCAGCCTGCCCGTCGGGGCAAATCTGTTATGGCCAAGCATATCGGGAATGTCATCCAGCTCCACAAGCGGCTTGCCGGTGATAACGATATTTGAAGTTTTCATGACTTTTCCTCCTCAGTAAGTACCAAATTCCTGATCCAGCAGGGTATCCAGCCGGATGGTGTTTCCGCGGCCGGAGCCTTCCTGCCCGGCCATGTTAGACCAGCCTTCCGGGTAGCGCTTGCGCACATACCGCGCCGGGATGCCCATACATACGCTGACCTGCTCCAAAGTCAGCCGGATGCAGCCATATCGGCCAAAAATAGCTTTGTAGCTGTCGTGCCACGCTTCGGGTCTATTAGATTTCGCCACGTTCCTTCAACTCCTTCTGTCTGCGCTGCCATTCCTTGAATTTGCCGTAGCTCATGCCCTTGGCTGCGGCAGCAGCATTATCATCCACGAGCAGGTCGTGGTTGGTCTTGGGCTTTTCCTTAAATTTTACAATGCCGGTCTGCGTGCCGGTGTCCACACTGGACTTTCCGTATCTGCGCTTTTTACAGGCATCGCAAAACATTTTGCCGGGGTCCACGCCGTACATCATCGTGCCGCACTCTTTGCAGGGCTTGTCCACCTTGAGGTGCTCGCCGGGAGAACGTTTTTCCTTCGGTTCAAGCTTTGGCGGCGGCACGGGCTTTTTGACCTTCGGCTTAGCTGCCCGCACCCGCCGGGCACGGTCTCTTGCTTTTTCCAGATGTATCTTCTCGCTGCAGGGAATGCAGTATATCCGGTTCGGCGCAGACCCCGCCGGGAGCGCCTTTCCGCACGCGGTGCAATAACGTACCACGGGCGGATTTGGGATTTCCCCGAGGATGTGCTTTTTCTGATAGTTGTGGTCGGTCTCTTTTTTTCGAATCTTGCGGCAGGCGTCGCAGTACAATCTGTTGTTTCCGGTGCCTGCCGGCAGCGCCGCGCCGCATTCTTCGCAGCGGCGAATAATATCACTCATGGTTCCGCGTCCTCTCATAGATCCGCTTCCGCGCCGCACGCCGCCGGGCGTTCTCGGCACGCATGTACTCGTCCCAGCAGCACAGCAGGTAAGGGGCAAGCACCAACACCGGCGCGATGATCATCACCATCAGCCACATCTCAGTGCAGGCTGCGTGGTAGGGGTCGCGTCCCAGGGCGACCATCAGATCAGCCAAAATAAATGCACAACTTCTCATACCATCAAACCTCCTATACGCCACGAAAGCACCATAATTAAGCCAAAATACGCCAGCCAGACCCCCATCATTTTGCGGGGCGGCTTTGTGGCGCAGATAAACAAAAACGCCATCAGGCAGCAGCCTGCCATAAAGCACATCAGATAAGCCAACATCCGCGTCACCTCATTCCCAAAGCGGTCTCGATCAGTTCTCTGGGCGTTTCATTGGGGTAGTGCCCGGATATGTACTTGTCCACAACGCCTTTGGATAAGCCCGCATGCAAGGCCAGCTCGCGGTTGCCCCAGCCAAGCATCTTTTTGCGCTTAGCCACTTCAGCTTTCCATTCAATGGTCGGCAAGTTTTTCCACCTCCATGGTTGAAAATCATTTCAAAATATCGCTATAAAAACATTGCCAAGCCATACAAGATGGTGTAAAATGATATTGCGGTTATCATTTTTACTCTTGGCAACATTTTTGGGTTTAGAGCAGAAAGCAGATCGGAAGGTACGCGCGACCCTCTGCTTCTTGCACCCGGTGCCCGCGCATAGGCACATGATCAACAGGACGGTGTTGGGGAAGAACCCCTACTGCGTGGCAGCCCTGTGAAGTACCGGCAGTGATCGGAGAGTATGGGAGCTTCTGGTCAACCGCTCGGTATGCTTGTATTATAACTCTCAAAAACTCCCAAGTAAAGAGAAAAGTTAGGAGTTTTTGAGATTTAGCAAAATGCACAAAGAATGGAGGTGTTTTTTATGTTCTACGAAAATTTTGCGTTTTATTGTACCAAAATTGGAAAATCCGAATCAGCGGTTGCTAAAGATGTTGGAATTACGTCTAAGTCTGTTACTGGATGGAAAAACGGCGCTCTCCCAAGAAACAGCACCCTGAAAAAGCTTGCGGACTACTTTGGCATTACCGTTGAGGAGCTTATGGACACAAAAAAAGAGCCCGCCGGGATGGGCGGGCTCGATGATGTGAAAAAGCAGGTCGTTGAGTTAATGGATGATATGAGCCAAGAGGAAATCGATGCACTTTTTACTTTGCTCAAGTCTAAAGCAAAGAAGTGACCGATTCGTTTTTGAGCTTTTCGGCTTTTCGCTTTTTCAAAAATGCGAGAGTTTCATCTAAAAGCTCTGGATGTTCGTCCAAAAAGTCCAAAATGTCTTTAACGGTTACTTGTAACACTCCCTTTCGTTGTATTCGCGGTTCTATATTACAACGGCTATAAATTGAAATCAAGAGGAAAGAGGAATTTCGAATGAAAATTGCTGAAAAATGCAAAGTTATTGTGGCGGGCGCAATTGTGGCGTCCATTTTGGCCTCTTGCTCTGCATCTGATTCTACTCCCGGCAGTAGGCCGCCTAGCGGGTCAAGTGAAAGCACGAACCCGCCAGCGTCCTCCTCGTCTTCTTCGGAAAGCACAGATACGTCCGGTGATAAAATTGACCTTTCTATTTATCCGGTGTCCGACCCTTCCACATGGTCATATTTCGAGCACTATAAATATGATGCCAAGGTGCAGAAAAACGGAATGGTAACAATCACCGGCGCTATACTCGAAGACGTTATACCGACACTTCACCCGGATAATATCATCTATCTGGACGGATACCCGATTGATGAGCATTTTGGCGCTAAGTACGCATGGGACGGAAAAAATTTGCGGTGTGTCGTGCAGCCGACAAAACAAAACCAGAAATTATATAAAGATAGTGAGCTCACAGAAAGACCCGGTTACAAATATGTATGCCACCGGACATTGTTTGATCGTGTTCAAAGTATCACCAGCGTAAGTTACAAGATGGAACTGGAACTCGGTTACGAATGGAATGGATGGGTGCCGGATGAAAAACTGGACAGCATTGTTTCTGATTTAAAAAAAGAGTATGAGCAAAGCCACGATAGGCAGGTTATCGTACTGGAAAAAGTTCCGCTAAACAAAGAAGGAAAACTTAATTATCAAACATTTTTGTTTAATGGGAAGTTTTACAGATGAAGAACAATAATCAGCAAAAATCTCCGGGCTGTCTGTATATCCTGTTTAACGTTTTTGTGGTGATGCCTTTTCTGGTTTTTCTGATATTTTTCGTTTTTGCGTTTTTACTGCAAATTTGCAGCAAGGTGCACCCGGCAGTTTTAGCTTTAGTTCTTATTGCCATTGTAGCTGCTGCCGGATACGTCCTTTACAAAAAGCACGAAAAGAAAAAGCAAGCAGAGCAAAACCACATTGAAACCGTTTTGCAGCGCACGGTGGACTACCCTGATCCTGTAATAAGAGAACCACGCCAAGCGCCGCAGCCGCCAGATGGTTTATATGAGCAGGATCATCTGACTAAGCTTGCCGCCGATCAGGACGCAAGACGCGCCGCAGACGCGCATTATCAAGCGGTCGTCATTGACTTCGAGACCACCGGCCTAAACTGCGACACAGATGAAATTTTGCAAGTGTCCATCATCGACCAGGACGAAAACGTGCTGATGAACCAGTACTGCCGAGCGGTGCGGCACAACAGCTGGGAGAGTGCTTCCAGCGTAAACGGAATATACCCGCCCCGCGTTGCGTTCTGCCCGCCGTTTGAAAAGGTGGCACCCTTTGTGCAGGATATTCTTTCCCGCGCTGACAAAGTTCTGGCCTATAACTGCTCGTTTGAGCAGAGTTTTCTAATGGTCAATGGAATAAACCCATACATTTTATTCTGGTGTGACCCAATGAAGGAAATCGTGGATTACTGCAATGCATCCAGCGGTGGCCACCGCTCACGCATGGCACTGCAAAGCGCAGCCAGAATAATCGGGTACGACTACAACGCGCACGATGCTTTGGAGGACGTAAAAGCAACCTTGCAGGTGCACAATTTTGTTGCCAAAAGCAAAGCCCCGGCAACCGCGCCGACAAAACCGAAAAGCCGTCTCGGTCATGTGCTATACCCTGAAAACAAGCAGGCAGACCCGCAGCATCCGCTGTATGGAAAAACGCTTGTGATAACAGGCCAGCTGCCAATTGATAGAGAGCAGGCGTCTTTGCAGGCCGCTGCGCTGGGCGCAAAGGTACGAATAAAGTTAAGCCCGCGCACGCAGATCCTTGTTTGCGGCCAGAGAGAAGAGGAATGGGCTGAACGCTTTGGCGAAAAGTCCTCCAAAATAAAAAAGGCGGAGCAGATGAACGCCGAAGGTGCAAGCATTGAGTTTATGAGCGGTGAAAAATTCATGGAGCTTTTGCACCAGCCCGCCGGGGGCGATTAACAAAAAGGTGTCCACAGTGGACACCTTGAACGCCCGACAAAATTAACTTTGAGGTTAACACTCCTGATCACACGGACAAGGGGAGACTGCCGGCACTGCAACGATGCGCCCATTGATATTACAATACCGTGCACCGGGGTTGCGCCCGGCATCGCAATCTTTAACAGCATCTTTCAGAATCTGGTAGGCGGCATCATAGGCAGAGCCGTCAGCTCCGGCCTGTGAGAGGTGATAAATGAGCTTTCGCATGTTATCCTGTGCGTAGGCGCAAAGCATAGCTTCCTTGAATTTTGTGTTGGTCATAACTTAGCCCTCCCACGGTTTGCGGCTTCCATCAGCGTTCTGCGGTTTGGATGCCGGCATGCCGTCAATGATTACCATATCTTCCGGGATTTCGTTCAGAACCTTGATGTTATCCATTATTTTTTCACTCCTTCTGGATTTTTTTGACAATTATGTTATAACACGGAAAAAGGAACAGATTCGACATCAAATTTTGGAAGTTTATGGTAAACCAAAAAAGACAGAAAAACAGTCGAATTTTGTGTAATTGTCGAAAAAAAGGGGATGTTTGGAAATGGATGATTGGGTTTTGCGTGTTGCGGAAACATTGGAAAAAGCAAGGGCAGAGGCCGGAATCAGCCAAGCCACACTTGCGAAACGAATGGGTGTAAGCCGACAAAGCATAATTAAGTGGGAGCAGGGAATTAACGCGATTTCCTTTCCCATGATGATGCAGTGGTTCGTGGGCTGCGGGGTTTCACTGGAACGGTATCTGGATTCCTGCATCCACCCGGGGCTGCTGGAACGGCTGGAAGAGGACCCCACCGACAAAGAAAAACGTCGAATGCTGCACGAGGCCATCGAAGAATGCAGCGCATACGAGATAGACGCGCTCTTGTACATCCGATACGGCGCGCACGGGTCGGACCATCTGAGTGTGCTTACCGAAATGGTGGCCAACCTGCACACGCCGCTGCGGGACAGGGTGGCCGTGGTCAATACGATCCTGAGCCACTACGAGATTGCCATTGCCACAAAAACGGACGTAGATCCAGAAGGGCTGCAACCGAATATTGAAATGCTGTGTCAGGCGCGCGACTGCGGAATGGCGGCAGCAAAAAATACGGAAGATGTCTACTCCATAAACAAGGAGGCGATAGAGGATGCCAAGAAAAAGAACGAAACGCGCTGATGGCCGGTACCAGCTGAAGCGCAAAATGCCGGATGGCAGCATACGGTTCTTCTACGGCAAAACCATCACCGAGGCGCAGGACAAGTACGAAGAGGCTTGCCGCCAGATCATTCTGGACGAGCAGAAGCAGAACGGCGGGGCAACCTTCCGGGAGATGGCGCAGGCCTATAGGGACTACATCACCGGGCAGGGCACGCCCATCAAGTGCAGTACCATCAAATCCTATAAAAGATATCTAAAAATCTTCACCGAGCACTTTGGCGACACGCCCATGCAGGAGATCGATGCGCAGGCCGTGTGCGGGCTCATGGAAAATATGAAGGTAAGCGGAAAATCCCTGCACACCATCACCAACGCCAAAAGCGTGTTAAGCTGCGTGTTCAAGTTCTGGTGTGCAAACTACCACGGCACAAGCGACCCGGTGCTGCTGGCTGCTCCGCCCGCCGGGATGAAGCGCGGCCGCCGGGATGAACCCACCGCCGAGCAGCAGCAGATAATCCACGACCACCCGGAAGGTTGTGGTTTCTGGGCGCAGCTGTTCGAGTATACCGGCCTGCGCGTCTCAGAGGCCAACGCCCTGCAATGGAAGGATGTGGACTTTGCCGCCGGGTGCATCCATGTGCGGGGAGCCATGCCATGGGATTACAACAACGCCTATTTTGAAACACCCAAATCCCGCAACGGCTACCGTGATGTGCCAATCCTCTCGCCCTTCCGTCCGGCATTGCTTGCGCGTGCCGAGGGACACCAGCTGACAGATTACGTTATGTCCGGCTGTGCCGAGCCACTGACGCAGTCTCAGTACAGAGCCCGTTGGGTCATGTACTGCCGCCCGATCGGCCTGACGGATTATTACCTGTACGAGATAAAAAAGCCCGCCACCTCCACGCGCCCGGCTTCCACAGTTACGCGGAAAGTGTACCGTGCCACCGTCACCGCGCACCAGTTCCGTCACCTGTACGCCTCGAACCTCTACTACGCTCGCGTGCCGGACATGGTGGCGCAAAAGCTGATGGGTCACGCCGATATCATGACCACCCGCCGGATCTACCAGCAGTTCCGCGACGAGGAGGACCGCAAGTATATTGACCAGCTGAACGCCTACGTCACCGATAAAGCCGGATGTAAAGATGTACATAAGTAGTCACTTTAAAATAAATAGCGTAGCAACGAGATGCACGAAGGGTTCAAGTCCCTTCTTCTGCATAACGTGAAAATCCGCATGAATACTGGAAAA
>ERZ1031719.167-NODE-167-length-32520-cov-9.883351_pt1 | contig 32520 bp, 22 predicted proteins | sample MGYA00516702_ERZ1031719 | MGnify/ENA primary metagenome ERZ1031719 (study PRJEB33719, sample SAMN04261227) | wastewater metagenome | biome: rural village; feature: human; material: feces | host: Homo sapiens | place: El Salvador | collected 2013-01-07 ...
GCGGCGATGGTACTGCACTCGAGAGGGTGTGGGAGAGTAGCACGCCGCCGCTTCAAACGTTGGGGGTTCCCGTCGAGCATCCTGCTCCGGGAACCCCATTTTTTTATCCCTGAACACAAGTAGGGCGCAAGCGTTTTATCGCAATGGGTCTATAGACTGGGCAACTATGCATTACTTCGTACCCAAACGTTGCACCGAGTCGAACAAGATCATGTATCACGACAAGGCAACGGCTCAGCAGGCCGCCGACCAGAGTTGGCGCGAACGCGGCACTGAGCTTTGGGTATACCGTTGCGATTTCTGCGGTACTTGGCATCTCACGCATCGCGATCCACAATCCAGCTACATGCATGTTCCGCTTAACCAGCAGCTCAAGCCACATTCCCGCAAGAAGGGCTACAAGCCCCGCAGAAGGTAATAGCAGAGCAATAGCAGGGCATAACAGGACAATACCGAGAACAAGGCAACATATAAAACCAAGGCCCGGCGGATTCATTGCAATCCACCGGGCCTTGTGTTGTATCAGCTTCGTATCAATGATACGAGCGCTGCCATGTATCTACCGCTCCAAACGGAAGCCCTGTCGCTTCGCCTGCACGGCAACGGCCTTGGCGTTCACGCCCTCGTCGATCGCATTTGCCGCAATCTGGTCGCTGAACGCGTCCACCGGCCGTTCAGTATCGCGCAAATCGTAATACTTGTGTACTTCGACGTCGAACGAATCCAAGCCGGACAGCAGCTTCTCATCGCTACTTGGATACTCGTTCTCGAAGAACTGCATGGAACGCGGCATACGCGGCTTGACGGCCGGCTCCTGATCGGGCTTGCCGATCGCAATGCCCAGCACCGGGTACGTGTATTCGGGCAGATTCAGTAGGTCGATCAGCGCGGGAACATCGTTGAGCAGCGAGCCGCGAATCACGCAACCCAAGCCGAGCGAGTACGCGGCCGTCTCCATCGCGTGCAGTGCCAGAACCGCGTCGTTCTGCGCCTGCGTGAAACGATAGCTGCCATTGAGCGTGAACGCGTCGGACGCCACTTCCACGCCCTTACGTGCGGCGATCGCGGCATTGCGATGCTCGTCCAGCACGAACACGTACAGCAGCGGCGCGGTCGCGATATACGGCTGCCCGCCGATTTCGGCGAGGCGCTTCTTGGCGGCTGGCTCGGTGACGCGGATGGCGGACCAGTCGTTCAGGAACTGGCTGCTCGCCGCATGCTGCGCCACGGTCTCCAACGTTTCGACGACGTCGTCCGGCAGCGGCTTCGGCTTGAATTTACGGATGGAACGACGCTCCAGCAGAGTGTCGACGGTTGCGTTATGAAGAATGTTGCTCATACCGCCATTGTTGTCCGCGCGGCGCGATTTTGCAAGGGAATCGGGCTAAATCCGTCTCCCTGTGAGAACATATCTACTTGAGACTGCTTTGCGATATTTGCGACGTATTTACTTGCGATGCGCCTGCCGTGCGTGCCGCCTGTCCACAATCGCCTTCGACCCGCGGCCGGACAGTTGCGATACGAGCGCGCCGAAACCGGCGGAAACCACGGCGAATACGATGCCGAGCGCCGCTTCCGCAGCCTCGTTCTTGGTACCGTCGGCACGGACGGCCTTGCGGCCGACGCTTTTCTTCCACACCATCTCGAACGCCTTGCCGAGCACCAGTCCGGCCAACGTGGGCACGACGGACTTGAAAATCTTATCGCCAAATGAATCGGGATCGTTCAGTCTCTGGTCGCGCATCGCATTCACCTTCTCGTCGACGGTGTGCAGGGCCGCCACCACGCGGTCCGCACTGGATTCCATATTCGGCATTTCACTCATGAAACCAGTGTAACGCGTCGGAAAACATGCCGGAATATGTGCGGGACACGTGGCGGAATGGGATGAAAACGCAGCTTGCGTCGGCTAGAGTAGAGACATGACTGAAACTCAACTGGGAGGCAATGCCGCTTCCGCAATCACCCCTGGCCGCTTGGTGCTGCTGCGTCACGGGCAGACCGTGTGGAGCGAATCCGGACAGCACACCGGCCGCACCAATATTCCGTTGACTGACATTGGCTGCGATCAGGCTCGTGCCGCCGGCGAACGGTTGCGTGAGGCGTTTCCCCAGGGTTTCGCGCAGGGGTGCATGTTCGCCAGTCCGTTGCGCAGAGCCCAGCAGACGGCGCAGCTGGCCGGATATGGCGATTTCGATGTGCTCCCTGAAATCGCGGAATGGGATTACGGCCGTGCCGAAGGGCGTACGCGCCAGGAAGTGAGTGCGGTGGGCGGTTTCGCTTGGGATGTGTGGCGCGACGGTCCGCAGGCACTTCCCGAATCGTTGGAAGGCGATTGGATTGAAACTTTGCCGAACGGCGAGCAGGTGCCCGTGCACAACGGTCCGGGTGAGACGGTGGAGGAAGCTGCGGCGCGCACACGTGAGGCGATCGCCACGGTCAAACCGTTGCTCGACGCTGGAAACGATGTGCTGCTGGTGGCGCATGCGCACGTTCTTCGTATCTTGACGTCGCAATGGCTCGGTGTTGATCCGCATTTCGCGCGGTTGCTGCGATTGGACACTGCGCATTATTGTGTATTAAGCCAATATAAAGGTGACAATGTCATCGAACATTGGAATTGCTGAATTATCGAACGGAACTGTTTGATATCGCTGAATATTATGGCGGTCCCTCCTTGGAACCGCCTCTTTATTGCATGCATGACTTGCCACTTTGCTGCGGCGTGTCGCAAACGCTTGCATAAAAGTATGCTCTCTAAAAGTATTGAAAATAAACGATTTTCGGGATTTCTTTCGATGGTATGACGTCTGACTTTTGAATTCATTTTGCCTACGTTTGCAAAAATCGGGGAAATGCGGCACAATAGTGGTTGTTAGGAATCGTGATGACGCGATACCGCAAATTGTTTCCCAACGAGAAGCTGGGAACAGGAATGGAAGAGAAAGGTTCGATGATGAATCGTACTATTAAGGCAGCAGTTGGAATGGTCGCTATCGCGGCAATGTCTGTTGGCACGTTGGCTGCTTGCGGTGGTTCTAGCTCAAGTTCCGATAACGGCAAGGGCAAGGTGTACTTCCTTAACTTCAAGCCGGAATCCAATGATGAATGGCAGAAGCTGGCCAAGGATTACACCAAGGAAACTGGTGTTGAGGTCAAGGTCCAGACCGCTGCTTCCGGTACATACGAACAGACTTTGAAGTCCGAGATCGCCAAGTCCGAGGCTCCGACCTTGTTCCAGGTCAACGGCCCTGTCGGCTACCAGAACTGGTCGTCCTACACCGAAGACATGTCCGATACTGAGCCGTACAAGCAGCTTATCAACAAGGATGTCGCCCTCAAGGATGGGGATAAGGTCGTCGGTGTTCCGTATGCCATGGAGACTTATGGCCTGATCTACAACAAGGATCTGCTGGCCAAGTACATTGCCACTGACGGCGCCAAGATCAAGAGCGTCGATGACATCGACAACTTCGATACCTTGAAGGCCGTGGCCGATGACATCCAGGCTAAGAAGGACCAGCTTGGTGTCAAGGGCGCGTTCACCTCCGCCGGCTTCGACTCCAGCTCCGACTGGCGTTTCAAGACCCATTTGGCTAACCTGCCGCTTTACTATGAGTTCAAGGATGACAACGTCACCAAGCAGCCGGAGACCATCAAGGGCACCTACCTGCCGGAATATAAGAACATCTTCGATTTGTATCTGAAGGACTCCACCACCGAGCCGACCCAGCTGAGCTCCAAGACCGGTGATGATTCTACCTCCGAGTTCTCCCTCGGCGAGGCTGTGTTCTATCAGAACGGCACCTGGGCATGGTCCGATCTGCAGAAGGCCGGCATGAAGGCTGACAGTGTTGGCATGATCCCGATCTACATCGGTGCCAAGGGCGAAGAGAAGCAGGGTCTGGCCACCGGTTCCGAGAACTACTGGTGCATCAACTCCAAGGCTTCCGACGCTGACAAGAAGGCCACCAAGGACTTCCTGAAGTGGGTCGTCACCAGCAAGACCGGCATCAAGTCTCTGTCCAGCGACATGGGCTTCACCACCCCGTTCAAGTCCTTCAGCGACGTCAAGTCCGACAATCCGCTGGTCCAGGCTGCTGTTGAAGATCAGAACTCCGGCAAGACCGCAGTCTCTTGGAACTTCACCATGATGCCGTCCGAAGAGTGGAAGAACAAGCTTGGTTCCGCCCTCCTCGAATACGCTCAGGGTACCGGTGACTGGGATGCCGTCAAGACCGCGTTTGTTGACGGTTGGAAGACTGAGTACGACGCATCTCACTGAGATTGTGTTGCACCATGAGTTGCAAATCGCAATTCAATAACTGAATAAGCTAGCTGCGGTCGAGGATTTTTCCTTTCCTCTCTTCGCCCCAGCCGGTTGTGGAGACAACGGAAGGCCGTCATCGCAATGTTCTGCGATGACGGCCTTTCTGTGTTTCGTACGTTTGCCGTGTGCGCAATGTGCGGCAAACGTCAGTGACGCAGTCTGGCAGTGGTCGATCGGACGATTAGCTGTGCGGGAAACGTCTTGAACGGCTCGTCAAGCGGCTGCTTGTCAATCAGGGCAAGCGTCATACGGGCCGCCTCGTGTGCCATCTCGACCGGTGTCTGACGGATGGTGGTCAAACCGAGATCGCGAGCGTAGGTGCTGTCGTCGTAGCCAATGATGGAGATGTCGTTCGGTATTGTGAAACCGTTGCGTTCCAGCTGGAACAGTAGCGGAATTGCGATGCCGTCTTCCTGACAGGCAATCGCCGTGGGCATGTGGTCCGAGCTGAGCAGCTGCGTGACGACTTTGCTGATGTTGTTCTTGCCTTCGTCGGTAACGAACACGCGCGGTTCGACGTCATTGGACTTGCAGCACGTCATGAACGAATCGAAACGGCCCTGCACGCTGAAGTGCAGCGTCACTTCACGGTCGGTACGGATGTAAGCGATATCGCGATGGCCAAGCGTTATCAAGTGGCGTGCGGCCAATTCGGATCCCTGCTTGTCATCGATGCGCACGGCGGCGTTGAAGCCGCGCTCTTCCGGCAAGCTCGAATTGATGCCGATGATTGGCACATCGACTGACCTGAGTTGCCTGATTTCGTTGCTGTCGATGTCGAAGGAAATGACGATTACGGCGTCGACATTGCGGCGTACCGGCAGCATGTCGAAGAACGCGCGGCGTTCCTCGGCGCTGGACATCTGATAGATCGAGATGTCGTAGCCTTCATCATGGAAGGATTCGTTCAGTCCTTCCATGATGGACGAACTGAACCACAGATTGAGTCGGCCGGAAATCAGCACCGCGATTCGTAGCGCGCGGCCGGTTTTGAGTGCTGCAGCGGAGCGCGAGATGGAAAAATTTAATTCGTCGGCGGCTTTCATGACTTTGTCACGCGTGGCTTTCGACACAAGGTCGGGACGTGTGAAGGAGCGAGAAACCGTTGAAATGGAGACGTGCGCAAGTTGTGCCACGTCTTGAATGCTGCTTTTCATGGTGACCCCTTGTATAGTAGAACTACTGGATATTCAGCATACTGTATTGAAACACTCTTGCAAAAGTTGGATTACAAACGTTTTCATTTGTGCCACAGTTGTTGCGGGGCTGATATTTACAATGCTTTCAGGCTGTCAATACTATGACAACGATGCAGAATATATGATTTATGACATGTAAAAATGACAACGTTTGACATTTCGCGTCGCGCTGTTTATTATAACAACTGTAAAAACTAAAAAGGCGAAAAACAATGCAGTGATTCGCCGATTTGGGGCAGTTGGTTTTCCATGCCGCGTTGCTGCGGTGTTGGAATGGAGAGGAAAGAAAGCAGGCAAGCTATGATCAGCATGGCCGGCAAAGCGATACGAAAGTGGTGGGCTCTGTTTGCGCTACCGACGTTCGCTGCATTTATCATCGGGTTTGTAATCCCGTTCATCATGGGTGTGTATTTGAGTTTCTGCAAGTTCACAACTGTGACTGACTCGGAATTCATTGGACTTAAAAACTATCAGAAGGCACTTGCGGATAAGGAATTCCTGCATGCGTTAGGTTTCTCGACGGCGCTGACCATTGTCACTACGGTTGTGATCAATGTGGTTGCGTTTGCCATCGCATATATGCTTACCAAGGCCATCAAGGGCTCCAACATCTTCCGTTCGGTGTTCTTCATGCCGAACCTCATCGGTGGCATTATCCTGGGCTACATCTGGATGCTGCTGCTCAACGGCATTCTCGCTCACTGGGGCCGCGCGTTGACGTATAGCGCAACCTACGGCTTCTGGGGCTTGGTCATCTTGGTTTGCTGGCAGCAGATCGGCTATATGATGATTATCTACATCGCTGGTATGCAGTCGCTGCCGACCGACGTGCTCGAAGCGGCTTCCGTGGACGGCGCAAACGGCACCCAGACCATGTTCAAGATCATCATTCCGCTGATGATGCCGTCTATCACCGTATGCTCGTTCCTATGTGTCACCAACGGCTTCAAGCTGTACGATCAGAACCTTGCATTGACCAACGGCGCTCCGTCGAACATGTCTGAAGGTCTGGCAATGAACATTACCCGCACGTTCTATGGCCGTATGGGCTGGGAAGGCGTCGGCCAAGCGAAGGCAGTGCTGTTCTTCATTCTGGTGGCCATCGTGGCGCTCATCCAGAACAAGCTCACCACGAGCAAGGAGGTGGAGGCATGAACTCCGGAGAAAAAGTCAAGCACGGCGCACTGTGGTCCGTACTGTTCGCGGTGGTTTCGCTGGCGTGGATCTTCCCGATCGTGCTGGTGATCATCAACTCTTTCAAGCAGAAGGCGTATATTTCTCGTAACGCGTTCTCCCTGCCGACCGGTAAGGCGTTCGTTGGACTTGAAAACTATACGCGTGGCCTCGATACCACGAACTTCTTTGCCAGTTTCGGCTGGACCCTGCTCATCACTGTCGGTTCCGTGGCGCTGATTCTGGTGTGCACTTCGATGTGCGCATGGTGGATCGTCCGCGTGAACAACTGGGCTGCAAAGCTGCTGTACACGTTGTTCCTGTTCAACATGATTGTACCGTTCCAGATGGTCATGTTCACCCTCTCCAAGCTGGCCGATATGCTCAAGCTCAACACCCCGTGGGGTCTGTGCTTCGTGTATCTGGGCTTCGGCGCTGGTCTGGCCGTGTTCATCTTCACCGGTGTGGTTAAGGGCATTCCGGAATCGCTGGAAGAATCCGCCATGATCGATGGTGCTTCCGTGCCGCGTATCTTCTTCCAGATCGTTGTGCCGATCATGAAGCCGTCCATTGTGTCCGTGGCTATCCTGCAGGCCATGTGGATCTGGAACGACTACCTGCTGCCGTACCTGACGCTCGACCTGGGCAAGTACAAGACCATTTCCGTGGCGGTGCAGTATCTGAAGGGCGGTTATGGTTCCGTGGATATGGGCGCCATGATGGCATGCCTGGTCATGGCCATCATCCCGATCATCATCTTCTACCTCATCTGCCAGAAGTACATCGTCAAGGGTGTTATGGCTGGAGCCGTTAAGGGCTGATCTTCGATCAGCCCTTAGGGAACAGCGCAGTGCGCTGTTCCCAGGCTCCAGCCCGAGCGGCTATGCCGCGAGGGTAACGTTGAGCCCGCGCGTAGCGCGGTCCTTAATTGCAGGGCCGAAGGCGGCGCGGTGAAGGGCTGATTTTCACCCAGAAAAATTTAAGGGACTGATGCGAATCAGTCCCTTTTTTCGTGCCTAATTACTTGCTGATGTACTTGCGGAAGACATGCTCGAGAATCGGCGAATGCAGCATCAGCATCGTGCCATACCCCAGTATGAGCAGCAGGAACAGGCCCTGCGGCATGTAAACCCAGCTGGCCACGAGCAGCGCCACGTACACCGCGTCGATCGCAACCAATGCCAACGTGTGGCCGATGTTGCTCACGCCGAACACAAAAGCGTTGCCAAGCGTGCGCCAGAACGAGTTCTCGAACCGCGCCTGCAACGCCCACACCCATTCGAAACCGATGAGCCACACAATCGTCAACGCGAATTTCGGAATGAGCAGCGGCGTGATCTGCAGCACGATCCACGAGTAGACGCACAGCGTGCCGGTCGTGCCGAAAATCAGCCAATAGCCGGTCGATTTCGCAAAATTCGAACGGAACGCCTTGAAATAATTGCGCGTCGCCGTGCCTTCGCCGGACAGCGTGCGACGGACGGCGTCGTGGCCGGCGGTCAGTGCCGCGCCGATCGTGATGATCGGAATGCTGGTGACGAGCATCAGAATGTTGATCCAGATCGCGTCGACGGCGTCGCTCAGGCCGCGCATAAAGCCGGAATCGGGGGAGAGGAACTTCATAATCGCCTTTCGTATGGCATCCGTTGGCAACGTATGCAAGTCGAATCTTCTGCGATTCTACTCGATACAGCTGGAGTATGCACATTTTCGTCAAACGTTTGATGTGCTGCAATGATTAAGTTTTCATTAGCGTTTCGCTTTGCTTGATGTTATCGTTTTCATGTAGCGGAGACAGTGCTCCGCATCCGATGGACTACGACAAAAGGGGTTATGGTGACAGCAAACAACATGCGTGACGATTGGTGGAAGCAAGCCGTCGTCTACCAGATCTACCCGCGCAGCTTCAAAGACGTGAACGGCGACGGGTTGGGAGACATCGCCGGCGTCACCGAGAAAATGGATTACCTGAAGAATCTCGGCATCGACGCGATCTGGCTGAGCCCGTTCTACCCGTCCGACCTGGCCGACGGCGGCTACGACGTGATCGACTACCGCAACGTGGACCCGCGCCTCGGCACCATGGCCGATTTCGACGCGATGGCCGCCGCCGCGCATGAAGCCGGCATCAAGGTGATCGTCGACATCGTGCCGAACCACACGTCCAACAAGCACAAGATGTTCATCGAGGCGCTCGCCGCTGGCCGCGGTTCGGCCGCACGCGACCGCTACATCTTCCGCGAAGGCCGCGGCGAGCACGGCGAGCTGCCGCCGAACGACTGGCAGTCGCTGTTCGGCGGCCCGGCGTGGCAGCAGGTCGACGACGGCCAGTGGTACCTGCACATGTTCGCCAAGGAGCAGCCGGATCTGAATTGGAAGAATCCGGACGTGCACGAGGAATTCAAGAAAACGTTGAGATTCTGGTCCGACCACGGCACCGACGGCTTCCGCATCGACGTGGCGCACGGCTTGGCCAAGGACCTCGATTCCGTGCCGCTGGCCGACATGGATCCGGCCGCGGTGCAGCATGTGCTGCCGGCGGACGGCGCGTTCAGCCCGCTGTGGGACCGTCCGGAAGTGCACGACATCTACCGCGAATGGCGTCAGGTGTTCAACGAGTACAATCCGCCGCGTTTCGCCGTCGGCGAGGCGTGGGTGAAGGCCGAATCGCAGCATCTGTACGCGTCCACCGACGAGCTCGGCCAGGTGTTCAATTTCGAGTTCGCCGAAGCCAACTGGTTCGCCGACGAGTTCCGTACGGCCATTGCTGACGGCTTGCGCGCCGCCGAGGAAACGCACGGTTCCACCACGACGTGGGTTATGAACAACCACGATGTGCCGCGCAGTCCGTCGCGTTTCGGTCTGCCGCAGGTGAAGGACGCTCCGTACCACCAGCTGGCGCACGATTGGCTGTTGCGTGACGGAGAGACCTACCGCGAGAATCGTGAGCTCGGCACCCGTCGCGCCCGCGCAGCCGCGCTGATGGAACTGGGCCTGCCGGGTTCCGCCTACGTGTATCAGGGCGAGGAACTGGGCCTGTTCGAAGTGGCGAACATTCCGTGGGATCGTCTTGAGGATCCGACGCCGTTCAACACCCGTCGCAACTTCACCGACAAGGGTCGTGACGGCTGCCGTGCACCGATGCCGTGGAAGGCTGCCGATTGCGGCGAACCGGCTTCGTGGAGCCCGGACTTCATCACCGGCGGCACGTTCGGTTTCGGCCCGGAGCAGGGCGATTCTGCCGACGCGCACCTGCCGCAGCCGGCCTGGTTCAAGGATTTCGCGGCCGACGTCGAGGCCGATGACAACGGTTCCATGCTGCACTTGTACCGCAAGCTGTTGCAGTTGCGACAGACGGTGCTGACGGCGACCGGAGACACGTCCGCCGACCTGCTGGACATGGGCGATACGGTGGTCGCCTACTCGCGTCCGGCCACGGAAGGCCGTCGATTCCTGTCCGTCACCAATTTCGGCGACGAGCCGATCGCCCTGCCGGACGATGCGGTCGCCATCGCAAATTCCGTGCCGTTGACGGATGACGGCAAGCTGGATAGCGACGCCTCAGTCTGGCTGCTGCTGGGCTGATCGACCGCTGAACCTGGCCGCTCCCAAATCGCCTTGCATATATGAAAAATTCCGGCCCTCCACAAGGAGGACCGGAATTTTGGTTTGTAAGGAAAGGGGAATGGTAAGTTTAAACGCTACTTCTCGCCGTTCATGATGGCGGCAAGCGATTGCACGCGCGGCAGATCGAACACCTCATCGGTGTGCACCACCTTGAGGTCCGGGCCTGCCAGCGGCACACGCCAGTTGGAGTATTCACTGGACGTGCCCGGCTGGTTCTGCGTGCGCGTCTCGCCCACGCCATCCACCAGCGCGGCCTGCAGCAGCACGGACGGCGACTTGAGCAGCATCTTGTGCATCGCCTCGACGATTTCCTGGATGTGGCCTTCCACATCGCCCGCCACTTCCGGCGTGATCAGGCCGGACTCCACGAGACGGTCCATCATCGCGTCGCGTTCGGCGGTGGCGGAAGCCTGGAACTCCTCGACCGGGCCGGACAGCAGGTGCAGCTGTTCGCGCAGCTTGACGTGCTCGAACTGCAGGTAGCCGGCGGTCGGCGGCAGGTCGTGCGTGGTGACGGAAGCCAGCGCGTACTTGCGGTACGTGGACGGATCGGCGTACGGGTCGCCGGCGTTGGGGGAGTCGTCCACGCGGGCGAACCATTCCACCATGCAGCCCAGCAGGCCGTGCTCGCCGAGTACCGTGCGTACGTAATCAGGCACGGTGCCCAGATCCTCGCCGACCACCAAACCGTTCACGCGGGACGCTTCAATGGTCAGGATCGCGATCATCGCCTCATAGTCGTACGTAACGTATGCGCCACCGCGCGCGCCTTCGCCCTGCGGAATCCACCACAGACGGAATAGGCCGAGTACATGGTCGATGCGCACCGCGCCCGCGTGCGAGAACATGTTGTGCACCATCTCGCGGTACACGCCATAACCAGTTTTGGCCAGATAATTCGGATTGAACGGCGGCTGGCCCCAATCCTGACCCTGCTGGTTGTAGAAGTCCGGTGGGCAGCCCACGGTTACGCTGCCTACTGCGAAACGTTCCGGATTCCACCACACGTCCGCGCCGAGCGAGTGCACGCCCACGGCCATATCCTGCATGAGGCCGAGTGCCATACCGCTGTCACGGGCGGCGTTCTGCGCGGCTGTCACCTGCTCGTCGGCGATCCACTGCAGCCAGCATTCGAAATCGACCATATCGGCGTGCTCGCGCATGAGCTCCACCACTTCAGGCGAATCGCGGTTCGTGTCCTTGAACCACGTGCCTTCCCACGGCGCGCCCCACACCTGGAACGCCACCGACCATGCGGCGAACGCGCGCAGATCCGGACCCGCGGCCTCCTTGAACGCGTCGAACGCGGCCTGACGCTCGACGGAACGCGGCACGTTGTACACAAGCTGCAGCGCCTGGCGCTTGTGCCACCAAGCGGAATTGATGTCGAGCGGCTCGATACTGTCGTTGGCTGGCGAGACTTCCGCGTGCAGACGCGCCACTTCGGCCTGGTCCGCCTCGTTGAGTTCCGCATATTCAGCGATATCCTGCGGACGGATGTACGTCACATTGAGAAAACGACGCGATTCGGGAAGATACGGCGACGGCTCCAGCGGTGGCACCGGCGCGGTGGCGTGAATCGGGTTGATAAGCATGAAATCGGCATGCGATTTCGTTGCCGCGTCGGACAGCAGCAGCTTCAGATCGCCATAGTCGCCCACGCCCCAGGATTCAGCGGAACGGATGGAATACATCTGTGCCATCCAGCCCCAACGTTGCTTTTCCGCTACTGCTGGCGGCAGTTCGATGCGTGCCGGTGCGCAGATCAGCGCGGCTTCGGCGTGCAGCGGGCCGGCATCGACGGCCAGCGTGTGGTAGCCGGCGGGAATATCGTCCGGCAGCGTCAGTTGCAGCGAGCCGTCATCTGCGTTCGAGCCCGTCAGATACGCGGTCAGATCGCCCGCATATTCCGTGCTGTCTTCCAACGTCAGCTTCAGCGCCACGTCGTTTCCTTTCGCGCGGATTGGCGTGACGGCTTCCTTGCCGATGAACTTCACGACGGTCGGCTCAACAAGTGTGTCTGCGATGCGCTGCTGGGTCGCCGCATAGGAGGCGGTGATCGCTTCGTCGCTGGATGCGTCCACGCCGAGTGCGGCCAATACGGAGACGAGCACTTCGTCGCGGATTTCCACATAGGTGCCGAGCTGGTCGATATACGACGTGGAAATGCCATTGAGCTTGGCGAGCTGGATAAGAGGCCGTGCGATGCGCTCTGCGCTTTCGGTCTGCTGGGTCTGTGTCATAGGTCCCTTCTTTCCGCGCCGTTTGTGACGGCTGACATGCTACATTGCTTGCGATTGTCGCAGCTTCGATGCTGGTGGCATTCGCACCAAAGATAACTATATCACGGTATGATATCGTTTTCAAAGCGTGTTTTGCGGTAAGAGAGTGTTGCTATATTGCGATTTTGCTCTAATTTCAGGAATATAGATAACCGGAATTGTTTTTCCATATTGACTATCGTTTGCAATACGAAGGCGCAGCGCTCCGCATTGCAAACGATTATTCCAACGGGGCATTGCTCGTCTGCTACTCGGCTTCGAGAATTGCAAAGCTTTGCAGACCTAGACGCAGCGAAGTGCCGCTAATTTCGTTTTCGCCGATGCTGAAAATCGTCCGATAACTACCATCTGGTAACTGCAAAGCTTTGCAATCGCGGCTTGGATTGACGGCTATGATCAGCTTCTGCAGGTGGGTGGAACGCTCGAAAACGAACACTCTATCGCGTTCGATTGCATGGAACGTAGCTCCCGACCGCAAGGCGTCGCATTCCCCCTTGACGTGGAGTATGGAGCGCACCGTATGCCACAGTGATTCGGCGTCGGCCTGCTGTGCGGCGACGGTCGGGGCGTCGGCGGACGGGTCGGCGGGCAGGTAGCTGCCACCGGTCACATCGCCAGCCCGAGTGTCCGATTCTGCAGAATCGGACACGTGAAGTGCTCCGGATGCGTCGTTCGCGCCCCACTGCATCGGTGTGCGCGAACCGGTGCGCACGTAGCCGCCTTCTTTGCCGGGCAGTGCGCGGTATCGCATGCCGATTTCGTCGCCGTAATACAGGAACGGCACGCCCGGCATCGCGAACAGCGTGCAGTATGCCAGGGCGATTTCGCGCTGCGACAGTCGCGGCGCCACGCGTGCGGTGTCGTGGTTGCAGGTGATGAAATTAAAATTTCCGTCGGCCGTTTCCGCTTCGCGCAGACGCGGCTCGTACTCGTCCAGGAATTCGCTGATCGGCGTGCCGGAATCGGCGTTGAAATAGCTCTTGTCGCCCTTGCGGCTCAACGGGTCGTCCACGTTGCGCAACAGCATGTTGTAGCCGTTGGGAACGCCGTCCCAACGCCAATCGAGATAGAAATCCATGTCGAAGCCGGCGGCCATCGACTCCTCTGGCCGTCCCCATTCCGAAACGAACGCGGCTTCGGGGAAGGCCGGGCGGATCCGGGCGAACATGTACTGCCAGGTGCGGATGGTGTAAGGCTTGCCCTCATCGTCCTTTTTGACGAGGCTGTCGGCCATATCCACGCGGAAGCCGTCTGCGCCACGGGAAAGCCAGAACCGCATGACGTCCACCATCGCGTCGCAAGTGGCCTTCGCGTCCGGACCAAGGGCTGGCTTCTGCCAGCTACGTTCGGGGTGCGCGAAACCGTAGTTGAGCGCCGGCTGGCATTTGAAGAAGTTCAAGATGTAGGTACCGTTGCGGGGCGATTCGCCGCCGATGAATGGCAGTCCGTCGCCACCGGAGATCCATGAGTCTGTCCAGATGTAGCGGTCGGAATAATTGTTTCGTTCGACCTTGCAACTGCGGTGGAACCACTCGTGTTCCTCGCTGGTGTGGCCTGGCACAAGATCGAGGATCACGTGCATGTCGCGCCGGTGGGCGGCGTCGAACAACGCAATGAGATCGTCGTTGGTGCCGTAGCGTGATGCCACCTTTTTGTAGTCGCGCACGTCGTAGCCGGCGTCTTTGAATGGCGAGTCGAAACAGGGATTGAGCCAGATCGCGTTGCATCCGAGATCCTTGATGTAGTCCAGTTTTAAAGTGATTCCGGGGATGTCTCCGATGCCGTCGCCATTGGAGTCGACGAAGGACTGTGGATAGATTTCATAAAAAATTGCGTCGGCAAGCCATTTGGGGTGGGGGTGTTTCGCGGGGGGAAGCATGAGGGTGTGTCTCCTTGATATTTCGCGGTTTGCGGTGTTTCTTTGAAACAATCATAGCGCTGAATTGCAAACGTTGGCAGAAACGTGCTATACTAACAATCACTGATACATTTTTGGTGGCCCCAGTGTTGTTGGTAATCATCCAAGAACGATGATGTGAACGTATGCAGGGTTTTGGTCCGTACCATTTAACCGGAGATGTTGAGGAACACAAGGTTATGTGAGGAAAGGAAGATCAATGAAGATCGATTGGAAGAAGGCAATCGGACTTACTGCTGCCGTTTCTATGCTGGTTCCGCTCGCTGCGTGCGGTGGCTCCTCCGACGGTGGCGATAAGAACGCTTCCGGCTCCACCGAGGCCGTCACGCTGAGCGTGTGGGCCCCGCAGGAAGATCAGGCCAAGGACACCAACTGGCTGGGCAAGGTCGAAGAGAACTTCGCCAAGGCGCATCCGGAATACAATATCACGTGGAAGAATGACGTGGTCTCTGAAGGCGATGCTTCCAAGCAGGTCAGCACTGATCCGTCCGCGGCGGCCGATGTCTATATGTTCGCTTCCGATCAGTTGGGTGTTCTAATGGACGCCAAGGCCATTGGCCAGCTGGGCACCGACGCTGAGAAGCAGGTGAAGGAACAGAACGGTGACCTCGAAGTCAACTCCGTCACCGGCACCGATGGCAAGCTCTATGGCGTGCCGTACACCGACAACACGTGGTTCATGTACTACAACAAGTCCAAGATCACCGAGGATGAGGCCAAGGACTTCGATACCATCCTTTCCAAGGCCAAGGTCGCGTTCTCCCTGCAGAATTCTTGGTACATCAACGGCTTCTATGATGGCCTGAGCCTGTTCGGCGAGAAGGGCAATGATGCTGACGCAGGCATGGTCTTCCCGAAGGACGGCGCCGATATCACCTCTTATCTGGTTGATGTGGTCGCCAACCCGAACTTCTCCAACGACGATGGCGCTTCCGGCCTCGCAGCCATCAAGGATGGCTCCGCCGACGTGCTGTTCTCCGGTACCTGGTCCGCTAAGGACGTGAAGGAGGCCCTGGGTGACAACTACGCCGCCACCTCTCTGCCGACCTTCACCGTGAACGGCCAGAAGAAGCAGATGAAGTCCTTCGCCGCCACCAAGGCCGCTGCTTACAACCCGAACGCCAAGAACCCGAAGGCCGCCGCTCAGTTCGCGGCTTACCTCGGCTCCACCGAAGCTCAGAAGCTGCACTACGAGATGCGCGCCATCCCGCCGACCGACAAGTCCCTGTCTGATCTGACCACCGACGACATCGCAGCCAAGGCCCAGGCCGACACCATGGCCAACACCGCCCTCCTGCAGTCCGGTCTGTCCGGCATGAACGATTGGTGGACTCCGGCCGAAACCTTCGGCAAGGCCCTGGTCAACAAGGAAATCACCAAGGACAACGCTGCCGCCAAGTACCAGGATTGGGTCAAGCAGGCCGGTGGCAAGATCGCTGAGTGAAATCAGTAATTCTAAAAATCCAATAACTGAAGAATGCAGGGTGGTTGGCACTGCCAAATCCCCCCAGCCACCCTGCAGCTTTGAGAGACGCTTCGAGTCGCGGTGTCTCTCTCCACTTTGCATAGTGGCTCACTCCTCCTCCGAGCTTTGCATTCCCGGGCAAGGTTTTTAAATTCTCCTTCCCCTTGTCCGGGAGCAAAGCTTTTTTTATCTTTCAATATCCATATGAGAGGGCAGTCGAAATGACAGCAACAACTCTTTCCCCACGGGAGATGAAGCGCCTTCGGAAGCAGGGTGCTGATTATGTTTCTCCGTCGCCTTACACGGTAAGGGCGGCGTTCCGGCGTGGTGACCTGTTCACTAAGCTTTCCGCAGTGGTGTTTGGTCTTGGCGATATCGTGCGCAAGCAGTATGTCAAGGGCATTGCCATGCTGGCGCTGGAAATCGCATACTTCGTGTTCATGGCAATCAGTGGCGTGGACTATCTTTCCAAGTTGCCGACCTTGGGCACCAATGCAGGCGGCAAGAAGCTGGTCGACGGCTTCTGGGTCTACACCGAACCTGACCGTTCCGTGGTCATCCTGTTGTACGGTGTCGCCACTCTGGTTATCACCGCTGCCTTCATCGGCCTGTGGGTCATGTCCGTGCGCTCTGCATACAAGTCCCAGGTGCTGCTCGAGGAGAACGGCAAGGCTCCGAGCTTCATGGACGATGTCCGCGAGCTGCTCGATGCCAAGGCGCACGTTCTGCTGATGTTCCTGCCCACGCTGGGCATCGTCGTGTTCACCGTGCTGCCGTTGATCTTCATGATTTCAATGGCATTCACCAGCTATGACCACAAGCACCTCGTGCTGTTCCACTGGGTCGGCTTTGAGAACTTCGCCAAGGTTTTCTCCAACAGCGGCGGCACCGTTAACGCCGTACTGTTCGGACGTGTGCTGGTGTGGACATTGGTCTGGGCCTTCTTCGCCACCTTCCTGAACTTCTTCCTCGGCATGTTCGTGGCTATGATCATCAATCGCAAGACCACCCACTTCAAGGGTTTCTGGCGTGCCTGCTTCTCCATGTCCATCGCCGTTCCGCAGTTCGTGTCCCTGTTGGTCATGCACACCATGCTCCAGCCGCAGGGTGCGGTGAACCGCATGCTGCAGACGTGGGGTTGGATTGACGGCCCGTTGCCGTTCTTCACCAACGCCACTTGGGCCCGCGTCACCGTGATCATCATCAACCTGTGGGTCGGTATCCCGTACACCATCATGCAGATCACCGGTATTCTGCAGAACATTCCGGCCGATCAGTATGAGGCGGCGAAGATCGACGGTGCCAACTGGTGGCAGATCTTTACTAAGATCACCATGCCGTACATTATCTTCGTGCTCACCCCGTATCTGATCACCACCTTCACGGGCAATGTGAACAACTTCAACGTCATTTACCTGCTGTCCGGCGGCGATCCTACGCCATTGGGCGATTCCGCAGGCTCCACTGATTTGCTTATCACCTGGCTGTACAAGCTGACCGTGGACAAGCAGGATTACAATCTCGGTGCCGTGATCGGCATCATGACCTTCGTCGTGTTGGCCATCGTTTCGCTGATCACCTACCGCAATTCCGGCTCCTATAAGAATGAGGAGGCATTCCGATGAGCAACAAGCATTCCGCAACCAAAGTGGAAAGCCACGGCCTTCTGCACGACCAGAAGATCCGCCGTATCACCGGCGACGTGTTCGCCCACTTGTTCCTGGCCATTCTGGCCGTCATCTGGCTCGTCCCAATCGTATGGGTGTTCGCGGAGTCGTTCAATAAGAACACCGCCCCGTACACCAGCTCCTTCTTCCCGAAGGAGTGGACTCTGGACAACTATAGGGTGCTGTTCACCGACCGCAACGTGTTGGACTTCCCGAAGATGTTCGGCACCACGTTCATCATCGCCTGCTTCACCTGTGCGATTTCTCTGATCTTCGTGCTCTCTGTGGCATACTGCATGAGCCGTATGCGTTTCCGTGTGCGCAAGACTTTCATGAACGTTGTGCTGATTCTTGGCATGTTCCCGGGTATCATGGCCGTCACCGCCATCTACTTCATCTTGAAGGCCTTGGGCCTGTCAAGCGGCACCATGACTACCGTGGCGTTGATTCTCGTGTACTCCGCCGGTTCCGGCGCTGGCTTCTACGTGATGAAGGGCTATATGGACACCATTCCGACCTCGCTGGACGAAGCCGCCCTGCTCGACGGTTGCACCCGTTTCCAGGTGTTCCATAAGATCATCATCCCGATCTGCAAGCCCATGATCGTCTACCAGGCCATCATCGGCTTCCTGACCCCGTGGCTCGACTTTGTCATGGCCAAGGTGATCTGCCGTACGCAATCCAACTACACCGTGGCATTGGGCCTGTGGCTCATGCTGCAGAAGGAATATATCCAGAACTGGTTTGCCCGCTTCGCTGCGGCCGCGGTCGTGATCTCCGTTCCGATCGCCATCCTGTTCATTGTGATGCAGCGCTTCTATCAGGAGTCCATGTCGGGCTCCGTGAAGGGCTGACGGAAAGGTAACGCAATAATGACGCTCGTAGACAGCTTCGCACAGCCGAACACGAGCGTCGCCGAACCGTTCCCGCTGTGTCTGGAACGGCCGCTGGGTGCCGTTGTTACTGAAACCGGCACCCAGTTCGCTCTCTGGGCTCCTTCCGCACAGAAGGTGACCCTGAGACTGTTCTCGCGTGGCTCCATGGGGGAAAGCGGCGACGCTCTGATTGGACAGTACACGATGCGTCCGGAATCCGATGGTTCCTGGACGTACGATTTCGCCGACAACATGCACGGCGTGTATTACGACTTTTTGATCGAACGCGATTGCGGTTCCGTCGACCGCATCGCCGACCCGTGGGCGCGCGGGGCCGGTGTGAACGGCCGGCGCAGCATGGTCGTGGACTTCAGCCGCACCAATCCGGACGGCTGGGACCACGATCACACGCCGGACGTGCCGCTTGCGCAGACGGTGGTCTGGGAAACCCATGTGGGCGATTTCAGCAATGATCCCGCCGGCGGTTTCCCTGAATCGCACCGCGGCAAGTATCTTGCGTTCACCGATGACGGTACGTCGTTGGAAGGCCATCCCGACTTTCCGACCGGCCTTGCGTACCTGAAGAAGCTTGGTGTCACTGCAGTGCAGCTGATGCCGATTTACGACTTCGGTTCAGTGGACGAAACGACCTGCGACCGCTATAACTGGGGCTACGATCCGATCAATTACAATGTGCCGGAAGGCTCGTACTCCACCAATCCGTTCGACGGCACCACACGAATCCGCGAAGTCAAGCAGATGGTGCAGGCGCTGCACAACGCCGGCATCAAAGTGATCATGGACGTGGTCTACAACCACATGTTCTCGCCCGATAATTGGTTTGAGCGGTCGGTGCCGGACTATTTCCTGCGCCGTAAGCCCAACGGCGCGCTGGCCAACGGATCCGGCTGCGGCTGCGATATGGCCACCGAACGCAAGATGTTCCGCCGGTTCATCGTGGAATCCGTGACGTTCTGGGCGCGCGAATACCACATGGACGGCTTCCGTTTCGACCTGATGGGTCTGATCGACGTGGACACCATGAATGCCGTGCGTGCTGCTCTGGATGAGATTCCCGGCCGTGGACGCGACATTCTCATGTACGGCGAACCGTGGTCCGCGGGCGCCACCGCGCCGCTGCCCAGCGACACCGTGCTGGCTGACAAGTCAGGCCTGTCGAAGCTTGACAGTCGCATCGGCCACTTCTGCGACACCACGCGAGACACCATCAAGGGCCATGTGTTCTTCTCGGACCGCCCGGGTTATGTGAACGGTGGCATGCACGAGAACGTAGCGGCTGCGCGTGAGGCCGTGGACGCGTGGCGTCGCGGCAAACATTCGGAAGGAGTGGCAGGCCAGGTCATTCAATACGTGTCCGCGCACGACGACCTCACGCTGTGGGACAAGTTGTGCGCGAGCTTTGCGGCTGGTTCGTTGGGCAGCACCGTGGCCGAAGGCGTTAACGAAAATACCGTGGATGTGCCAAAAGTCATGTATGACGCCGATTTCTCGGCGGAAGGGCTGGCCGGTGTCGGTCCGCAGATTGCGGCCGCGCTGACCGACGTGATGGACGCCAACAAGCTGGCTGTGGGTATCACGCTTACCTCCGCTGGCATCCCGTTCATGCTGTCCGGCGAGGAGTTCGCACGTACCAAATTCGGCAGCTCTGATTCTTACGATTCCGCCAAAGAGCTTAACTGGCTCGATTGGAACCGTGCATGGCAGAAGCGCGATTTGATTGAGTATTACGCGAAGTTGATTGCATTGCGCAAGTCTGATCCACAGTGGTTCGACGGCAATCGCAATATCGTCGATACGGAAGGCGACGAACTCGTGTTCCGCGTCGGCGATTATCTGATGGCCGCCAATCCAGGCAGACACGTCGGCGTTATTGACGTGGCCGTAACGGGTTTGGAACCGATTGGCGGAATACGGAGATACTGGTGTGGTCTCGGCTCGTCCGTCAGTCCGGTGGAAGGCAATGTGAGCGCAGGTGATGGCGATTATTTGATTGTTCCACCGCATACGTTTGCAATCTGGCGGTTGCAGTAATACTCTCAGTAGGGAAGCTACAAAACGGCGACCGCAAAGCTGCGGTTGCCGTAACAGATACGGCAATGGGGCCGGAAAACCAGAAAGGATACGAGAAGTGGGAGCCGGAGCTCATAATCCACGATATGAAGTGGTATTTTTCGACCTCTACGGGACGTTGATCGACATTCGTACAGACGAACAGAGCGAAACCGCCTGGCAGGCGCTATATGACTGCGTTTGCGAACTGGGTGCCGACTACGAATCGGTCGACGAAATGCGCGAACGCTTCGAAAAACTTGAGGCCCGCGAAATGGTCCATCAAGCCGATCGTGCAATCGTCCGTAACGGATGGGATGAATTCGATATCCTGCCGGTCTACCGGTCGCTGCTGATGAACCGTAGTGAGGAGGCTGAAAAGAAACTGGCACTGCCGCAAGCCGCGCTGAAAGCCGCATGGGCGTTCCGGCAGGGCAGCACCAGCATGATCCGCCTGTATCCGGGCGCACTCGACATGATCGAAGCATTGCAGGAGGCCGGCGTCGTCGTGGCGCTGCTAAGCAACGCACAAGCCTGCTATACTCGCCCCGAACTGGAAATGACCGGCTTGGCGAACGTACTGGACGACGTGATTATCTCCAGCGAAGAGAAAATCCGCAAGCCTGCCCGCGACTTGTACATGCTGGCTCTCGACCGCGAGTTCGTAATCGCAAAAAACGCGCTCATGGTGGGCAACGATGAAGCAAACGATATTATCGGAGCCAATTCCGCCGGTCTCGACGCAGCATACTTCCGTACGGAAATTTCGCCGATGAGCGACCCGCCCAAGTCGGAGCATGCGGTATGTTCGTTTACCGGTGCCGACTACGACGGTCTGCTGAAATTCGTGCTGAACGCGTGAAACGCGCGTAGGTTGCGTCTTGGGCGTACTGGGCGTCTTGGGCGCACGAAAGGCCGTATGCGGAACTGAGGAGGACATATGGAAAGCTATGCCGAGCAGGGTGCTGGAGCTGATTCGATTGAACAGATCGGATTCGGCGGCGCTCGCCGTACCAAGAAGAAGCACCGCGGACTGACGGTGTTCCAGCTCAAGGTCATCGGCGCTGTGGCGTTGGCTCTGTCAGCTGGTAGCACCACCATTGTGCCGCTGTTTTTCGGTTCCGACGTCAATAATATGACGTCGCTCACGGCGATGGTCTTAAGCGAGGTCATATCTTGGTTCGCCATTCCGATCTACGCGTGGCTGCTGGTGCAGGGTTTCCGTGAAACACATAGTCGCGTCGCGTATGGTCTACGGCTGTTCATTCTCGCCGTGGTGTGTGAGGTGCCGTACGACCTCTGCACGTCGCATAAGGCTTTCGATTTTGGCTCGCAGAACCCTGTTTTCGGTCTGTTCATCGCGTTCGTTGTGCTTGTCGTGTTGGATTGGGTGGCGGCGCGCTACCAGAAGTCAATGAAGATTGTGTTGTCGGTCGGTCTGGTGTTGATCGGACTGTTGTGGGATCTGCTGCTGCGCGTCGGCCTGCGCCAGCATATGATGAGCGTCGGCGCGGTGACGCTTGGTTTCGTGCTGATTTTCACGTTGATGCGCCAGCATGAGAATTCGATGATGTTCACTGCCGGCCTGTTTGGCGCGGTGATGATGATTATGCCTGGCATTGGCGTTGCATTCGTGCATTATTACAACGGCGAGTTGGGTTATAAGCGGCAGTGGACGAAGTGGGCTTTTTACGCGGCTTATCCAGTTATTTTGATATTTTGTGCTATTGGTGCAACATTAGCGTGATTTTTGACAACGTTCGCAGTATAATAGTAGCAATATGGGAGAGCATTGCCGCTCGGGCAAGTGTTTCCAAGGCTGGGAACGTTTGTGATTATGATGCAGAAACCGCAAAGGGGTTGAGAGATGGATAGAGCAGGCATTCGCGAGGTGGCCAAGGCCGCGGGTGTGTCGATTTCCACGGTATCGCGCGCGTTCACGCGTCCGGAACTGGTGTCCGAACGTACACGTCGCAAGGTGCTGGAAACTGCCGACAAGCTTGATTTCAACATCTCCCGTTCCGCCACGTCGCTGAAATCCGGCCAATCGTACCGTGTGGCGATGCTGATGAATGAAGAGATCACTAGCTGGTTCAATACGGAAGTGTTCGCTGGAATCGAATCCGTCATGCATAATGCCGGGTATGACGTATCGCTGTTCCAGCACGTCGACACCGCCGAAAACCGCCGCGACTTCTTCACGAATCTGCCCGTCCGCCGCAACGTGGACGCCGTATTCGTAACGTCGTTCGGCGTGGATCCGAAGGAAATCCAGCAGCTCAAACGCATCCACGTACCGATTATTGGCATCAATACGCCGACGCAAAACGGCTTCGACGCCACCATCTCCATCGACGATGAGGACGGCATGTTCACCGCCGCCCAGCATCTGATCAATCTGGGGCACAAGAATATCGTGTACGTGTGCTCCGATGCGGTCGATTCCATTAATTCCTCCATCGATGCGCGAGGACAGGGTTTCATCCGCGCCTGCAAGACGATGGGGGCCTCCCATGACTTCAAGTGGCGCGTCGTCTCTGTGCCGCGTGGCAAGACCTTCGCCGACTCGGCGTTGACCGCGCTGCTTGCGTTGGACGAGTTCCCGGACGCGATCTGCTGCCAGATGGATATGATGGCGATTCCGCTGGTGTTGCGTTTGGAACGTTACGGCCACCACACGCCGAGTGACTATTCGATTATCGGCTTCGACGATTCGCCGTACGCCGACACTGTGAACCTGACCACCATGCGCCAGGATCCGTATGCGATGGGTCGCGCGGCCGCACAAAAGGCCATGAAGCTTATCGAAGGCGAGCCGCTTGAGAACGCGCATGAGATTGTGCGCGCCCAGCTCGTGCTGCGCGGCACCGATTCCGTGTACGGCACTGGCCGCTGAGAGCCGAGTCTCATTGTCCTTCCGCAGCCCGTCAATGCCGACGGGCTGATTGTGATGGCCTGGGGTGGATTGATAAGGGATACCCCCACTGTAGTCATGGTGTGTGGCATACGTTTTCATGAAAAAATGAAACAATTTGCAGTGATGTGTTTCATGACACGACCATCGGGGGCTGATGAATGATGAATTTCATTCAATGATCAGCATGTGTTTTTTGATTTTGCAATCGTTGACAAACCGTTGAATATCAGGCTTTAAAGCGTTGTCCCCGTGAGAGGGGATAAAAAAACGTATCAGGGGAGGGGGTATGGGTTCTTTTTGTTTCATTTTGTTTTCATAACTGCAAAGGTTATCATAGTAAACCGTAGGTCAGAGAAAAAGGGGAAACAGAGGTTTCCGGCTGTGTTGCCGGAGATGGGAACAGCGTAGAAGCTATACGTAAAACAGAAGTGATAACGGCATTATGCAAAGGATATCAACCCTCGAGTTGAGGGGCTCAGAAGGGTGAACACTTTGCGGATAGGGGACAAGATGAGGCAATGGCGTAATGGTGCCGGCAACGCACCACGACACTATGCAGGAACGCGATCGGCATCCGGTCGCGCGCTTTCGCGTACCCGCTCCCTGACCGCCGCCGCCATAGCGGTAGCCATGATGGCCACCGTAGCAGTAACTTCCCTCCTCCCCGCCTACAATGCCAAAGCTGATGAAAGTCACAATGACGGCGCAATCTGCACGCCTACCAGCATTTCCCTCGGCACCGATACAGGTAGCGGAACTGTGGATTCCGGAATCGCCACATATGTTGGCGGTGATATGTATGTAGGCCGGAAAGCCTCATCCGGCAATATGAATAACGTCAATGGGCCGTTCGGTTCATACGCTGCCGAGGCCGAAGGTCTGACCGCTGTGAACGGCAAGTTGCTTATGCATCCGCTTAAGGGGCTATGGACTTCGTATTACAAAGATGGCGCGAAGAATGGTTATATAAAAGACTACAAAGGCTTCCGTTTTGGCATTGTGGGCTTTGGCGGTCAGTATCGTCCGGCAACAGGTTCCTCCACGCTTGAGGTGAGAGGTAATAGCTCCGATAACGACATCAGTTGGGTCGGCGGTGCGCAGGCTTGGGGTAATGCCGGATGGGTCGGCCAGACCAAGACTTCGGAGCCAAGTTATACGGCTAACATTGCTGGCGCTTCAACCAACGTGTACGGCGGTTCGTCCAATGACATTCTCGGTGCGTCTTACGGCTCGCAAAATACCAATAAGCATAAGTACGACCAGCGCAATTCTGTTTACGTGCCGAGCGATACAAGCGGTACTGTCAACTGGAATCAGAACGATGATCAGATTGGCTCTACTGGCGAAACTTTTGATGGTTTCGGCTCGTATATCAAGACGTTGTCGGGCAATCTGAGCAATCTCAGCAAGCAGCAGTCAGATAGCGTCTACGTGACTAATGCTAAGACAACTTACAACAACGAGGACTACACCAATTTGGTACGCGCCAAATTTGATGGCACGTATTCTTTCACCATTAACAGCGGACACGAGAAGATCATTGAATTCGTGGGCAACGGTACGTCCTCCATGCAGGTGTTCAATCTGCCGGCATCCACACTGAATGATTCTTCTTCTTCGTATTCTGGTGTCAGCTTCTCGTTCAAGAACATTCCGGACACTTCTTCCGTGGTCATTAATGTGACCGGTGAGAATGTGGACTTCCACAATGGTTGGCGCTTCTGGTGGACGGATACGAACGGCACGACCAGTGAACTGGGCGGTTCCTATATGAAGGCTGCCTATGCCAAGCGCGCTCAGCAGATCATGTGGAACTTCGCGGATGCGAGCAACGTGGTCATCCGAGGTGGTCAGGGTTCGGGTACTACGACTCGTAGTGTCAAGAATTCTGCAGCTGAGGAGAATGATGACGTATGGGATGACTCGTTCCCCATGAAAACCAACGATGACCCGGCTGCGGGCATGCTCGGTAGCATTCTCGTACCGAACGGCAGCTTTGAATCGCATGTGAGTACCAACGGCCGCGTATGGGTCGGTGGATCGTTCGCCATGTACAACCCTGATGCGGTGGGCAATATTGGTGGGGACGGCATTTTCTATCCGTTCATCAACTACGAACGTAGCCATTCCGCTTCCGCATTGGATATGGATCAGGAGCGCCACAATCTGCCTTGGAATGGTTCGTATTCCACCTCCTGCGCCGCAATCAAATGGGATAAGGTCGATGCCGAGGGCAAAGCCCTGAAAGGTACTTCGTGGACCGTGTACGGCACGAGGGATAATGCCATGAATGGCACGAACCCCATCACCACGGTTGCCGATGGCGGCTGGAATGATGCGGATGATGCGGATAACGGTAGCGTCACTTTGGGCAGTCTCGCAAAGAAGGCCACATACTACCTGAAGGAAAGCGGTACCGGCAGCAGCCAGTATGCGTTGAACACGAACATCTATCGCATCGTCACGCACGACAGTACGGATACCGTTTCAACCATCGACAAGGTGTACAGCGCTACTGGCGCTGAAATCACCGATGACACCGCCAAGCAGCTGCACAATGGCGCCATTGTCAACGTGAGTGCCGGTACTTCCATCGCATGGTCGAAGGTTGACGCAGAAGACCAGAACACGTTGCTCGCGGGTTCCACTTGGGAATTGACCAAGAAGGGCAATCCCGACCAGTCGTGGACTATTACGGATGATGATTCCGACAGCGAAATCGCAAACATCGTGGTCAAGATCAATGGAACTGAAGCTAGTTCGTGGAACTTCACGAATTCCACTCCGGTAAGCATTTCTTATGTTGCCGTGGATAAGAACGGCAACGAGCTCGCCACGAAGGTGCAGTGGACGTCCGAAAGCCCTGCCGTTGCAGGCATTGCCAGCGATGGCACGCAGTTGCAGCCGTATAGCGACGGCATTACGAACATCGTGTTCACAGCAGGCGACAAGACTCTTAGGTTCCCGGTTACGGTAAACGGTGTGACCGTGGAAGGCTCTGTGAGCATCGGCAACTACACCGAAGGCCAGAAAATCAGCCTGGAACAGGGCAAGACCATGACGCTGACGGCTACCGTGGCGCCTGAAGGCAACACGGTGAACTGGACTTCGAGCAATACGGATGAGGTTTCCGTAACTCCCGTAACTCCTACGATCAGCACCATTGTCAAGGTGACCGCCAATCGGGTGACCTCGGGCTATGTGACCATTACCGCCACCGAACAGTGTAACCAGAACACAGCCACTGTGAAGATCAAGGTGACGGAGCCAATGGTCTCTGTGTACTTCAAGAAGTCGAATGTGTCTTGGAACGAATACTGGCTGAAATATAAGAAGAGCACGGACAGCAATAACTGGAGCGGCGATGTGCAAAGTTCCAGTGTATGCGGTGACTACGTGCGTTTCCAGCTGCCGAAGAGCTCGGTTACTGCCAATTACGAGTTCTATCTTGGCAAGCGTCAGGGGCTGGATCTGAAATCGTCTGAAATATTCCAAGCAACGAATGGATCGAACTTCACATTCACGGGGAACTCCGTACAGGTAGTGGAAGCATATAACAACTACCGTGGTTCGGCTGTTCCCTCCGGTTGCACGGTGACTAGCGCATACGTGGAGAATCGTTCCCGTCGTTCCGCGGTGAAGAATGCAGTGTTCTATGACCAGCCGGTGGTGCGCACTATTACCAACACGACTGCTAAGGCAGCCAATACACTGGCGGACGAAGACCCGAAGGCCGGTAAGTTCAAGGTGTCCGACCTTACTAACGGCGCCTACGAGCTGAAAGAGACTGGCGCGCCGAACGGTTTCGATGTCAGTAAGACGAAGACTTACACCATCGTTATTGAGAATGGGCAAGTCACGAGTTCCAATCTTCCTAGCGCGGGCAACATTGAGAACTCGCGTCTTACCGGTACGGTGAACTGGAAGAAAACCGACGAGACTGACACCAACAAGCTGCTGGCCGGTTCCGAATGGAAGCTGTACAAGACTAGGAACTTCTCGTGGGATAACGGCAACGCGGTTTATACCGAGACCGGCAGTACTGATCCGGTCGCAACCATCAAGGATTGCGTGAACAGCAGCGAGAAGACCTGCTCCGCGCAGACGGGACAGTACACGGATCGTGACGGCGAAGCCGGTAAGTTCTCCATCGTTGGTCTTGAGTGGGGTGAATACCAGTTAATCGAGTCCAAGGCTCCTGACGGGTACAACATCGATACGACTCCGCACGTGTTCCGCATCGGGCCGGCCGAAGGCGCGAACGTGAAAGGCACGTGGTACACGTCTTCCGGTTTCAAGCCGGAGACTACCGCCGACTATCAGAAGTCTGCCGCATTCACCGTTGACGGTGGTTCCATTACCAACACCCCCGGCGTCGTTCTGCCTGGTACAGGCGGCGAGGGAGTAAACAAGATGTACGCTGCGGGATTCCTCGCAGTGGCGATTGCCGTGGCCGGTCTGGCCTTGAGCCTCAGGAGGCGGCAATGATGAACTCGTCTAGGGGAAAGGGGGCTGGACCGTAGCGTAGCGACCCAATGCCCACTAGGCAATAACTGAACACACATAACTAAAGATTCAAGATTTCAAACAAGAAAGAAAGGGAGAACAATGAACAAGGTTCTCAAAGGCCTCGTAGCCGTGGCAGCCACCGCGGCAATGGCCGTCGCCGGTTTCGCCGGTGCCTCCACCGCAACCGCTGTGGAGGGGGAGACTGCTACCGCGGTCAAGACCTCCTACACCATCAGCTTCCCGACTGATGCCAAGTACCAGGGTCACACCTACGAGGTGTACCAGATCTTCACCGGCGATTTCGACGGCAAGGTGCTTTCCAACGTCAAGTACGGCGAGAACGGTACCAAGACTAAGGGCATTGAAGTGACCGCCGACGAGCTGAATCAGCTCACCGATGTGAACACCGCCGACAAGACCGACCAGGAGAAGCTCACCGTCATCAAGAAGTTCGCCAACCTCACCGGCACTCCAGTCGCCACGTTGACTAAGGCCAAGACGTCCTACACCGCTGTTCCGGGCTACTACCTCATCAAGGACAAGGACGGCTCCGTGAGCGACAACGACGCCAACACCCTGTACATCACCAAGGTTGTCGGTGACGTGACCATCAGCCCGAAGAGCGACGTGCCCTCCTTCGAGAAGAAAGTCAAGGACACCAACGACACCACTGGTGATACCTCCGGCTGGCAGGATTCCGCCGACTACGACGTCAACGATAAGGTCCCGTTCCAGCTGAAGGCCACCCTGCCGAAGAACTACACCGATTACAAGACCTACTACCTCGCCTTCCATGATGTCGAGGAGAAGGGTCTGTCCTTCAACACTGATTCCGTCAAGGTTGCCGTCGACGGCAAGGCTGTTGATGCTACCAACTACACGGTCAAGGCCACCGGTCTCACTGACGGCTGCACCTTCGAGGTTGTGTTCACCGATCTGAAGACCGCCGTGGCTGCCGCCAAGGCTGGTTCCGAGATCACCGTCAACTACACCTCCACGCTCACCGAGCAGGCCGTGCGCGGCAATCAGGGCAACGTGAACCAGGCCAGGCTGCAGTTCTCCAACAACCCGAACTCCGAGCAGGGCGGCGAGAGCACCCCGACCGGTGAGACCCCGTGGGACAACGTCATCGTCTTCACCTACAAGGTCGTCGTGAACAAGCTCAACGAGAACAAGAAAGCTCTGAAGGGCGCCGCGTTCAAGCTGGAGAAGAAGCTTAATAGCGGCACCACGACCCTCGTCAAGGAGTTCACCGCGGGCGAGGACACCTCCTTCACCTTCTCCGGTCTCGATGACGGCGACTACATCCTGACCGAGACCACGACCCCGGCCGGCTACAACACCATCAAGCCGATCACCTTCACCGTGACCGCCGATCACAAGATCACTTGGGGCGACACCGACAACCGCACGGACATCCTGACCAGCCTGAGCGGCACCGCGGCTTCTGGCGAGATCTCCTTCACCGCCGATGAGACCAACAGCTTCCTGACCACCAACGTCGTCAACGTTAAGGGCTCCAACCTGCCGTCCACCGGTGGCATGGGCACCGTGCTGCTGTACGTGGCTGGTATCGCCGTGTTCGTCCTCGCTGGCGCGACCCTGGTGATGGCTCTGCGTCGCCGCAACGCCTGATCCTCCGGATTCCATAAGAATCTGAAGTAACCATGTGAAACCCGTGAGCCGCGTTGACGCAAGTCAGCAGCGGCTTACGGGAATCGCAATACATAATTTAAAAACTAAAAATTAAATAATAACTGAACCCACATATGCTGGGCTGGACCACCTCAATCCCTTGTACACTGCCTAATTTTCTTGAGTATCCAGCCTGGCTCCATATATTTTCCGGTTTGCCGTTGGGGGCGAATCAAACATGCTTACTTTCCAATCCACAGAAGAGGGGTCGGCAATGAAGGAACGCACGATCGCAAGCCGCGTCATCGCCGCATGCTGCGCAATCGCCGCCACATTCGCCGCGGCAGCCTGTGCATTCACTACTCGCGATGCCGTCGCGGCTCCAACAACAGACTCTGCCAGCGGCAGCATCGCCATTTCGTACCACCATAAGAGCTCGGACTCCGAAACTGGCGACGATTCTACCAACTTCGCCATTTCGGACGCCAGCTTCAACCTCTACAAAGTCGGGCAGATCCCGGCAAGCGGCGGCGCCACCTTCGAACCCGTCGCACCGTTCACCGACTCCACCGCCTACCCCGTCGACTGGTCGAAGATGACCGGCAAGGACGCGCAGGTGTGGCGAGACATGGCCAACACGCTCGCCGGGCTCATCGCGGTGAACAAGCCCGACGCCACGGCAACCGGTGTCACCAACGCTTCCGGACACCTGACCTTCACCGGACTGTCCGACGGCCTGTACTTGGCCGTGTCCGACAGCGTTGACGTGAAGGTCACCAACGCCTCCGGAAAGAACCAGACATGGACGTGCTCTTCCGGCAGCATGCTCGTCGCAGTGCCCGAAGACGGCGTCTCCGGCGGGTCGCGTGTGCTGAGTATCGAACCGAAAACCGAATGTGTGGCGCAACCGCCGAAAACCGTGGAACGCACCGTGCGCAAAATCTGGAATGACCGGAACAATTCCGACGGCAAGCGCCCCGAATCCATCACCGTGAAACTCCTGCGCGACGGCGAGCCCGTGGAAAACGTGAAGCTGAACGAGTCCAACAAGTGGACGCATTCGTGGACGGATCTCGACGCGGACCACGAATGGACCGTGGTCGAAGCGGCGGTGCCCGACGGCTACACCACCATCTCCGATGTGGAAGGCGACTCCACTGAAATCACCAACACGCACACGCCGCCCACCACGCCGGACCAGCCGCACACCGGCGCCGACGTGCAGCAGGCCGCTTGGATTGCCGTGGCCATCTTGGGCGCTGGTTTGGTGCTGCTGATCGTTGCCAAGACGGCTTTGCGGAAGCGGGCGTAGCATAAATAACGTGACGGATGAATCGGACGCCAAGCCAGCTGCGCAAGTCGAATTGGATGCGCAGGTTAAACCGGGTGCGCAGGTTAAACCGGCTGCCAAGCATAAGAAATCGAATGCGCTGCTCAATGTGATGATTGCCATCTCCGCAATCGCCATGATCGGTGCGCTGGGCCTCATCGCGTATCCGACATTCAGCGACTGGTGGAACCGCATGCACCAGTCATACGCCGTGGCAGGCTACGTGGAACAGACCAAAGACATGTCCGGCGCCGAACGCAAGGCCATGCTGAAAGCGGCGCACGAATACAACGAACGGCTCGCCGCGAACGGCGATCGGTGGCACATGACCGACGCGCAGAAGCGCGAATATGATGAAACGCTCGACGTGACCGGCACCGGCATCATGGGATACGTGACCATCCCGCGCATCAAAGTGAAACTGCCCGTCTATCACGGCACAAGTGACGGCGTATTGCAGATCGCCGCCGGACATTTGGCCGGCACATCGCTGCCCGTAGGCGGAGCGACCACGCACGCGGTGGTCTCCGGGCACACCGGCCTGCCGTCCGCCCGGTTGCTGACCGGCTTGGACGAGCTGCAAAAAGGCGACACGTTCGCGTTCCACGTGCTCGACGAAACCTACACGTACCAAGTGGACCAGATCTCAGTGGTGCTGCCGAGCGAAATCAGCAAGCTGAATATTGAGTCCGGGGCCGATTACGCGACGCTGATCACGTGCACGCCGTACGGTGTCAACTCACACAGGCTGCTCGTGCGCGGGCACCGGATTCCGAATCCGAAAGTGCCAGACAAGACGCAATACGACGAGCCGGGCGAAATGACAGCCGTGGCGGCTGCGGTGATCGGACTGCTCGTGTTTGTGGCTGGCTGCGCTTTTGTGGGGCTCGCGCGGCTATGGCGACGCTCCTGGATTGTGCGGCACGGGTTGTGCGCCGGGGCCGGCGCGCGCCATTCGTCTGGTGTTCGGGGGTAGTGTCTAGCCTAGCGCCGCCGCAGGCCGGTGACATCGCTTCTCCGGTGTGCGGGGTGTGCGTCTGGTCGTGCTTGGTGTGTGGTGCGTGGTGTTTGTGTGCTTGTGGTACGTGTTGCGTTTCAGTGTGTGTACTTGTGTTTGCGTGCGTGTGCATGTCTGATGTTGCGCAGGGGTGTTGTTGCGGTGCGCATATGGCCTGAATCGTGCTGAAGCATGGGTTGTGAGCGGATGGGGGTATTATTCGGCCTGTTTCGGACGCTTTTGATGCCCCTTTTGCTCATGACTTGCGGTTTTGACGGTTTTGGCGCGGTTGTGAGCGGATGGGGGTACGATTCTGGATGTTTCGGGCTGTTTTGATGTTGGGTGGCCTCCCTTTTTGCTCACGACTTGTGAGTTGGGCTGGTTTTGCTTGTCTGTGAGCGGATGGGGGTGTGATTCGGGCTGTTTTGGGTGCTTTTGATGCCCCTTTTCGCTCATGACTTGCGATTTTGACGGTCCGCGCGCGGTCGTGTGCGTACGGGGGTGTGTGCAATGGGTCTTGCGTGGG
>ERZ1031719.172-NODE-172-length-32219-cov-8.934989_pt1 | contig 32219 bp, 50 predicted proteins | sample MGYA00516702_ERZ1031719 | MGnify/ENA primary metagenome ERZ1031719 (study PRJEB33719, sample SAMN04261227) | wastewater metagenome | biome: rural village; feature: human; material: feces | host: Homo sapiens | place: El Salvador | collected 2013-01-07 ...
CGTCATCGGATTCCTTAGATCAACAAGCCGCCTGTTTTCTCGGTAGAATTCTCGATCCGGCTTGTCGAGCGTTTTCCCTTTTGCTTTTAGGTTGCGAATTCGAACGATGTTTGCAAACATACGCTTTACTCCTTAACTTCTTTAAACATTACATTCTTGCCGTCTAAGCGGTTATAGCAGTAGTCTGGGGGGCAAGCATACCCCTCATTTTCGAAGAAGCAGCCTTGGCAAGAAAAACTTGTTGCTTCAACCACCTCCAAAATTATTCTTTCTCCAACTTTAAGTTCTTTCATTTATAACTTATTTAGTTCTTTTATATCTTTTATTGCAGCATCTAATTGCCATTGCTTAGAAATATAGCGGGTACAGAAACCTTCCAATATTTTTGTAGAATCTGTGTAGGTAAGACAATCTGAATATGCTATACTATCTCCATTTACCATTACAATATATGGAAATCGTTTATCTGTTGTCTCACCCTTGAAGTAACCAATTCTCCATATATGCCCAGTATCAAACTCATAATTTCTACATAAAACTTTAGCTCCTTTTACAAGATGATTGCCTAAAACATCGTTTCGATAAATCATTTTAGGAACATATTCACCTAACTCATCATTAAACTCATAGCAGTCTGGACAGTAGTGTTTATCGCCTATCTCTACCCATTCGCTTTCCATTGCTTGCTCTTTGGCTGTTCCTTCGTCCAACCAAGCCACAATGCCATTAAACTCATCAATGAAGGTTTTCCCACATCTGTCACATACGACAGAATACATAGTAACTGGTTTAATCATTGCTCGCCTCCTTTCTTTGTAAGTAAATCATCAATATAAAGCCAGCTGGTTGTTGTAAACATAGTACAAATACGTTCCCATGAGTATTCATCATCTACAAAGTATTGTGCGTAAATATCTCCGTTACACATTTCCATAAGAACAAATTTGCCTTTGTTAGGTTCTTCATTAGCAGGATGCCACAAGTCCTTCAAGAACTCATTGATAGCCCACTTAGCACCATCCTTAAATAATTTTGCACCAAACTCTTGACAGAAATGATGCTGACCATCAACCTCTGTGTCTTCATTATAAGACATTATAGGCAAATCTTGCTCATACAAGTCTGCTGTTTCTCTTGCAGCTTCTTCTATTTTCTTTTCGTCTATCATATTTAGCCCTCCCAATTATTTGTTGTACCAATCAATTTAGCTGTCTCTTCGTTGTAAGGAATACAATAACGATAACCACTTATACAGCCAATAGTAACATATTTACCATGTCGGTCAATATGACTGAAAATATTAGCAGTCCATATAACATCATTATTAACTCTTGTTATCACTCTATCAAATGGTTTTGGAGTCCACTTTGGCTTCAAATCTACTATCTGTTTCCTTTCAGCATCCCAAGCCTTGCCTACCTTTGCGAGAGCATCAAAGAGCTGCTGCTTCTCTGAGTCGGTGGCAAATCTATACCCTTCAGATGATGCACAATTATCGTCAAACAATAATCCAAACGTTTCATCTATAGAAACATAGAAATAAAGGGTATGTTCATAAATCTTTCGACATATTGAAACTGATTTTCCATATACCACTATATCCCCATCCTTGAACTCTGTCTGATGCTTTTCAACTTCCAAAGTATCAAGGTTAAGTTTACCACCCAAGCGTTCCTCGATAGTATTGATGTAGGTCTGAGCAGCATCTTCTGCCTCAGTACCTTTAAAATCATTGGTGTTAAAGACAGTTGTACCATTATCATATTCAACTTCTTCATTGTCATTGGTAATTAGACAATGAAAACCTACGAACTTTGTATAACTGTCATTTTCCCAAGTTTTGAAAAGGACTTCTCTCTTTCCATTATTACTTACTAACACATCGCCTTTTTTCCAGGCAAACTTGCGCCAGTCACGCATTTCTTTTGAAGGAAGAAGAATCTGTAAGCCTTCAAGCCAACATGTTTCTGTACCTAATTCTGAATAATTAAACATAAGAGTACTGCCTACTTCATTAGTTGATGTGCATTCTATATAAGTACCAACGTCTGTTGTGTGGACTTTATCTAACTCTACGTCTATATTGCGTAATAAGTCATGCAACTTAGTTCCTTGCGGTTTATCTTTTAGGATTTCCGCTATGTTAATTTCTTTTTCCATAATTGTATTGTTTAGTTGTTGTAAATTGCATCCAAGATTTCTCGGAAGTTAGGGTTGTCGATGACAGCTTGGGCATCTTTTTTGCGTTTGAAATATACCGTATCGGCAGCAAAACAAGTACGATAATCTGTTATATAGCATTGGGCACGATTCCTATATAGAATACAATATTTAGATTCTACACTATTCCAATTAGGTTTCCAGTTACCATTATAGAACTTAGCTATACACATAAGTCGATTAATAGAGAAGAGTCTATTTACATTTTCGTCAGCAACGTCTATACCCGTCATGTTTTCGTTGAGTTTTAAAGAAGCCTTTATATCTTCATAGGTCAATTCTTTCTTCTTGAACTTGATAACGCCGGCATTAAAGTCGCAATTCTCTACATCTATCTCCATCCCATCAGGGATATTGATAGTAAGTTGATTATCTTTGATTTCCATATCTTTAACTTCTTCAAATTTAACACTAACGCCATCATTCCTCAAAAAGTACATACAATTACCTGTAATAGACCTTAAAGAAGAACAATTAATATGTATAAATGCGCAATTTCTACAATCGTCAAATTCTGCTACCTTATAAATCTTACCTTGGTACTCAAAGGTTTCTCCAATCTTTCTCTCCATAAGCTCGATAATTTATAGATGATAACGACTACTCGACACTCTTGCCCCCCAATCAAAACAACCTGTTGCGTCGGGTTGTAAAAAGCGCAATTCAAGCTTCTTCTATGCAGCTTTGTGCTTCTTAGCTAAATTGGTACAGTGTAGCTTCTGAGCTAACTTAATTTGCTCGACAATACCCTTTCTGGCTACTCGATATTGCTTTTCTGACATCATAAGCTATCCTCCTCGTTAATCTTGTATACAAGCCCAACAACTGCATCAACAAGTTCGCGATTGGTCATAGGCTTAGAATCTGTATTACTTAGTTTTAATTCACTCATGATGCGATCAGACACCTTGTTTATATGTCCCATCTTTGACAGAGGAAAACGCTCAATATCAGAGACTTTATCAAGACGGAATCGCTCACGAAGGTATGCACCGCTGATATACTCTGTAGAAGAACGATGTCGAGTGATTACCCACACGCCCTCTGGTAGAGAGTCATGCAAGAGCATACATGCGGGTTCGTACCTTCCATTTATCTTCTGATAAAATGTATCAGACGTGTCACATTCGGGAATCTTATATTCCTCGTAACGACCTTTATTATTCTTTGTGTATAACTTTGGAATCTTTTTCATTTTGTTTTCTTTTTAAGGTTTGCTGTTCTTATTGCTTTGAGGTATTTAGGAGATTTTTTCAATCCAAGCTCTTTAGCTTTCTTGTTCACCTCATAAACGCTGCGGCCTACAATATGTGCGACTTCTTTTGTAGGAGAATCCGGGAACCCTATAGTAAGCGCCCTTATCTGAGCCTCATTCCAAGGTGTGCCGGTGTTGACGATCGGATTTTTCTTTTCAGACCCGTCTGGTGTTATATTAACGCCGTTAAGTTTGCAAGCCTTGGATAAGGCTTCGTCAGCACGATGGCAATCAAGAATTTTAAGACCTATAATCTCGAAGCCAAGATTAAACTTGTCTTTGCATTCCGAAAACACATTGTTGTCTACAGAAACAGGATAAAGAAGTTCCATCACGTTGCGTATCCTGGCATAAACACCCTTGACCGGCACAGTGAACCGGCTGCCAACGGTAAATGCTGTCATGCCGTAGTTCTTCTGCATAACAGACGAGAACTCATCCACAGACTTGCAAAGCATTCTTGATAAAATCTCGGCCATGAGAATGAGGGTGTAGAGTTTATGCTGCTTAATACCGAACTTCAAGAACTGGTTATCGAGAGCATAAAAGCATTTCTGTATATCGGGCCTAATATCCTCCTCGATAGCATCTGTGAGGTCGAGCCATATCTGCTGCATACCAATCTTGCCCATGTAGAACATGAAAGATTCAACAAGTTCGTCAGAACATCGTTTCGCCTCAGTAAGCCGCTTTTTTGCCTCCATGCGGAACAGTTTTTTGTCCTGTCGCGCATAGTTGTATACATCAGTAATCTGAGTCTGGACCACAGAGGCGAAACCTCCTATCATGGAGTAGAAAAGCATATAAGCCTTGTTGACCTGTTCCTGTGATGGTCTTTTCAGAGGGATACCTGCTATTAACGGTTTTGATCTGTTTGGTTTCCACTGCATATCAGACCTCCCTTTCGACAAAGAACACCCCAAAAATTGTATGTTTGTATTTTCTCATTTCTGCGTGATTAAATTACTTATCGTAAACAGCCTTGTAGCTGTCGAGTTGTTGAGATATATGCTCCATATCCTTATCGTATCTGTCACGCTCGGCACGTGCCTTGTAGATAAGGATGAAGCTAACGATAAAGGAAATGATAACCGTTAGTGTTATGAAGAGCCAGGGAAGTCGGTATACTGCCTTATTGATTGCTCTTCCCAGGTTTCTGACGATAACCCAAGAATAAACTCCGATGAACACTACCGCCTGCTTTGTAGTTGCGTTCTCAATACGTTCTTTCTGTGTCATAATTCTAAAATTTACTTGGTTTGGTTGCACCACAGCCATGTCTCTGTGAAGGCTCCTGCGTCGAAAGCCTGCTCTAAGGTGGCATCCGGGTGCGCGGACAGCCACTCTTTCTTAAGCTGGCTAAGTGTCTTCTTCGTCATCACATTCATAATTGTCACGCAATTTACTCGTGTAATAAAAAGCGTTCGGTTCAAAACACTGTTCTTCAACACATTCTGCTCACACATTTGCTGCGCCGTAAAGAGGAGGGCAATGCTTACATCTTCTCCTCGTCCATTCACTGCATTTTCCTGGAGTTTCCATCTTTATTACGTTTTGTTTCTTTTTCAAGTTTTTGTTTCAGTTCTTCAAGAGGTGATTCTTTCGGATCAATACCTTTCCTCAAACAATACTCTTCGTAGGATATAGCGTTCATCTTAGCCTTCTCATCCTCTATCTTCTGCTTGTCGCGGTTTCTCTGTCCGTCAATTTCGGCTCTATTTTTGTATACCTTGCATATATACTTTTCGAGAGCTATAAACAGTATCTGAGGATTCACGGTCTTGCCGACATAGATTTCGCCGTACTCGCCCATAGAAAATTCGTAGAAGAATCTGGTAAGCTCGCTTGGTGTAAGGTGATAGTATTCTTGTCTGATGCGCTGCGCCATAGCCTTGAACTGGTAAGAAGTAGTTGAGTCGATAGCTCCAACAACCATAAACAAGTCGATGAGCATTACCTTAATCCAGAACTCGCTTGCACCATCTTTGAAGTACTTATCAACTTCAACAAAGGACATACCGCCTCTATCGACAGAATCATATATCGAAGTTATAGTGTCCGTGCGATTTTGCAGAGTAGGATATTTCTCAAGAAATAGCGCGTATTGTTCACCATACTTTGATACCGCTTGACTATATTCAGTCGGCAAGGATTGAATTAATCTTGTTGAAAGTTCGTTGCTGTTGTTCATAACTGTTTACACCATTGTTTTTAGGAGCGAACAACCCAGTGTAGTTGTTTCCCATAGAATACTCAACGATAACCTTTGCGTATTCAGGATTTCCGTTTGACAACTGTAGAAGTTTCTTTTTAAGAGCTTCTAACCCACGTGGCTTGTAAGTCTGATGTTTTTCTTTCTTGTATGCAAGCCATGCTTCGAGAGCTTCCTTGCAGGGATAATCATCACAGCAGGGCTGTTCTTCGCTCTGAAAGTCGGACAGGTCGTATCCAAGTGCCATTGCGGCTCCCATCAGAAATGCCTTGTGAGCCTCATGGTTGTCGGGGAACAACTCGTCAGACTTATTTCTTATCTTTTTGGGTAATATCATTTGCTTAGAGATAATTTTTAGCATTGTCAATGTCGTGCTGTATGTGAAGAAGTGCGATATATTCTTCTGATGACGGAATGTAGATACCAGCCTTGTCGGCAGACCAGTTTCGGAAACGGTCTATGGCAAGCGAAAGTTCTTCCTGTGTCAGCTTTGTGGTAGACAGAAGATATATTCTGTCATCACCAAGAATATCATCGTGTTTGTGCCTCACAAACAGATCGCTATTGACAACCCTCTTGAAGTAGTAACTTTTAACTTCGTCGAGCGTGTTGCCTGTCTGCAAGCCGAAGTAGGAGAGGATGGTATGAAGATAAGCATTGGCCTTGAGTGACCGTGGCTTCTTGCTTATCAGTTCTACCATCTCTCCGTGTTCTATCAGCTTGTCGACACGAAGCCTCAAGTTCTGCGCCTCAAGAGGGTTGCTTGTGTTGTACATCATACTATTACAGCATTGAATGCTTAATTAATTATAGCCGTTATAAGGAATATGTATTAAGACTACTGTTTCATCGAATCCTTCTTTTTGAAGAACTGAATTAAAGTAATCCTCAGCTTGTTTCTCACTCGTAAGTCTTACTCCATCCTCCTCGTAACAATATAAATCATCCCGATTGAACGTCATGTGGCGGTGAATACACTTATGAGCTTTTCTCGAAACACGAAATACAGAGTTGAGAATATGATAATTCCAATGATGAAACTCAAATCCTTCCTTAACTAAGCCATGTTGTCGAAGTTTTCTTTCGATATTAACATAAGTATTTGGTAAGAAGCTGCGAAGCGATGTGGCTTTATATTTTTCTCTGTATCCAAGTCTCTGAAACTTTTCTCTTCCTCTCGCTCGCTCTTTTTCCATCCATTCTGGGTCTTTGGACTTTTCTACCCATCTATTATGAGCACCCGCCTTTGTGCAATCCTTACACTTATTGAGGTGTCCGTCTCCCATTCGTGGGTGTTTATAAAACGAATCAAGCGGTAAAAGTCTTCCGCATTTAAAACAAACTTTATATTCCATAGGCTTACTCAGAATGGGAGGTCGCTGGAGTCTGCTTTCCCTGCTGGCGCTCCTGGTTGCTGTGCTGGCGGAAACGGATTTCGAGGATTCATCGGGTTAGCTGCACCAACCACAGCTGACGGTTGAGCCGCCTGTGCTGCCTGGGCGCCTGCCTGAGGATTCGCATTGTAGCCACCCTGCGCAGGAACCTGCTCGCGAACAACCTTCCAAGCATTCACTGAGTTCCACCATTTTCCATTGAACTCACGGGCATTGATGTCAAATGATACTGTCACTTCCTCACCAACCTGTAAGTTAAATTCTGTGATTTTGTCACCAAGAACATCGAAAGCAACCCTCTTAGGGTACTGCTCGTGTGTTTCGATGACCGCAGTCTGGGAACTCCATTGTGTTCCTTTGGCAGATGTGCCGCTTCTTGTCGGCAACACTGCAATGATTTTTCCTGTAATTTCTGCCATTTAATTATTGATAATTTCGTTAATAAAATCGTTTGCGAGGATTACCCTCTGTTCCATGAGTTCGATATCAGACTCAACTCTTTCAATCTCAGCCCAGTGAATGGGCTTTGACAGCCAGGGACAATATACGATGAAGATTCCGCCTTTAGCGCCAGTACAACTCATCTCAGCCATCATCTGCCAGTAGTACTTCGGCTCGGTTTCTTTGAGCGAGGCAGCATCATGAATGAGAGTTCGGTACTTCATATATGTGTTGATGTTTGGGCACTTGACCTCGATAATCTTTATATCTCCGCCATCACGGCCATATATTGCGCCATCGGGAGAAGCTGCGAAGTAAGGTATTGTGTCGTGCTTGCAAGACGACAGCTCCGCCATCTCTCCTTTTGGAAAGTTCATCTGCATGAATAAAGATTTCGCAGCATCCTCCTGGTCGGCTCCCCACTGCATAGCCTTAGTGTTGACAGAAACTTGGTCGATGTAGTCTTGAAAGATTCCATCGTCGTTCAGAAACGTCGAGTTAAACATACGTTCGCCTGCAACCTGGAAGAGATACGATTTTTCCGTGTCGGAAAAAACCCCATCTTTCTTACGACCAGACTTCATGATATCGGCAACCTTAGAACCAGTTATGCATCCACATCGCATTCTATGCCATTCTAAGCTGCGCTGTTCTACATTGTCGGTAATCATTTCTTATCCTCCTTCTTTGCGGCATCAGCCTTCGCAGCGTCAGCGGCCATAGCAGCAACAGTCTTCTTGTTTTCTTCCTTACGGTACGGCTTCATCAGTTCGTCGACCGTTGTGTCACCATCCTTGAGTGACTGGGTAATACCAAGCAAAAGGGCAATTTGATCAGCTTTAATCTGATTGACCGTCTGCTTGCCACATAGCATAACAACCTCCTGTTCGGTGATACCATACTCATCCTTAAAGAAGTCGATACACTTCTTGCGTCTTGCAACAAGCTTCTCTTCATCAGACAAATCACCCGTAATGAAGTGTTGAGCAGCTTGATATACCTTATCGGTAATTGCCTTTGGGATGACAGAGAACACCGCATTACGATAAGCGATAGCATTTGCAGCATTACCGGTAACTGTAATCATATCATCAGTGAAGCGCTTTCCACCCTTACCGACAATAGAGCGACGCACCTCAAATGCTGTAGCTACATTGTTCTCCAAATCCCAACAGGTTCCACGACTGATAACTTGCTTGTCCGTGATCTGGACAACCTTTGCTTCTGCTCTCATATTTCCCCAATTTGAAACAAGAAGCTTGGCAAGATGGACGCTCGGACCAGTAATAGGCTTGCCACCACGTGGAAGAGCATAACCACAGCTCTGTGCGGTAGCATAGTCCATCGTTGCCATAACGATTGAGTTGTTTACACTTCTTGTAAGATCTCTCGGATATTGCTTTGCTGTTGCAACCTGAGAGTCAACATTTGCACGCTCTACAGCATCAACCTGAATGACACCCTGGTCATGGCTAACCTGCATGACCTCATATCCGTTGTTTTCGTTTTCCATTTTATCTAAAATTTAAAAATTAATCACTTTCATATCTAAACTCCCATCTTTCGCACGTGTGTTCCCATGTGCGTCCAGACTTCTTGTCGTCGCACTGACCTCGCCAGAAGCAGCTCATACAGGCGTGTTTCATTTCTGGTCAATGTATTTGAACGAAATCTTATCGACAACTTTCTGTCTTCCGTCTGCATCGGTCTCAACAGTGGGGATGACAAACTTTCGTCTGCCCTCTCCGGCTATGTAGTTAAGAAAGATGGCTTGTTGTTGAACCATAAGAGAGTTGTTTCTCGTAAGATTCATAAGACACTTATGTTCTTTCCTCTTTCGCATTACGGCCTCTGCTACCTGTGGTGTGAGGCGAGCGAATACTGACTGCAAACTATCCCTGTTGATCATTGGCTTTCACTTTATGAATAAAGAAACTGTCAAAAATCTGAGTTTCGGAAACAGAAACAGAAGAGTAGTCTACCATCGACCCACGCATAATCTCGTCAAGATAACGGGTGGCCCTGTTGAGGCAGTTCGCCTGGATGAGCATCGACTGCTTTGTTTTCTTTGGTTTGCCCGTATTCTCGTTCAAAGTGATGTAGTCGACGGTTCCCTTATAGAACTTGTCGTCATCGCTATCACAGGAAGAGTAGACTTCACTGAATGCGGCAGGAGTGATATTGAGTACCTCAACATCGCCAACACTGTAATCGCACATAGAATCGGACGCCTTGAGCTCTGCGTCACCAAAAGAGACCGCTTCGACAACAATAGTCTTACGCACCTTTTTCACTTCGCCATCCTTGTCTTCAACGACAGCTACAGCGACAACATAGAAATTGCCTGAATTACATTTTAACTTCTCCATAAAATATATCTTTAATGTTTAAAATTCTCATCTTCGTTTTTAAAAGAGCTGGCTCTAAAAAGAACTGCCACAAAAGCTGCGAACAGAAACACGATCACTGTAAGCAGAAATGAAATAATAATCATCTTCATATAAAATTCAGTGTATGTTACGAAAAAACAGCAGGCGCATCACTGCGGCCGCTGTCAAAAAAAAAACTATACAAGTCCTTTATTATGGTTAAATAATCACGTTATTCGTATATGACTTTTTCGCCATCCGAAGGATAATCGACAATACGTAGCGTTTTGCTGTTTTTGTATATCGCCTTTCGGAATATCACCTTAGCTTCTCCGTGATGTCGCTTTAGATTATGCTTTACTATAAGCGATATGCAATTCTTCATCGTAATGGAGAACTCGCGAAGCTTAGACGTATATTCTGACTTAACATCGCAGATGACGAGCTTGCCGTTCTCGAAGAAAACAAAGTCTGCCGTGTAGTAATGTCCTTTTACAAGGCTTCGTTTGACCCACTTTACTTTTGTCTTTAGAGCTTTTGGCACGAGTACGTACAGAGGCTTGATAAGGCACAGCCTAACCTGCCTGTGAATACACGAAACGTCCTTGTCATCGAGAAGAAGAATGTAGTAACGAAGCTCTTCTCTGCTGTCGAACTCAAGCCCTTCGTACTGGACCTTTCTGTTCATTACCCGTTTTATCGCCATTGTTTGCCCTCCTCACTCGGTGTTTTGAAAAGATTATCGAACGCAACAGCTCCGAACCTCTGGTATTTCCCATTTTTCCACTGAACAATATAGTCGTTCTCGGCGACCTCTCTCTTTCCGTCAGTGAAATCCTGTTTGAGAATAACTACCATTCGGCCTTTCTCGTTATTGAATATTCTCTCTACGGCCTCAAGCTTGGAGAGTTCGTTTATATTCTCTTTCTTAACTCTTATTGTGTATATTACTTTCATTTTTTTCTTGTTTTGGGAAAAGGAAGGAGGCCGTGCGTTTTTTACGACCTCCGTTCCCATTCAAATAATAACCAACAACTACAAAATAGAAATATGATCTATTCGTAACCTTAGAATGTATCGAGCCTTCTTCTCTATACGCCCTATGCGGCGCAAGCGCATTACCTAATTGCTTTAAGGTTAAAAACAGAGCTCTGTCTTCACAGACAGAGCTGAGCCATTAAAACTAATATTCATAAAAAAAATAGAAACGCCACGCCTGGCGACATTAACGAGCAAAATTTACAAATTTCGTTGCGGAAGGTGGACTCGAACCACCGACCTTCAGGATATGAGCCTGACGAGCTACCAACTGCTACTATTCCGCTGTAAAAAACACCACCTTTCTTCACAGATAAGTGGTGTAAGAAATAAATAATAACTTATTAAAAATTTTAAAACAAACAAAAGAGGGGAGACACGATTGGAGTTACACCAATTCCTGTCAGACGATAAGATAAGGTATCATTGGGTTGTCTAACCGTGACATTCGTACACCACGTGCCTCTTTGAATATATGAACTACGAGTGATGTGAACTCATTATAATATATTCACCAGACTGCATTATTTTCGTATGTGCCTACATCGACAATTCTTCTTTCCGATGCGGTTCGTCAAACTACTTAATGCAGAAAAATTAGCTGGATTTTCGTATGTCGTGCGTCCTTTCGCCAGGTCACGGCGCTCATTGCGCTATCCGGTTACTTCTTTTCCACGCATACTATATTGTCAACCATTAAGCCAAAGATCTATTGTTTGCTATTGTTAAAAAAAAAAGATGCAAGGTTGTAGTTGCCCGAGCTACCTACTTTATAAGCTTAAAGGACGTTAGCTTTGCATCCAAAATCAACGAAGCAAACATTGCGGACACAGCAGGGATCGAACCTGCGACCCTTTCCTTAGGGGGGAAATGCTCTACTCCACTGAGCTATGTGTCCATGTGGGGACTGGCAATGCAACTTACCAGTCCCGTTTCGGCCGCTGCCGACAATAAAAGATTTTAAACCTACCCTCACGGGCAACATTCTAACATTAACTTTAAACACCTATAAACTAATCATTATTTGTTGCTTTTTTCATACTTTTTAGAACACCCTATGCATTTCCATCATCTTATCTATGTCTGTTTTCAAGAAAAACGCTGTGTTGCCTATCATACAATGGCGGATTTGACCGCTCTTTCTCAAGTCGTGTATATATCCTGTACTCATACCGATATACTTGGCGAACTCCTTTGTGGAGAGCCATATCTTTTCGACAGGCTCTACTGATACTTTCTTACGAGGCATAGGCTTAATCATCATAAGACCCATCAGGGTTACATACACTTAAGTCGTGAAGCCTCATATTTATGCTTCGCAAATTGCGATAGGCTGCTGTTAGGTTTTGAATCAAATCTAAAACCTGTGACTCCGAAAGGTATTCAATTGATATCGTTTCACCACCTTCGCCTCTATCCGATGTCAATTCGTTTACTATGACACCTAAAACACAAGGACAAACCTCTCCTTCTTTATTAGTAGAATGAATAACACCTGTAACAATTTCACCGCCGTCACAAGTTTCGAGGACTTTGAATCTAAAGTTGTTTTTCATTTCAACAATAGAATCTACCAATGGTTTATTCGCTACAACGCTCTCACCACTATTTTTAAGGTGCTTATTGATAGCCTCACGAAATTCATTCTTTTCTTTTTTATTCTTCCCTCTCATTTCCTTAATATTTAAAAAGGTTTATACTTATTATCATACATCTTCAGTAGATGATGATAAACATCCCAACCATTCTTAAAATATCATTCTCAATAGACATTATAAGATAAGATTGAAGTTTTATATACTCTTTCTGCTGTTCCTCGGTTGCGAGTTTGTTACGAAGCATCTTTTCATGTTTGCCATAAACGATGCAATTAATACCTTTTCCAATATGCTCCATCAACTCTCTCATCTCGTTTTTGGGAGTTATCTTAGCCAATGCAGCTGCGAGTTTCTTGTAGTCCTCACCTACTTCATCGCGATACCTAAGCATCTGATCGTACACAAACTTGATAACTTGAACCTCAAAACGAGGATTCAACCACATCGCAAATTTCATGAAGAGTATCGGGTGCATCCAAGTTCCTCCGCCTCTATCAAGTCTTGCCTTTGATTTTACATACGCAGAATTTTGCGTATCAAGATTTTCCTCTTTTACAAGCGCATCTAAGAACTCTTTAGTATTATCATTCTCGAAGAACTTGGTTATTTCCTTTTTCTCTCCCGTAGCTTTATTCCAAGCCTGCAAGAGAGTTGTCGCATTAAACATTCCGTCCTTTGTCCTCTGAAAGACTTCGTAATCACCAATCTTTCGAGTCATAAGTTGGTTCGTTTTCATTTCTTCCACCTCCTAATTTTAAAGTTTACTACTCAACCGGAACCGCCTCGATAACCAATGTCTTGTTCTCAAAGTTAGCCTTCGTTTTGTACCTAGCCACGCCTTCAGGCGGTTCGGTCTTACCTATCAGCCAAGCGTACTGTCGAGCCGACATAATAGCTTTTGCTGTCTCAAGCACAAAAACCTCGATTTTCCCAGACTTTATGCTCAAAATGTCTGACTTTGTCAACTTTTTCATCTTGCTTTATTTAATATTAACTAAAATAATTTGGAGGGGACACAGGAAAGTTTTATATTTGCAGTGCTAATGTAAGATACGATACTTTCGGTCGCATCCGCCTCCGTTTGTGTCGGTATTGCTTTATTGCTTGAACCGGAACACGAGTGCAAAGGTAGTACAAAAAGGCGAACAAAGCAAATCTTTTTCGGATTTTGTTCGCCTTCTTAACCTATATTAACCATTTGACCGGTTTTAGTTGCTTATACATAACTAAAAGGTATAAATTATGAATGGAGTTATCGAAAGAGTTAACATCCTTATCAAAGACTTAGGGTTAACACCTAACGCTTTCGCAAAGAAAGTCGGTCTCGGATCGTCTAATCTAAGCAGAAAGCTTAAAGGAAGTACGCCTTTTACCGCCAAAGACTACCTCAAGATCAGCGAAGCGTTGGAGATAAGTCGAAATTGGTTAGAAACAGGAGAAGGAAGCCGATATGATGATGTTCTAAGAATGTGTGATAGAAAACTAGTTAATATGGCTATCGACAAGTCTGTCGGACAAGCGATTCATGGGAAAGATGCAAAGCCGTTCTACGATGTTGACTTTGCATTAGGGTTCTGTGAGATGTACAATGATACGCCGAACACCCCTACGAAGTACATATATATCCCAGGTTACGAGAAAACTGATTTCTGGTGCAGAGCTTCGGGGGACAGCATGAAGCCTCTAATAAGTAATGGAGACATCATTGCCTTGAAGGTCATACCTGACTGGACAGAATTTTTGCCTATGAATGAGATTTATGCAATAATGACGAAGAACGATCTAAGGACCGTAAAGGTCATCCGTAGGGGTTCCGACAATGAACATTTCACCCTTCACGCAATCAACGAGGAGTACGAAGACCAGGAAATAAAGAAAGAAGCCATCACCAAGGTTTTCAAGGTGCTTGGGGCGTTAAAGACTATGTAAGTATGAAGAGATATCTCGATGTATATAATGAGGTAAAAGAGGCGTTGCCCTGGATGAATGAAGACAGAATTAAAGTCCTATCTTACAGAAATTGGAAGGCACAGAATGAGGTGCAGCCAGTATTGAATATAGAATCGCCAAAAGTAAGGAGATTCAAGAAAAGGCAAGCAAAGAGAAAGCAGAAGCCTGCTCCAAAGCTTTATGCCATGACCTCAGAAGAATGCAAAAGAATGACACATCATAGTTCGAGAAGTAAATTTAAGCTATGTGATGGACGAAAGATACGACACACTTTCATCTGTAACCGTTGCGGAATGGGGCGCAGCTTTGGATATATAACTCCATACGGATTGCTCTGCCCAAAATGCGCCGCTAAGAAAACCGGAGGGTGTGGTGCGCCACATTGCTATACTGTCCCTATGCGAGATTAGAAACAAGTCTAACATTTAAATATTAAGATTATGGAAGGTTTTATTTACATAATAGTGTTCGTGTGCGCAATATTGAACATCATATTGTTCTTCAAGGTATGGAGAATGACAAACGACGTTCATGCGCTAAGGGAAAAGTACGCACCCGAAAACAAAGAGAAAGAAAAGTTCGATGGTGTACCTGCGACTTGGGATGAAGTTGACGAAAACGACCCACGTTGCAGAACGACGTAGGTACATTCGCGAGCAATATTCAAGCGACAATAAACAAGAATTTATAAATAATTGATAATAAGTGACTAATAAAATTAAGATGATTAAGTCAACTAATATGAAGAAGATTTTGTTTCTGTTATTGTTTATCTTGGCAACAGCATCGTCTATTGCGCAAGAGAAGCATCCTTACTACTGCACAATAAGCGGTACGTACAACCTGGCAATGAAGATCAGGCTAGAACTTGAATGGGGCGAGCAGAAGCAGCATGTAGCCCTTCGTAACGAGGAGGGAAAGAAGATTGAGTTTAACAACCTCACAGACATTCTCAACTACATGTCAGCGAGAGGGTGGCAGTTCGTTACCGAATTAAATTATGACGGACACATACATTACCTTCTGAAGAAGGATGTCTCTTCCCCGGAGGAGACAAAGCAAGGACTTCGCTTCGATACAGACAAATAGCAACGCCATAGCCGCTTGTCTACTTACGGATAGGCGGCTTTTTATTAAAAAATCAGGAAAACACATTGAAAAGCACATCACAATACTAAAATAAGTTAAAAGTTATTTTTACTTACTTTAATTAATCTCTCGATTTTAAAATTTCACAACACGTGAAAACGATATGTGCAGCAGTGTATTCAAAATGCTTGTCCATATTCTTTACTTGAACGAGCTTGGTTTACACTATAAACTAAACACTTGCACGTAAAGAAAAAACAATCTACCTTTGTAGCGCTTGTTGGAAGTCGCGCGCCAGTAAATAAATAAGATTATCAGAAGTTGACTAGTTCAACTACAACGATATGCCCTATCCAAAGTTTGGAGCGCGACCCAGACGGCGGATAGGGTTTCATTTTATCCCTATCTCAAAGTTTCAAGCAAAAAAGACATACGAGGTTCAATCCGTGCAGTCCTCTTCGGAGTTATCAACCGATATATAAAACTGCTCTGTCAGGTAAGTTACATTATGGTTGTGTAAATCCCGCAACGTGTCACCTCACGACGGGTGCCCATATCAGAAATGAGAAAGCCAACCATAACGAGCAAAGCTCTGTGGGTATCAGAAGACTTATGCTGGCTTTACAAGGAGTACGAACTACTATGGTATATTATTTATATTATAGTTGATAAAAAATAAGGTTCGGCTCGCTTGGTTATCCCATTTATTCTTATGGGTATAGAGGTGTTGTATATATTAAAATGTTGAGATTATGAATGAAATAACTTTAAAGATTAAGTATATTTTTTTTAAATTTTAATCATTATGAATGTAAAAAACATTATTTTGGCATCAGTACTCGCAATAGTAGTACTCGCCGCAGGTTCAGTTATCGGTTGTTATTTCCATTACAACAACCAGGAAATCTCACTTCGCCAGCAGTCAGAGGCTCAGCGTGGCAAGATTGAGGGTGTTCACGACAAGATGTGGAAGGTTCTTCAGCAGAAGGCACAGGTTACGGATGAGTACAAGTCCGCATTCGAATCCATCTATCCGAAACTTATCGAGGGCAGATACTCAAAGGGAGACGGCTCGCTTATGAAGTGGATCAAGGAAAGTAATCCTAACTTCGACGTTTCGCTATACAAGGACCTCATGCAGTCAATAGAGATTCAGCGCTCCGAGTTTCAGACATCACAGGAGAGAATGCTCGATATCATCCGTGAGCACGAGACGCTCGTGAAGACATATCCGGCGAAGTGGTTCATCTCCGATACAAGACCTATCGAATACAAGGTTATCTCCTCATCCAAGACAAAGATGATCATGCAGCTTGGAGAGGATAACGACGTGGACCTGTTCAAGAAATAACAGCTTATGGAAATATTCATATTTCTAATCCCATTCGTGGTTGCTGCTTTCCTGTTGATTTTCTTCAGGAAGCAGACCACCTGGTGGGAATACGCAGTACTCATTGTTCCATCCATCCTCATAGGCATCCTCATGGAGTTCGTGTTCAAGCAGTCCAATGCAGCTGACACGGAGTATCTCGGAAGCTACGTTACAAGAATCCGTCATTACGATGCCTGGAACGAGTACATACACCGCACGTGTACAAGGACTGTTGGAAGCGGAAAGAATCAACGTACGGAAACATACGATTGTTCGTACGTAGACAATCACCCTGAACGCTGGACTTATTTCGATGCCAGAAACAAGGAAGAGTTCTTTATGACCGACAACGAGTTTAATGTAGTCAGAAAGATTCTCGGAACCCAAAGCGTGTTTGTCGACATGCACAGGCATTACTACACTAAGGATGGCGATGCTCAGGAATGGGCGTGGGATGGTTCCATTGAAAACTCGTACACATTATCTTCCGAGCACGATTATAAGAATAAAGTGAAAGCCTCACGTTCTATTTTCAAGTTTGAGGATATAGATTATCAGCAGGCGCGAAAGCTTGGACTGTTCGAGTATCCGGATATCGTTCTTTATGACCAGAACCCTGTGCTTGGACTGAAGATTCCGAAGAACCAGGAAAAGGCCATGAGGTGGCTGAACGGATACTATGGCGAGCGGAAGCAGTTTAGGATGTTCGTCCTGTTCTTTACGAACAAGCCGGAAGAAATCGTTGAAAAGCAGCGCTCATACTGGCAGGGCGGAAACAAGAATGAGCTTGTCGTGTGCGTCGGTATTGACAAAAACAAGAATGTCAAGTGGTGCAACGCATTTTCATGGTGTGATAGCCCGGTCGTAGGCGTTAAGAGTAGAGACTGGTTTATGAGCAATCCTGTAAATCTCGAAAAGTACGCCGAGTACATCGGTCCGATTATAGAAAAGGAATGGCACAGAAAGAACTTCGATGATTTTGACTATCTCACAATTGAACTTACCGACGGGCAGTACTGGGCCATCATTATTCTCTTGCTGATATTCAATATTGTAATGAGCTCCTGGATTATTTCTAACGATTATAAAAACGATTTGTAGCGTATGATGGAAAAATAAAAATCTACATAGGCAGAATTTTCCCTATGTACTTAGAAAAATTATTCAGATATGAATATAAGAGTAAATAATAGGACTAATCGTCTGGAAATAAGAACCAGGAAGAGGATAATAGCCTTCAGCTGTGATATTCTGAAAGGTTCTTATTACCTTGTCCCGACTGCAAGATTTGACATCAGCAGGGCATACGGAGAGAAGAGCTTCTGGTTCTTATTCCTAAGTGCTTTTGTGTTGATTGACATTTTTAAAATTAAATAGATAAAACAAAGAATACAAATGCCTATGTGGTGTAGACGAAAACATAGATGAAGCCTGCGATAAAGTAAAAAGTATGGTTCAATCTTAAACAATCAACAAGAACGATTATGAGAACAATGACAAGAAACAAGGCGGCAGAAGCGCTTAGTGTAACTCCGCAGACTATAAGCAACTATGTGAAAGAGGGTATCCTTGGCGGCTTCATCGGCATCAAGAACACCCTGTACGTAAATGCCGACGACGTAGATAAGTATCTCAAGAAATACAGGTTTATCGCTGTCAAGGAGGAGATGATCGACCGCAAGATCCGGGAACTGAAAGACAGGGAGAACGAGATCAACGACCGACTGGCAGACACAAGGAAAGAACTTCTTGGAGCGAAAAGCTACAAAACACCAGGTGCCATCATACTCGCAAAGGCGCTGTTCCGTGCAGCCATGATACCGCGCCTGTCAACTCGTGAAATGGATATTATTGACATGTACATCGAGGGGGAGAGCCTACAGGAAATCGCAGACGTATTCTCTCTTACAAGCACACGTGTCAACCAGATTCTCGCAAAGGCGCTGCGAAAGTTCACGGAACAGACGGATGAGATAACCGCCAATCTCAGAGAAAGCAGTGAGCTTGAGGCTGAAATCCGCTCGCTAAGGCTCTCTATGGCTGCTCTCAAAAAGGATTACAATGACTACCGGCTCAGTCACGGCGACACGGAGGATGAGAGCCTGTTCTCTCCGCCAGAAATCCTGCTGAAACCCATAGAGGAATGCGGCTTCTCCAGAAGGGTCATCTCTGTACTCAACTGGGATAAAGTCTACGATGTCAACGGCCTTGTGACGAAGTTCTTCTGTCTTGACGACATACTGAAACTCCGCAACATTGGCAGAGGAAGCCTATACGAGATTAAGTTCTTCATAGAGAAGCACGGACTGTTGTTCATACGACCGGAAGAGAGTACATCTCAGTACTATCGCCGCCTGAACCTGAGTATCGCCATGAACGACAGCGGGATAAAGTCAGATTAGAATATTGTTGTTATAAGTTAGTTTTTTAAGGTTAATAAGATGTTGGTCGGGAGTATGCCTTGTTTCAGGCATACTCCCTGTTTTTTTATTTTATTGCGTCCAACACCTTTCTGTTGGCTTCGTCTATCTTCTTGTTATCGAATTTAATATAAAGGTCAGTTGTCGACGAGTCCCACTCGCTATGACCAAGCGCTTTACCTATTGTGTCTTTCGGAATGTCGAGTTCTGCCGCTATGGTTGCCCAACTTCTTCTTGCCGTATACCAAACTATATCCTTGTGTAGAGGACTTATCTTCTTCTTGATCAGAGCGCCTCGCTTATTCTTCTTCATCTCTGTTGGCCCGATTCTCTTCAAGTAATCTCCAAGCGTTCTGCGGAAACTCGTTTCTTTCGTGCCGTCATCAAGAATACACAGAAGATGATTCTTTCCCTTATACTTCTTGATGATTTCCATCGCCTCCGGCTCAACCTTTATGTCGTAGAGTCTGCCGGTCTTGTTTCGTCTGTATTGGATACGCCCTCTCTTGATGCAGTCGGCAGGGAGTTCAAGCAGATCAGAAAGATTGATGCCTATTAGGTAGAACCCGAGCATGAACATATCACGATACTTCTCCATGAAAGGCTCTACAGGGAAATCACGATACTTCCTCATTTCATCGGCACTAAGATACAGGTACCGCTGACGCTCTGTCTTGATTGAGAACTTACGGAAAGGGTATTTGGTTGTAATTTCGTTATCTATAGCCCAGTTGAAAACTGTACGTATGTTTCTGAGGTCGATGGCTATTCCACCGCTCTTGCGGCCCTTCAGGAGCTCATGCGCCTGGAATCTTTCAAGCCAATCCCTATCAATATTATCGAAGCCTGCATGATCATCGAAAACTTCAATCCTCCTCTTTGTTCTTAGAAATATTTCCTTGGTACTATCCTTGGTCTTTGTTTTGATGAACTCGTCGATATAGTAGAGGATATTCTTCTCTACAGTCGAAGCTCTTCCGCTGATGATGGCCTTTAATTCATCCTTCATTCTTGCCGCAGGAAGATTACTGTTCATATAGATGTATTCTTCCGCTGATGAAAACAGCCTTGCCAGTGCAGCCGTCTTAGCTCTTGCATTTGGGACATTCTTCGGGAAGACCATCCCGCTGAACTTAACCGTACTTGAAATACCAGTATATACTTGGAATCTCTTTCCGTGATAATTAATGATGAAGAAAACCTTGAGAGATTTTCCTTCAACGTATGTCTTGATGCTATTCATACTTACTCACAATTTTACTCACAATTTACTCACAACTCAATTTTACTCACATATTACTCACAAAATTACGTATTTTGGCGCATATTATGCGCGTTTTTGTACCTTTTTTGTAAGCAAAAATAGTGGATTTTGCTATGTTTTTTATGATGAAAAATGATGTAAGTTGCTGATTATCAATACTTGAGCGAGATACGGGAGTCGAACCCGCCTCACGGGCTTGGGAAGCCCTGTTTGTACCTCGACAACACATTGATACTGAACAACTTACGAAAACAAGAGATAGTCTACTCACAAGTTACTCACAATAAACGTATTTCACTGCATTTTCGTAAGTATATAAGCCATACCTTGTGTAGTTGAGGCAAACTGGTTCCCATCATTATCGCTACTGCTGCATGATGTGAATGATACTCCTGCAAGAAGTACCATTGCTATAAACAATATCTTTTTCATAAATTTTGACTTAACCGTGATGTCGAGAATTAGTTTATAAATCAAATAGAACTCTTGGAAGTCCGTTAAAGATGACGGGCGATTCCTTCCAGTCTATCGTTACCCAGTTATTGAACTCGGCTATTGCATTTTCGCTTACAGGGTAACAACCCTGCCAGTCGCTGAGAAAATAAGCCGTTCCATCTTCGTAGCAGACAAAAGATGTCTTGCAAGATTGGGATGATGCGAAAACGAGATAAGCACCGTCTTCACTGAGCGGAAGTATGTCGTCTATATTGTACTCTACTTTTTCGCCTGAGCAATTATACTCAGCCTGTTCAATGAGTTGTTTTGCCAATTCTTTAGTAATCATATTGCTTTCGCTTAACCGTGATGCGTAGGGCTTGGTTAATAATTGCAGAGGGATTGCTCCCTCCGTTTTAGCTAATCATCATGCTTGCCTCCCTTGATAACCTCGAATATTCGATGCTCTCTGTCTTCGGAAAGTCTATTGCCTTCTTCGTCGCATATATGACCATCTTCGTTGACCCAATGTTTAGCATTAAGCATATCGTCTACGGATTTAAGGGTAAAAAGGCACTCTTTCGCTTCCTGTATGACGTTTATTCCATTCTCCTCTGCTTTCTCGAAGAGCTCAATAAAACCACCATCAAGGTCACTGACAAAATCATCTGTGTAGTCGCTCATTTCATCAAAGTAGCTCATATTTAGGTCTTTCAGCTCTTTGATCATCTGTCCGTTCGTTCCAATCTCGCCCAACAAAGGCTTTTGAAGAGTTTGTATGAAAAGTTTATGATACTTCTCATTGCACTCCTTGGCCCACTTTTCGAGCGTTTCCTTTTCTACTCCTTCTAACATAATTCTAAATTATTTGTGGTTAATACTATCTATCAGTAAATTTGTGAGATGGGTGGCCGAAAACCAAGGTTCGAAGCGCACCCCTCTCTTTATTAGTTCGTTCTTGATGAGGCCAGATACACAAGATACTTCCTTTTCAAGTTTCTCTGCCTTGCGCTCTGCCTGTCCCTGCTCTATCATAGCTCTGTATGTGTCTTCTACGTCACAGATGCCCGATAGTTTGTCGAGTCGCCTCCTCAATGACATAGAGTTCTTGATAAGTTCCCCTTTTGTCATGTTTTTTAGGCTTTCTCTATAAGCTATAGCTTCTTCTTTTTTCATAATTCTTAAATTATTTGTGGTTATTATCTTTGAACTGCTCGATGCCAAGAAGGATTTTCAGGGCCGTAAGCATTGTAAGATACTTACCTCCTGTATCAATACCCCTCTTTTCGAGCTCGTCCATTATTAAACTTCTCGCAATGCCGATCTGTCTGTTCTTTGCGTCAATAACGTTCTTCAGCCATTCATTCTCGTTGAGGTTTTTAAATGCTTTATCAACATCCCCAAGTTCGGAAAACGCTAAAAGTTTTCTTCTCATTTTATTTGCTTCTCTCAAAAGCTGCCACCTGCCAAGGTTGGCCAACTTCTCTTTGTATTCTTCTCCGTAATCCATATTTGTAAAGTTTTAGTTAATAGCGAGGGAGGTTCTACCCTCCTCTCTGTTTAGCATTCATCGCCGACGCTATTGTAATCATCGTCGTAAATACCGAAAACGCGCAATGTTCTTGTGTCGATATTTGTTTTTCCCACAATGTAACGCTGCGTCATTTCGATATTTGGCTTACCTCCGTTGGCGTGCCCCATCATGATTGCAATCTGCTCGACCGGTACACCCTTCTTTGACAAGTTAGTTGCAAACGAGCGCCTGCCCGTATGTGAAGACACGAACTTGAACTTTGGTCCAGATTCGTACTTACCGCATTTGAATACCTTGACACGAGTATCGATTCCGCAGTTGCTACATATTTCTCGCAGAACCTTGTTGAAGTAAACGTCAACAACTCCGCCAACAGGCTCGTCTGCTGTTCCACATACAAGGAATGGTCGTAGCTTCTTGTGAAGAGGAACTCTCACCTCCGCTTTTGTTTTCTGAGCGACATATACGATATATTTCCCTGTATCATCGATATTCTCGGGCGTGATGTTGTGGCAATCGCTCAGGCGGGCACCGCATAAACACTCAAGTATGAACATTCGCTTAACGTACCGCTCAACAGATCCGTGAGGGATATAGTCGATAAGGCTCTGTATCTCGTTATCATCAAGATATACAGCCTGAACAGGAACCCGTTTAACCCTAAGTATGGAGTCGAACTTGCTGCTCCGTATGCCTTTCTCGTCGTTCTCCCTTATGACAGCTTTTATTGTAGCGCATATCGTTCTTGAAGAGTTAGGCGCGTAAAGTTCCTGTATTTTTTCGGTCAAGTCACGAAGATTGTCGTCTGTAACATCGGACCACAGTGGCTTGTGCCCAACAAGATCGGAAAATGTGCGTACAACATTGATATACTTAGGGTGTTTCCAGATATATGCGCCATAAAAGGTATCATGCCGCCACGAAGAACCGTGATAGTCTGAGAACCACCCCTGTTTTATCGCATACTTGTACTTCTGCTGCTGTTCGTAGGTGAGAAGCCTCTCCCAGTCTCTTGTTTTTAAATGTATCTCTTTCATAATTCTAAAATATTTTGGTTAGATTGACAGCAAAGGTAGGTATATTTTTTAGTATAAACCAAACCTTTGCTGTTTTTAACGCTAATTTAACCTTCGAGTTCGCTGTTTAGTTCCCAAGCAATGCTTGCGAGCTCAATCTTTACAGTTGAACGTAACTCGACAATCTCTTCCTTTAACTCTTTTCTATTCATAATCTTAATATTTTGGTTTGTAGAAACCGCTACGATATGTAACGGTTTGGTTTGACTTATCTGTTAAGGAAGCTCTGTTCAAGTTTATTGCGAACTTGCTCTTTGAACCGGTCTGCCGTCTCTTCGATTTCCATACGAAGGTAATCGTAGCCGCAACGACACGGAAGACTGGATGCGAATGTACGAACATTGTCGATTGATGAAAGAATGCCGTAGACCGCACGCCGTTCGTCGTCGGTCATGTGGTACTCATTGTCATCAAGTGTAAGTCCTTTGTCGTATTCCCCTATTTTATTGTCTGGGTAAGCCTTGTTGTAAAATGCAATATACAGCTCACGGAGCATGCTCTTGCAGTCTTCCATGTCATTAAGAACATCTCTAAGACTATAAGGCGCACCGTTTTTGCCATGTCCGTCATCTCCAACCCAAGCAACAGCTTCCTCGTCTGAATCGTAGTCTTCCCAATAATTACGGAGTTTATCTATAAAATCCTGTTCATTTTCGTTCTCAAACCAGATAGTGGCGATAAAATCCTGGTCTTGTGGGGAATACTTCTCTAACTCGACGCAAACCTCACCTCTTTCGTTAGGTGTATCGTCAACATTATAACTCCAGTCTAATTCCTCAGCTAATTTTAAAAAATCATTCATATCTTTAAGTTTAATTGGTTAATAATAGGAGCGTGAAACAATGATGTTCCACGCCTTGTTTGGCTTTTACACCGGCAGAGACACGATGTATTCCTTTTTCTTCTTTCGTGTTCTGCTCTTGACAGTGAACCCGCAAAAATCCCTCAGCCACCCGGCAGCATTGCCGATGAACGGCTCGTTGACAATAAGCATCGGACGTAGCGTTCCGTTCTTTTTCATGCACTGATAGTCTATAAAGTCAAACGGATCGTCTGGGTCATCGCATTTCTTCTCCCACACGCTCACGTCGAGATAGTCGATGAAGTCTCCCTCGGGAGGGTTGTCCATCTCGATAAATCTTTTCGGAGTGAGGAGAATTGTTTCCTTTGGTTCGTGGGTCATAAAGAAATCCTCCACGACCTCATTGAACTTACTCATGTCCATCTGCTTCTGGACGATACCCTTCTTCTTCATGATATCGGAAGCTTTCAGGATTTTTGTTGCTTTTCTTACTGTTGTCATAATTCAAAATATTTAAATGGTTAGACAATGGAAGGCTGGAGTTGTATAACTCACAGCCCGGTTTTGGCTTAGTCTGTGAAATGAAACTGGAACTCAACAACACCTCGCGTAACTATGTAAGTGCATACGAGTCCATCGACGAAGTTGAAATTGAACAGGCTTACGTATTCAAACTTCCTCACCTCATCCAAACACTGGACATTGATAGAGTTGACAACCTGAAGAGCCCATGCATCAACCTCCTCTTCTGGACAGTTGTTTGGAATAAGAGTGACGGTAAGGCAGTTGTCGTAAACAGAGGTCAAAGTAGGAAGGCTGTAGATAAAACCAACGGCCTTGTGGTTTTCCTGTACGTATCTGCTGCCATCGAACAACAGGTCAAGAATTCTGTCTTACAGGACGTTCGTCTGATCAACAGGCGCAGGGCGCAGACTTTTGATAACATCATATCCATCTTTAACTGTATTCATATCTTTAAGTTTAATTGGTTAATAATAGTGGTTTCTGTGCTTGTCGGGCACAGAGAACCGTTTACAGGCTTTTCAGATAGGTACACTCAACGGAACATTCAGAGTTCTTCTCGTCCATAGAAGCCTCTCCGTTACTCCATGCCTCATAAGCTTTAGCCTTGGCTTGTACTACGTTGTCCGCCTCTACTTCCGCCCAACCCTTCGTTGTCTCGCTGATACCTACAAAATACTTACTCATAATTCTAAAAGTTTAATGGTTAATGAATTGCAGTCGGCTGCTGCTTAATGAGCAACCGACCTTTTGGCTTTAAACTCGCGCATTCTCTGGCGTGGTGTCTTGCTTTAGCGTTTTGATCCGGAGAGCTTTATGCTCGCCTTCAGATGCCGGCTGATTCTGCCGGACTCGGAAGGCGACACAAGAAGCTCTTGTAAATCGTAGTGTCAGACCGACGCGCGAAGGTGACAGACCTTAGGTGTTGTTACTTAGACTCCTTGCAGGCCTTGTTGACAGCCTTTCTGAAAGCGGACTCTTCTGCCCAAACGCACAGCTTTCCGTCGATAGAGATGTTGGATTCTGCGATGAGCTGCTTGAGCACACCAAGCATTCTCCATCCTTCTTCATCTGCGCCATACTTGGCAGCATCGGTATCTATCTTGCGGAGAGATGCCGCTTCGGACTTGCCTGTAAAGCGAGCCTCGCTGAACATAATGAGGTTACGCATTGCGAAGTAAGAACCCGCACCCTTGTAGGCGCTGATGAACGTGTCGGACTGCTTGGTTTCCCATGCGAGGTGCTTGCGAATCTTGTTGAACTTCTTAACGAGGTTGTAGAGTTCTCGTCTGTTCGTTGTGTCAAATCCGTCGCGAGCAATTTTGTACAGAGGAACATACACTTTTTTCATCAAGTCTGAAACAAAGATGTCCTTGTTGTTCAGACGAACATAAGGAACGCCCTTGCATCTGTGCTTGTACTCTTTTGTGTTGCATCCGTTCTTGTCCTTGCGGAAGATAAGATTATCGTTAACGTACGCCTTAAGTTTCTCAATATAGTCGTCCACCATACCTGAGAATGTGCATTCGTTGAAGAAAATCTCTCGCTTCGAAAGGTTCTCTGTGTCACCGTGCTCCTGCATCTTGGCCTGAGCGTAAAACTCGTTTTCCAGCATACGCCACTGATACTCGTAGCCCTTGCGCTGTAAAAGCTCGTTGAAAGACATCTTGTCGGACTTCATGTCACGGAGCATACCGAAAATCTGAGCGGTTACCCAGCGACGGAAAAGCTTCCAGTTGTTCACGTATCCACCCTCGATAATCTTCTTGCCAACAGCATCAACGACAACATCGTCAAGATCAACAGGAATAGCCTCGCCTTTCTCGATTCTGACAAGCTTATCAGCACCAAGAGTGTAGTAGTTACTTACATCAACGCCGGCACTCTTCAATGCTTCCATTCGCATCTGCGCCTTGGTCTTCTTGCCAGTAGCTTCTACGCTGTTAGTTACGATGTTCAAGTTCTCGCCAGTGATTGTTACAATCTGTTTCATAATTCTAATTTTGTTAATGGTTATTAAAATGTTAATTAAATCTTGTGGATGAGGCTTACGCCCCACCCTTGTTTGGCTCAATCCAGTCTCTGAGAATGATCAGGTCGTTGTCGTCTTTAGAACGCCAGAACCACGTTCCCCATGAAGGATTCCATGTGAGGCGTCCAAGAATTATGCAGAACAGGACATACACCTCCAGTCTGCATCTCGCCACCTCACGTCGCTCTCCGTACATCATATCTTCGTCTGAGAGCTCTTTCTCAGGCAAAGCCTTGAAGTAGTAGTGTCGATGTGATTCAGAACGCTCTGACGGCACAGAATGCTTGTATTCCTGATATAGCTGCTCTATCTTGCTCATTATTTCTTCCTCCGTAGAAGGAAATGTGCCAAGCCAGCCATTATACTGCATATCATTCACGATAATCTTACCATTCACTCTACAAGTTCTCTTCTGAAAGTTGACGGTGAACTTTGCACCGTCCCTAACCTCGTTGATAATTAGTTCGTATATCATAATTCTAAAATATTGGTTAATAGCAGTACGCTCAAAGGATACGTTGTGTTGCTGTATGCGCTCGATGTAAACAGTCGAGTGAATCCTGAGTCTTCCAGTTAATTAACTGGAAGACTCAGGAAGATACGGACTGTTTGTCTAAATCTTTCCTTCTTGCGTACTATTCGGCTCACAATAACCTATTCCGACTCAATTTGATATGCTGCATGACTTTAAGCATTCGATTAGCTACATAACTTCGCAAGAAGTCGCCCTCATGGAGCGTAAGCTCCACCTATGCGAGTTCTCGACGAAGGGATGTAGGATGAATTGTCAAACCTTGTCGGACACCGCTGCAATGCGAATGACTTATCTCATGTATTACGTTGCATGAATATAGTTTTATGATGATACCAGCGTCATAATGATGCAGGCGCCGCAACATTGTGCGGCGCCAGTATCAAATTGAACGCGGGTGTGTAAACCTCATACTCTTGATAAGTCGTGATGCAATTCACTTTTGGTTGTTTGTAGGTACACTTAAAGGCTCGTTGCCATAGCTGTATGATTTTGATATAACCCCGTGAGAGAGGAGATCAATTACCTGGGTATAACCCAGTGTCAGTGATCTGCTTTTATCACGTGGTATTAAATCGTACCGCCTCCTTGTGTACCTCGTTTGGCAATAACGTTGTCTTCGACATGGGAATTTTGTACGGAGATGTAATATTCTGATAAAGGAGTCTTGATGATACGCGTTGACGGCTTGATATTGGCAGGAAACGCGTGATGGATTAAGACTTCGCTTAAACTTATTCCCCAACCGAAGACAACCCTCGTACTCGGGTAATTCCCTGACCGATGGCTCGGCACAATACTTTATGTTTCTGATTTGACACAGGATTCGCCAGAATAGATGATCCAGGACGTCGTAAGTAGTATACGACGACGTCCAGGATCAACTACTCTGGTTAGAGAACCTGTTTCGTAAACTTCTGCCATTCATCAGGGAGTGGTGGTGTGCGCCACCTGTGGGAGTCATACGGACTGGCACATTTCTGTACTTCGTTGATGAGCTACGCCTTGTGTATCTTCAGTATGGTCCCTTTGGTCTCAAGTATCACTTGAGCGAAAGAGTCCCATACTGAGGTAATCATAGAGGCGTGACATAAATAATCCGTCCTTCTCCCACGTCCGTGTGCTCGGTTACAGAGTCTGCCGGTCAGAAGATACTGCGCATAGCTATATTGACTTGATAATATCCTGGTGGAGAGGATCATAGGACCATCTCGGATTCTGAGATAGGTCCTATGATCTTCGAGACCGGATGTTTAAATTGCTCTTCATTCCGGCAAAACCTTTGCGCTGGGTGCTACATCTACAGAGTATTCACCAATGTGTTGTACGCTGCCCTGCTCGTCCGCAAGGCATTCTGAGCACAACCTATCGATAGATACCCCTTGATTTCGCTCTCTGTCTTACTCCTGTTGGCTTTCACGTTCCTGCCACGGCCTCGGTCTATACAACCTACAGCCTGAGTCTTCACGTATCCGAGGCCACCGACTTTGCTCTTGCCCGTCTTGACCGCACGGATGCAGTCCATGACGAAGGTGTTGAGCTTGTTGATGTCCTCTTTCACGTTTATGACTGGAAGAACCTGAGTAGCCCAGGAATAATCGCAGTACCCCTTGTAGAGATACCTGTTTACGGCATTGATGGCTTTCGTCATCGTGGTGTCACGCTTCTTTATCGTCCTCTTCTCAATCTCTTTTTGGAAGGTCTTGATGCGAGTAGACGACAGAGAGATGTTGTGACCCTTGATGGAATATCCGAGGAACTTGAACCAGTGATTAGCGTCAAGATACTCAACCTTTTTAGGGTTAAGAGTCATTTGCATCATCTCCAGTTCGCTCTTCATGATATCCATGGCTTTCTCGTAGTCTAAACCGACAAACAGCGTATCGTCGGAATAGCGGACGTAATATCCGTTAAGCTTAGACAGCTTGTCGTCAAGATGATAGAGGATGACGTCAGCCAACCATGCCGCAACAGAGCATCCCTGCTTGAGGGACTGATACTTCTCGCAGAGGTTGTTGTCCTCATCGAAATATAAGTCTGTGTGATAGTAGTCACGAATGACATCTATCAGCGCAGATTTTCCGTACTTTTCCTCTACCTTGTCAAATGCCCAATCAATAAATCGAATAGGTACGCTGTCAAAGTATTTAGAGAAGTCACCTTTCCATCCGATGATTTTTCCCTCTGCTGAGTATATTATCCGAGACACATCTTGCACCACACGACCGCAGCCGATACCTTTCTGATACGACGTGCAGCATGGATGCACCATCTCTGGCATCAGCTCGAACAAGAGGTCGTTTGCTATGCTCAAAAGGATTCTGTCTACAGGCTCATTCACATAGACAGTACGGAAATCTCCGTTGTCTTTTGGAATTTTGGCTGTATGTGGCGGCATTATCTTGTAATTGCCACTTTTAATCCTCTCATACATAATAAGACGAGCCTCTGGTGTCGTGAGCTGATACAGGGTTGCTTTGTTCATGTCCTTGTCAATGCCTTTGCTGATAGCGTACTGCCACCGCTCAGGCTCAAAGAACATACTTAGGATTTTGTCTTCATTCATAATTCTAATTGTGTTGGTTTATATGTGAGCGGAGATTTCTCTCCACCCTTTTTAGGCTAAGTCCCATTTCTGCCACGCCTCTTCTGTGTTCTTGGTAATCGCTTCGTTCCAAAGCTTTTCCAGGTGATAGAAAATCTTCCGGAATGCTTTTGGGGTAGTCTTCGGGTCAATCTTCTTGCCGAAATACGGGTATCCCCGTCTTCTTTCATCGCATTCCCAAGTGCATCGTATCATTCCTGTTTTCGTAGGAGTGCATCCAAGGAACGTTCCCATTGTTCCGTTTGTCTTTTCCTTAAGCCACTTAGGATAAGGAACATAGATAGTCCACGCATCTACGCTGTCGCGGAACTTCTTTCTTGTGTCGTGATAAAGTCTTAATTTCATAACTCTTTCGTTTTGGTTTATGGTGCCGTCTACCGACGGCTTTTAGGCTGTAAACCCAAGATATTCTGATATGGTATCTATCATAAGCTTGGTTACGCAGTCATCATCTATGTCGCTGACGTATTTGCTTACGTCACATCCATAGAGCTCTTCCCCTTCTTCGACTGCTTGCAATGCCTGTCTTGGAATGTCTCTTATAACGAAATCCAAATCAGCCTTTGTCTCGCAATCGTCAATGATACCATCTGGAATGTTGAGAAGCACGTTGTCTTTCTCATCAACGAGATGCCATTCATAGTATCCTGGAATAAATTTTACGTTGTTCATAATTCAATAGTTCGTTAAAATTTGAGATAACGGCTAAGCGGCTTTGCGCTGCCAGCCGAAGAGTTCTTTGATAGTATGACTAATTAACTTTCGGTTCGGTATTGTCCGACACTTGTCGAAAATTAATTTAGCGATGTATGTGTTTGCCATGATTTCCTTGAAAGAAGCCATGGAATACGGCACTCCATTTTCCTTCATCATCACTTTCGCAACATTCTGTGATGCGAATGATGCATTATAGGAAAAGTCCAACTGGTTCTTGTGTCTTGCTTGGCAATGCGTAAGACCAGTATATTGCTTTGCATCGCGAAAACAAAACTCTATTTGGAATCTTGAGCGATATGTGCGCAACACTTCCTCACCCGACATGGATGTCTTTGTTGAGAAGAAAAGCTTGTGTTTTCCGTTCGGCATAACCCAAATGACAAGGCGCACTTTCTGCTTCAATGCCTTTGAATAGGCTATGAGTGTGTAGGCTGTGCCTTCAAGTCCTTCAATATGCAACTCTGCCATACGTGTGAGGTCAAGTTTCTTGTAGTTGATTTTTCCGTCAAGTGTCTTGGGACGTCCAGGCTTATTGGAACGAGGTCCCGTATACACATAATATAGGCTCGCAGTATCCCTGAAGCGGCTGACAAGATGGAAACCGCACTCTTTGATTCCGTCCACAAACGGACGGATAGAGAAGAAAGCGTCAGCGACAACAATATCGGTGACCTTCAACAAATCCTTCTTATAACGCTTGATGACCGCTATGTAATGTTGCACGAGAGTCATGTTACGCATTTTCAATTCTCCAGTAGATGGAGTCTGATGGGCGCGCAGCATCATGCAACTGTTAGCATGGACATCGACAAGTGCAAGTCCCATGATTTCAAGCCCATGCTTCATGGAACTTGCACAACCTGACCAGAAAGTACCGATATGCGGAGTCTTCTTACCCGACTTGCTGATGTAGCTCGGATCGATGGCTATAGCCAATAGACCATCCATATTCAAGTAACGTCGGCATAGGGCAAGGTTGAACTTCACCCAGTCTATGCATTTAGCACGACCACGGTTGAAGTTCGTTCTGTAGGTCTGCTCACAATGGGTGCCGTAGCGCTCCATTTGAGTGAAATTTATCTTTCTTTGTATCGTCATGTACAATAAAAGTATTTCCAAGAGTAGATTCTCGAAAGTTTTGCTTAACTTTGCAGATGAACTTTTGATAGCATCTCTGCAGATTTCCGTATATTGGTTGAGTGGTTCTGATGTCATATAACTTTAATGTTGGGGAACTATAAAGTTACTGACAATCAGCCACTTAACCAAATTTTATTAGTTATATTACGTTAATTAACTCTCTCATTTTCAAACGATTACATTAGAATTAACAGAGTATTGT
>ERZ1031719.173-NODE-173-length-32008-cov-13.018277_pt1 | contig 32008 bp, 31 predicted proteins | sample MGYA00516702_ERZ1031719 | MGnify/ENA primary metagenome ERZ1031719 (study PRJEB33719, sample SAMN04261227) | wastewater metagenome | biome: rural village; feature: human; material: feces | host: Homo sapiens | place: El Salvador | collected 2013-01-07 ...
TTCTTATCCGTGGTGGACGTGTAAAAGACCTTCCAGGGGTACGTTACCACATCGTTCGTGGTGCACTTGATACTGCAGGTGTTGCTGACCGTAAACAAAGCCGTTCTAAATACGGTGCTAAACGTCCTAAAGGATAATAAGAAGGGAGATAAGAAAGAATGAGTCGTAAAAATAGAGCGCCAAAACGCGAAGTATTGCCAGATCCATTATACAATTCACAACTTGTAACACGTCTTATCAACCGTGTTATGCTTGATGGTAAACGTGGTACTGCTGCATCAATCGTATATGATGCATTTGAACAAATTAAAGAAGCTACTGGAAACGATGCACTTGAAGTATTTGAAACAGCTATGGAAAACATCATGCCTGTTCTTGAAGTACGTGCTCGTCGTGTCGGTGGTTCTAACTACCAAGTCCCAGTTGAAGTTCGTCCAGAACGTCGTACAACTCTTGGGCTTCGTTGGTTGGTAAACGCATCACGTGATCGTGGTGAACACACTATGAAAGATCGTCTTGCAAAAGAAATCCTTGATGCTGCTAACAACACTGGTGCTTCAGTTAAAAAACGCGAAGATACACACCGTATGGCAGAAGCAAACCGTGCATTCGCACACTTCCGCTGGTAATCTGCAAGATAATGATACGTCACTTCGAATGCATTTAATTTGTTTTACTACTGGCATTCGAAATTTGCTTAATCAGAATTTATTTTTGCTTAAGTTGTATCAAATTTAATAAAACATCTTTAGAACGGGTAGGTCCTGCCTATCCGTTCTAAAAGTATGTTATAATAAAGTAGTAAACTAAATTTATAATAGGAGAAAAAAATGGCTCGCGAATTTTCACTTGAAAAAACTCGTAACATCGGTATCATGGCTCACGTCGATGCTGGTAAAACAACAACAACTGAGCGTATTCTTTACTATACTGGTAAAATCCATAAAATCGGTGAAACACACGAAGGTGCTTCACAAATGGACTGGATGGAACAAGAGCAAGAACGTGGTATCACAATCACATCTGCCGCTACAACTGCACAATGGAAAGACTACCGCGTAAACATTATCGACACACCAGGGCACGTGGACTTCACAATCGAAGTACAACGTTCACTTCGTGTTCTTGATGGTGCGGTTACAGTTCTTGACTCACAATCAGGTGTAGAACCTCAAACAGAAACAGTTTGGCGTCAAGCTACTGAATACGGTGTTCCTCGTATCGTATTCTCAAACAAAATGGATAAAATCGGTGCTGACTTCCTTTACTCAGTAAGCACACTTCACGATCGTCTTCAAGCTAACGCTCACCCAATTCAATTGCCAATCGGTTCTGAAGATAGCTTCCGTGGTATCATTGACTTGGTTCGTATGAAAGCTGAAATCTACACTAACGACCTTGGTACAGATATTCTTGAAGAAGACATCCCAGCAGAATACGTAGATCAAGCTAACGAATACCGTGAAAAATTGATCGAAGCAGTTGCTGAAACTGATGAAGAATTGATGATGAAATACCTTGAAGGTGAAGAAATCACTGAAGCTGAATTGAAAGCTGCTATCCGTAAAGCAACTATCAACGTTGAATTCTTCCCAGTTCTTTGTGGTTCTGCCTTCAAAAACAAAGGTGTTCAAATGATGCTTGATGCGGTTATCGATTACCTTCCAAGTCCACTTGACATCCCTGCAATCAAAGGTGTTAACCCAGATACAGATGAAGAAGAAGAACGCCCAGCTTCAGATGACGAACCATTTGCAGCCCTTGCGTTCAAGATCATGACTGACCCATTCGTAGGTCGTTTGACATTCTTCCGTGTTTACTCAGGTGTATTGAACAGCGGTTCTTACGTTCTTAACACTTCTAAAGGTAAACGTGAACGTATCGGACGTATCCTTCAAATGCACGCTAACCACCGTAACGAAATCGAAACAGTTTACGCTGGTGATATCGCCGCTGCTGTTGGTTTGAAAGATACGACAACTGGTGACTCATTGACTGATGAAAAAGCTAAAGTTATTCTTGAATCAATCGATGTTCCAGAACCAGTTATCCAATTGATGGTTGAACCTAAATCTAAAGCTGACCAAGATAAAATGGGTATCGCTCTTCAAAAACTTGCTGAAGAAGATCCAACATTCCGTGTTGAAACTAACGCTGAAACTGGTGAAACAGTTATCTCTGGTATGGGTGAACTTCACCTTGACGTCCTTGTTGACCGTATGAAACGTGAATTCAAAGTTGAAGCTAACGTAGGTGCTCCACAAGTATCATACCGTGAAACATTCCGTCAAGCTACTCAAGCACGTGGATTCTTCAAACGCCAATCTGGTGGTAAAGGTCAATTCGGTGATGTTTGGATTGAATTTACTCCAAATGAAGAAGGTAAAGGATTCGAATTCGAAAATGCTATCGTCGGTGGTGTGGTTCCTCGTGAATTCATCCCTGCAGTAGAAAAAGGTCTTCAAGAATCTATGGCTAACGGTGTTCTTGCTGGTTACCCAATGGTTGACATTAAAGCTAAACTTTACGATGGTTCATACCACGATGTCGACTCATCTGAAACAGCCTTCAAGATCGCTGCATCACTTGCACTTAAAGAAGCTGCTAAAACTGCACACCCAGTTATTCTTGAACCAATGATGCTTGTTACAATCACAGCTCCAGAAGAAAACCTTGGTGACGTTATGGGTCACGTTACAGCTCGTCGTGGACGTGTTGATGGTATGGAAGCTCACGGTAACAGCCAAATCGTTCGTGCCTTCGTTCCACTTGCTGAAATGTTCGGTTACGCAACAGTTCTTCGTTCTGCAACTCAAGGACGTGGTACATTCATGATGGTATTTGACCACTACGAAGACGTTCCTAAATCAGTTCAAGAAGAAATCATCAAGAAAAATTCTGGTGAATAATTACTGTTAAAAAGGATGCTCAAATGAGCGTCCTTTTTTGTAATGAAAACGGTAATAATATTTGCAATTTTAGCGAAATAGTTATATAATAATAGCGTTGAAAGGTTGATTTGTGCCTACGTAAGTTAATCTTTTCACAATAGTGAGAGTTTGCTCTCAAAATTATATTTATTCGATTTTCATAAGGAGGAAATCACTAATGGTAGTTAAAGTTGGTATTAACGGTTTCGGCCGTATCGGTCGTCTTGCTTTCCGTCGTATCCAAAACGTAGAAGGTGTTGAAGTTACACGCATCAACGACCTTACTGATCCGGTTATGCTTGCACACTTGTTGAAATACGACACAACTCAAGGTCGTTTCGACGGTACTGTTGAAGTAAAAGATGGTGGATTCGAAGTTAACGGTAAATTCGTTAAAGTTTCTGCAGAACGTGATCCAGAACAAATCGACTGGGCTAATGATGGTGTAGAAATCGTTCTTGAAGCAACTGGTTTCTTCGCTAAGAAAGATGCTGCTGAAAAGCACTTGCACCCTGGTGGAGCTAAGAAAGTTGTTATTACTGCTCCTGGTGGAAATGATGTTAAAACAGTTGTATTTAACACTAACCACGATATCCTTGATGGTACTGAAACAGTTATCTCAGGCGCTTCATGTACTACAAACTGTTTGGCTCCAATGGCTAAAGCACTTCATGACAACTTTGGTATTGTTGAAGGGTTGATGACTACTATCCACGCTTACACTGGTGACCAAATGATCCTTGACGGACCACACCGTGGTGGTGACCTTCGTCGTGCACGTGCTGGTGCTGCAAATATCGTTCCTAACTCAACTGGTGCTGCTAAAGCTATCGGTCTTGTAATCCCAGAATTGAACGGTAAACTTGACGGTTCTGCACAACGTGTTCCAGTTACAACTGGATCAGTTACTGAATTGGTAGCAGTTTGTGAAAAGAACGTTACTGTTGATGAAGTGAACGCAGCTATGAAAGCAGCTTCCAACGAATCATATGGATACACAGAAGATCCGATTGTATCTTCAGATATCGTAGGTATGTCTTACGGTTCATTGTTTGACGCAACTCAAACTAAAGTTCTCGACGTTGACGGTAAACAATTGGTTAAAGTTGTTTCATGGTACGACAACGAAATGTCTTACACTTCACAACTTGTACGTACTCTTGAATACTTCGCAAAAATTGCTAAATAATCATTGAGTTGATCAGTTAAAGAGAGGATTTATTCCTCTCTTTTTTGTTTTCTGTAAACATGTTCTTTAGATTTCATGCGCTTGTAGAGGCTGAGGGACAAATTCTATTGATTTAACTACCTCTTTTACAGGTTTTGTGATATAATTAGCATGTATAAAAAATTTATAAGGAGTCCTATCAAATGGCTAAATTGACTGTTAAAGACGTTGATTTGAAAGGCAAAAAAGTTCTTGTCCGTGTTGACTTTAACGTGCCTTTGAAAGATGGCGTTATCACTAACGACAACCGTATTTCTGCGGCTCTTCCAACAATCAAGTACATCATCGAACAAGGTGGTCGTGCAATTCTTTTCTCTCACCTTGGACGTGTTAAAGAAGAAGCTGATAAAGAAGGTAAATCTCTTGCTCCAGTAGCAGCTGATTTGGCAGCTAAACTTGGTCAAGAAGTTGTCTTCCCAGGTGTTACACGTGGTGCTGAACTTGAAGAAGCTATCAACAACCTTAAAGACGGTGAAGTTCTTCTTGTTGAAAACACTCGTTTTGAAGATGTTGATGGTAAAAAAGAATCTAAAAACGATCCTGAACTTGGTAAATACTGGGCATCACTTGGAGATGGTATCTTCGTAAACGATGCATTCGGTACAGCTCACCGTGCACATGCATCTAACGTTGGTATCTCAGCAAACGTTGAAAAAGCTGTTGCTGGATTCCTTCTTGAAAACGAAATTGCATACATCCAAGAAGCTGTTGAAAAACCAGTTCGTCCATTCGTGGCTATCCTTGGTGGTTCAAAAGTTTCAGATAAGATCGGTGTTATCGAAAACTTGCTTGAAAAAGCTGATAAAGTTCTTATCGGTGGTGGGATGACTTACACATTCTTCAAAGCGCAAGGTATCGAAATCGGTAACTCACTTGTGGAAGAAGACAAATTGGATGTAGCGAAAGCTCTTCTTGAAAAATCAAATGGTAAATTGATTTTGCCAGTTGACTCAAAAGAAGCAAACGCATTTGCTGACTACACTGAAGTGAAATATACTGAAGGTGAAGCAGTAGACCCAGGTTTCCTTGGTCTTGATATTGGTCCAAAATCTATCGCTAAATTCGACGAAGCTTTGACTGGTGCTAAAACAGTTGTATGGAATGGTCCTATGGGTGTATTTGAAAACCCTGACTTCCAAGCTGGTACAATCGGTGTGATGGACGCTATTGTGAAACAACCAGGTGTTAAATCAATCATCGGTGGTGGTGACTCAGCTGCTGCAGCTATCAACCTTGGATATGCAGACAAATTCTCATGGATCTCAACTGGTGGTGGCGCATCTATGGAACTCCTCGAAGGTAAAGTGCTTCCAGGACTTGCTGCATTGACTGACAAATAATTCTCAACTTTGAGAATAGAAGAGCCCTTTGGGGCTCTTCTTTTATTTACACTTGAAAAAGTAAACGCATTCCAGTCTAGCGAAAACGATTTAAAATGTGTTAAAATAAAGAAAATATATTGGGTTGTAGGTTATGAAGTATTTGAAAGATCTTTTATCAAATTATAAATTTGATCCGAGTAAGTTTAAGTTAGGGATGCGAACGTTGAAGACAGGTTTGTCTGTCTTTTTGGTTCTTTTATTATTTCATTTATTTAGTTGGGAAGGGCTGCAGATTGGAACGCTGACGGCTGTTTTCAGTTTACGTGAAAGTTTGGATAAAAGTGTTCACTTTGGTTTTTCACGTATTGTTGGGAATAGTGTCGGTGGTTTTCTATCTTTGCTCTTCTTTTTAATTAATCAATTTTTTCACAACGAATTTTGGGTGACTCTGTTTTTTGTCCCAGTATTTACCATGCTTGGCATTATGATAAATGTTTCGATTAATAATAAAGCAGGGATTATTGGTGGAACATCGGCACTTTTAATTATTACGCTATCAATCCCTGCTGGGGATACGATTTTGTATGTCTTTGCAAGGGTATTTGAAACATTCTGCGGAGTCTTTGTTGCTATACTCGTTAATTCTGATGTAGACATGGTTCGCGAGTGGTTGAAAAATAAAAATGAAAAAAATTGAGTCTTAATGTCACATTTCCTGACATATAGGGTTGACAGTTTAGAATTTTCAGACTATAATAATTATCGGAAGGAGGTCATCATGAAAGAAAAAGAACTCAGACGTTCCATGGCGGTTTTTCCCATTGGGACAGTAATGAAATTGACCGATTTAACAGCACGTCAGATTCGTTATTATGAGGATCAAGGGTTAATAACCCCAGAACGTACTTCAGGTAACCGTCGTATGTTTTCATTGAACGATATGGATCGATTGCTTGAAATTAAAGATTTCCTTGACGAGGGGCTTAATATTGCGGCTATCAAGCGTGAATACGCGGATAGACAAGATAAAGCACTTCAAAAGCAGAAGTCTTTAACTGATGCTGATGTTCGTCGAATCTTACAAGATGAACTCCGAAACCAAGGTCGTTTTTCGGCCCCATCACAGTATATCAGCAATTGGCGCATCTAAATAAGCGCCGCTCGGTTATTTCGGTTTTAAAAGGAGACCTAAATTCATGACTATTACAGCAGCTGACATCCGTCGCGAAGTCAAAGAAAAAAATGTTACATTTTTACGCTTGATGTTCTCAGATATCGCTGGAACATTGAAAAACGTAGAAATCCCAGCAACTGACGAACAACTTGACAAAGTATTGTCAAACAAAGCAATGTTTGATGGATCTTCAATCGAAGGTTTTGTACGTATCAACGAATCTGATATGTTCTTGCACCCAGATCTTGATACATGGATAGTGTTCCCTTGGGGTGGTGAAAATGGTGCTGTTGCAGGTTTGATCTGTGACATCTACACTCCAGAAGGTGAACCATTTGCAGGTGACCCACGTGGCAACTTGAAACGTGCACTTCGTCACATGGAAAAAGTTGGTTTCAAATCATTTAACCTTGGTCCAGAACCAGAATTCTTCTTGTTCAAATTGGATGAAAAAGGTGAACCAACTCTTGAAGTAAACGACCGCGGTGGTTACTTTGACCTTGCACCAACTGACCTTGCAGATAACACTCGTCGTGAAATCGTTAATGTTTTGACTGAAATGGGATTTGAAGTTGAAGCAAGTCACCACGAAGTTGCGATTGGTCAACACGAAATCGACTTTAAATATGCTGATGTTTTGAAAGCTTGTGATAACATTCAAATTTTCAAACTTGTTGTTAAAACAATTGCTCGTAAACACGGTCTTTATGCTACATTCATGGCTAAACCTAAATTTGGTATCAACGGTTCAGGTATGCACTGTAACATGTCATTGTTTGACTACGATGGAAATAATGCATTCTTTGATACTGAAGATCCAAAAGGTATGCAATTGTCTGAAACAGCATATTACTTCCTTGGCGGTTTGATGAAACACGCTTATAACTACACTGCAATCATGAACCCAACTGTAAACTCATACAAACGTTTGGTTCCTGGTTATGAAGCACCAGTTTACATCGCATGGGCTGGACGTAACCGTTCACCACTTATCCGCGTACCTGCATCACGTGGAATGGGTACTCGTTTGGAACTTCGTTCAGTTGACCCAACTGCTAACCCATATCTTGCTCTTGCTGTCCTTCTTGAAGCAGGTCTTGATGGTATTGAAAACAAAATTGAAGCACCAGCTCCAGTTGAATCAAATATCTACATCATGACTCAAGAAGAACGTAAAGAAGCTGGAATTCGTGATCTTCCATCAACATTGCACAATGCCGTTAAAGCATTGCAAGATGATGAAGTGGTTAAAGCTGCTCTTGGAAATCACATCTTTACAAACTTTGTGGAAGCTAAGAAAATTGAATGGTCAAGCTATGCGGCCTTTGTTTCACAATGGGAAATCGACAACTATCTAGATCTTTACTAAGAAGTAGTAGTAAGTAAGACAGCTTCTAGCTGTCTTTTTTTTTCCAAAAAATACCACATTCTAAATAGAAAGTTTAAATAAGAGCTATTCTAATTAGAGAGAATGTGGTATAATGTGAAGTAAATATTCTGAATAATTAGACTATTTTAGTCTATTTTAGACTATTTGTATTAATGATAGGAGTAAGAGCTATGAATGAAAGTGCTTTGAGGGCGCAGCAGACAACGCTTTGGGATCCATCTTTTGAATCAGATGCCTGTGGGATGGGGTTTGTTGCACAACTCGATGGTGAAGCAAGTCATACTTTGATTGATTATGCCTTGACAATGTTGACACGTATGAATCACCGTGGTGGTACAGGTGCAGAGCCTGATACTGGTGATGGTGCCGGAATGTTGCTTGCTTTGCCAGATGAATTTTTCCAAGTAAAAGCAAAAGAAGCAGGTTATGATTTACCTAACAAAGGTGACTACGCTGTTGCACAACTATTTTTACCTCAAGATACTGAGGCTAAAGATAGCATTCTAGAAGCAGTTAAAGCAGAAATTAAATCAGCTGGTTTCCATGTCTTGATGACTCGTGATGTGCCATTCAATTATGACAATTGTGGTCCAGCGGCACAAGAAATTATGCCAAGTTTTGTACAAGTTTTTGTTAAAAAACCTGATGATACTAAAGCTGGTCGTGATTTTGAAGACAAATTGTTCCGCTTGCGTCGTCAACTTGAAAAGAGCTTTTCATCTGATGAATTTTTCATCTGTTCTCTTTCAAGCAAAACAATTGTGTATAAAGGGATGCTTCATGCCTTTCAAGTAGGGCTATTCTACCCTGACTTGCAAGATGAACATTTTAAATCACACATTGCATTGACACACTCACGTTTCTCTACTAATACTTTCCCTTCTTGGGACCGTGCTCAACCATTCCGTTTCTTGGCACACAATGGTGAAATCAATACCCTTCGTGGTGCAGAAAACTGGATGCACAGCCACCAGATTGAAGTTTATAATGAAGAAAACTCAGATTCTGCCAAGTTGGAAAACTGTTTAGAGTACCTTTATCGTAATGGTCGTGATATTCCACAAAGTCTATTGATGATGGTACCAGAAGCTTGGGGTGACGAGTCAGGTCTTCCTGATGACCTTAAAGCATTTTATGAATATGCATCAAGTTTTGTAGCTCCATGGGATGGTCCAGCTGCTCTTGTCTTTACAGATGGTGACATGGTTGGTGCTCGTTTGGACCGTAATGGTTTGCGTCCTAGCCGCTACTCATTGACAAAAGATAATTTCTTAATCTGTTCAAGTGAATCTGGTGTTGTTGACCTTGAACCAAATCGCGTTATCGAAAAAGGTGTGCTTGGACCTGGTAACATGATGTTGATTGACACAACTTCTGGTAAATTGATGCGTAATGAAGAAGTCAAAGCCTACTATGCTGCACAACATCCATACAAAGGATGGGTTGAAGAAAATATTGCACATCTTAATGACTTTGAAGCTTCAGAATTAACTCAAGAAACAAATGACATTGAAACAATGTGGAAAGCTTACGGATATAATGAAGAAGTTATTCGTACAGTTATCCTCCCAATGTCTGAAAAAGGTGAAGAACCTGTTATTTCTATGGGATTTGATAGCCCACTAGCAGTTCTTTCTAATAAGAGTCAATCTCTTTTCACTTTCTTTAAACAACAATTTGCCCAAGTTACAAACCCACCAATCGATGCGATTCGTGAACAAATTGTCGTTTCAACAAGTGTTTACCTTGGTGGTGATGGGAACTTCAAAGCTGATGGTGCTGATAACTGTGTCAAACTTAAAATTGATAGTCCAGTTCTTTCAAGCGAAGATTTTGCCAAAATCGCTAACTTGCAAGACGAACGTTATCGTGCAACAACTCTCTCAACAGTTTACGATGTTGTTGAACCATCACATAATCGTTTGCAACGTGCGTTAGAAAATCTTTTCAAAGCGGCTGAAAAAGCTGTTGATAATGGTAGCAAGATTATTATCCTTTCAGACCGCAATGTAAAAGAAAACCAAACAACAATCCCAATGCTTTTGGCTGTTTCTGGTTTGAATAACTACATGGTTGTCAAAGGAAAAGCTAGTCAATTCTCAATCGTTGTGGATACGGCAGAAGCAATTGAAGTTCATCATTTTGCTACTTTGGTTGGTTATGGTGCTGCAGCCGTTCACCCTTATGGTGCTTATGCAACATTGAAAGAATATGGAAAAGATGCAACTACCTTTGAAAAATATCGTAAAGCAGCTGAAAAAGGTATCGTTAAAGTTATGAGCCGTATGGGGATTTCGACAATCCTTGGTTACAAAGGGGCTCAATTATTTGAAGCAGTTGGTCTTTCAGACTCAGTTGTTAACAAATACTTTACAGGTACAGTAACACGTATCGGTGGATTGTCTCTTGACCAAATTGAAAAAGAATATCTTCAACGTATGGAAGATGCCTTTGGACCTCGTCGTGGAGATTATCTCCAAAGTGGTGGTATTTATCAATTTAAAGCTGATGGTGAATATCACCTCTTCAATCCACATACCATTTATAATTTCCAACAAGCTGTTCGTAAAGGGGACTACAAACTCTTTAAAGAATATACAGCTGAATTAAACAAAGAAGCATTGTCAACGCCGACAACACTTCGTTCTATTTGGGAATTTAAATCTGATCGTCCAAAAGTTGACCTCTCTGAGGTAGAACCAGCAGAAACTATTGTTAAACGTTTCAAAGTTGGTGCCATGAGTTTTGGTTCACTTTCTAAAGAAGCACATGAAACAATTGCTGAAGCCATGAACTCAATCGGAGCGAAATCAAACTCTGGTGAAGGTGGCGAAAATCGTAATCGTTTCAAAGTACAACCAGACGGACGTAATTTAAACTCTAAAATCAAACAAGTTGCTTCTGGACGTTTTGGTGTCAATGCAGAATACCTCATGTCTGCTGAAGAACTTCAAATTAAATTAGCACAAGGTGCGAAACCTGGTGAAGGTGGTCAATTGCCTGGTCAAAAAGTCTTCCCTTGGGTTGCAGAAATTCGTGGTGCAACGCCTGGTGTACGCTTGATTTCACCACCACCACACCATGACATCTACTCAATTGAAGATTTGGCGCAATTGATTTATGACCTTAAAGCCATTAATCCTTATGCTAAAATCAATGTTAAATTGGTTTCAAGTACTGGTGTTGGTACAATCGCTACAGGTTGTGTAAAAGCTGGTGCTGATAAGGTTGTTATTTCAGGTTACGACGGTGGTACAGGAGCTTCTCCACGTAACTCTGTCCGTGATGCTGGGCTTCCATGGGAAATGGGCTTGGCTGAAGCACACCAAACATTGTCACTTAACCGTCTCCGTCAACGTATGACCCTTGAAACTGATGGTAAATTAATGACTGGTCGCGATGTTGCCATTGCCACACTTCTTGGAGCGGAAGAATATTCATTTGCAAGTTTGACATTGATTTCAATTGGTTGTGTCATGATGCGTGTATGTTCTCTTAATACTTGTCCTGTTGGTGTTGCAACACAAAATCCAGAACTTCGTAAACACTTTGCTGGTAAACCTGAACATGTTATCAACATGATGATGTTTATGGCAGAAGAATTGCGTGAATACATGGCTGAGCTTGGTTTCCGTTCTGTTGATGAAATGGTCGGACATTCAGAAATCTTGAAAGCTAAATTTGTTCCAAAAGGCAAAGCTAAATCACTTGATTTCTCTCGTATGCTTGGAACAGCTTATCCAATTGAACGTAAGACAGAAGATCCATTTGCTGAAGCACGTCAATGGAAAGAATTGGATGGATTTGCCAAAGCCGCTGTCGATAGTGGTACAAGCGTAACAGTTAAAGAAACAATCAACAATGTTCAACGTGCTGTTGGATCTCGTATGGCAGGTTGGATGGCTGAACGTTATGGTAACTACTCAGTTGAACCTGGTTTGATTAAGTACGAATACACTGGTATTGCTGGTCAATCATTTGCAAGCTTTATTACTCAAGGTATGGAATTGACTTTGGTTGGTGAAGCAAATGACTACATTGCCAAATCAATGTCAGGTGGACGTTTGATTGTTAAGCCGCCTCATGATGCCGCTTATGATGTTGAAAATTCACCAATCGTTGGTAACGTTGCTCTCTTTGGTGCGGTTAAGGGTGAAGCTTATTTCGCTGGTCGCGCAGGTGAACGTTTCTGTGTTCGTAATTCTGGTGCTAAAGTTGTTGTTGAAGGTGTCGGAGCACACGGTTGTGAATACATGACAGGTGGTGTTGCTGTTATCCTTGGAACAACGGGACGTAACTTCGCTGCTGGTATGAGTGGTGGTGTTGCCTATGTTTATGATGTGGACGGTGATTTTGCCGAAAAAGTTAACCAAGAAATGGTTGACCTTTACAAAGTCGGTGAAACTCGTGGGGATGATGTCTTGGTTGATATGATTCAAAAACACTATGAATACACAGGTAGCGCTAAAGCAAAACGCTTGCTTGACAACTGGGCACAAGAAGTTGATAAATTCATTAAAGTTTATCCAACTGAATTCCACGAAATTAACAATATTGAATACGCACTTGCTAATACTGGCTTAGAAGGTGATGAACTTGAATTGCGTACCTTCGAAATTGCCACAGGTGGTGCAGAAACTGCTGCTAAGAAAGAAGAGCTTCTCGCACAAGTAACAGGAGGTAAGTAAAATGGCTGATCCATTTGGATTTTTGAAATATGAACGTAAAGATAATCCGTTTCGTCCTGTTGCTGAACGCATCTTGGACTTTGAGGAATTACAAGTTCCGTTGTCAGAAGAGGACCGTCAAAAACAAGCCGCACGTTGTATGGCTTGTGGGATTCCTTTCTGTCATTCTGGACAATTCTACGGTGGTGGACGTGCGGTTTCAGGTTGTCCAAATGACAACTTGATTCCTGAATGGAATGATTTGCTTTATAAAGGCGATTACAAACGTGCTTTTGAGCGCCTTTCACGTACAAATCCTTTCCCCGAAATGACTGGACGTGTTTGTCCAGCGCCGTGTGAAAAAGGTTGTACAGAAGCTCTCAATGGCTCTGGTGTCACTATCCATGATAATGAACGCTTTATCATCGATACAGCTTTTGAAAATGGTTGGGTAGAGGAGTCAGGTCGTCCAGCCTACCGAACAGGATTTAAAGTTGCTGTTATTGGTTCTGGACCTGCAGGGCTTTCAACTGCTTGGCGCCTTAATAAACTAGGTCATACAGTAACTGTCTATGAACGTAGTGACCGCTTTGGTGGACTATTGATGTACGGTATTCCAAATATGAAATTGGATAAGGAAATTGTTCAACGTCGTATTAATTTGATGGAAAAACTTGGTATTAATTTTGTTGCCAATACGGAAGTAGGACGTGATGTAACAGCGGATGACTTGTTGAAACAATATGACCGTGTTGTTCTTGCAACTGGTGCAAGTGTTCCGCGTGATTTGGATGTCCCAGGTCGTCATCTATCTGGTGTGCGTTTTGCGGTTGATTTCTTAACTGAAACGACTAAAAATGTCCTTGCTTCTGATAATAAAAAACTTGGTCCAACGCTTGAAGGCAAACATGTTCTTGTCATTGGTGGCGGGGATACAGGTAATGACTGTATCGGTACGGCTGTTCGTTTGGGTGCAGCAAGTGTTAAACAGCTTGAAATCACTCCAGAACCGCCAGAAAAACGCTTACCAACAAATCCATGGCCACAGTACCCAATGATTAAACGCGTCGGTTATGGGCAAGAAGAAGCCGATTTCGTACAAGATACAGAATTGACAACTTATGCCACATCAACAACTGAATTTATTGGTGCTGACCGTGGTCAAGTCATTGCTGCTAAGACTATCAAAGTTGGTCCTGGTTTCAAACCAATTGAAGGAACTGAAGAAATCATCAAAGCAGACCTTGTTTTACTAGCAATGGGATTCACAGGTGCTGAAAAATCATTATTTGAACAGTTTGGAGTTCAAAGTGTCTATGATGACTATTCAACAAATAATGACCGTGTCTTTGTTGCTGGTGATGCACGTCGTGGTCCAAGTCTTGTGATTTGGGGAATCCGTGAAGGACGTAAGGCTGCTGAACAAATCGACCAAGGCCTTCGTGTCATGGTTGCTCAATGATGAATTAATCTAAGCGTTTAACACACTTTCTTGTTTTCAATCATAAAAAGACTGTCCATTGGGCAGTTTTTTTGTAACGTTCATTTTGCAAATTGAGATTTCGTTAAATGTAACGCTTACATTCCCTTATATAATTTGTAATATTGGCTTGCTATACTAGTGTTCATAAAGGGAGGAAGATTTTTATGAATTACAAAACAAAATTAGTTCTAGCTACGGCGATATTATTAGGTGTTTTGCTATTTTCACAAGTAAATGTAAAAGCAGATACTTATACCTTGCAAAGTGCTGATTCATTTTATAGTGTGGCGCAGATGTATGGACTGAGTGTTTATGATTTAGCAGCCTTAAATGGTATGTCGATTTATGACACTATTGTTCCTGGGCAAGTGCTACAGATACCTGATAAGACACCAATTGATCCATTTGTGACTAATTTGTTAACATCAAGTAGGAATTCTGAGGCAAGCCAAACTGATGTGCCAGCATCAAAGCAGGACAGCTCGACTAATACTTACCCTGTTGGGCAATGCACTTGGGGTGTTAAGCAGGTAGCTACTTGGGCAAGTAATTGGTGGGGAAATGCTAGCGACTGGGCAGCCAATGCCGCTTCACAAGGTTATGTGATTGGGACATAAGCTGAAGTAGGAGCTATTGTCTGTTGGACTGATCCAGATAGTTATGGGCATGTGGCTTACGTGACAGCTGTAAATGCTAGTGGGCAAATTCAAGTTTCAGAATCTAATTATGGCAATAAACAATGGATTGATAATTATCGTGGTTGGTTTGATCCAACAAAGAGTAACACTGCTGGAACAGTCAGCTATATCTATCCAGAAAGTTATTAACAAGATAGAATAAGTCTGGAAAAATTCCAGGCTTTTTTATTTCTGTGGATAAGTTGTTGATAAAAAGCTAGTTGATGTGATCAACTAGCTTTTTGATTATTTATCATCTGGTGTGAGAATCATTGGAATAATGATTGGTTCACGTTCAGTTTTTTCGTATAGGAATGGACGAAGCGCGTTAACGATAGCACCGTTAACAGATTGGATACTTGCATCTTTGTTTTTCAAAGCAATGCGGATAGCATTGAAGAGAACACGTTGACTTTCGCGAATAAGGTTACCAGATTCACGCATGTAGATAAATCCACGACTAAGAATGTCTGGACCCGCCAAAATCATTTGGCTATCAAAGTCAACAGTAGCAACGGCAAGAACAACACCGTCTTCAGATAAATCACGGCGGTCACGAAGTACGGCAGCACCGATATCTCCGATACCATTACCATCAACATAGATATCCTGGGCGTTAAAGTGTCCAGCACGACGAGCTGAGTTGGCTGTAAGAGCTAGCACATCACCATTTTCCATGATAAAGATATTGTCTTTTGGCACACCTGTGTCCACCGCTAAACCAGCGTGGATTTTAAGCATGCGGTATTCACCGTGAACTGGCATGAAGAATTTTGGTTTCATCAAGCGGAGCATAAGTTTTTGCTCTTGTTGTCCACCGTGACCAGATGTGTGGATATTGTTAACTTTTCCGTGGATAACTTCTACACCAGCTTCTTGGATAGTGTTGATAAGTTTGTTAACACTTGTTGTATTACCAGGAATTGGGCTAGAAGAGAAGATGACAGTATCGCCAGGTTGTAGTGTAACTTGACGGTGTGTACCATTAGCAATACGTGCTAGCGCAGCCATTGATTCACCTTGGCTACCTGTACACATAATCAAGATTTCACTAGCGTGGTAGTCTTTGATTTCGCTTGGTTCGATAAATGTTCCTTTTGGAACTTTGATGTAACCAAGTTCAATACCGTTTACAATGGCTTTTTCCATTGAACGTCCGAAAACAACAATTTTACGTCCTGTTTTAACGGCAGCTTCGGCAGCTTGTTGGAGACGGTAGATATTTGAAGCAAATGACGCAAAAATAATACGTCCATGAATGCCTTCAATAATCTTCATGATAGATTGTCCAACGACTTTTTCTGAATTTGTAAAAGTTGGAATTTCAGCATTGGTTGAGTCTGATAATAAACAGAGAACGCCATCTTCACCAAGGGCAGCCATGCGGTGGATATCTGCTGGCTCACCAACTGGTGTCCAGTCAAATTTGAAGTCCCCTGTGCAGACAATTTTACCTTGTGGTGTGTGGATAACGATTCCAAGAGGTTCTGGAATTGAGTGGGTTGTGCGGAAGAAAGTAACGCTAAGGTTTTTAAATGTTAATTCTGTATTAGCATTAATTTCATAGAGTTTAGCATCACGGAGAAGTCCGTGTTCTTCCAACTTTCCTTTGATAAGTGCAAGAGCCAATGGTCCAGCGTAGATTGGGATATTAGCTTGTTTTAAGAGAAATGGGATTCCACCAATGTGGTCCTCATGACCATGGGTAATAACGAGCCCTTTGATACGGTCAATATTTTCAACGATATAAGAATAATCTGGAATGACATAATCAATTCCGAGAAGGTCATCTTCAGGGAATTTGATACCAGCATCAACGATGATAATTTCATCTTTGTACTCAATACCGTAAGTATTTTTTCCGATTTCTCCAAGACCACCAATTGCGTAAACCCCAACTTCTTCAGGTTTTAAATTGATTTGTGACATGTTATAACTCCGTTAATTTAAAGACACCTGTTTTTTTTTCGTAAGCTAGGTGTTTATCTGAAAGAAGTTCAATGTATTCAACGTTGTAAGGTGTTTTTGCCTCTACAAGTTCACGAGTTTTGATACGTCCTTCAAGTTCGTTAGCTGCGTCAATTTCTAAATAAAGAGCTTTAGTTTGTTCGCGGCGTGGGTTACGTTCTTTTGTTTCTTGATAAAAAACTTTATAAATCATAGTTTTTTCCTTTCTTGATATATCTGTGGTTAATCAAACTACACAAAACACGTCAACTAGCTTGTACATACTTGCTACTTGACCAGTTCTTATTAAATTTTTTCTGAGTAATTGATTTAAGCTTGATTCGTTGCAATTATTAAAATTATATCATAAAATAAGAAGTATAATCAAGTGAGGGAATTTAAATGATGAAAGTTTTAGCCTTTGATACTTCAAGTAAGGCTTTGTCTGTTGCCATCTTGGATGGTGAAAATTTACTAGCCGATGTAACGGTCAATATTAAGAAAAATCACAGCATTAATTTGATGCCTGCGATTGATTTTTTGATGAAAGCAGTTGATTTAAAACCAACTGACTTGGATAGAATTTCAGTAGCTCAAGGTCCTGGCTCATACACTGGGCTACGTGTGGCAGTTGCGACTGCAAAAACACTGGCATACACTTTAAATATTGAGTTGGTAGGTGTTTCTAGTCTTTACGCGCTTGCCGCTGCAGCTGATTTTGATGGCTTAGTTGTCCCAGTGATTGATGCTCGTCGTAATAATGTGTATGCTGGTTTTTACAAAGATGGTCAATCTCTTAAAGACGACCAACACATGAACTTTGCCGATGTTCTTGAAGCAGTTAAGGATGAAGAATCTGTTATGTTTGTTGGTGAAGTGGCTAATTTCAGCAATCAAATTGCTGAGAGTCTTCCGCAAGCTAAGGTTCTTTCTGTTTTGCCGTCAGCTTATGCTATTGGTAAACGTGGTCAAGAGTTACAACCAGTTGATGTGGATAGCTTTGTGCCAAGTTATCTAAAACGTGTCGAAGCAGAAGAAAATTGGCTTAAAACACACATAGAAAATCCAAGTGCAAACTATGTCAATCGCATCTAATATGAAAGATTTACAGGCAAGTGTCACTGCTGTTTATGAGATATTGTCAGATGTTTATCCAGTATCTCCTTGGTCTGAAAAACAGATATTATCAGACATGCAACAGGATAATGTTGATTACTTTTTTGTCAAAAAAGATGAAAAAATTGTAGGATTTTTAGCCATTTCACAATTGGCTGGAGAACTAGAAATTACAAATATTGCCATTAAAAAAGCCTATCAAGGACATGGTTTAGGTAGTCAATTGTTGGCTGATTTGGACCATGTTGATTGTCCGATTTTCTTGGAAGTGAGAGCGTCAAATACTCCTGCACAAGCTTTGTATAAAAAATGTGGCTTTGGCATTATTGGTAAGCGTAAGCAATATTATCATGAACCAGTAGAAGATGCGATTATCATGAAGCGCGAAGGTAAATAAGAGGGAATTAATTGATGAAAGATAGATATATTTTAGCCGTGGAGAGTTCTTGTGATGAAACAAGTGTTGCGGTTTTGAAAAATGAAAGTGAGATTTTAAGTAACGTCATTGCAAGCCAAATCGAGAGTCACAAGCGTTTTGGTGGTGTTGTGCCTGAAGTTGCTAGTCGTCACCATGTTGAAGTAATTACAACTTGCTTTAAGGATGCTTTGGAAACTGCAGGCATTGAAGTTAGCGACTTAGATGCGGTTGCGGTCACATACGGACCTGGTTTGGTTGGTGCGATTCTGGTTGGAATGGCGGCTGCTAAAGCTTTTGCTTGGGCTAACAATTTGCCATTGATTCCAGTCAACCACATGGCAGGACACTTAATGGCGGCACGTGAAGTAAAAGAACTTCAATACCCATTGATGGCTTTATTGGTTTCTGGTGCTCACACAGAACTTGTCTATGTGTCTGAACCAGGTAATTATAAGATTGTTGGTGAAACACGTGATGATGCTGTAGGTGAAGCTTATGACAAGGTTGGTCGTGTGATGGGATTGACTTACCCAGCAGGACGTGAAATCGATCAATTGGCACATAAAGGAAAAGATATCTATGATTTCCCACGTGCGATGATTAAAGAAGACAATCTTGAGTTTTCATTCTCAGGGTTGAAATCAGCCTTTATTAATCTCCATCATAATGCGGCTCAAAAAGGTGAAACTCTATCAAATGAAGATTTGTCAGCATCATTCCAAGCAGCTGTTTTAGATGTTCTAATGGCTAAAACCAAAAAAGCTTTGGAGAAATATCCAGTTAAAACCCTTGTGGTAGCAGGTGGTGTGGCGGCAAACCAAGGCCTTCGTGAACGTTTAGCGGATGAAATCACAGAAGCAGAAGTTGTTATTCCACCACTGCGTCTATGTGGTGATAATGCGGGAATGGTTTCACTAGCTGCAGCTATCGAATACGACAAAGGACATTTTGCAGGACTTGATTTAAATGCTAAACCAAGTCTTGTCTTTGATACATTGGATTAAATATAAATAAGCTCCTGAAAATTTCAGGGGCTTTTGATTTATTACCAGGTTTAGTAGTTTAATTTTGACATGAGTTTTTCGAGCTGAGAAACTTCATCTGTGGATAAGTTTGATAATAGCAAATCAGATTGTTGCTGTTCATATTCATGAGGTTGTGGATAAATGTCCATGGCTTTTTCTGTTGGGTAAAGACGCTTGATTTTTTGATTAACAGAATCTTTCTTTAATTCAAAATAGCCAAGTTTAACAAGTTTTTTGATGGTTCTAAAGGCTGTTGTGCGATCAATTTAGACATTATCAGCTAATTCCCCTAAAAACATACCAGGTTGTTCACAGATACGAACGATATAGATATAAAGGTTATTATTTAAGCCAAATTCTTTAAAGTGATTGTTAGAATCTATTTGAATAGTATGCGTAATGTCACCAATAGTACGAATGATTTTAAACATCTTATCTCCTCGAATAAATTTTATCAAAAAATATTGCATTTACAATAAAATACGCTATAATATGAGAAATATTATTGCAAATACAATTAAATAAAAGGGGAGAGTTTATGAAAATCAGAATTTTTGAGCCAAAATTTAATCAGTCAGTAAAAGAGATGATTTTAGATATTCAACAAAATGAATTTCTACTTCCAATCACGCTATCTGATCAACCTGATTTGAACGTTCATACCAAAATAAAGGTGGACAGTTTTGGGTGGCTGTGGATAGCAGCAGTGGTCATGTAATTGGATGTCTTGGTTTAGTTGCACTTAGAGATGGGAATGTTGCTTTAAAGAAAATGTTTGTTGCAAAAACTTATCGAAAATTAGGTTTAGGGAAAAAGTTATTAGAAGAATTTATTACTTATTGTTATGAAAATAGTAAAAGGGCGATATTTCTTGGAACAACATCAGATTTTGAAGCTGCTCAATATTTTTATCAAAAATCTGGATTAAAAGAAATTACTTCGGCAGATTTACCTGAAGATTTTCCACGTTTCACTGTGGATAACCGTTATTACACTTATTACATTAACTAAAAAAGCAGACTACGTCTGCTTTTTTGGTGATAAAAACTTTTTTCTTTCTAGATCTATTACCAGCTAGCTTTTGTGACCCCTGGGATTTTTCCTTCGTGAGCAAGATTACGGAAGTTGATACGGCTCATGCCAAATTTTTGCATGTAAGCATGAGGACGACCGTCAATGCGGTCACGGTTTTTCAAGCGATTTGGATTTGAGTCGCGTGGTAATTTACGAAGGGCTTCGTAATCACCTTTAGCTTTTAGTTCGCGACGCAAGTCTGCGTATTGTTCAATGAGTTTTAATTGTTTATTGTATCTAGCGATTTTTGATTTTTTAGCCATAATATCTCCTTTTAGTTAACTGGTTAACAAAATTAATTATAACACTTTTAGGTCAAGAATCAAGCGAAAAACCTTAACTAGTTAAATATATTTTTAAAAATATAAAAAAGAAATCCAAAATTGGATTTCTCAACAATTGTTAATAATGTAAACTTCCAGCAACCCAGCCTGTGCACAAGGCAGCCGTGATATTAAAACCACCTGTGTGGGCATTGATATCAAGGACTTCGCCAGCAAAGTGCAAGCCTGGAACTTGCTTGCTTTCAAGAGTTTTAGGATTGATTTCTTTTAAGTCAACGCCACCTTTGGTTACAAAGGATTTTGCGAGAGACATTTTTCCAGCGACCTTGATTGGTAAAGCTTTTATTTTATCCACAAGCTCTTTTTCTTGATTTGGGGTCAGTTGTTTGACTTTTTCAGGAAATGGCTGAGCAAAAAAGTTTGCTAAGCGCTCAGGGACAAGCATTTTAAGAGTATTCTTAAGTGATTTTTCACGATGTTCTTCTAAAAATGCAAGAAGGTCTTCTGTGGATATATTGGGGATAACATCGAGTGTGATAGTTTCTCCACCTTTAATAAAACTAGACATGCGAAGCGCAGCAGGTCCAGATAGTCCAAAGTGGGTAAAGAGTAAATCGTGTGTAATGTGATGTTTCCTATAAGATAGGCTGATATCGCTCAGAGAAATTCCCTGAAGTTCCTTGTGTGGAAAATCTGTTAATAAAGGACTTTCTGCTGCTTCAAGTTCGGTTAAGTTTAACTTGAAGTGACGAGCGATTTCATAGCCAAATCCAGTCGAACCAGTTGATGGATAAGCTTTACCACCAGTTGTGACAATAAGTTTTCCACAAACAAATTCATCTGAAGCTGATTTAAGGTGAAAAAGCTCATCAATTTTCTTTACAGAAACAACTTCAGTATTTGTTAAGACTGTACCACCGAGTTCGCTAATTTTATGTGCTAGAGCATCGATGATTGTTTTGGATTTATCAGTTTTTGGGAAGACGCGCCCATGGTCTTCAACTTTTAAAGCAACGCCATTTTCTTCAAAGAAGCGCATAATATCATGGTTATCAAATTGAGAAAAGACACTGTAAAGAAAACGTCCATTGCCAGGGATGCCTTCCATCAGGTCATCGATAGTGCCGTTATTTGTGACGTTACAACGACCGCCACCTGTACCGGCTAATTTTTTGCCGAGGCGTTTATTTTTTTCAATCAGTAATGTTTTGTAGCCATAATAGCTGCTGGAAATAGCAGCCATCATTCCAGCAGGTCCCCCGCCGATGATAATTGTATCGTATAGTTTCATATAATCATTGTATCATAAAATATTTCTATCCCGTAGTCAAATGCTAATAGATATTTTTGAAATAGAGTAGCGAGTTTACAGAAAATGATAGAAAGTTGACACGATTGCGAAAAAAGCCTATCAATTCAAGCTTTAAGCAGTCAAGTAACTGGCTAAAAATTGACAATCAAGTGTTCATGTGTTATCCTTTTCATAAGTATTTCAATGTAAAAGAGGATATTATGGCAATCGAGAAAACAGTTAGTGAAATTGCTGAGATTCTAGGAGTTAGCCGCCAAGCGGTTAATAATCGTGTTAAGAATCTCCCAGAAGAAGATGTAGATAAAAATGAAAAAGGTGTTACAGTAGTTAATCGTAGTGGCTTGATCAAATTAGAGGAAATCTATAAAAAAACTATTTTTGAAGATGATCCAATTGATGAAGAAACAAAACAACGTGAACTTTTGGAAATTCTAGTTGATGAAAAAAATACAGAGATTACACGTCTCTATGAGCAACTAAAAGCTAAGGACAAACAATTGGCTTCAAAAGATGAACAACTTCGAGTGAAAGATGTTCAAATCGGTGAGAAAGACAAGCAACTAGATCAACAACAACAATTGACACTAGCTGCTATGGAAGATAGCAAACGTCTTCAACTTGAACTTAATGAAGCTAAGGCTGAGTTTGAAGAAATTCAAACAAAAACAGAAGAAGCTATTCAAGAGCAAGAAGAACAAGCAGCCACTCCGAAAGGATTATTTGCTCGTCTCTTTGGTAAAAAATAGGCTTATTAGGCGGAGCTGGGACGAAAGTTCCAGCTTGTTTTATAAAGAAATGATGATGTTTTTAGGGAGGAATTATGGAAAAGCTATCTGAGTATATTTCCTTTGACTTGGAATTTAATACTGTTGCTGAGATTAGTCACATTATTCAGGTTTCTGCTGTAAAATTTCGAGATGGTGTAGAAGTTGACAACTTTGACACTTACGTTTACACAGATATTCCTTTACAATCTTTTATTAATGGCTTAACAGGTATTACATCTGAAAAAATTGCTAAGGCACCAAAATTAGATAAAGTCTTGGCTGATTTTAAAGATTTTGTTGGGAAAACAGCTCTCGTTGGCTACAATGCCTTGAAATCAGACCTTCCTTTGTTAGCTGAAAATGATTTAGACTTGACAGATTTTTACAAGGTTGATCTTTATGATGAAGCTTATGAACGTCGTAGCTCAGATTTAAATGGTATTGCTAATCTTAAATTAACAAGTGTTGCTGACTTTTTAGGAATATCTGGTCACGGGCATAATTCTTTGGAAGATGCTCGTATGACAGCACTAGTTTATGAGAAATTCATGGAATTTGATGAGAATAAATCTTACTTGACTCAACAAGAAGAAGAGCATGGTGACAATCCATTTGCTGCTTTAGGTGGCTTTTTTAGCTAAAAGCTCTGCTATTTTTCAAAAAATAAAAAATCATCTAGGGTAACCCCTTGCTTGTGACGTTGGGGCATGTCCTATAATAAGGGCAGAAAGGAGGTGAAAGGAATGTCTCGCTCTTATACAACTGGCGATTTGGCGAAGTTGGCAGGTGTTTCAGTTCGGACGGTTCAATATTATGATAAACGTGGTATTTTGTCGCCATCTGATTTGACAGAAGGTGGACGGCGAATCTATGTGGATAGTGATTTGGAACAGTTGCGCATGATTTGTTTTTTACGGGAACTTGATTTTTCAATTGAACAGATAAAACGGCTGTTTGCTGAGGAAAATGCAAGGCAAGTTTTAGAGTTATTGCTTGTTGAGCATATCAAGGAAACAAAGCGTGAGCTTGCTGAGAAGAAAGCCAAACTTGACACTACTGTCAACTTGCTTGACAGGGTAAAAAATCAAACAGGTCAGTCGCTAGAATTTTTATCAGACATTTCTCTTACCATGAAAAATCAATTAGCTTGGCGTCGTTTGCAAAAACGGATGTGGATTAGTAATCTAGCAACGATTCTTATTTTTGTTATTTGTGTTGCTTGGCTTGAAAATCGTCCACAATCTGTTGTTTGGCAAGGTGTTAGTATCGGTATTGGCTTAGTATATGTTGGCACATTATTAATATTGTCTTATCATTTTTCACGTAAAGTAGCTTATATCTGTCCCAATTGCCATCAACTTTTCCAACCAACGTATAGGGAATTCGCATTTGCTCGTCATACTCCTAAAACGCGAAAATTAACTTGCCCACATTGTCATGAAAAATCTTATTGTTTAGAAACAGCAAAAGAAGCTTAAAAAGCTCGAACCTTAAAAGGTTCGAGCTTTTTTGATTATGTCATTAAAATGGTAATTTTCCTGCAAATGCGCCTAGTGTTTTTTGTGTGGCATCATCAATTTGAGAAAGAGCATCGTTGATAGCTTGTGTTGTCATATCTTGAAGAGTTTCGATATCATCTGGGTCAACGATAGCATCTTTGAATGAGATGTTAACCAATTTTTTGTCACCTGTGAATTCAGCAACAACTAATTCTTGAGCTGATTTTCCAGTGAAAGTTGTGCTAGCCAATTCAGCTTGTTTTTTCTCCATTTGTTTTTGGAGTTTTTGAGCTTGGCGCATCATGTTTTGCATGTTCATCATAATAATCTAGATTCCTTTCGTAGCGAGGGATTAGACCCTCTGGTTAAATTTTCGTTGCCTTATTTGCTTTTTGGGTATTTCTTAAAGCTTCATTTATTATAGCATTTTTTAAAGCAACTGCCTATTTAACTGTGTGAGAAAAGCGAGCGTTTGGTGCTGATTTTACAAAAACTTTACAAAAGTATGGTAATAGATTTGATGTTTGCTCTCTATAATGGTCATTGTAAAGATTTTAAAGGAGAACATCATGAAAAAATGTAAATTGTTTTCAGTACTGACTTTAGCTGGTTTGACGGCTCTAGTGGGACTTTCAGCTTGTGGTAAATCAAACGGAGGCTCTTCGTCTGCTTCTTCATCTGCATCTGGTAATATCAGCGTTGTTTCCCGTGAAGATGGTTCAGGGACGCGTGGCGCCTTTGTTGAACTTTTCGGAGTCCAAGAAGAGCAAAATGGTGAAAAGGTTGATTTGACAACTGACAAAGCCATTGTTACTAACTCGACCTCTGTTATGCTAACGACAGTAGCTGGAGATAAGTCAGCAATTGGTTATGCATCACTAGGTGCTCTTAATGACAGTGTCAAAGTTTTGAATATCGATGGCCAAAAAGCTAGTGTTGAGACAATTAAGGATGGTTCTTATAAGATTTCTCGTCCATTTAATATTGTGACAAAATCAGAAATCAGTAAGTCAGCAAAGGATTTCATGGCTTATATCTTAAGTAGTGATGGTCAAAAGATTGTTAAGGAGAATGGCTATATTCCTCTTGAGCAAAAAGAGCCTTATCAAACAAGTGTGACTACTGGAAAAGTAGTGGTTTCTGGATCTAGTTCGGTAACTCCAGTTATGGAAAAATTGAAAGAAGCTTATGGCAAAGTCAATTCTAAGGTTGAAGTAGAAATTCAACAAAGCGACTCCTCAACTGGTATAACAAATGCTATTGAGGGAACAGCTGATATTGGAATGGCATCACGTGATTTGAAAGATGAAGAAACCTCTAAAGGAGTCAGCTCAACAGTTATTGCGATGGATGGAATTGCTGTTATTATCAATAAAGATAACAAAGTTGATGGCTTAACAAGCGAACAAGTCAAGACGATTTTTACAGGTAAGACAACAAGTTGGGACGGTCTTTCAGACTAAGGGGTCATGAATGAATCATACAAAAGAAAAAATGATGCAAGCGGTATTTTTCCTTACCGCCTGCATTTCTGTTCTATCCGTGCTGCTCATTTGCCTCTTTTTGTTTTCGAGTGGGATTCCTGCTATTCACAAAATTGGCTTAGGTAACTTTCTTTTCGGGACGGTATGGAGACCGGCTAACAACCTTTTTGGTATTTTTCCAATGATTGTCGGCTCACTTTATGTGACGCTGGGAGCTTTAGTCATAGGGGTTCCGATTGGTATCTTTACGGCAGTTTTTATGGCAAAATTTTGTCCACCTGTTCTTTATAAGCTTTTGAAGTCAGCTATTAATTTAATGGCAGGAATTCCGTCGGTTGTTTATGGTTTCTTTGGTTTAGTTGTCCTTGTTCCCTTTGTGCGTAATTACATTGGTGGCTATGGTATGGGAGTACTAACGGCATCGATTCTTTTGGGGATAATGATTTTGCCAACTATAGTTAGTGTGTCGGAGTCAGCGATTAGGGCTGTGCCTAATCATTATTACGAAGGAGGGTTAGCTTTAGGAGCTTCTCATGAAAGAAGTATATTTTTTGTGGTACTTCCAGCTGCCAAACGCGGCATATTGACATCCGTTATTCTCGGACTTGGTCGCGCTGTTGGAGAGACTATGGCTGTTATTGTGGTAGCAGGTAATCAGGCGATTTTACCAAGCTCATTAACCTCAGGGGTTCGAACACTAACAACCAATATTGTTATGGAAATGGGTTATTCATCAGGACTTCATAGGCAGGCTCTAATTGGAACGGCAGTCATTCTATTTCTATTTGTTCTGATTGTTAATATTATTTTCTCATTGTTACGGAAAGAGGATTAGAATGAAAAATATCAATCAGAGAAATATCAAACAAAGTATTAACTCTCGTAAAAAAGATCCTCTTTCAATGATTTTATTTTGCATGGTGTATTTAACGGCATTTCTGAGTTTTTCAGTCATTGCTTTTATTGTCATTTATATTCTAATCAAAGGAGCACCTCATCTTAGTAAAGGGCTATTTGCCTTAACTTATACGACAAAAAATGTTTCCTTGTTACCGGCTCTGATTAATACCTTGCTGATAACTTTATTGACTCTTTTGATTGCTGTTCCGATTGGAATTGGTGCTTCTATTTACCTAACGGAATACGCTAGAAGGGATAATCCATTAGTTTCAATTATTAGGATTGCTACCGAAACGCTTTCAGGAATTCCATCGATTATTTATGGTTTGTTTGGGGCACTTTTCTTTGTTAAGTATGCGCACTTTGGATTATCTTTGCTATCTGGTGCGATTACTTTAAGTATTATGATTCTTCCTTTGATTATGCGTACAACAGAAGAAGCTTTGCTATCTGTTTCAGATGGTTATCGAGAAGGAGCATTTGCTTTAGGAGCTGGAAAATTACGGACAATTTTTAAGATAGTTTTACCAAGTGCAATACCAGGTATTTTCTCAGGTATTATTTTAGCGATTGGTCGTATTATTGGAGAGTCAGCAGCTTTGATTTTTACAGCTGGGACTGTGGCAGAAGTGGCAAGAAGTGTCTTTAGTTCATCTCGAACTTTAGCAGTTCACATGTATGCAATATCTGGTGAGGGGTTATATCTTAATCAGACTTATGCAACAGCGGTAGTTCTTTTAGGATTGGTTATTGGTATTAATATTTTATCTAGTTTTGTGGCTAGACGTTTAGGAAGTGAGATGGGTGATGAGTAAGTTAATTGTTAATAATTTAGATTTGTATTATGGTGATTTTCATGCCTTAAAATCGATTAATTTGGAAATTCCAGCAAATGGTATTACTGCCTTCATTGGACCATCAGGATGTGGAAAGTCAACTTTGCTAAAAAGTTTGAACCGTATGAATGATTTGGTTAAAGATTGCCGCATTACTGGAAAAGTTATTCTAGACGGTGAGGATATTTACCAAGATGTTGATATCAATAGGTTGCGCAAGAAAGTCGGAATGGTGTTTCAAAAATCAAATCCATTTCTAATGAGTATTTATGACAATATCACTTTTGGTCCAAGGACACATGGCATTCATGCGAAAGCTCAATTGGATGAAATTGTTGAACGCTCTTTAAAACAAGCAGCTATTTGGGATGAGGTTAAAGATCGTTTGAAAAAATCAGCTATGGGCTTATCAGGTGGACAGCAACAGCGTCTTTGTATTGCGCGTGCTTTGGCTATTGAACCAGAGATCTTGCTGATGGATGAGCCAACTAGCGCACTTGATCCTATATCAACATCAAAGATTGAAGATTTGGCAGTTACTTTAAAAGATAAATACAGTATTGTTATGGTAACACATAATATGCAACAAGCAGTTAGGGTCTCAGACCAAACAGCTTTCTTTTTAATGGGGGAGTTGATTGAGTGTAATCAAACGAGTCAGCTCTTTTCACTGCCACAAGATGAAAGAACAGAAAATTATATTACGGGGAGATTTGGATGATTCGTTCAACATTTGAAAATCAGCTGGAAGAGCTAACGAAAAATGTCATTCTGATGGGAGCTTTGTGTGAGGATGCCATTTCAAAATCTGTTCAATTTTTGAAGAAAGATGATTCATATTTGGTTAACAATGTGATTAAAACTTATCAAAAAATTGAACAATTTGAGCGTGACATCGAAGAGCAGTGTTTAAAATTACTCTTACGTCAACAGCCCGTAGCCAAAGATTTGAGATATGTTTCAGCAGCTCTTAAGATGGTTTATGATATGAAACGCATTGGCGCTCAAGCTGCGGAAATTGGTGAGATTGTGAACCAAGGACATATTCAACCCGGGCCAGAATTAGAACATTTGAAAAAAATGGCTAATCACGTTGTAGGCATGGTGACAACCAGTATTGATGCCTTTGTATATGAGAATGAGAAGATGGCAAATCAGGTTATCTGTTCTGACAGTACAGTTAACCAAGATTTTGATACAATAAAGGTAAATCTGATGACATATTTCTCAGGTAAGGATGTTGATGGTGAGCATGCTATTGATGTCTTGATGGTAGCCAAGTACATTGAACGTATTGGAGACCATACGGTTAATATTGCTAAATGGGTAATTTTTTCCATTACGGGACAACTAGATGGAGATGACATATGATTTACTGTGTTGAAGACGATGATGATATTCGTGAATTGATGCTCTATACTTTAAAAACAGCTGGCTTTGAAGCTCAGGGATTTCCTGATGGAGATGATTTTTGGCAAGCTATATCTATCCAACAACCAGATTTGATTTTATTAGATATTATGTTGCCTGGAAGTGATGGTTTAGCCATTTTAGAAAAGTTAGAACAAACACCTACGACTGCAGGTATCCCAGTCATTATGGCAACAGCTAAAGGCACAGAATATGACAAGGTAAAAGGTTTAGATATGGGAGCTGATGATTACCTTGTGAAGCCATTTGGTATGATGGAGATGATTTCTCGAATTAAGGCAGTTTTGCGTCGAAGCGAAAAAGGACATGTTTCTAAGATCTTGAAACTTGGAAATTTATCACTAGATGTTCAAAACTATGTTGTAAAAAAAGATAATCAAGTGATTCATTTAACCCTAAAAGAGTTTGAACTTCTTGCTCTTTTGCTGAAAAATCCCAATCGTGTATTTACCAGACAAGATCTACTTAAACAAGTCTGGGGAGATGATTTTTTAGGTGAAACGAGAACTGTGGATGTTCATATTGGGACGCTTCGAACAAAGCTTGGCGATGCAGGTCACTATATTCAAACCATTCGTGGCGTAGGATATCGTCTGGAGGATGATAATGGTTAAGAAAATTTTTCGTTCGACACTTATGGTAACTTTGGGAATTCTCTTTTTAGCAATTATGCTGATTATGGGGGTTCTCTATAGCTATTTTGCTCAAGTACAAAAAGAACAACTTCAGACAGAGACGTCCTTAGTTGCCCAAGGGGTCAATCTTGAGGGAAAAAGCTATTTTAATCACCTTAAGGTATCAGGAGTTCGAATGACTTGGATTGACCATAAAGGAGATGTTCTTTATGATAGTCATTCTAATGCAAAGAAGATGGATAATCATGCCAATCGGAAAGAATTCAAGGAAGCTTTGGCTGATGGTTATGGAGAAAGCACGCGCTATTCATCTACTTTAACAACTAAGTCCTTGTATTTAGCACAGCGTCTTGATGACGGAACGGTTATCCGATTATCAGTAACACAGCACAGCTTATTATTACTGTATATTCGCATGTTTCAACCATTTGGCTTGATTATCATATTAGCTATTGCTTTATCAATCTGGGTTGCGCGATATACTGCCAAACGTATTGTGGCTCCTCTAAATGATTTAGATCTAGATCAGCCACTGCAAAATGAAGCTTATGATGAAATTTCTCCTTTGTTAAGACGAATTGATCATCATCAAAAAGCGTTGAGTAAGCAAGAAGCCTTGTTAAACCAGAAAAAAGAAGAATTTGATACCATCATTTCAAAAATTAAAGAAGGTATTATTTTGTTGGATGCTAAGTGTCAGGTGATTAGTATTAATGACGCGGCGCAACAACTTTTTCAGACAGATCAAACTTGTCTTGGAAAAGACATCTTACAAATTACGAGAGACTTGTCGTTTCATAAATGGTTAAAATCAGGTCTAGCTGGTCATAAGCAAGAGGGAATTATTCATTTTGACAAAGAGAGTTATAAAGTTCTGATTCGCCCGATTTTATTTGATGGTCATGTAACAGGTTTGGTCATTCTTTTATTTGATGTGACGGAACAATTACAAATTGAGCAGCTGCGTCATGAATTTACGGCTAATGTCTCACATGAATTAAAGACACCTTTACATGTTATCTCGGGATACTCAGAGATGCTGGTTAATGGAATGGTTTCAAGTGAGGATGTTCCTTATTTTGCAGGCAAAATTTACAAAGAATCTAAGCGCATGGTTCAACTAGTTGAAGATATTATCAATCTTTCACATTTGGATGAGACTGATCAGGTACCTATGGAAACATTGGACATCTATGCAATTGCTAAAAATGTTCTTGATAGTTTGTCTACCAAAGCTAGTCAGAGACAGATCCATTTACACTTAACAGGTCAGCCAACCATGATGCTAGGAAATCCTGCTTTGATTCACTCAGTTTTGTACAATCTCTGCGATAATGCTATTACTTATAACCGTGATAAAGGAAGCGTCGAAGTTACAATAACATCGGATGAAAAATACGTTTTCTTAACTATTAAGGATACTGGTCTTGGCATTCCAAAAGAAGAACAAGAACGGATTTTTGAACGCTTCTATCGTGTTGATAAAAGTCGCTCAAGAAAAGTTGGTGGAACTGGTCTTGGTTTGTCTATTGTCAAACATGCTTTAAAACTTCATGAGGCTACTATCCAAGTCAGAAGTCAGGAAAATATTGGAACACAGATGTTACTAACATTTCATAAATAAAAAAGGTTGAACCTAGGGTTCAACCTTTTTATAATTATTTTTCTACCGGAAGACTAATGCTTGATTGGTCTAAATCAACGGTTAAAATATAATTGCTATTGTCGCGGATAGTGTGTTCAAAGTCTGTAGTGTAGAGAAGAACACGTAAGCTATCACCTTTTTTAAGTTTATAGATGCTTGGTTGGAGAGTGAAATCAAGTGTCATCCATTCATTTGGTTTGATGTCTTCAACTGTTAGCAAATCATTTCGGTTTTGAAGATTGAGAACACCTTTTGTGATGACACGTTCTTGTGTTTTGACAAATGGTAATTCTTTAAGTGCTTCACGTGAGAAGTTGCGGCCGTTATCGATAGCATGTAGAGCTCGATTGGTTGGAACGTCTTTGAAGCGTTTCTTCTGACCATAATCTAAAACTTGTGCTGACAAGAGACCTTTATTTTCACTTGATTTAAGTGTCAAATGTAATGTTACCTGACCATTGATGTGATAATCTTGATTAACAGGAATATCAAGGCAGATACTATTTGCTTTTCCAGTAAATAACTCACTCTTGAAAGTTCTGAAATTCTTGCTATAACGTTCAAATTCAGCTTTGGGGTAATGATTGTCAATGATTTGAAGGTCTTTTCCAAGAGGCAATGTTTCTTGGTTAGCACTACCAAATTGTGTTAAGTTGCTTGTCCATGTTTGTTCTTGGCTATTATCTTGCCAGATAAGTGTTGGCAAAACGAAATGATTATCTTGACCTAAGAGTTTTTGAGAGAGCAAAGCATTCATACTTTCA
>ERZ1031719.185-NODE-185-length-30282-cov-6.734211_pt1 | contig 30282 bp, 28 predicted proteins | sample MGYA00516702_ERZ1031719 | MGnify/ENA primary metagenome ERZ1031719 (study PRJEB33719, sample SAMN04261227) | wastewater metagenome | biome: rural village; feature: human; material: feces | host: Homo sapiens | place: El Salvador | collected 2013-01-07 ...
CCAAGTCCAAGGCGCCGTTCATCCTCATCGTCGGCGAAGAGGATATGAACAACAACGCGGTCAGCTTCCGCTTCCGCGACGGCAGCCAGTTGAACGGCGTGCCGGTCGATGAGGCGAAGGCGAACATTCTGACCGTAATCAAGAAGCGCGTCCAGGTCAACACCGCAGACGACTTCAAGGCCGCCCTCGCCGACTGAGCGAGACCGGTGGCAACAAGTCGCACGCGACCATGAACCGTGAAACGGCGCACGAATCTCGACAAGAGGTTTGTGCGCCGTTTCTCATTTTCTCATCGAGAAGGAAGTAACACATGCTTGAGCATCTTCGTGCGCCGTTCAAAAAACTCATCGAGCCAATAGCCAAAGCGTTGATCGCCATAGGACTGACCGCCAATGCGGTGACGGTGATTGGTGCTGTCGGCACCATCGTCGTGGCCATCGCCACCGGTGTGACCGGATGGCTATTTGGGGGAGCGGTTGTTCTGACTCTGCTTGTGCTTGCCGATTCGTTGGATGGCTCGATCGCCGCGCTTACCACGGGTGGGACCGAATTCGGGGCTTTTCTCGACTCCACGCTCGATCGCATCGCTGATTGGGCGATGCTCGTAGGCGTGATCATCTTCTTTCTTATGCATCGTGACTGGTGGCATACGGCCATCGACAACACGCCTGACTATACGAGCATGATCGGTATCGCCGCCGCCGCGGTGGCCGTGATGACATCGTTCGTCACTTCATATGCCCGTGCTCGTGCCGAATCAGTCGGCTATGAGGTGAAAAACGGCATCGCCACTCGTGCCGATCGCTTGACCATCATTCTGGTGGGCATGGCCATCACCGGATTGACGCGTCAGGGATTGTGGCTCGCCATCGCCATGATACTGTTGGCCGGATTGGGATTAGTCACCGTATTCCAACGCATCTTCGAAGCCAAGCGCCAAATGGTCATAGGGGAGAAAACATATCGGCGGTAGTCACAGCCGGGGGCAGACCCCATCCAAAAGTTCGAAAAGCGAAATGCCACAGGTTCGTATTCGGCATTTTGTCGGCGAACCGCTTTAGAATCATTTCGTTTGAAACATCCGCAACCTGCCTAGGAGCATTATGTCAGGTCATTCCAAGTGGGCGACCACCAAGCACAAGAAGGCCGCCATCGACGCGAAGCGCGGCAAGCTGTTCGCCAAGCTGATCAAGAACATCGAGATCGCAGCACGTATGGGTGGCGGCGATCCCGACGGCAACCCGTCCCTGTATGACGCCATCTACAAGGCCAAGAAGGCCTCCATGCCGGCCGACAACATCAAGCGCGCCGTCAAGCGTGGTTCCGGTGAGGAAGCCGGCGGCGCCAACTATGAAGACATCGTGTACGAGGGTTACGCCCCGGCAGGTGTTGGCCTGATCATCGAATGCCTCACCGACAACCGCAACCGTGCGGCCGCCGACGTGCGTTCCACCCTGACCAAGGGCAATGGCTCCCTGGCCACCACTGGTTCCGTGAGCTTCAACTTCGAACGCAAGGGACAGATCGTTGTTCCGGCCGAAGGCGTTGACTTCGACAACCTGTTCGAGAAGGCCGCCGAAGCCGGTGCCGAAGACGTGACCGACGATGGTGAGGTATTCACCGTCATCACCGATCCGTCCGACATGATCGACGTGCGCAAGGCTCTCCAGGACGCCGGTTTCGATTACGATTCCGCTGATCTGGTCATGATGCCGAAGAACGAGGTCGAGCTGAGCCTTGAGGATGCCCAGAAGGTCTCCAAGCTCATCGACAACCTCGATGATCTGGACGATGTCCAGAACATCTACTCCAACTGGACCGCCTCCGACGAGGTCATGGCCCAGCTTGACGAGGAGTAATCCAGCGTGATTATTCTTGGCGTCGACCCCGGGCTGACTCGCTGCGGGGTCGGCGTGATTGAAGCCGGCGCATACCGCCGGCTTTCTTTTATCCACGTGGATGTGGTGCGTTCCGATCCAAAAACCTCCCAGGATCTGCGTCTGCTGGCCATCTACAACGGCTTGGTGGAAAAAATCGAACGATTTGCTCCCGATGCGGTGTCCATCGAACGAGTGTTTGCGCAAGAAAACCGTAACACGGTGCTGGGAACCGCACAGGCGGCAGGGTTGGCGATGCTCGCTGCGGCGCAACGCGGCATTCCTGTAGCGTTGCATACGCCGACGGAATCAAAGCTTGCAATCACCGGCAACGGCAAAGCAGAGAAAATCCAGATGGAACGTATGGTGGCGCGGATATTGGGCTTGAACACGCTGCCAAAGCCGGCTGATGCGGCTGACGCGCTGGCTATTGCGATCTGTCACGCGTTGCGTCCGGCTGGTGCGCTGCAAGGCGGCGAACGCGAACAGCATCTCACGGCGGCGCAACGACAGTGGGCGCAGGCTTCGCAAAAAGCAGCGCGCAGACAAGGCGTCCGCAGAGGCATGTAAGCTGTATCGAACAGATGTTCTAGACCTGTGCGAAGGAGACGTCCATAATGATTGGCATGCTACGTGGCCATGTGGAGTCGGTAGACGCCGTATCGGCCATTATCGAGGTCGGGGGAGTCGGCTACGAGGTCAGGATGCCATCCGCCGACTTGGCTTCCATGCACGCCGGCCAGGAAATCAAGGTCTACACTTCGTTGAATGTGTCCCAGGACGCCATCACTTTATTCGGCTTCGGCACGCTGGCCTCGAAACGCATGTTCCTGCAATTGCAGAAGGTCAGTGGCATCGGACCGAAAGTCGCGCTATCGTTGCTGTCCACTTTGCCTCCCGATCGACTTGCGAGGGCTGTGGCGGATGGTGATGCCACTGCGTTGGCCAAGGCTCCGGGATTAGGCAAGAAAGGCGCGCAGAAAATCATCCTCGAACTGAAAGGTTCCATTGATCTGAGCCAGATCGAGGGTTCTTCCGCAACCGCTTCGACTCCTGAAGACACTGGGGTCGAACAGGTCGTCGAAGGTCTGATGTCTTTGGGATGGCACCAGCAGGACGCTGTCCATGCGGTGCAGACGGTTTGCGCCGATAATCAAATCGAGACGCCGTTGAACGCCGAGGATGTTCCACGCGTGCTGAAGCTCGCGCTGACATCGTTGGATAGAGGTAGATGAAACGGACCATTATGACGAACACTGATACATTCGAACAGCCGAACACCGGGGCGAACGAGGAATCCCTCCGTATGGTTTCCGCCGCACCCGTCGGCAACGAACCGGTCAGCGACGAGGAGCTTCGTCCTCATATCCTCGAGGGATTCATCGGACAGCCAAGACTCAAAGCGCAGTTGCAGCTTTTCCTCGATGCTGCTCGAAAACGTGACGTTCCTCCGGACCATATCCTGCTTGCGGGGCCTCCGGGACTTGGCAAAACCACTTTGGCCATGATTGTGGCCAATGAATTGGAAGTTCCAATCCGCGTCACTTCCGGTCCCGCCATCCAACATGCTGGTGATTTGGCTTCGATTCTGAGTTCGCTGGACGCCGGCGAGGTGCTCTTTATCGATGAGATCCACCGTCTGCCCCGTGCCGCCGAGGAACTGCTGTACATCGCCATGGAGGATTTCCGTGTTGATGTGATGGTCGGCAAAGGCCCTGGAGCTTCATCCATTCCGCTGACATTGCCTCGGTTTACGGTTATCGGTGCCACCACGCGAGAGGGCATGCTTCCCTCGCCGCTGCGTGCGCGGTTCGGTTTCACGGCGCATCTGGATTTCTACCCGCATGAGGAGCTTGAAAAGCTGATTGAGCGTTCCTCCGCAGTGTTGGGAATCCAGTTGGAGGACGGGGCCGCTCGCCAACTGGCCATGCGTTCCCGCGGCACGCCGAGAATTGCCAACCGCCTGCTTCGTCGTGTTAGGGATTGGGCCATCGTGCACGATCTCGAATCGGTGCGTCCCGATGATGTCAAGGAGGCGTTGGCGCTTTATCAGATCGATACCGAAGGTCTTGACCGTCTGGATATAGCAGTGCTTAAGGCCATCGTCACCAATTTCAACGGAGGCCCCGTCGGCTTGAACAATCTGGCGGCCATGGTGGGCGAGGAGTCGGAAACGGTGGAAACGGTATGCGAACCGTATCTGGTACGTGAGGGCTTCCTCATCCGCACGCCGAAAGGCCGCGTGGCCACGCGCAAGGCATGGGAGCATCTTGGTATCACTCCCGACGAATCCGCATATGATGTCAATAAGATGTCATAGACTTCACATCTTGAGTAATGTGTTCCGGTTGAGACCCTGACTCCGAGGAGTTTATTTTGGATATCCTTTTTCTCGTTGTTCTTATCGTTGTAATGTTCGGCATGATGTTCTGGCAGTCCAAGAAAGCCAAGCAGCAGCAAGCTGAACGTCAGGATTTCCGTTCTAGTCTGCAGCCCGGCACTGAAGTGATCACCATCGGTGGCATCATCGGCAAGGTCGTTTCCGTCGATACGGAATACGAGGAGATCGTCGTTGATTCCGAAGGATCGCAACTGCGTTTCGGCTTCAACGCCATCAGCCGTGAATATGTCCGTCCGGCATACGTGCATGATGATGAGGTCGATGAGAACGGCAATCCGCTATCCAAGGAAGACGAGCCCGACCAGAAGCCTATCGTCGACGCGACTGAAGAGCCCGCACAGGATGCCGATGTTATTCAGCAGCCCATTGACGAGCAGAAGAACAATTGATTTCTTTGATTTTTAGACGGCGAAAATTTCATTTTTGAGGTTTTCGCCGTTCTTTTTCGCACGGGAAACCTATAATTCAAAGTGCCGTAAACCAAGGTAGAAGGAAACCACTGTCATGGCAGCATCGGATATCACCGTTTCGGGCTTGAACAAAGTTGGAGCCGAAGACGCAGCATATCTTGTATCGAAAATACGTACTATTCCGGGCTTTCCGAAGGAGGGCATCCTATTCCGCGATTTCATGCCGGTGTTGGCTGATGCGCGCGCGTTCGGTATTTTGATGGGGGCCCTTGAAGCGGCATTGCCAGTAGGCGTCGATGATTTCGACATGGTCGCCGGCCTTGAAGCTCGTGGATTCCTGTTCGGTCCAGCGTTGGCCGCCCGTCTCGGAAAGGGGTTTATCGCGGTCCGTAAAGCCGGCAAATTGCCTCCAGAAACCATGTCGCAAAGCTATGACCTCGAATATGGTCAGGCGTCAATGGAAATCGAAACCAACGTTGTCCATGAGGGAGTGCGCGTATTGATCGTCGACGATCTGATCGCCACCGGTGGAACCGCCAATGCAGCGCGTAGCCTCATCGAGAAGTGCGGAGGCGTCGTTGCTGGATTCAGCTTCGTCATGGAACTTACCGGTATTGACGGCATGAAATCGCTAGGCGATTATCCGACAAGCTCGCTGGTGTGCATGCCTGCCTGATAACTCCGTTTTCGTCAACCATTCAGAACAAACAACCAAAGGGAATGATCCATGGATCTCTATGAGTATCAAGCCAGGGAATTGCTCGAAGAACAGGGTATCCCGACTCCTAAGGCAATATTCGCCCAGAACTCCCATGAAGTCGCCGAAGCGGCCGACCAGATTGGATATCCCAATGTGATTAAGGCGCAGGTGAAGATTGGACACCGTGGCCAGGCCGGCGGAGTCAAGCTCGCCAAGACCCGTGACGAGTCCATTCTCGCGTCGGAAGACATTCTGCCGATGACCATTCACAAGCACAAGGTCAGCGGCGTGCTGGTGGCCGAGGCGAAGAACATCCTTCACGAGTATTACGTCTCCATCTCAGTGGACCGATCCTCTCGTGATTTCGACGTGCTCGCCACTGCGAATGGCGGTACTGAGGTTGAGGAAATCGCCAAAGAGCATCCGGAATCCGTGAAGCGTCTGCATATCGATGCTCTTGACGATTTCGATTTGGAAGCGGCCACCAAGATGGCTGAAAGCATCGGCTTCTATCATGCCGATGTTGATCAGGCCGCGCAGATTCTGCTGAAAATGTGGCGTTGCTTCAAGGAGAACGACGCCACGCTTGTGGAAATCAACCCGCTTGCAAAAATCGGCGATCCGGATGACGAATCTTCCAAGTCGTTGTGCGCGCTGGACGCCAAGATCTCCCTTGATGACAATGCATCGTTCCGCCATGATGGTTGGAAACGTTTCACCGATCCGATTCATGTCGATCCATATGAGCAAAAAGCCCGCGAACATGGACTGCATTATGTGCATCTCAAGGGTTCCGTCGGTGTGATCGGCAATGGTGCGGGACTCGTCATGAGCTCTCTTGACGCGGTGTCAGGCGCAGGCGAGGATCAAGGCACGAATGTCAAGCCCGCAAACTTCCTCGACATCGGCGGAGGCGCTTCCGCCGAAGTGATGTCGAATAGTCTTGAAATCGTGCTGTCCGACCCGCAGGTCGAATCCGTGCTCATCAATGTGTACGGTGGCATCACCTCGTGTGAACAGGTCGCGAAGGGCATTCTCGAGGCGCTTGACGAACTTGGCAGCAGCAAGCCTATCGTCGTGCGATTCGATGGCAATGCGGCGGCGGAAGGTCTGAACATTTTGGCCCAAGCCGGCCGCGCCAACCTGCACGTCGCTCAGACCATGGAGGAAGCCGCACAGCAGGCCGCACGTTTCGCGGCCAAGGAGGTTCGCTGAAATGACGCTTTTCATTGAAGATGGCGCTCCGGTCATCGTCCAGGGCATGACCGGGCATCAGGGCATGACCCACACGGCCCGCATGCTCAAGGCCGGCACCAACATCGTCGGTGGCGTGAACGCCCGCAAGGCTGGGCTGGACGTCACCTTCCCTGAAGCCAAAAATGGCGAGGACGCCACCATTCACGTGTTTGCCAACTGCTCTGAAGCCATCGAAGCCACTGGAGCCAAAGCAAGCGTCGTGTTCGTGCCGCCGCGCTTCGCCAAGGACGCCGTCGTTGAGGCCATTGAAGCCGGCATCGAACTGATTGTCGTCATCACCGAAGGCATTCCGGTGGCGGACAGCGCGTATTTCGTCGAGTTGGCCTTGCGTAAGGGCGTGCGCATCGTTGGGCCGAATTGTCCTGGTCTGTTGACGCTGCCATCTTCTAAGGACGCCAAGGGCTGCAACCTCGGCATTATTCCAGATGGCATCGTGTCCCGCGGCCCGTTGGGTTTGGTGTCCAAGTCCGGAACGTTGACCTATCAGCTGATGGGGGAGCTGTCTGACATCGGTTTCACCGCATGCCTTGGCGCGGGCGGCGATCCGATCGTCGGCACGACCTTGCAGGAGGCTTTGGAAGCCTTTGAGAACGATGAAGCCACCAAAGCCGTTGTCATGATCGGCGAAATCGGTGGCAGCGCCGAACAGGACGCTGCCAAGTGGGCTTCCGAACATATGACCAAGCCCGTCGTGGCCTACATCGCGGGATTCACCGCGCCGGAAGGCAAGCAGATGGGCCATGCCGGCGCCATCGTTTCCGGCGGCAAGGGCACCGCGCAGGATAAGAAAGAAGCCCTTGAGGCCGTTGGCATCCGTGTCGGTCGTACTCCCGGACAGACCGCTGAAATCATGCGAGAGGTGCTCGCTTCCCAATCGCTATGATGACGAACCTGAAGTATTGGCTGAAAGGGCTTGCCGTCGCGGCAGCGTCCATGATTATTTACGCCGTTGCCTTGGGCTGCTATATGGCCCTAATGCTTCTGGTCATATCCATGGAAGAAGGCGGGGACAATCTCTCCGCCTTCTCGGTGCCTCTTACCGAGGCGTTGGTGCTGCTCAGCCAAGGTATCGGGTTCAAGACTGATGTCATCACGTTGACGATTGTGCCGTTGCTCTTGACGGTACTGCTTATCGCCCTTATCGCGCAGCTCGCCAGAAGATTCGGCACGAGTCTGCGTGGATTCGCGGCCGGTCTGGTCTTTTGGGAAGCCGTAAACATCTTCTTCGCCAGAAGCATAAATATCGAAATCGTTGATTCGATGACGATGATCGCCATCAAAACGGCGCTTGTTTTCATCCTCGGATATGCGGTCGCGGCGATTCCGAATGCGTCATGGACCCAAGCCTGTACCGAATGGATTCGATCTCATGTGTCATCGCCGGTGCGAAAGACCATGGTCATCGGTTCCGTCCTAGGGCTGCTGCTGGAGGCGGCGTATCTGCTGGTCGGTCTGATCGTCGTTGTTTTTTGGGCAATAAGCAATCAATCATCGATAGCGAAGCTATATGAACTTTCGGGCATGCAGAACGGGTCTCGTATTCTTACCACGATCAGTATGCTCGCATGGCTTCCGAATCTGATGATTTGGGCTGTCTCATGGACTTTCGGCGCCGGCTTCTCAATCGGCGATTTAGCCGAATTCACATTATGGACCGGGCAGGGCGACGGGCTCCCCGCCTTGCCGCTTTTCGGTATGATGCCACAGGCGGTTGAGACGGATTGGGTGAGAATCGCGCTGATGTGCATACCATTGGCATCCGCTTTTGCTACCGGCATGGTCGTCATGTTGTTTAATAAGGGATTCCATATCAGAGTAGGTGAATCAGGACGGAACATCGACGTCAAACGCGTTGTGCTGAGTTTTGCCTATCCGATTGCTGCTTTTTCGATTACCAGCGCCGTCGTGTCCGTGGCTTCCAGCTTGCTGTTCGCCCTGGGAAACGGAGGTTTGGGGTCGAAACATCTTGCGCACGTCGGCGTAGACGTGATCGCGTCAACCCGTAAGGTGGGACAACCCACCGCCATGGGTTTGTTCTCCGCATGGCTACTGACTTTGGTGGCCGTGAGCATATTTTTCGCCATACGCTGGATGATGAAGCGTATACGCGAACGTGGAAAGAGGGAGACCGCCCCCGAATCCACGGAAAACAGCCGTGAGGAAACACGTGCGCTTCGCACGGTCGCCTCGAACAACAATAACAAGGAGGATCATGGTGACAACAACGAATCGAACGATACGACGGGCTCTGGTATCAGTCTTCCATAAGGAAGGCATCGAGGTGCTTGCCGAAGCGTTCATCAAGGCGGGCACCGAGGTGGTTTCCACCGGTTCCACCGCGAAGCGTCTGGCTGAGCTGGGTGTCAAAGTGACCGAGGTCTCCGAAGTCACTGGTTTCCCGGAATGCCTTGATGGCCGCGTCAAGACCCTTGACCCGCATATCCATGCCGGTATCCTCGCCGACATGACCAACCCCGACCATGCCTCCCAGCTCGAGAAGTTTGGCATCAAGCCGTTCGATCTGGTGGTCGTCAATCTGTATCCATTCGCCGACACGGTCCGCTCCGGAGCTGACGAAGCCGCCACCATCGAAAAGATCGATATCGGCGGTCCGTCCATGGTGCGTGGCGCAGCCAAGAACAGCGCCACCGTCGCCATCATCACCGATCCGAACGATTATGCACTCGTCGCCTCCCGCATCGAGAACGGCGAGGGCTTCTCCCTTGATGAGCGTCGCTGGCTCGCAGGAAAGGCGTTCGCCCATACGGCCGCCTACGACGCCACCATCAACGAGTGGACCGCGAAGCATTGGCCGAAGCCGGCGTCCATCGAACAGCCGGTTTCCGAAGGCGAGACCGAAGTGAATGAGGCCAAGTTCCCAGCCACGTTCACCCGTACGTGGGACCGCGCGCACGTGCTGCGTTACGGCGAGAACCCTCACCAGCAGGCTTCGCTGTATCTGGATCCGCTCAACCAGAACGGCTTCGCACACGCCGAACAGCTTGGCGGTAAGCCGATGAGCTACAACAATTACGTCGATGCCGACGCCGCATGGCGTGCCGTGTGGGATTTCGCGCCTCAGATCGCCGTCGCAGTGGTCAAGCACAACAATCCATGCGGTCTGGCCATTGGCGCTACCGTGGCAGAGGCGCACAAGAAGGCGCACGCATGCGATCCGATGAGCGCCTATGGCGGTGTGATTGCTGCGAACAGCAAGGTCACCATGGAAATGGCCGAAAGTGTTCGTCCAATCTTCACCGAAGTCATCGTCGCGCCCGATTACGACGCCGATGCGCTTGAATTGCTCCAGACCAAGAAGAAGAACCTGCGTATCCTGAAGGTGTCTGAGCCTCCGAAGAACAAGACCCAGTTCCGTCAGATTGACGGCGGTCTGCTCGTGCAGTCCACCGATCTGATTGACGCTCCAGGCGACGATCCGAACGCGTGGAAGCTGGTTTCCGGCGAGCCGGCCGACGCTGAAACCGTCAGGGATCTGGTGTTCGCATGGCGTGCCATCCGTTGCGTCAAATCCAACGCCATACTTATCGCTCACGATCAGGCAACCGTAGGCATCGGCATGGGCCAGGTCAATCGTGTGGATTCCGCCAATCTGTCCGTCGAGCGTGCCAACACGCTGGCTGACGGAGCCAACCGCACCAAGGGAGCGGTGGCCGCGTCCGACGCGTTCTTCCCGTTCGCCGACGGTGCCGAGATTCTGATCAACGCCGGTGTCAAGGCCATCGTCCAGCCTGGTGGGTCCATTCGTGATGAGGAAGTGTTCGAGGCGGCCCGCAAGGCCGGCGTCACCATGTATGTGACCGGTACCCGACACTTCTTCCACTGAGTTCAGTGGAAGCGTCGACCGGCAAGCTGGGAGCGTTGCGGCGCGATAAATGACGTGGCGTCCGAAACCATTCGCTGGTTTCGGACGCCACGTTTTATTATTATGATTGCGTTCCGTGCGCGGACGCGCGTTGACATATAACGAAAGGCCTGCGATATGAGTCATCCCTACGTTTCCGAAGACCATGAAGGCAAGCCGTGGTTTGAATGGATCGTTGCGGCAATGGTGGTTATAGCCACAGTGCTTGCGGTCTTAGGCCATGTAAAAGCCGCCACCACGGTAATCGCGGTGACGGCCATCATAACAGGACTAATCAGACTCGTAATGCGCGAGCGTAGTCCTTGGAAAGTCCGTTCAGTTGGCTTCGACGCTTTCATCGGCATCGGTCTGGGCGTCGGACTGTTCATCCTGCTCGCCCTCGTGCCCGTCGGCATCGTCTGACGCGTCGTCGGCTATGGTTTCCAGCGTTTCGGAATCCTGCTCGGCTTCCGAAACGTTTTTCTTGGTGCCGATCATGGACGCGACTATGGCCACAAGCGAGACGATGGCGGCTGCGAGAATCGGGCAGATCCAGAACACCCACAGCTGCTGCAGAGGCTCTTGGGAAAGGCCCTGATTCTGGGCGAAGATGGCGATGCCAGTGGCACGAGCCGGATTCAGAGCTGCGCCTGTTACCGGATAGGAGATTGCGGCGCCGACACCGTAGGCGAGACCCATGGCGATGGCATGGCTGGTATTGGTCTTTCCGGATTCACTGGTGGTGTTGAGCGCGGTGGCGACGATGATGATGCCCGCGACGAGTTCAACGGCGATGGCCAGAGTGATGCTGAAGGACACGCCATAGTTGCCGAGCGTGGCATAGGAGACGGAATTCTTGTCAAAACCGTTAATGACCGGCGTCAGCCAGATTTTCAGCGTTACCTGCTCGGATGTCGGCAGCAGGAAGCGGATGGCGGCGCCTGCGCCGATACCACCCAGCACCTGAACGATAATATAGAGCACTCCGTCAAGCACATGGGTTTTGCCGGACAGCATCGCCGCAACGGAGACCGCCGGATTGAACTGGGCGCCGGAAATCGTGCCGAATATCAGGGTGGCGGCGGCGTACACCAAACCTGTCAGCAAGGCGATGAACGCCATATTCACGCCGTAGATCGCGGAACCAAGCATGCAAATCGAGTAGATGGCGAAGCAGATGATGAAGCTTCCCACCAGCTCCGCGCCTACGCGAAGGGCCAGTGGCTTGCTCTGTTCTTCCTCTGTTACGGACGTTGCTTCAACAGCAGTCATAGTCTTTCCTCTGTCATATAGTGGACAAGTTGCGGTTTTTATGAAAGCCGCCAAACGACTGCCATACTACCAGCAGTCCCTGTAAGTATTATCCGGCCACGTTGGGAGAACGATGCCAAGCGCATATTCTCGCGCCGCCAAGGCGCACAATCATGACAATGAAGGCATTCGCCTGCAGAAACTTCTCGCTCAGGCGGGCTTCGGCTCGCGCCGTAAATGCGAGGAAATCATCACCGATGGTCGCGTTGAGATCGATGGCGAGCTGATTACCGAACTTGGCACCCGAGTCGATCCGAAACGTCAGGAGGTCCGTGTCGACGGTTCTCGCGTGCGCGTGAACCCGAACCATGTCACGCTTGCGTTGAACAAGCCAAAACGCGTGCTGAGCGCCATGGAGGATCCCAAGGGACGCTACACTTTGCGCGACATCGTCGGAGACAAGTACGAGCGTATTTTCCACATGGGCCGTCTGGATTATGATTCGGAAGGCCTAATCCTCATGACGAACGACGGCGAACTGAGCCAGCACGTCATGCACCCCAAATATGAGGTCGAAAAGACCTACATCGCCACGCTGGAAGGACGCATCAGCGGTCAGGTGTGCCGCAGGCTCGTCACCACGGGCGTGAAGCTCGACGATGGGTGGATCAAACTCGACCGCTGCGCTATTCTCGACTCCAGCCGCGAAAGCACGTTGGTCAAGGTCGTGCTGCATTCGGGCAAGAACCGCATCGTGCGCCGTATTTTCGGCTCGATCGGTTTTCCCGTCAAGCGTCTGGTGCGCACGCAGATCGGTCCGATCAAACTCGGCGACCTGAAAAGCGGCACGTATCGCGTGTTGTCGCAGGCTGAGGTCCGTTCTCTATCCAAGGCGGTGGGACTGTGATCCGTGTAGCTATTGATGGGCCTGCGGGCGTCGGCAAATCATCCACGTCCAAGGCACTGGCCAAATATTATGGTTTCGCATACCTCGACACAGGCGCGATGTACCGTGCCTGCGCCTGGTGGTGCATGCACAAAGGCATCGATTTGGATGCCGAAACCATCGATGAGCAGCTCGTCACCGAAACCGTCGGCGAATTCTTCACCGACGGCCATTTCGACATCAGCGTCGATCCGGACGATCCGAAGGTGTACGCCGATGACGAGGACATCAGCGAGGCCATCCGTTCTTCCGAGGTCTCTTCGCACGTGTCCAAGGTGTCCAACATCATCCCTGTGCGTCACGTGTTGATCGCCGCGCAACGTGCCTACATCGCACGAGAGGCTTCGGTCGATTCCTTCTCCGAAGGCGCCGGTATTGTTGCTGAGGGCCGTGATATCACCACCGTCGTCGCTCCCGACGCCGAAGTGCGCATCCTGCTTACCGCGCGTGAAGAGGTCCGTCAGGCCCGACGTAGCGGACAGGCCGTCTCGGGTGTGGGTGCGGAAAATGTCGCGGCACGAGACAAGGCCGATTCGAAAGTCACCAACTTCACATCCGCCGCGGAAGGCGTGTTGACCGTCGACAACTCCGATCTCAACTTCGGCGAGACCCTTGACGTGCTCGTCCGTATCGTTGACGACGCCATCGAGGAACAGGAATACCGCCAGTACGTTTCCAACCTCGAAGGCTATGAGCTGGATGAAGGCGATGAGGAGCTGATCGATGGAACGGCGTTCTCTGGTGGCGAAAGCAAGAATGGTCCGAAACCGGTCGGCGTACTTGCCGTGGTCGGACGTCCGAACGTCGGCAAATCCACTTTGGTGAACCGTATTCTCGGCCGTCGTGCAGCCGTGGTGGAGGACACCCCCGGCGTGACTCGCGACCGTGTGAGCTACGACGCCGAATGGTGCGGCACCGATTTCAAACTGGTCGACACGGGCGGCTGGGAAGCCGACGTGGAAGGCATCGAATCCGCCATCGCATCCCAAGCGCAAATCGCCGTGCAGCTTGCCGATGCCGTGATTCTCGTGGTGGACGGTCTGGTTGGCCTCACCGACACGGACGAACGCATCGTCAAAATGCTCCGTGCCGCCGGCAAGCCGGTGACGCTTGCGGTGAACAAGGTCGATGATCGCGAAAGCGAATACCTGACCGCCGAATTCTGGAAGATGGGTCTGGGGGAGCCGTATGGCATTTCCGCCATGCATGGTCGTGGCATCGGCGAACTGCTTGACGCCGCACTCGACTCGTTGGAGAAAGCGGAAAGGACATCCGGCTTCCTTACGCCGTCGCATCTGCGCCGCGTGGCTCTGGTCGGACGTCCGAACGTCGGCAAATCCTCCCTGCTCAATCAGCTGGCCCACGAGGAACGCACCGTCGTCAACGATCTTGCGGGCACCACGCGAGATCCGGTCGATGAGGTCGTCACCGTCGATGGCGAGGATTGGCTGTTCATCGATACCGCAGGTATCAAACGTCGTCTGCACAAGCTGTCCGGCGCGGAATACTTCTCCTCGTTGCGTACGCAGGCCGCGATCGAACGTTCCGAGCTTGCCTTGGTGCTGTTCGATGCCTCCCAGCCGATTTCCGACCAAGACCTGAAGGTCATGAGCCAGGCCGTGGACGCGGGCCGTTGCATCGTGCTTGTGTTCAACAAGTGGGACCTGATGGACGAGTTCGACCGTCAGCGTATGGAACGCCTGTGGAAGACCGAGTTCAATCGCGTCACTTGGGCTCAGCGCGTCAATCTGTCGGCAAAGACCGGATGGCACACCAATCGTTTGGCCAATGCCATGCGTGGCGCCTTGGCATCATGGGACAAGCGCATCCCCACCGGCAAACTCAACGCGTTCCTTGGCAAGATCCAAGCTGCCCACCCGCATCCGCTGCGTGGCGGCAAGCAGCCGCGAATCCTGTTCGCGACGCAGGCGTCCACCAGACCGCCGCGCTTCGTGATCTTCGCCACCGGCTTCTTGGAGCATGGCTATCGCCGCTACATCGAACGGTGTCTGCGCGAGGAATTCGGCTTCGAAGGATCGCCGATTCAGATTTCGGTGAATGTCCGTGAGAAGAAGAAACGCAAGTAACCACCGGAACTGTTAGAAGATGGGCGTGCGCCTGGTTCAGACCATGGCGCACGCCCATCTGCCTTATTGAATCTGGATTATTGTCGGCTTTTGCTTTCCTTTACGCACAGCTTAGGCCGACAGCGTCAGAACAGAGGATGTTCATCCTGGTTGCGTGTTCTGAGATACCCCGTTATGGCTCTGCGCGCGAGCGAGCTTAATGAAATGCCGTCCTGCTTGGCCTTGGCCCGCGCCTTATGGCCTACGGCGTAGGGGAGTTTGATCTTCCATTCGTCACCAAGCTGTTTGCGCCCGTCGCTGTTCTTTGGCATGCGCCCGATGCCGACCGCGTCTGAACAGCCATCGGAATCGTCGGACAAGAGTGCCCTGCGGGTCAATTCGGTAAGCGTGATGCCATCATGCCGAGCGCGTTCGCGGGCTTCCAAGCCAAGCTCGCGGGGCAATCGAATCTTCCATTCATCTTCGGGAAGCGTTGAATCGAACACATGGGCGAATTCGTCGACGTCGTCGAACTGTGGCTGCGTGTCGTTCTGCTGCAAACCGAATCACCTCTCTGAACCCATGCGTTAATCGCATTAAACGGCAAGAAACATGAAAAATATCGCAGGCTACATATTTGCATGCGCTCAAGACCGTCCTGACGTCCGGCTTCCGGCTCCGATAGATGCCATTCTGAGGGGCTGTATGCCGCAGTTCACTGCCCAAACCTGCCCAAACATAACGAAAAACCCGCCGTTTCGATGCCGTGGAAAACGGCGGAACGACGGGCTTTCTTGGTCGGACCAGCGGGATTTGAACCCGCGACCCCTTGACCCCCAGTCAAGTGCGCTACCAAACTGCGCTATGGTCCGAACGGTGCGAAAAGCACCGAATATGAAACATAGCATAATCTCTACGGTTTTTCAAACACATCGTGTCGGAAAGCGAGTCGCATCCATTCCGGAGAGTTTGGCTTCGGATATTTGAGGGTTTTCCGGCAATTGCTCCACCGGAAGTTCATGTTGGTTCTGTGTCTAAATGCCCCCGATTTTGGCGGAATGTCGTATTATGGCATAAGCGCATCGAATAACAACGCCCGTTCGAAAGGGAGAGACATTGACTGAGGACGTATTCGAATACTCTGCCGCGAAGATGCGGAAGCACGGAATGACCGACATGGCCATCGCCCAGTTCCGTCGTCTGTACGAGGTCTGGCGCAATGAGGAGGCCAGCAGTTGGATTCGTGAGGACGAGGTCGAACCGCTCGTCAGCGTTCCCAGCTTCCATGACGTGTATGAGACCATCAATCACGACAAGGCCGTTGACGCGTTCGCCAAAACGGCGTTCCTGAAGCTTAACGGCGGTCTTGGCACTTCGATGGGACTCGATTGCGCCAAGTCGCTGCTGCCGGTACGTCGCCACAAGGCACGGCAGATGCGTTTCATCGACATCATCATCGGACAGGTGTTGACCGCGCGGACCAGACTTGGCGTCGATCTGCCATTGACTCTGATGAACTCCTTCCGTACCTCCAAAGACACCATGAAGGTGCTGCAGACCAATAAGAAATTCCATCAGGAAGACATCCCGATGGAAATCATCCAGCATCAGGAGCCGAAGATCAGCGCGGAAACGGGAATGCCCGTCAGCTTCCCGGCCAATCCGGAACTCGAATGGTGCCCGCCGGGCCACGGCGACCTGTTCTCCACCATTTGGGAATCCGGTCTGCTTGACGCGCTTGAGGCGCAGGGGTTCAAATACCTTTTCATCTCCAATTCCGACAACCTGGGCGCGCGTCCCTCCCGTACGCTTGCGCAGCATTTCGAGAATACGGGCGCACCGTTCATGATCGAGGTCGCCAAACGCACCCCAGCCGATCGTAAGGGCGGCCACATCGTGCGAGACAAGGCCACGGGCCGTCTGATGCTGCGTGAGATGAGCCAGGTCCATCCAGACGACAAGGACGACGCGCAGAACATCGACAAGCATCCGTACTTCAACACGAACAGCATTTGGGTGCGTATCGATGCGCTGAAAGCGAAACTCGCATCCTATGACGGCGTGCTTCCCCTTCCGGTAATCCGCAATAAGAAGACGGTCGACCCGACCGATCCGACCAGCGAGCCGGTCATTCAGCTGGAGACCGCCATGGGAGCCGCGGTGTCGCTTTTCGATGGCGCGACCTGCGTATGCGTCGACCGTATGCGTTTCCTGCCGGTGAAGACCACTGACGATTTGTTCATCATGCGGTCCGACCGATTCCATCTGACGGACCAGTACGAGATGGAAGACGGCAACTACATCTTCCCCGACGTCCATTTGGACGCGCGCTATTACAAGAACATCCACGATTTCGATGCCCGTTTCCCATATGGTGTGCCTTCGCTCGCCGCGGCGAAATCCGTTAATATCGATGGCGATTGGACCTTCGGCAGGGATGTGATGCTGTTTAGCGACGCGCGACTGGAGGATCAAGGCGAACCAAGCTATGTGCCGAATGGCGAATATGTCGGCCCGCAGGGCGTGGAACCGGACGATTGGGTCTGATTTTGGACGGCCATGCAACACGAAAACGATGTTTTTTCGTGAAATAGGCACAAATCGCTTAAAAAACCTCTATCATAGAATGTTGTGTGCGGCTTACGAGGCCAAGCACTTAAAAAGAAACGTTAACGAGACGTGAGGACTAATGGCTGAGGGAAGTAACGGTAGGCGACGTTTTTCCGACAAATGGGGCAAGCATGAGCTTGATGTGTTGGCTGTGCTCTCCTCAGCCTTTCCGCAATGGCTTACCTCACGTCAGATCGCGCAACGTGTGAAGGCGTATGCCGATTCGTACGGAGAGCTCGCCGATCAAGCGGCGAAGGCCGCCTTCGCCAAGCAATTCCAGCGTGACCGCGCCAAGCTCGCCGCCATGGGCATCGCCATCGAATCAAGGCAGCCGGAATATTCCTCCAAGTCAGAAGGGCAGGATTTCGCTTCCTACCGTCTGCAGCTTGGCGATGAGCCGCGCGTGCGTCTGCTGTTCGGCGACGAGGATCTGCCGATTCTTGCCGCTGCGAATTACCTTGCGCGCTCCATGTCGATTTCCTCGGCTCCTGCGCACGAACCCCAGCACGCTTCCCGTACCGCGCCGCGCGTGCCGCAGACGCCGATTCCAGGACTTGGCTTGGATTCCATCGCGCCGGGTCTTGGCACGCAATCCATTCCCGACGAGCTGGTCAAAGTGGTCGATCAGCGACGTTTCGCCGCCACTGTGGATGTTGATGGCGAGCATCTCAATGTCGCCTACGCCGACTCCGATGATCTGGCCATGTTCGTGCTGTCTCATCCGGGTGCGTCCATAGTGAGCCCTCAGGAGGCTGTCGACGCGTTCAACCGCCGGCTGCATGCGGCCACGCAGTTCGTGCCGGCCGATGAATCCACCGGCACCGACAGCTCCACCGTGGTGTCTCCGGAAATCAACCGCAACAGCACTGATGAGGATGATACCGAGGAAGGCAAGGGCCGTCCGAAGAAGAACTCCGCGTTCCAGACCGGTAGTGAGGTCGATCGGCGTCTTCGCCTGATGCTGTTCCTGTCCGCCCACATGGGTGAGGAATACTCTCTTGAAGAACTTGCGGAACGATTCATCGGCAGGCCGAAGTCCGATGACGAATTGAAGAAGTTCGTCAACATCATTCATAAGGACATCAACACGTTGACCACGGTGTCCGATGATGGCGAGATGGCCGGAAGCCAGTTCTTCGATATCGATTGGTCCTTGCTTGACGCGGAAGGCATCGTCTCCGCCACGAATTCGCTGGGGCTTGAACGCCTTGCCGGCATTTCCCAGCAGTACCTGAGCATGCTGACCGCATCGGTGAGCTATCTCGCCCACTCCTCTTTGCTTCCGGACAAGCTGCGTGAGCAGGCGGAATCGCTGTACAGCCGACTGCGCCAGCACGTCAAGCCTGGCGACATGCCGTGGCTGAGCCTGACCGGATACGAGATGGAACCAAGGAACTTCTCCATCGTCAAGAGCGCCATCTCCAAAGGCATGCTGCTCGACATGGAATATACGGACGGTGCGGGCCGTATACAGCGCAAGCTAGTGGCGCCAGACAAGATTTTTGTCGACGAAGGCGTTTACTACGTGGCGGTATGGACCGACGTGTCCAACGCGGCGCCCGCGGACAAGATGAAGTTCGTCAAGACGGATACGACCATCAACAAGGCTACTGGCAAGCCTCGTATCTGGCAGGTGCTTCGCATCTCCCGCATCGAGCATGCGGAGCTGGTCGAACCCACTGAAAAAGTGGACATTCCGGACGTGCCCGCATCCGAACTGCGCAAGTGGAGTTTCGACAATGGCACACCTGCCGTGTTCATAACCAATCAGGACGACCTGTCGTTCATCGACAGCCTGTCGGGAGCCACCGTCGAGAAATGCGGCGAAGGCGAGAAGGTGCATCTGATTGTGTCTTCCGATTCCTGGTATGTCGCGTTCTGCATCGCGCACGCCCGTCATATTACTGCCGTCGCGCCGGAGACGTTGCGCACGATGATCATCGCCCGAGCACAGCATGAGCTGAGCGTCGGCGACCGAGAGAACGAAGACTGACGGGGGAGGCGCTATGCCTTGGTGGATTTGGCTGGTACTCGTCCTGTTCATGCTGACGATGCTGGTCGGCGGCGGCGCATACGCATGCATCCGCGGATATCATGCGTTCAAAGATGCCATCAAAGTAGGCGGACGCATGTCCAAACGTTTCGAGGCCATGTCCGAGCCGTTGCCGCAACCAAAGGAGAACACGTCCCCGTTCTTCACACGTCCACTTGAGGACGCGGCCAATCGTTATATCGACGCTCATGCCGAAGTCATCAGCCGCCGTGAGGAAAAGCGCGTCCGTCATGCCCGGCAGTGGGCGCAGTGGAAACATTCCAACGACTGATTCGAAAAGGAACCATGACTCATCATCGTCGACATGGCAATAACGACACCGGCACATACGATGCCGAGATGACCACAGCCCTATCTCCCGCGCAACGCTATGCGGCGTTCAAACAGACGCAGGCCAAACGCCAATCGGTCTCGTCTCGTTTCGCACGGTCCATGCCATTCGAATTGGACGATTTCCAAGTCAAAGCCAATGATGCGTTGGAAGCCGGCGACAATGTGCTCGTCGCCGCGCCCACCGGAGCCGGCAAGACGGTCGTGGCTGATTTCGCGATCTATCTGGCCCAAGAGCGTAACGTCAAAGCGTTCTACACCACGCCAATCAAAGCGTTGAGCAATCAGAAATACCATGATCTGGTCGAAACGTACGGGCCGGACAGAGTCGGCCTGCTTACCGGCGACACGTCCATCAACTCCGAAGCCGACATCGTGGTCATGACCACCGAGGTCCTGCGCAACATGCTCTACGAGCATTCCATGACGCTTGACGCCTTGCGTTACGTGATTCTTGACGAGGTGCACTATCTCGCCGACCGTTTCCGCGGGCCGGTGTGGGAGGAAGTGATCATCCACCTGCCCCAAAGCGTGAGAATCATCGGCCTGTCCGCAACCGTGTCGAATGTCGAGGACTTCTCCAAATGGATTGAATCGGTCCGTGGCGACACCACGCTGGTGGTGTCCGAAAAACGGCCCGTGCCGTTGGAACAGCATGTGCTTGTTCAGGCGGACGACCACACCGAACCGGAACTCATCGACCTGTATCGACGTGATAAAGACGGCAATCAGACAGACAAGCTCAACGCCCAGCTGGTGAGCAGGCTCGATCAGCTCGACCGCAAGGCCGCGAAACGTAGGGGAGAGCAGCGCCCCGACAGACGAAAGGGCGGCAAGGGCGGCAAATGGAACGACCATTCCCGCAGACCCGAACGCCATACGCCACGTCGTTGGGCCGTGATTGATGAATTGAATTTCCTCGGCATCCTGCCGGGCATCTATTTCATCTTCTCCCGCAACGGATGCGATCAGGCCGTCGAACAATGCATCAACGCCGGACTCGAACTCACCACCGATGACGAGGTGCGTCGCATCCGCCGTATCGTCGATGAGATGGTCGAAGGCCAACTCAGTCAAGAGGATTTGAAGGCTTTGCATTTCTCGCAGTTCCGCTTCGCCTTGGAGGAAGGATTCGCGCCGCATCATGCTGGCATGGTGGCGCTCTTCCGCCAAATTGTCGAACGACTGTTCGAAGAGGGGCTGGTGAAGGTCGTCTTCGCCACGGAAACACTTGCCTTGGGCATCAACATGCCGGCACGGTGCGTGGTGGTGGAAAAACTTGAGAAATTCGATGGGACCGGGCATGTCGGATTGACGCCAGGGGAGTTCACCCAGCTTACCGGACGCGCTGGCCGACGTGGCATCGACACCATCGGCCATGCGGTGGTTGTGGACCATCATGGCTTCATTCCCGCCACTGCCGCCGCGCTGTCCAGCAAGCGCGTGTACCCGCTGCACTCCAGTTTCAAACCGACGTTCAACATGGCCGTCAACCTGCTTAATTCCAGCGATTACGAGACCGCTCGCATCACGCTTGACCATTCCTTCGCGCAATGGGAGGCCAACGAATCCGCCTGGCAGCTTGAAGCGCAGATGGATACGTTGCGCAAAGCGTTGGACGGATACGAACGGGCGTTCGATTGTGAGTTCGGCGACTTCAAGGAGTTCATGCGGCTGCGCATGCGCTTGAGCGACTTGGAAAAGAACGAACGACGCAAACTCAAGCACGAGGTGTTCCGCACGCAGAAGGCGCGAAGCGAAGCGTTCAAAGACCTTGACAGGCGTATCGCGGAGCTTCGCGAAAAAGACAGGGACCATCCCTGCCGCAAATGCCCCGATATTCAGAAGCATCTCAAATGGGGGCATCGGTGGGCGCGTGAAATGCGTGAATTGGAACGTGTGCAGCACCGCTACGATTCACGCACCGGCTCCGTGGCACGTCAATTCGACCGCATCTGCAATGTGCTGAACGAGCTCGGATACCTCGATCGGCTTGATGAAGGCGCAAAAGAACATATCGATTACCGGCTTACCGAACGTGGACAGCTGTTGCGGCACTTGTACAGCGAGCTTGATTTGGTGCTTGCCCAGGCGATCGATGATGGCGCGTTCGACGGACTCGATGCGACGGAGCTGGCCAGCGCCGTCATGTCGTTGATTTACGAGCCACGCAGAGGCAGCGGGGGAGAGCCGCGCCATTATCCCGGAGGAATGCAGGGGAACGTCGCCGTCTGTGCGGCGCAGCTCAAAGGCGTGCACGCGTCGATTGCCATGCTGTGTGAGGACTATGCCCTCGACGAGCCGCGCCAACTTGATTTCGGCATCACCGATGTCGTCTACGAATGGGCTCAGGGCGAAAGCCTGTCGCGTGTGCTGTACGGCACCGATTTGACCGGCGGCGATTTCGTACGCGGATGCAAACGTCTCGCCGACGTGTTGCAGCAGATCGCCGTGGCCGGACCATACCTGGGTAAACGCGCCGAAACGCTCGCTCCGATCGCGAAACAGGCGTACGAGAACGTCAACCGTGGCATCGTCGCCTATTCAGGTGTCGACTGAGCATGTGCGCAATCGGGAGATCGGTTTTCGCGGACGCCGGGAATAAGTGACACGTCCGAAGTGTTTTGTAGCTTAGAGTAAGCAGATAATCAAGGAGGCAAAAGCAATATGGCGGAACGTAGCCTGCGAGGCATGAGCATCGGTGCGAAGTCGCTTGAATCCGATGACAATGTGGATTTTGCGGCGCGAACCGACGTCGCATACGTGTGTCCGAAAGGCCATCGTACGATTCTGCCGTTCGCTGAGGGCGCAGAGTTCCCAGATGAGTGGGAGTGCCGCTGCGGCGCCGTCGCGCACCGTGAAGGAGACAATGACGACGAGGCTGATGAAATCGCCAAGCCGACACGCACGCACTGGGACATGCTCATGGAACGTCGTACCGAAGACGAACTGAAGGCTTTGCTGGAGAAGCGTCTGCAAATGCATCGTGACGGATGGTTCCCGGACTACGAGTGACCTGCAGTTGAACGACACTTGAACGAATGCCCGGTCATTGAGACCGGGCATAATTGTTTCTGTCATCAATTCTTATAGCACACAGCCAAGGGGAGAATCAGATCCATGTCCGAACATCCGAAGAAAGTCGTTCTGCTTGACCTCGATGGCACACTGACGAAATCCGATCCAGGAATCATTGGCTGCGTTGTCAAGGCGTTCGAAGAGATGGGATATCCGGTGCCGGACGATGCCGAATTGCATCGTTTCATTGGACCGGCCATCAGCGAATCGATGCAACGCAACGGCATTCCGGATGACAAGCTTGACGAAGGCGTGAGGATTTACCGCAAGTATTACGCCGACGAGGCCGTGTTCGACGACCCGAACAATCCCGGACAGAAAGTCCCCGGCCGCCTGAACAACACGATTTACCAAGGTATTCCGGAGCAGCTCGCCAAACTGCGTGCCGACGGATACTATCTGGCGATTGCCAGCTGCAAGCCGCAATACCAATGCATTCCGATTTGCGAGCATTTCCACTTGGACACCATGGTCGACGGCATCTACGGTGCCAGCGAGGACAATTCCCGTCTTGACAAGGACCAAGTGATCCGTTGGGCTTTCCAGCACATCGATTTCGACGAGAACGCAGGAGACAAGGCACTGATGGTCGGCGACCGTTGGACCGATGCCGACGGCGCCAAGGCGTGCGGTTTGGACTGCCTCGGCTGTGGCTGGGGCTATGCGGAGCCCGGAGAGCTCAAAGCCCATGGCGCATACCGTATTCTGGATTCGGTAGATGAACTCGCGCAGGCCGTCGAGGAGTATTTCGCCTGAGTCCGTAAACGGAAACGCTGTAGGCCAGTTACGTGGTTGCTGTCGCAATATCGTGGCAGCAACCACGTTTTTATTGAGTGACGGAGGCCGTTATGTCAGAACCGCGTGTTTGACGCTTCCTCAAGCCTGGAAAAACGTCATTCCTGAAAAGCCGATAATGTACGATGCCGCAGATACGGTTTTTTCGCTGATTCGTCCGTTTTTCCTGCGTGCAGCACGTTTCAGGTCAGCATATGCGCGGAGCATGTCCCAAAAATTCAAATGCAAATTGATTGTGCCGTCGTTGTGTTCGATGATTTTTCCAAATTTCGATTGCGTATCGGTCAACTCGTGAGCCGCAGAGCGCAGATCAGCAGTTTTAGAAGCGGTGCAGTATCGCGCCGCAGCATTAAGATCATCGGCATTATCAAGCTTGATAAGTTCAAATCGCTGGTTTTCCTCCGTGGGAGCGGAATATCCATTATCGCCAGCGGTTTTAATCCAGTTGGCGGCATAGGCCGCACCGAAGCTATCGACTTCGGATTGAGAGAGATTGCGGCGAAGGAAATAATAAGCGTGGTAATGCACGTGCCAGCCATTTACATCGGCGTAAGTAACTTCCTGCGCACGCAAATAACCTTTGCTGCCGTATCGCTTAAAGAGTTTTTTCACGGCCTGATGGCTGCGACACTTACGCCAAATGTTCGCGGCCATGTCGCGAACCTCGACAAGTGACTGTTTGCGATCGTGACGCACGGTGTGCGTCGCGAAAACGACGGAATACCCGTTATCGCGCGCCCATGTCAACGCCTGCTTAACCTCCACGAGACGCTGCGCCTGAATCTTCGCGTTGCAGATCGGGCAGCACCAGACACTACCGCAGGACTGCAAACCACTGAAACGCGCTTGATGTTCCTCGGACCAGTAAAGGCCGACGCCAACAGCCTTGTTGATGGCGCGACCGCAAGTCGCGCAGCGCGTACCACGAAGAAGACGGCGGAGATAACGACGCTGCTCATATTTTTCGTTGATATACCGCCGTTTGTCCACGAATGCCGCGTAAAGATCCTGCCCGGACAGAGGGGAGGGGGCCGCATTATTTGCAAATCTATCAAGGCCGGCCGCTGCGCGGCCGTCTAATGGCTTATTTTCAGGCATTTCGGCCACCTCCGATACGAAGCGCGGAAGTGTCCAATCGGACAATGTGGCCGCAGTCAGGGCAGACCGTCAGGGGAGTATTGGAATCGGTGCGGGGAAAGACGATGGAATTACACACGTCCGGCAGGTGGACGACGTGGGAGCAGAGCGGACAAGACCATATGAAGCCATCCGAATCGGTGGCAAGAACAGCAATAGCGAGCGAATCGAGGAAATTATGATCCTGCGAGAGGACGCCATAAATCTGGATCGCGAGAGCGTACAGGCCGCAAGTGGTGAAAGATCCAGACAATGCGCCGTAGTCAGTGGACAGCGAAACGGCGTAGTCGTCGTGTCCGGCCGGCTTTATGGTGATGGTATCTACCATTTAAACTCTTTTCACTAGCAAAGAATAAGAACGAAGGTTGCTACTACTGCGTAACTTAAATCTTTGAAATACTCGTTACACATTATACGCGCCTAGCCGACTTTTTGTAATCCGCGCATGAGCACTCAGGGACGCGACGACGACCACCGCAGACGGCACAGCGGCCGGACATAAGCACGGTGCCGATGGTATGCACCTGCCCTAAAGTGTCATAGCAAAGGCGCGCAATATGGTGCTTGAGCAAAAAACAAGAGGTTTGCAAGCTTTTCAGCCTTTTCGCCGTGCTCTGTAGGCTGGAAAAATCGGTGTAGTCGGAAGCGTCGAAGGTGCGGAAGATAAAGAAAGTGTTCGTCGTCCAATGGCTGCCGGACACCTTATGTGGAAAATGACCGTGACAGATCGTAATAATCTTAGTCGTCTCGCGCAAAATGCGGTCGGCGCGCTGCCAACTAGGGGCCGTCCAACGCAACACCAAGTCATTTTTACGCAATTGCTGTAAGAGAGTTGCGACCTGCGGGGGCAATGCTTCCGTATCACGACTGCTACAAATCGCGCTAACCTCGTCAAGCAGAATATCGGCGTGTTTGGCGTTAAGGATCTGTGACCATTCAGTCAGAACATGGACGTTTGGGGGAGTAGTGCCGTCAGGGAAAGTGAGCGGAACAGTGGTGTAAATGTCACGACCGCTATAAAGCGATGGCAAAGTGTCGTGCACCATGCAAAGCGTTTTTCCGCTGCCATTGCTGCCAACATAAGCACTAATTGCATACATGGCACGAGCGCCACGACCAGCCGGTCTATCTTTGCGAAATTGCTTGACAATATTCGTTTTCGCGGTTTTCTCGGCGCGGGTACGCGCCTTACGAAAACCCGCGAAAACGTCGTATTTTCTCACAATTGCCGAAAAATCAATCATCGTAACCTCTTTCACTAAATTTTTTCAAGTCAGACGCTTCCGCCGACGAACGGAATGTGACTAATCAGTTTGACAATGGCCTTCCATACCCAAATGGCGACCCACGAAATAAGCAATCCAATAATGAATTTCGTCAAATCGTCATAAGGAATCCATACGTCCCAACTGCTGATTGTTTGGAGAACTAAACCTAATTTGCTTGCGCAATTCAACGCGAAAGAAGGCGCAGTAGTGCCGAAAACGCTGTTGAAAAACTCGCAAAGAAGGCCGGCCAAGAAAGGCCCTAACTCCATGAGCAAATCGGTAATCACAATGGCACCTACTTATCCACGTTAACATCTTTATCATCGTTGAAGTGGACGGCTTGAGCGATCCACTTGCGCAATGTCAAGAAGCTAACGGCCGCGGCGAGCACTAGACATGTCGCCTTCGAGAATTCCGGTAAGAACTCGAAACCGCTGCCCTCGCAAACACTAAGAGGGTGCGAACCCTTTGGAATCAGTTGATAGCCCATGAATTCAAGGTGGAATTCAGGGCCGAGACAATGCGCTTCGGTCAATTCCTGCCGTCCAAGGAAAGCGGACTTGAAACTGTCAACAAGCGAATCGATATAAGTCGTGGAGACTTTTTGACGAACTAGAACAGCTTGAGTCTTGGTGTTCGTCTCGGACGGGACAAAAGCCCAATCAAGCGCGCACTTGACCGGAGAGTAGACCCACGAAACAGGGTTCCAGCTGACATTTTCCTTCACGCAGGAGCCGTAAGAAGGCCGTTCGTTCGGTTTCGGATTATCAACAGGTTCGTCGACAGCTTCACCGGTCGATGGGTCCGTGCCGGTGGTGCCTTCATGCGTTTCCTTCGGTTTCCACTGTTTTTTCAAAACGGTACACTCACCGACAGCAAGCTCCTTGGTGCTGCCGTCATCTCCGGCCCAAACGCACTTATACGGCATGTCCTTGTGAGTCTGAGTGGTGGACTTGTTGTCAAGATTGACTTCGGTACCGGTTTTTTCCTTGACCTGAGTCGGCCAGTCGGCGCAGGCGTAGCCCTCGCCATAGCAGCTGTTGCCGGTGGCGGTATCGATAAGGTCGAGCGTTCCTTTGACTTCCGGTGTGTCATCGTCGCGAACGTTAGTTTTCGGAATGATTGTGTGTGTCGTGCCGTCGGACTTTTTGGCCGTGACCGTCACGGATGTTGGCGTGACGCCGTCCGGAAGTTTCGGTGACGGTATGGTGCCGTCGCCGTTGCCTTCGTTCGTGGCGGTGTAGGTTTTGCCGTCGGACCCTTCCACAGTGGTGGTCGCGCCTGCCGGTGGAAGTTTTTTGTTCAAATCCTCATGACTTGGTTTTTTGTCCAAAACGTTGCCGTTGGAATCGAGCCAAGAATAGGCATGATTAAACGAATCACTAGCGGATTCCCAATCACCGGAAATCAGCGCATAATACGCATCCTCGATTTCGTCCAAATCGTGCCAATCACTATCAGACCAGCGCTTGAAAATCGTTAGCGCATACCTCATGTTGTATGTGCCGGTTTTGCTAGGAGGCTGTCTGCCAAGCCAAGTGGAAAAACTTTCATCGTAATAGCCAACAAACTGATCTGGCACGTAATATGCGCCAAGAATAACAGTTTTAACATTATGCGGTTCATCCGACGAAAAAGAAAGTTTAACACCGTCACGAAAAGCGTTGCCCTTATTCAAGGTGAAATGCATGTCAACGGCCAGTTTTTCTTCCACGGTATGAATGCTCACGAAGCAAATCGAAATGCTGGAATCACCGACACAAGGTAAATCAGTCAAATCAAGTTCGTTCGGCAAACCACGCGGTAATTCATCGATTTGCGAGCAGATATCATCCATGCCGGTGAGGAAACGTGCGAAATCGTTGGTGACGGCCATGCATTCCTGGAAACGGTCCTTGTCAATGAAATTGATCACGCCATTGGCGAGATCGCGGACCATGAAAATGCCGGAAACGACACCGAGGAGTTTGCCGCCGGCCTTGACCAAGGAACCGCCAAGGCCGAAAGCCTTGGACATGAGGCTTTTGGCATTTGTTTTGCTCGCAGCCAAAACCGAAGAAGCTTTGCCGCCGGCCTTGATTTGTTTCGCCATGCTGGACGATGTGGCATTATAACGGCCAAGTTTGGCCACGTCCTTGGCCTTGAGGTTGCCGCCGCTCACGAATTTCTGTTGAGTGCTGACCTTCACCATGTTTCCGGTTTTCGGGTCAGCATAAGTCGTGTAACCCTTCGTGATCGCGTCGTTGAAGCTGGTGCCCTTCGGTGCCGGATTACTGTTCTTGTTGCACCTTCTGACGTAATCCTCGTTCATCAACGATTTGACATAGCTTTTATACTCGTCGCCCATCTGGCCGGATTGATAAATATCGTTGGCGTAACCGCCATTCTGATAATATTCACGTTGCTGCGTGGTCAATCCGTCCGATTTCGTGGCCGTCGCTGCCATAGCGAAATTCGGCCACGTCGCGATCAGAATCGCCAGAATCGAGAAAAGCAAAGAGCGCCAAGGAAAGCGACGGAAATCGAAAACCGGCCGGTATGAAAAATTGGTCTGGAACATTTGCGCGCCCTCACGACAAAACAAAAAGCCTTCGGACCGTGCTAGTGAAAAGAGTATAAGACCACGGCCCGAAGGCAATACCCAAGTTTAGCACAGTCGGGGACACGGAACACGCGCCCCCGACTGAAGAAAGAAGGCCCCAAAATAGGGGATAGGTGAGCTATCAGCCGACGAGACGGCGGAACAGCTTGACGACCAGCGGAACGCCAATCATGATGGCGACGATCACACCGGCAGTCGTGGCGACGGTAGGCACCGCGCCGGCGAACTGCGTTCCGAGATCGCCAACGATCTTGGTGAACGTGTCGCTCAGAGAGACAGTGCCAGCCACGCCGTCAGCAGCAGTTACAAGTCCGTTCATTTTTTCACCCCCTTTGCTTGAAAATCGAACGAATGAAACCTAGAAACAGGCCGGTCAGCCATGAGACAACAAGGAAATCAGCGCCCGTCATCTGGAACCGGCTCCGAGAATGCGACGGAAAAGGTTCACGGCGGCTTCGGTGAAAATCAGGAAGGCGACGCAGGAGCCGCAGGAAATCAGACCGTCCATCAGCGGCCACCGAACATAAGGAAGCCGGCTGTGAACATCAGCAGGACCATGAACGTGCCGATGATATTCCATTCGTCACCACCGAACGTGAAAGTTTCCATGTCGCACCACCAAAAATCAGACCTTCGCGGCAACCGGACGAAGGAAGAACAGGGAGAGAATGCCGTAAGGTTTGCCGGTTTTCGCGGACACGCCACTATAGACCCTCGGTCGAATTATCCAGCTGACCACATCGCCAACGGACACCTGATCGCGCATGGCGCGCGTATCATCCTCGCTGAAGGAGATATCGCTGATACCGTCCTGATTCTCGACCTGCGCGCGCAGATATTCCGCGCCCTGCTGTGATTTCTCGAACCACAGACGGCGTACCGCGCCACTGAAGACGAACCCTGCTTCGGATACAACGGCCATTTTTACCTACTTTCCATTTACTACCTAAATGACCTAAAGCCATCTTGCAGCAAACGGAACCGGTTAGCACCACCGTAGACGGTGGAAAAACAGAAACGTTGGAATCATGCGGAAAACACGGTTTTTACAGTCGCCGTTGACTGCAACAGCCGTGAAAATGCAAAATTTTTTCAAACGGGGGATAGCGGGGTTTCACCCCGCACCCCACCGACATTTTGACAGTGTCGGCCAAACAACTACCGCGTGTAAAAACCGCGAGCGGTTTTTACACTTGCTAATCGTTGCTGATCGCGGCAACGAGTGTGTCAATCGAGACATCAAGAGCTGCGGCCAAATGTCGCGCGGACTGCACCGACATCAGTTCTGGATTGCGAGCCGACTTGCTACGCGGCAAGCGATTCCATGACTCCCACTGCCCAAGTCTGCCGTCCGAGATTCCGCAGAGTTCGGACAGTTGCACCAAGGTCAGGTTTTTCGCTTTGCGGAGTTCCTGCAATGTCATCATGATTCCTTTTCACTAGCCGTTAGGACTGCATCTAGCATAAGGCCGGCCGGTGACCGAAGGCCAAGAGCCGGCCGGCGTCTCAGTCCGTGCAGCCGTCCGAGAATTCCAGCGATTCAAGGAACCGCAGGCCGTCGGGGTCATCGGCGGACGCGCCAATCGCGCGGCACTTGGAACAGATGACCTCGTTGCCGTAGATAATCCAGCCGGACTCG
>ERZ1031719.187-NODE-187-length-30185-cov-5.980385_pt1 | contig 30185 bp, 17 predicted proteins | sample MGYA00516702_ERZ1031719 | MGnify/ENA primary metagenome ERZ1031719 (study PRJEB33719, sample SAMN04261227) | wastewater metagenome | biome: rural village; feature: human; material: feces | host: Homo sapiens | place: El Salvador | collected 2013-01-07 ...
ATGTTGTACACAATGTTCACGGTATCGGTGTGTTCGGCGGTATAAGAAAAATTGATACTCACGGAGTTATAAAGGACTATATCAAGATTGACTACGCAAAGGGCGATGTGCTTTATGTGCCTGTCACACAGCTTGATATGGTTGCAAAATATATAGGTCCGAAAGAGGATTCAAGGGTTAAGCTTAACCGACTTGGTTCGGGCGACTGGCAAAAGGCAAAGGCAAGGGTTAAAACCTCTGTCAAGGACATTGCTAAGGAGCTTATCGAGCTTTACTCACAGCGTATGAAAGCCAAGGGCTATGCCTTTTCGGCAGATAACGAGTGGCAGAGAGATTTTGAACTCAGCTTTGAATATGACGAAACTCCCGACCAGTTGCGTTGTTGTGAGGAAATCAAGCATGATATGATGCGTTCGTCGCCGATGGACAGACTTCTCTGCGGTGATGTCGGATTCGGCAAAACAGAGGTTGCACTCCGTGCCGCCTTTAAGTGTATTGCAGATTCAAAGCAATGCGCATTGCTCTGCCCCACAACAATCCTCGCATGGCAGCATTATCAGACGGTAATCAAGCGTTTTGAGGGCTATCCCGTTCGTGTGGAACTGCTTTCAAGATTCCGTACAGCAAAACAGCAGAAAGAAATTCTCCAAAAGCTAAAGCGAGGAGAAATTGATATGATTGTCGGAACTCACAGACTTGTGCAGAAAGATGTTGAATTCCGTGACCTCGGACTTGCAATCATAGATGAGGAACAGCGTTTCGGTGTTGCTCAAAAGGAGAGGTTCAAGGAACTGTGCAAAAATGTCGATGTGCTTACGCTTTCGGCTACTCCTATTCCGAGAACCCTCAATATGGCAATGAGCGGTCTGCGTGATATGAGCGTTATTGAAGAAGCGCCGACAAACCGTCAGCCTGTTCAGACCTATGTGCTTGAACACGATGATGCGGTTATCAACGAGGCAATCCGCCGTGAGCTCCGCCGTGGCGGTCAGGTGTTCTATCTTCACAACAATGTTGAAACAATTTCTTCATGTGCCGCAAAAATTCAGGAGGCTGTTCCCGAGGCAAAAATCGCAATCGGTCACGGCAAAATGAAAGAGGGCGAACTCAGCGAAGTTTGGCGACAGATGCTTGAACAGGAGATTGATGTGCTTGTCTGCACGACAATTATCGAAACAGGTGTCGATTTGCCGAATGCCAACACCCTTATTATAGAAAATGCCGACTGTATGGGACTTTCGCAGTTGCATCAGCTCAGAGGCCGTGTGGGCAGAAGTTCACGAAGGGCATATGCCTACTTTACCTTCAGACGGAACAAGGTTCTCACGGAGATTCAGCAGAAAAGGCTTGCCGCAATCAGGGAATTTACAGAATTCGGCAGCGGCTTCCGCATTGCAATGCGTGACCTTGAACTGCGAGGTGCGGGCAATATTATGGGCGCACAGCAGCACGGGCATATGGAATCGGTCGGTTATGATATGTACCTCAAGCTTCTTGATGAGGCAGTAAGCGAGGAAAAGGGCGAGCAGAATGTCACAAAAGACCTCGACTGTCTTATTGATATTTCGGTTGACGCTCATATTCCCGAAAGCTATGTTGAAAGTCTTACACTTCGTCTTGATGTTTACCGCAGAATTGCCGATATCCGCAGTAACGAGGACGCAGACGATGTTATTGATGAGCTGCAAGACAGATTCGGCAAGATTCCGAACTCGGTTCTCGGACTTATCGATATTGCCCTTGTGCGTAACAAGGCTTACTCAATGGGCATTTACGAAATCAGGCAGAACGGCACAACGCTCATGCTCTTTGTAAACGAACTCAAGTCCCCTCAGGTTGCCGACTTGCTCATTGCTTTGGGCGGAAAGGCAAAGCTTGTTGCCGGAGCAAAACCGTGCGTTGCGGTTGAGTGCAAAAACAGTTCCGCTCCGCTTGAAATCCTCACCAAAATTTTCGGTGTGCAGTAATTTTACGGCATGAAACCGTAATTTGTTAAGAAAAAATCCCCCGAAACTACAAAAATGCCGTTTTTCGGTGGAAATTCTCAACAAAATTTTATAAAAATGTAGACAATGACGATTTTTTTGTGTATAATCGTAAGGTACATTATCCTGTGAAAGTGTGTTTGCAGGACACTTTGCATTTAATTTTTCAGAAGGACGGTAAAAAACTATGAAGCCTAATATCAAGGTTGGTTCATTTTTACTTGCAATTGTTATGATGTTTTCGGTTTTTGCAATTGCAGGTTGTACACCCACAACAATCAACAAAGAATGGTCGTATAAGACAAGCGACAACGAGCTTGCCATCGGCGTTTATATCTACTCACTCAATGCAGCTTACAGTCAGGCTGAGTCATTTGCTAAAAAGCTTGACGATTATGATTCGACATCTGACAAGTGGCTTGATGAAAAAATCAAGGACGATGACGGCAACGAGCAGGTTGCAAGAGAGTGGATTAAAGATCAGGCTAAGAAAATGTGCCTCAGCTACCTCGTAGTTGACGAACAGCTTAAAAAGGAAAATGTAAACATCGGTCAGGCAACTCTTGACTCCGCAACAAGTCAGGCTGAAACATACTGGAATGTCGGTCCGTATGCGTCACAGGGTTATGTAATGCCGATGAAGAAGCAGTATGAAAAGTACGGCGTTTCACTCGACAGCTTTGCATACTGCACAACTCTCTACAACACAAAGTATGAGGCTCTCTTCAAAGCAGTTTACGGCAAGGGCGGTTCAAAGGAAGTTTCCGACGCCGACCTTACAAAGTATTTCAAGGAAAACTATACGGACTACTCATATCTTCCCGTGAACCTTTATACATCAACAAAAGATGAGGCAGGTTCATCAAAGAATGTTGCAATGAGCGACAAGGAAATCAAGAAGATTGAGGATCAGCTTAACGGCTACAAGAATGACCTTAACAAGGGCGGTTCTTTTGATGATGTTATTGCATCATACAAGAAGTCAAGCGGTTCGGGAACAGATTCTTCTGTTTCAAATGTAGAAGTTCTCGACAAGAGCTCAATCGGTGACGAGCTTAAAAAGGCTATCGGCAAGCTTAAAACAGGCAAGGCTGAAACTCTCAAGGTCGGCAGCGGTGACAGCGCAATCTACTATCTCGTTTATAAGAAAGATGTCAACAAGGATGTTGACAGCTATATCGGCAACGAATCAAACAGAGCCGGTGTACTTGCGTCAATGAAGTCAGACGAATTTTCAAAGTACATTGACGGTCTTGCAGAGAAACTCAAGTATGAAGAAAACACTTCGGTTATTGATAAGTATAAGCCTGAACTCTTCTTCGTTGCGGTTGAGCCTACAACATCGGCGTCAACAACATCGGCATCCGATAAAAGCTCAAAATAATTGATATCGGACATACAACAGACGCATTTTCAGATTATTCTGAAGAAAGGGGCTTTTATGAAAAAACATTCAAAGCTTTGCGCAATTTTTCTGACGGCACTTTTGAGCATTTCTGCTGTGAGCTTTTCCGTATCGGCAGTCGGTGAGGAGGTTGATCCCGGCGGAGATTCAAGCGTTATTGTTGATCCCGTAGAGCCGGAGCCTGAGCCCGAACCCGAACCGGAACCATCACCGGAGCCTGAGCCACAGCCGCAGCCCGATCCTGTGTATCCGGATTCTTCGGCCGATTCATCATATGTAGATCCCGGCTATTCGTCAAGTGATTCGTCATATGACAACAACTATAACTATGACAGTAGCTATGACTACAACAATAACAGTTATGACAATAATTACAGCAGCAGTCAGACTTACTACTACTCTGAGCCGTCATATGTAGGCGGCGGTCAGTCCTATGTTGCTCCGTCAAATACTGCTCCGTCAGCGTCGCTCATCAAGTCTGACGATAACATTGACGAAAAAACTCTTTCAAGCAACGACTGGTCGGATATCGCAAAAAATCTTAAAAATACCGACACATCGGGTTCTGACGGTGATGACTTTAACTTCATCAAGAACAATAACAGCAAGGGTGACAACGGTCATTGGATGTTCTATGTTTCACTCGTTTTACTCTCACTCGGTGTTGCAGGCATTGCGTACTTTGTAATTTCAACTGTTCTCAACAGAAAGAAGAGAGTCACAGTCGGCGGCAGAAGTAACGCTCCAAAGAGCAAATCTGCACAGCCACAGCGTTACAGCAGTAACGATGATTATGCCGATGATTACTCATCTTCAGGCAGAAAGTCCGAAAGACGCAGTAAGTACGATACTGCCGAAATTCAGCTTCCAAAGAACAACCAAAAGGGCGGAAGAAGATACAAGTAATTAAATAACTTTATAAAACAAAAGCAGTTCCAAAATCGGAACTGCTTTTTTGTTTGACTGTGTAATTAAATTTTCGCATGACTTCTGTCTGAATGTCAAAATCAGTTTTTGTCATACGGCTTTTTATATGCCTCTTTGAACGGTTTTACAGTGCCGTCCTTTTCTTCAACGCTTACATTGTCAAGTGTTGCGCTGAACTGTGTGCGGATTTCACCGAGATAAATTTTGTACAGCTCTTTCTGTTCTTTTTGCTCAGCCTCGGTAAGTCCCTGTTCCTTTTTCTTTTTTGCAAGCTCATTAATTCTGTCAAGCATCTTTTTATCCATAAGTCAATCCTCCCGACCATTATTTTGGTTTTGAGAGCAATCTGCTCCAAAGCTATGATATCACACAATCAGCCAAAGTGCAAATTTTCGATTTGTCGGTTGAAAACAAAAATTTTTTGTGCTATCATTCAATTAAAGCCGTTATACGGCAAATTTTTTCGGCGGTGAATTATGGAAAATTTCAGCTTATTGCACCCGACAAATTCAAATGCATCCTACAGAACTCTCAACAAAGAGGCGCTGAATGATTTGTCGGTTGATTATATATGTGACGCTCTCACAAAAGAGCAGTATGAACGCAACAGCATAAAGCAGCTGCTGATAAATATTACGGATGACGAGGAAGTTATAAAATATCGTTGCGATGTTTTTGAGGATTTTCTTCGTTTTCCGAAACTTCGTGATGATCTATCCGCACTTCTTGTAAAGCTGAACGATTTGCGTGAAATTGAGCGCTTTCAAAAGGATACCGAGGCATCTTCCTTGTGGCAGCTTGTAAACCGACTTCGTGAAATGGACGGCTATGTCGATTGCATTACAAGAATAAAAAATACGCTTGAAACAATTGAAGTAAAGTCGCAGGGTCTGCTTGAGCTCAAGAAAAATGTTCAGTCAATTTACAATGACAGCGGTTTTCCCGAACTAAAAAAAGATATAATAGATACGCTTGCAAAGGCTCAAAAGCTCAAGAGCATTACACTCGGTGTGAATCTTGACGATTTGCTCCGCCCAAAGAGTGTGGGTGTAATCTCACTCAATGACAAAGAATTTACCGACAGCGGTATTCTCAAAAGATTTATGAAGTTTACAAACCGTGACAGCGAACTGCACCACGGCAACGATGTTTCGGGATTTTTAAGCTTTCATCCGTCCAATCCGTCAACCTCGCAGTTCGGGCTGGGACAGTTTGTTGTGGGCGCTCAGCAGGATGTAAACCACACTATGAACAGCTCGCTGACCGGCGCAGATCCTATGTCTGACGCACTCAAAAATGTTGTGACCGATATCCTCCGCAGAACCGTAAATGACATAAAATCAATGCTCAACAGGTATGTCAATGTCAACGGCTACTCGTTCGTTTCGCTTATGCCCGAAATCATTTTCTATATTCGTTTTGCAGAGTTTTGTGATAAGATGAAAAAGAAAAATCTTCCGCTGTGCAAGGCAGAAGTTTTGCCGAAAGAGGACAGAAACTGCTGTCTTAGAGATGTTTACAACCTCAAACTCGGCATAAAATCGGCAAACGGTGAGAATTTGGATATTGTCACAAACGATATTGATTTTAACGATGACAGGCGAATTTACATTCTGACAGGTCCGAACCGTGGCGGTAAAACCACGATTACTCAGGCGGTCGGACTTGCGTTTCTGCTTGCTCAGAACGGGATATATGTTCCTGCCACGCAGATGAAATTCAGCCCATGCGACAGCATTTTCACGCATTTTCCTGCCGATGAAAACGATACCGTTGACCTCGGCAGACTCGGTGAAGAAAGCAAAAGACTTGCCGAAATTTTCTCCTCGGCAAGCCGTTACAGCCTGCTTTTGCTCAACGAAAGCCTTGCAACAACCAATGTTGCCGAGGGCTTGTACATTGCCCGTGATGTTGTCAAATCAATGCGCTATCTCGGCACAAGGGCGATTTTTAATACCCATATGCACGATTTGGCTCGCAATCTTGACGAGGTGAACACAACCGTAAAGGGCGACAGCAAGATTGAAAGTCTGGTAACAGGTGTCGAAAACGGACAGCGTTCGTTCAAGGTTTTCATCGCTCCGCCTCAAGGTGTAAGCTATGCCAAAGACATTGCCGAAAAATACGGTGTAACCTTTGACAAAATCAAAAAACAGATTGATCGGCAGCGTGTCGCTGCACCCGGTTCGGGAAGATAGTATGTAATATTAAAAACATATTATGCCCGAGCGGAAGTTTTAATTAAATGTAAAATTGAAAATGGAAAATTGAAAATTGCGGTCGGGCAGACAGTTTGCAAAATGCAAATCATTGTCGCCCGACTGTTTTTGTATATATAGAAGTTGCGTTTAAATGTATGGGCGGATGCTACGGTGTTGCAATTATTTTGTTATATTCAGAAAATTCGTATAAAAGAAAACGGAGTGCATTACGCACTCCGTTTTCTTACGCCCACAAAATAATAAAAAAAGAAGGAAATAGCTGTTTAATAAAGTAACAGTTTAACCTTGCAGTATTTCAAGTCATTTCCTGCAAACCGTTACCCTATGCGAATATTCTAACATTAACAGTAATAAAAGTCAAGACTGTTATACTATTTTTTGTTATTGATAGTAATAATATCGTTTAACTTTACACATTGAATAAATCATGTGTCTGAAATTCGTGCAGATTATCAAAAGAAACCTGCCTGTCTGAAGAAGAAAATCCACAAAAACATCGTGAAACACGCTAAAACCGAAGTGAACACAACCGCCGCACCTGCAAGTTTGAAGTCGCTGTCCATTTGCTGAGCCATTGTGAATGACGAAACCGCACACGGCGATGCAAAAAGTCCGATAAGCGACACAAAGTCAACTCCTCTGATTCCTATAAGCGCCGCCGTACCCAGACAAAGTGCCGGCACAACAACAAGTCTTGCGATTATGCAGATTATGAGGTTGCGTGAACAGCCTTTTATGCTGTCAAATGTGACAGACGCACCGAGTACAATCAGCGCAAGCGGAGTTGCAACCGCCGCAATATCCGAAACCGTTTTGTCAATTGTTTCCGGAAGGCTTATATTGAACGCAACAGACAAAAGTCCGAGTGCAGAGCCGATAATCAGCGGATTTTTGGCAATGCCTTTTAAAATTTTCAGCACATTTATCTTTTGCCCTCTGAAAATCTCAAGCGTGATGACGGCAAGCATATTGTAAATCGGAACAACAACAGCAACAAGCACGGCTGTCATGCCAAGCTTATCCTTGCCGAAAATATTCGCCGCAATCGGAAGTCCCATAAGTACAAAATTACTGCGGTAAATCGCCTGAATCATCGCACCACGGCTGTAATTTGATTTTTCAACAAATAGTGTAAACCCGATTGACAAAAAGTAAATCGTGAACACGCCAATAACCGCAAAGGCAAGCAGCTTCGGGCTGAAAACGCTTGAAAAATCTGAGCCGTAGATGTTATTGAACATCAGAAACGGAAAAAACACATTGAAAACAATTTTGTTAAGCTGAGGCAGAAAGCTGTCCTGCAAAATTTTTAATTTTCTCACAAGAAAACCGATGAAAAGCATTATGAACATCGGCAGAACCGCATTAAGCGCAACGAAAAAGCTCTCCATAAAATCACCTCTTTTCAGCATACCACATTGCAAAAATTTTTTCAACAAAGCATATACCCGAAAATGTACATTTGTTCAAGTTGAAATATGTCGATTTGTGTGTTAAAATATTCTGTGAACGATTTAAAATGAATCAACGAGGTGTGTCCATGAAAAAATGTGAATTCTGCGGAAAACAGATATCGTATTTCGACCAGTATTGTGATGATGAGTGTCATATTAAAGCAAATAAATTTTACGAAAAGGGCGAGCGTTTCGGCAAGCTGTTTGCGGTAATCAATATGATTTGTGTGTTCGGAATTCCAATCGGACTTTTTATGCTCTCGTTTGCAAGAGAGGTTGGTCTTACCGTCGCACTTGCAAGCTGTGTAATTCTCGGAATTATGCTCATTATTCTTCCGTTTCCCACGGAAAATATGATTTCAAAATTCAAAATTCAGAAAGCCGTAAAAATCACAAGAATGATCGGCGGTGCGGTAATTTTCCTCGGAGTGCTGATTTTGCTCCTTGCATTGTTAATTAAATTCTGATTTGAATTGAATAAAACGAAAAATTGCGTCAATACTATTTTCAGCAAATACAAAGGAGGACTTTGAATGCTCGATAAAATAGCATTGACGCTTCTTATTATCGGCGGACTCAACTGGGGAAGTGTCGGCATTTTTCAGTTTGATCTTGTTGCGTGGATTTGCGGCGGACAGACAGGAATCATAAGCCGTATTGTTTATATCCTTGTCGGACTTTCCGCAATCTGGTGTATTACACTTTTATTCAGGGACACAAGCGACACCGTGACGGACGGAACAGTTGCGGATTCGTAGTTTTTGCAGTAGTGGTAGCCTTGCGGGCGGATGATATCCGCCCATACATTTAAACGCAACTTCTATATATACAAAAACAGTCGGGCAACAATGATTTGCATTTTGCAAACTGTCTGCCCGACCGCAATTTTCAATTTTCCATTTTCAACTTTCAATTTTAAAAAACTTTCGCTCGGGCATAATATGTTTTTTACATTGCAAACTGTCTACACGAAAGGGGAACGGCGGCTCGCCGTAAAATAACCATAAATAAAAAACAGGCTGTCATATGACAACCTGTTTTCTTATGTAATATTTACTGCGTGGCAGATTTATTTCAATTAAAGTGCCTCAACAATGGCTCTTGTATCTCTTGCGATAACCATTTCTTCGTCGGTTGCAATGAGTTCAACTCTGATTGCAGAATCAGGAGTTGAGAGTGTGCCTGTAACACCGCATGTAGCCTTCTTGTTAAATTCCTTATCCAACTTAACGCCAAGGCATTCAAGATAGTCGCAAACCTTTTCACGGAGCATAGGCTGGTTTTCACCGATACCTGCCGTGAATACGATGCCGTCACAACCGCCGAGCGCTACATAATAGCTGCCGATGTACTTTGCAATCTGGTAGTAAAGCATTTCGTGGGCAAGGTGAGCTCTCATATTGCCGTCTGCTTCGGCTGCACAAACATCACGGTCGTCGGACGAAACGCCCGAAATGCCCAAAAGACCCGATTCCTTGTTGAGAATCTTTGACATTTCCTCGGGAGTGAGATGCTCTTTTTCAGCGATAAATGTGATAACAGACGGATCAAGTGAACCTGAACGGGTACCCATCATAAAACCACCGAGAGGAGTAAGTCCCATTGTAGTGTCGATAACCTTACCGCCCTTTACGGCTGTGATTGAAGAACCGTTGCCGATGTGACAGGTAATAAGCTTGAGCTCTTCCTTTTTTCTGCCCATAAGGTCAGCCATTTTTTCGGAAACATAACGGTGAGATGTGCCGTGAAAGCCGTACTTTCTTACACCGAACTTTTCATAATACTTGTAAGGCACTGCATACATAAATGCTTTTTCGGGCATTGTCTGGTGAAAAGCAGTATCAAAAACCGCAACCTGCGGAACTTTCGGACCGAAAACTCTTGTGCAGGCCTCAATGCCCTGAAGGTGTGCAAGGTTGTGAAGAGGTGCAAGAGGAGCAAGCTCTCTGATTTTGTTGATTACCGAGTTATCTACAAGCACCGACTTGTCAAAGTACGCACCGCCCTGCACAACTCTGTGACCTACGGCGGAAACCTCGGACAAATCGCTGATTGCACCGTATTCGGGATCTAAGAGTGCATTTTTAACAGCCTCAAAAGCCTGAGTGTGATTAAGCATCTGTGTTTTGCGGTTGATTTTTTTGCCGTCGGGTGTTTTAAAACCAATGAAAGCACCGTTCTGACCGATTCTTTCACAGTTACCCTTTGCGAGAACTGCCTCGTTGTCAGTATCAATAAGCTGGTACTTGAGCGAGGAACTGCCTGCGTTGATTACGAGAATTTTCATTACAATCGTCCCCTTTGGTAGTTGTTTTCAGTTTAAAATATAAGAAATATATTTGCCTGTCGTCATATTTTATACTATAATGTAAATCAGAAAAAGACTTTTCAAAATTGACAGGTCACACATACATATGATACTCCAAATTATGTATGTTTTCAAGTGTTTTTTACAATATGTATACGAAATAAAGGCTTCGGAGGAATAGTTATGGCAACAGCTGTCATCTGCGAATTCAATCCGTTTCACAACGGTCATAAATATTTGCTCGAAAGTGCAAAAAATGTGCTTAAAGAGCCGGTCATAGCAATTATGAGCGGCAGCTTTACCCAGCGTGGTGAGGTTGCCGTGTGCGACAAATTTGTCCGTGCAAAATCTGCCCTTGAAAACGGTGCGGATTTGGTGCTTGAACTGCCCGTTGTGTTCTCACTTTCGGGGGCTGAGGGCTTTGCAAAGGCAGGTGTTGCGATTGCGTCGGCTTTTGACTGCACAAATCATCTTGCTTTCGGCAGTGAAAGCGGTGACTGCGAACTGCTCAAAAAATCCGCAAACGCTGTTTGTGATGAAAGGGTACAGGCTCTTGTGCGTGATGGAATGAAAAACGGCGGATACTACCCCCGTGAACTTGAAAATGCCGTCAAAACGGTTTTCGGTGATGAGATTTCGTCCGTACTCTGCGAACCTAACAATATTCTTGGCGTTGAGTATATAAAGGCATTGAACGGTACGGGTGTTGAGCCGTTCTCGGTTGCAAGAACAGGTGTTGCACACGACAGCCGGATTGCGGGCGAGGGCTTTGCGTCTGCGTCACACATAAGAGAAATGTTGCGTAACGGTGAAAATGCGAAGAAGTACGCTCCGCACATTCCCGATGAAATCACATTTCCCGAAAATCTTGACAGACCGTTATTGTACCGCCTGCGTACTATGACAAGAGAGGACATTACAAAACTGCCCGATGTGGGTGAGGGGCTTGAAAACAGAATTGCCGATGCGGCAGTGCGTTGCAGTACCTCATCAGAAATTGCCGACCTTGTAAAGACAAAGCGCTACACTCATGCACGCATACGGAGAATACTCGCCTGTGCATTGCTCGGAATTGAAAAAGCTCATACGCAAATCCCGATTGAGTATGTCCGTGTTTTAGGCTTTACAAACGAGGGTGCGGAATTGCTCAAAGACTGCCGACTGAATATTGTCACCTCTGCAAGCAACGGTATCAGAACAGGCGGCAACACAAAGGCATTGCTTGAAAAGGACATTTTAGCCTACGATATTTCGGCACTTGCGTATGATATTGTAATCTTTTTGTAATTATTATTGAACCCGATAAAAGTAGAAAAATGGTCAAAAAAACATTGACAAATATTTAACAAAGATGATAAAATAGAATCAATCGAGAATTAGCTAAATTCTGAAACAACGATTGAAAGGATCCAGAAAAATGAAAAGAATTCTTTGCTTTCTGATGGCGTGCACAATGTGCGCATCAGCGGCGGTCGGACTCTCAGGATGCGGTTGTGACGACAACACATCAAACAGCAGTAAGCCCGGCTACAAGGTTGAGCCGACAGAGCCTGACCTTACAAACGGAGATTTCGGATTTTTCATTATCAATAAGGAAGAACTTATGATTACAAAGTACACAGGTTCTGACACGGTTATTGAAATTCCCGAAAGCTACAAGAACTACAAAGTTACCGTAATCGGTGCAAGCGTGTTCAATGACTCCAAAATTACGGAAGTAACAATTCCGTCAAGTATCAAGCAGATTGAAGATTATGCCTTTTCAAGCTGTCACAGCCTCACAAAGGTAAATCTTTCCGAAGGTCTTGAAATCCTTAACAACAGCGTGTTCTTTAACTGCTCTGAGTTAAGAGAAATCAAGCTTCCGAGTACACTCAAAGAAATCGGACCGAGAGCTTTTTCGGGTACGGCACTTAACAATGTTGTTCTTCCCGACAGCGGTAAACTTACAAAGATTGATGAATATGCTTTTTATCAGTCGCGTGAGCTTACAGACGTTACAATTCCGGCTTGTATTACAAGTATTCCCGACAATGTATTCGCTGAATGCAGTAAGGAAGTTACAATCCACGGAGCAAGCGGTTCATATGCCCAGAGCTATGCTAAGAAAAACAACCTTAAATTCAAGGCTGACTTAGGCAGTTCTTCAACAAAGGCAACAAAGGCAACAAAGGCAAGCGGTAAGGCTGCCGAGAAAGCCGAGTAATTGAGGCAAATTAATTTGATATCATTTTCAGCTTTGCTGAATCTAATATAATTATGCAAGATAAGAGGTAGATTAAATGAGTACAAAAGAGTATCCTATCGTAGATAACGCAGAAAGCTTTGAAGCTGCCCTTGCAAGAGTAAGAGAAGCTCAGAAAATTTTTGCTACCTACACACAGGAGCAGGTTGACAAGATTTTTCTTGCTGCCGCTACTGCTGCTAACCAGATGAGAATTCCGCTCGCTAAGATGGCTGTTGAAGAAACAGGCATGGGCGTTGCAGAAGATAAGGTTATCAAGAACCACTTCGCATCTGAGTATATTTACAATGCTTACAGAAATGTTAAGACTTGCGGCGTTCTTGAGGAAGACAAGGCTTACGGCATTAAGAAGATTGCTGAGCCAATCGGTGTAATCGCTGCCGTTATTCCTACAACAAACCCAACTTCAACCGCTATCTTCAAGACACTTGTTTGTCTTAAGACAAGAAACGGTATCATCATCAGCCCACATCCCCGTGCTAAGAAGAGCACAATTGAGGCTGCCAAGGTTGTTCTTGAAGCTGCTGTTAAGGCAGGCGCTCCGGAGGGTATCATCGGCTGGATTGATATTCCTTCACTCGAACTCACAAACACACTTATGCAGGAAGCTGACTGCATCCTCGCAACAGGTGGCCCCGGCATGGTTAAGGCTGCTTATTCATCAGGTAAGCCTGCACTCGGTGTTGGCGCCGGTAACACACCTGCTATCATTGATGAAACAGCTGACATTTTACTCGCAGTTAACTCAATTATCCACTCAAAGACATTTGATAACGGTATGATCTGTGCTTCAGAGCAGTCTGTTATCGTTGAAAAGAAGATTTACAGCAAAGTTAAGAAGGAATTCAAGGCTCGTGGCTGCTACTTCCTTAACGAGGAAGAGACAGAGAAGGTTAGAAAGACTATCATCATCAACGGCGCTCTTAACGCTAAGATTGTTGGTCAGAAGCCTGTTACAATCGCAGCTCTTGCAGGTGTAACAATTCCTGAGGAAACAAAGGTTCTTATCGGTGAGGTAGAATCAGTTGACATCAGCGAAGAGTTTGCTCACGAGAAGCTTTCTCCTGTACTCGCTATGTATAAGGCTGAAGATTTTGAAGATGCTATTGCAAAGGCTGAGCATCTTATTGCTGACGGCGGTTACGGTCACACATCTTCACTTTATGTTGACGCTGTAAACGAAAGAGCAAAGATTGACGAGTTCGCATCAAGAATGAAAACTTGCCGTATCCTTGTTAACACACCTTCTTCACAGGGTGGTATCGGTGACCTTTACAACTTCAAGCTTACTCCTTCACTCACACTCGGCTGTGGTTCATGGGGCGGCAACTCTGTTTCTGAGAATGTTGGTTGCAAGCACCTTATCAATATTAAGACAGTTGCCGAGAGGAGAGAAAATATGCTTTGGTTCAGAGCACCTGAAAAGGTTTATATCAAGAGGGGCTGTATGCCTGTAGCTCTTCAGGAACTCAAGGATGTAATGGGTAAGAAGAGAGCATTCATCGTTACCGACTCATTCCTTTATAAGAATGGCTACACAAAGCCAATCACAGACAAGCTCGATGAAATGGGCATCACATATACAACATTCGCAGATGTTGAGCCTGACCCATCACTTATTTCAGCTCAGAAGGGTGCAGAGGCTATGCGTAAGTTTGAGCCTGACTGCATTATCGCACTCGGCGGCGGTTCAGCAATGGATGCCGGCAAGATTATGTGGGTTCTCTATGAGCATCCGGAAGTTGACTTCCAGGATATGGCTATGCGTTTCTGCGATATCCGTAAGAGAGTTTACACATTCCCGAAGATGGGTGAGAAGGCATACTTCATTGCTATCCCAACATCATCAGGTACAGGTTCTGAGGTTACTCCTTTCGCAGTTATCACAGACCAGAATACAGGCGTTAAGTATCCGCTTGCTGACTATCAGCTTATGCCTAAAATGGCAATCGTTGATGCTAACAACATGATGAGCGGTCCTAAGGGACTTACAGCTGCATCAGGTATCGACGCTGTTTCTCACGCACTTGAGGCTTATGCTTCAATGATGGCTACAGATTTCACAGACGGTCTTGCACTCCGTTCACTCAAGCTTATCTTCGAGTATCTCCCTGCTTGCTATGACAACGGTATGAACGAGCCTGTTGCTCGTGAGAAGGTTGCTCACGCTGCTACAATGGCAGGTATGGCATTCGCTAACGCATTCCTCGGCGTTTGTCACTCAATGGCTCATAAGCTCGGTGCTTTCCATCATGTACCGCACGGTATTGCTAACGCACTTATGCTTGAGCAGGTAATCAGATTCAACTCAGCAGAAGTTCCTGCTAAGATGGGTACATTCCCACAGTATGATCACCCGCACACACTTGCTCGTTATGCTGAAGTAGCTCGTTACCTCGGTTTCGGCGGCAAGAACGATACAGAGAGCGTTGAAAACCTTATCAAGGCTGTTAACGACCTCAAGGCAAGAGTCGGCATCAAGAGCTCTATCAAGGATTATGTTCCGGACGAAGAGGACTTCCTCAACCGTCTTGACGCTATGACAGAGCAGGCATTTGATGACCAGTGCACAGGTGCAAACCCAAGATATCCGCTCTTCAAGGAAATCAAGCAGATGTACCTCAATGCTTACTATGGCAACAACAGCGAGACTGTTTAATCTATCTCGTAATGCATAATTATAAAACACCCTGCCCCCGTGGCAGGGTGTTTTGTTGTATATGGATAATACCGCAATTTTCCATTTTTCATTTTCAACTTTCAATTTAAATAAACTTCCGCTCGGGCGTAATGTGCTTTTAATATTACAAACCATTATGCACAATGCACAAAAGAATGTTAAAAATTTCACAAATATTTAGTTAAAAGTTTAACAAATTTTTATGCACTTCGCATAAAATATCTTGCTCTTTTTGTTTGAAAGGTAAAAAATATTTTATTTGTATTTGCTAAATGCACAAAGAAAATTAAAATTATTTTGTCATTTTTACACTGTACTAACCCCTGAAATTGTTGTATAATATAACCGAAGCAATGAAAGATTGCTTGATGAATTTTTAATATTTTAAAGCGAAAGGGGCTTTATTATGAAATTAGATACAGTTCTTGCAAAAAGAGAGAACAAGGTAGTTTATAAAGACGGTGCGCTTGCAGCCAAAGTTTTTGACGAGTGTTATCCGAAATCAGATATTCTTAACGAGGCTCTTAATCAGGCAAGAGTTGAGGAAACAGGACTCAATATTCCGAAAATTGAAGAGGTTACAAAGATTGACGGAAAATGGGCAATTATCTCCACCTTCATCGAGGGCAAAACTCTTGCGGAGCTTATGGCAGAGCATCCCGAAAAAGAGGACGAATACCTAAATCTCTTTGTTGACATTCAGGTTAAAATCCTCAGCCAAAAAGCACCGTTGCTTAACAAACTCAAGGATAAGATGAAACGCAAAATCAGTGAAACCGACCTTGACGCAACAACAAGATATGAGCTTGAAACCCGTCTTAACGGTATGCCGAACCACACAAAGGTTTGTCACGGCGATTTCAACCCGAGTAATATTATTATTGACGAGTCGGGTACACCGTATGTTATTGACTGGTCACACGCAACACAGGGTAACGGTTCAGCCGATGCCGCAAGAACTTACCTCTTGTTCCGTTTGAATCATCAGGAAGAGCTTGCAGAAAAGTATATGAAGCTTTACTGCACAAAGACCGACACAGCCCGTCAATATGTTGACCGCTGGCTTCCGATTGTAGCCGCATCACAGTCTGTTAAGGGCAAACCCGAAGAGAGAGAGTTCCTTCTCAAATGGGCAAGTGTTTGCGAATACCAGTAATGCCGTATAAATGTATTTTTAATTCATATTTTACTCAGCAAAATTTCATTTTGAAATTTTCTCTCCTCTATTTTTTCATATTTTCATAATTGTATTACGGAAACCGAATAAAAGCAGCTCCCGCTCCAAATGCTTGGTGCGGGAGCTGCTTTTTTGATGCGAAATTTATGTTGACGGTACGCTGTAAATATTACAAAAGGTTACAAAATTTGTAATAATTCGCTTTATTTTGGTGCTTGAAATGAAGATTTTGTGAGTGAAACTGCATCAAATTTTCTGAATTAGCAAAAAATACGGGCTTTGGGGTTGATTTTTTAAAAGGGTGATGTTATAATAGTTACAATGTTGTTATCAAGGTGTAACCTGATTTGTAATTTACTGTCAGATTTGGTAACAATTTTTTGGTCAAATCTTCCGTACAGATTAAAACGGACTGTACTTTGAGACGGTCGTTATTTTTCTGTAAGAGCTTTGACTCTCTGATAAAAATGGAGGTAATTAACGATGCAGAGAATAAAAAAGATTACTGCAATCATTCTGAGTGTTCTCACACTTTCAAGTGTATGCGTATTCGGTTCTTCATTTTCTGCCGGTGCAAAAGGCACGGGTGCAGGTCTTGCAGAATGGGCACTCAATGCCTACAACAGCGGATGGTCATATGTTTACGGCGGTTCAACCCCCGGAGCGGTTGACTGTTCAGGTCTTATCTATTCATATGCCGGCGGCGAAAGATGCGGTAATCCACAGCTTGAAACAGCTACCGAAACAGGTTCGGTAAGCGCAGGCATTCCTAATGTTCACGGTCTTGGACTTTGGCGTCCCGGTCATGTCGGTGTCTATGTCGGCAACGGTATGGAGGTTGACGCAAGAGGTGATGAATACGGTGTTTGCTATGAGGCAATCGGCGGTTATAACAATTGGACATACTGGTTCAAGCTTGCCGCAGTTTCATATGTAACAAACGGTTGGGAAAGCTTTAACGGCAACTACTACTACTACGAAAACGGCGAGTACATTGTAAATACTTCAAGAACAATTGACGGTACTACATACTACTTTGATTCACAGGGCAGATCGAGCAAGACTCCTTCAGACACTTCTTCAAGCAGTTCGTCGGGTTCAAGCTCATCAAGTTCATCAAGCTCTTCAAGTTCATCAAGCAGCTCATCATCTTCAAGCAACACACCGAGTGTTTACAAGAACGGTTCATCGGGTGCTGAAGTAAAGAAGATTCAGCAAAGACTTGCTGACCTTGGCTATTATGACGGTGCAGTTGACGGTTACTTCGGTGACGCAACAGAAGAGGCTTATAAGGCATTCCAGAAAGCCGCAGGTCTTACAGTTGACGGTATTGCAGGCGATTCAAGAGATACACTTTATTCGGAGAATGCTCCCGAAGCTCCAAAAGCCGATACAACAACAAAGACTGAGGACAAGCCCGAAGAAGAAACAACTGCTCCCACAGAGGCGACAACAGAGCCTGTAACAGAGGCAGTTCAGTATCAGAACGGTGACGAAAACGATGAAGTAACTGCAATTCAGCAGCAGCTTATAAAGCTCGGCTACTTTGCAATGGATGCAACAGGCTACTACGGTGAATATACAGCGCAGGCCGTTGCAAATTTCCAGAATCAGAATTCACTCGATTCAACAGGTATTGTTGATGAGAAAACATACAACGCACTGTTCAGCGACAACGCAGTTGCAAACCCCAAAACAGAGGTTGTAAGCGGTGAGGTTTCTCCGGCGGTTTCAGCCGCTCCGATTGAGATGCCTTCTTCAACAGGTGCATCGCAGTTTATTCTTTCAAACGAAAAGAATCAGAACTACTCGGACACAGCATCAAGCGTTGCTGTTCAGTCCGTAAAGTCTGCAGACAAGGCTCTTGCAAAGTCAAATGCCGCAAGCACACCGACTCTCGTTGCCGCAGTTCAGAGATCCGCAAATGTAGGTCTTTGGTTTGTGCTTGTTGCAGTTATCCTCGGCGCAATTGCTTTTGTATTCTTCCTTCGTGACAGAAAGCTTTCAAGATATTCAAGATATGTCGCAAGAAAGAAAAAAAGAGCCACCAAAGCCGAACTTGACGCAAGATGGTAATTGATATATAATCCGATTATTAAACAGTCGATTGCAAAGCAGTCGGCTGTTTTTGCTTAATTGAAAATTGAAAATGGAAAATTGTGGTCGGCGGTGTGCCACCGCAATCTATTCGAGAAGATACTCGGATAAAGGAATTGCATCAGATGCCCGAATACGGCATTGATGCAATTTTTGCTTTATATTGCTTTATATGAAAGTAAATGTATACTTGTAGGGGTAGCCTTGCGACCGCAGGTAAAGGCAGAAATTGTATGCCAAAACAAATTTTATAAATGCCGCAAACCCGTAGGGGCGTTCATTGGACGCCCGCATTGATGAAACTATTTGTTTTATTAAAATGTTTTGATGTGATGAAAATTATGGATTGTTTGTAGCGGCGAACACGGTTCGCCGCTACGAATTGTTTCGTGTTTGCACACAAAACAAATGGCGGTCACTGACCGCCGCTACGGGTTGACAATTACTTTATGACATTTATTATGTTTTGCATTTATCATACATTCGTGTTAAAATACAAGATGAAAAAGTGTGTGGAAAGAAAGCGGTGACTGTTAATGAAAAAATCCGAAAAACCAATCGGCAAAATAAAAGTCAAAAAGTCGATTTTCAAAAGGCTTTTCTTTCACATACTTGTGCTGTTTATTTTGGCGGTGATTGTTTCGGGTACGCTCAATTGCATTGAAAACATTCAGCGCACAAGGCGGTTTACACGACAGCTGACCGAAAGTGCGTCAAAGGTTGCAACAGAAACTTTTGAACGCTGTGATATAAACGCATTGCTTGATAATCCCGATTCCGAAGAATATCGAAAAGCCGTCAAGACCTTGAGGTGGATTTGTCAGACGAACCACCTTGAATATATGTACATTTACATTCCGAATTTTGACGAAAACAAGGTTACATATGTTATGACTGTTGCCGATGATGACAGCGAAAACGAGAATGTTTTAAATGTGAGAAGTGCAGGTGCAGAGGTTGACCACAGCTTGTGGGACGCTGAAAAAGAGGCGTGGGAAAATCCTAACCTTGTCACGGCTTACGAATATCAGAACGACAGCTTCGGCAGTTTTTACACGGCATTTTCAGCGATTCAAGGCAATGACGGCAAGCCTGTTGCATTAATCGGTGCGGACTATTCGCTGACGCAGATTTATACGGAAATCATTTTTTATACTGCAATGCGAGTTCTTGCGTTGTTTGTTGTGCTGGCAATTGTATTCTTGCTTGTAATGCGGTTTGTCAGAAAAAAGATGTATAATCCGATACTTTTGATTTTTGAAAAAATTCGAGGATACTTTTCCGACAAGGCTGACGGCACAAATACAAAGAAAGCGTTTGTGCCGATAAAACTCGGCTCTGACGATGAAATTCAGCTTTTGGCTGATTATTTCAACGATATGGCTCACGATGTAGAAACTTATGTTGAAAAAAATTCCGCCCTTGCGAGTGAAAAGGCTAAAAATGAAACCGAGCTTGAGGTTGCAAGGCGGATTCAGTACGGAATAATTGCGAGAGAAAAGAATGTTGTCTTTGCCGATTGTTTTGATGTTTCGGCAAGAATGGAGTCTGCAAGACAGGTAGGCGGCGATTTTTACGATTGCTTTGCATTGCCTGACGGCAGAATATGTGCCGTAGTCGGTGATGTGTCGGGCAAGGGTGTTGCGGCGGCAATGTTTATGGCTTTTGCAAAAACTCTTATCCACGAAAAAATGACCGAAAAAGCAGAACCCGACAGGGCATTTGAAGAAATCAACAGGGAACTCTGTTCGTCAAATCCCGAGGGAATGTTTGTAACTGCATTCACCGTGATTTTTGACAAAAACAGCGACAGCTTTTTGTACATAAATGCAGGTCATAACAAGCCTGTTGCGGTGAGCAACGGCAAGGCTGAATTTTTAGAATGTAAGCCCTGTATAATGCTCGGTGTGTTTGATGATGCAAGATATGTTGTGAACAGCGCTGAATTTGGAAACGGCGATATAATTTGCCTTTACACCGACGGTGTGAATGAGGCAACAAATGCGGATAATGAATTTTTCGGCAACGAAAGACTTGTGTCTGCCTGTCAAAATGCCGAACAGACTGCAAAAGGTGTGTGTGACGGAGTTTATGACGCTTTGACGGACTTTACCGAAAATGCGGAGCAATTTGACGATATAACAATTGTTGCAATAAAAAACAGCAAAAACAGAGATTGAAGGGTTATGAATGTTTAAATCGGAAAACAATCAGATTACAATAGAACAGGTGAGAAAGCTTGACGAGGAATATACTCTTGTCGATATCCGAGATGAAATTTCGTTTGAATACGGTCACATTGACGGAGCAAAGAATATTCCGCTTGCAAAAATCAAAGAGGATAATTCACTTTTGCCAAAAGACAAGCTTGTTGTCCTCTGTTGCAAAAGCGGTCAGATAAGTGACGAGCTTGCAGAAAATCTGCGTGATGACGGATTCAATGCCGTGAATCTTGAGGGCGGTTATTACAGTTGGTTGAGAAGTCAATTCGAGAATGATGACTATGCAACCGATGTTGAAAAGAGCATCCGCAAAAAGTTCAGTAAGACGATTTGGAGCAGATTTACTGCGGCGATAATCGAGTACAAGCTTGTTGAGCCGAACGATAAAATTGCCGTCTGCATTTCGGGCGGTAAGGATTCAATGCTGATGGCAAAGCTTTTTCAGGAGTTGAAAAGGCACAATAAATTTCCGTTTGAGCTTGTTTTTCTTGTAATGGACCCGGGCTACAGCGTTGAAAATCGTGATGTAATCGAGAGCAATGCCCGTAGGCTGAACATTCCGATAACTGTTTTTGAAACAGATATTTTTAATTCTGTTTACAATGTTGACAAATATCCCTGCTACCTTTGTGCAAGAATGAGGAGAGGTTATCTCTATAAAAAGGCAAAGCAGCTCGGCTGTAATAAAATCGCACTCGGTCATCACTATGACGATGTTATAGAAACTATTCTTATGGGTATGCTCTACGGCGGTCAGGTTCAGACGATGATGCCGAAGCTCCACAGCACAAACTATGAGGGAATGGAACTTATCCGCCCTCTCTACCTCGTTCGTGAGGCTGAAATCAAGCATTGGCGAGATTACAACAAGCTGAATTTTATTCAATGTGCGTGCCGTTTTACGGACACCTGCACAACCTGTTCCCCAAACAGCAACACAGGCTCAAAACGACAGGAAATCAAACAGCTTATAGCAAATCTGAAGAAAATCAATCCCCAGATTGAAAGCAACATTTTCCACAGCGTTGAAAATGTCAACCTCGATACGATTATTTCATATAAACAAGGCGATAATAAAGTTTCATTTCTGGACAGATATGATGATATGGGTAAATAAGAGTACAAAGCTATGTTTATAAATATTAAATCAGATTACAGCACAGCTGAAATTGAAAGAATACTCAGTTCAAAAAGAAATGTAAAATATATGCGAAAGTATGTGGACTATGACCTTGGAATAAACTGGGTGTCGCATCGAAAAAATTTGCTTTGTCTGTTTTACAATTTCGGTACAAAGGACAAACACGGTTGTCAATCAACGGTGCGTCCATATTTTTACGGAAGAGTATTCAAAACGAAAAAAGGAAATAGAATTATAGGTATCGCCCTACCGGAAATTACCTTTTTGCTTTTGTCGCTTGTAATCTTTATTTTTTGTGCCGCAGATATGGTTGAATCTTTTTGGCTTGGTTTAGGCGGTTGTATATTTGCGTTGTTTGTATTTGTACTATTCAACCTTGATATGCCATCAGGCATAAGCCGAATAAAAGATTATCTGGAAAAACAATTCAAATCAGAATATGACTGATTTAATAAAAATCGGGTGACAGTTTTGCAGAACAGCAAATCTCTGCCACCTGATTTTTATATATGGAAGCAAATGTTACAGTGCATATATCGCTCTTTGTGTCTTATCGTTACATGGCCTAAAACCATACACCGTGTCGGGCGTTGCATTGAGATGCAAAAAATAGCCCGAAAAGAAAAATAATTCCTTTCGGGAAATAAAACCTGTAAAAATATAAAAAAGTCAGTAAAATCCGAAAAAAATCCGAAAATTCTCTTGACTTATTGATTATTTCAATATAGAATAATAAAATGTACCATAATGGGGATATGTACCGAAGAGGTCGGGAAAATCTGCAAAAAACTTTATCCGACAAGGGGATATTATCACAAAAATCCTTTTGTGTCAAGAGCTTTTTATGAGCAGATTTTCAGTACCGCTTGCCCCGTTTCATAGATTTTTTAAGGAGTGATACGCCTATGGTTAATGTCAAACCCGTAAAGCTTGGCAACACCGAAAGAATGAGTTTTGGTAAAATCGATGAAGTAATTGATATGCCTAATCTTATCGACATTCAGAAAGCGTCATACAAATGGTTGCTTGACGAAGGTCTTAAAGAAGTATTTAAAGATGTTTCGGGCATTACCGATTATCAGGACAACCTTGTTCTCGATTTTATCGACTACACACTTGATGTTGATCACCCGAACTACAGCGTAATTGAGTGTAAGGTTCGTGATGCAACATATTCAGCTGCTCTCAGAGTAACCGCAAGACTTTTGAACAAGTCAACGGGTGAAATCAAAGAGAGCAATGTATTTATGGGCGATTTCCCGCTGATGACCGCAAGCGGCACATTCGTTATCAACGGTGCTGAGCGTGTTATCGTTTCACAGCTTGTAAGAAGCCCGGGCGTTTACTATAAAATGGATCACGATAAAACCGGTAAGGAACTGTATTCAACAACAGTTATCCCGAATCGTGGTGCATGGCTTGAGTATGAAACCGATGTAAACGATGTTTTTTATGTTCGTATTGATAAGAACCGTAAGCTTCCCGTTACATCATTTATCAGAGCACTCGGTCTTGGCACGGATGCCGAAATTCTCGACTATTTCGGTGACGATGAAAGAATGAGAGCTACTATTGAAAAGGATGCCGCTTCAAATGTTGAAGAAGGTCTTATCGAGGTTTACAAAAAGCTCCGTCCGTCTGAGCCTCCGACAGTTGACAGTGCGCAGACACACATAAACAACCTGTTCTTTGACCCCGGTCGTTATGATATGTCAAGAGTAGGCAGATATAAATACAACAAAAAGCTCGGTATTGCAAACCGTCTTGAAGGTCAGATTCTTGCAGAGCCGATTGCCAACCCACGCACAGGCGAGGTTATGGCTCTTCGTGATGAAAAAATCACAAAGGAAAAGGCTTTTGAAATCGAAAACGCAGGTGTTAAGATTGCCTATGTAAAGGCTGCCGATGAAACAATCGTTAAGGTTATTTCAAACGGTATGGTTGACATCGCTTGCTATGTTGATTTTGACGCAGAAGCAGAGTGCGACATCAAAGAACATGTTCGTTTTGATGTTCTTTGCGAAATTCTTGATTCCTGCGAGAATGAGGATGACCTCAAGGAAATGCTCAGAAGCCGTGCAGATGAGCTTGTTCCTAACCACATCACGGTTGACGATATCTTTGCAACAATCAACTACCTTAACTGTGTTGCTCACGGTGTCGGTAATACAGATGATATCGACCACCTCGGTAACAGAAGAATCCGCTGCGTAGGCGAACTTCTTCAGAACCAGTTCAGAATCGGTTTCTCCCGTCTTGAAAGAGTTGTAAGAGAAAGAATGACAACCCAGTCACAGGATATGGAGTCGCTTTCGCCTAACTCACTCATCAATATCCGTCCCGTAACAGCGGCAATTAAAGAATTCTTCGGTTCTTCACCGCTTTCACAGTTCATGGATCAGGGTAACCCACTTGCAGAGCTTACCCACAAGCGTCGTCTTTCAGCCCTCGGTCCGGGCGGTCTTTCAAGAGATCGTGCAGGATTTGAGGTTCGTGACGTACACTACACACACTATGGCCGAATGTGTCCTATCGAAACTCCTGAAGGTCCTAACATCGGTCTTATCTCTTATCTTGCTTCATTTGCCCGTATCAACAAGTACGGCTTTATCGAAGCTCCTTATCGTAAAATTGACAAGGAAACAGGCGTTGTAACCGACGAGGTTGTTTATATGACAGCCGATGTTGAGGATAACTACGCTGTTGCACAGGCTAACGAACCGCTTGATGAAAACGGCAGATTTGTCCATTCAAGAGTCGTAGGTCGTTACCGTGACGAGTTCGTAGAGTATCCTCCCGAAAGATTCGACTTCATGGATGTATCTCCTAAGATGGTTGTATCTGTTGCTACGGCTATGATTCCGTTCCTTGAAAACGATGACGCAAACCGTGCTCTCATGGGTGCGAACATGCAGCGTCAGGCAGTTCCGCTTCTCCGCAGTGAAGCTCCTATCGTCGGTACAGGTATGGAGTACAAGGCAGGTACAGACTCAGGCGTTTGTATCCTCGCTGAGGAAGACGGTATCGTTATGAGCGTTGACGCCCGTAACATTCGTGTACAGTATGACTCGGGCAGAGTTCAGGACTTTGAGGTTATCAAGTTCCTCCGCTCTAACCAGGGTACATGTATCAACCAGCGTCCTATCGTGTCAAGAGGACAGAGAGTTAAGAAGGGCGAGGTTCTCGCAGACGGTCCTGCTACCGAAAACGGTGAAGTTGCTCTCGGTAAGAACGCTCTCATCGGCTTTATGACATGGGAAGGTTACAACTACGAGGATGCTGTTCTTATCAACGAAAAAATCGTTCGTGATGATGTTTATACATCAATTCACATTGAAGAATATGACACAGAGGCAAGAGATACAAAGCTCGGACCCGAAGAGATTACAAGAGATATCCCGAATGTAGGTGAAGATGTTCTCAAGTATCTTGACGAGGACGGTATCATTCAGATCGGTTCTGAGGTTAAAGCAGGCGATATCCTTGTCGGTAAAGTAACTCCAAAGGGTGAAACAGAGCTCACAGCCGAGGAAAGACTCCTTCGTGCAATCTTCGGTGAAAAGGCAAGGGAAGTCAGAGATACATCTCTCCGTGTGCCTCACGGTGAATGCGGTACTGTTGTTGATGTTAAGGTGTTTACCCGTGCAGACAGCAGAAACGAACTCCAGCCCGGTGTAAACAAGGTTGTAAGAGTTTACCTTGCACTCAAGAGAAAAATCAGCGTAGGCGATAAGATGGCAGGTCGTCACGGTAACAAGGGTGTTATTTCAAGAATTCTCCCAATGGAAGATATGCCGTTCCTTCCTGACGGTACCCCGCTTGACATCGTACTTAACCCGTTGGGCGTACCTTCTCGTATGAACATCGGTCAGGTTCTTGAGGTTCACCTCGGCTATGCCGCAAAGGCACTTGGCTGGAAGATTATGACACCTGTATTTGACGGTGCTCATGAGCAGGACATTTTCCAGTGTCTTAAAGACGCAGGTTACAGCGAGGACGGTAAGACGTGGCTTGTTGACGGTCGTACAGGCGAGCGTTTCGATAACCCTGTAACAGTAGGTTATATGTACTACCTCAAGCTCCATCACCTCGTTGATGAAAAAATCCACGCAAGAAGCACAGGTCCTTACTCTCTCGTTACACAGCAGCCACTCGGCGGTAAAGCTCAGTTCGGCGGTCAGCGTTTCGGTGAGATGGAAGTTTGGGCACTTGAGGCTTACGGCGCTGCTTATACACTTCAGGAAATTCTTACAGTTAAGTCGGACGATGTTGTCGGCCGTGTTAAGACCTACGAGGCTATCGTTAAAGGTCAGAATATTCCTGCTCCGGGTATTCCTGAGTCATTCAGAGTTCTTATTAAGGAACTCCAGTCACTTTCACTTGATGTTCGTGTTCTTAACTCTGACGGTGAAGAAATTGACATTAAGCAGAAGTTTGATGAGGACGAGGATATTGTTGATGCAACAAATCCGGAATTTGAAGAAGACCATGTAATGACATCAATGGACGGCTACACTCTTGACGAGGGCGGCGAAGAAGGCAATATGTTTGACGATTCACTTGCCGATGTTGAAGAGGACAGCTACACATCGGATGATTTCAGCGATGACTTTGGCAGTGACGATATGTAAGGAGGAAATGCAATGATAGATAATAATGTTTTTGACTCAATTAAAATCGGACTTGCTTCTCCTGAGCAGATGAGAGAATGGTCTTACGGCGAAGTTAAAAAGCCCGAGACAATTAACTATCGTACTCTCAAGCCTGAAAGAGACGGCTTGTTCTGCGAACGCATTTTCGGACCGACAAAGGACTGGGAATGTCACTGCGGTAAATACAAGAGAATCCGTTTTAAGGGTAAAATCTGTGACCGTTGCGGTGTTGAAGTAACCCGTTCAAAGGTCAGAAGAGAGCGTATGGGACACATTGAGCTTGCCGCTCCCGTGTCGCACATTTGGTATTTCAAGGGAATTCCTTCAAGAATTGCCCTTATGCTTGATATTTCTCCCAAGCTTTTGGAGAATGTACTCTATTTCTCACAGTACATCGTAACAGATCCCGGCGACTGCCGTGACCTTGCAAAGTATCAGTGCCTTACCGAGGGTGAGTACAATGATATGCGTGAGAAGTATGAAAACGACTTTGAAGCAGGTATGGGTGCCGAGGCAATCAAAAAGCTCCTTGCCGAGATTGACCTTGATGCTCTTTCCGCTTCACTTAAAGAAGAACTCGAAACTGCATCGGGACAGAAGAGAGTTAGACTCCTTAAAAGACTTGATGTTGTTGAAAGCTTCAGAATGTCGGGCAACCGTCCCGAGTGGATGATTCTCGATGTTGTTCCGGTAATTCCGCCGGATATCCGTCCTATGGTTCAGCTTGACGGCGGTCGTTTTGCAACAAGTGACCTTAACGACCTCTATCGCCGAGTTATCAACCGTAACAACAGACTTAAAAAGCTCCTTGAGCTTAACGCACCTGAAATCATCATCCGCAACGAGAAGAGAATGCTTCAGGAATCCGTTGACGCACTCATCGACAACGGCAGACGAGGCAGACCCGTTACAGGACCTAACAACCGTGCCCTCAAGTCACTTTCGGATATGCTTAAAGGTAAGCAGGGCCGTTTCCGTCAGAACCTTCTCGGTAAGCGTGTTGACTACTCAGGCCGTTCGGTTATCGTTGTAGGACCTGAACTCAAAATGTATCAGTGCGGTCTTCCTAAGGAAATGGCACTTGAACTCTTCAAGCCGTTCGTTATGAAACGCCTTGTTGAAACTAAAGCAGAGCAGAATATCAAATCAGCAAGAAAAGCTGTTGAGCGTGCAAAGGACAATGTTTGGGACGCACTTGAAGTTGTAATCAAGGGACACCCCGTTCTCCTCAACCGTGCTCCAACACTTCACCGTCTTGGTATTCAGGCATTTGAGCCTGTTCTTGTTGAAGGTCGTGCTCTTAAACTTCATCCGCTCGCTTGTACAGCATACAACGCTGACTTTGACGGCGACCAGATGGCTGTCCATGTACCCCTTTCGGCAGAGGCACAGGCAGAAGCAAGATTCCTTATGCTCGCAGCAGGCAACCTTCTCAAGCCTTCTGACGGTCAGCCTGTTACAGTTCCTACACAGGATATGATCCTCGGTTCTTACTACCTTACACTTGATAAGGACGGTGAGAGAGGCGAAGGAAAGGTATTCCGTGATATTGATGAGGTTATGATGGCTTATCAGACAGGCGTCATTGAGCTTCACTCAAAAATCAAGGTTCGCCGTGAGCTTGAAATTGACGGAAAAATCGAATCCGGTATTGTAGACACAACAATCGGTAAGATTATCTTTAACAATCCTATTCCTCAGGATCTCGGCTTTATCGACAGAAGTATCCCCGAAAACAGATTCAAGTTTGAGGTTGACTTCCTCGTTGGTAAATCGGGTCTTAAGAAGATTATTGATAAATGTATCAAAATTCACGGTCCGGTAAGAACAAGCGTTGTTCTTGACCACATTAAGGCACAGGGCTATAAGTATTCTACAAAGGGTGCTATTACCGTTGCCGTTTGTGACGCAGTTATTCCTCCTCAGAAGAAGGCGATTATTGCCGAGGCAGAGAAGGAAGTTGATGTTATTCGTGATGAGTTTATGATGGGTCTTCGTTCAAACGAGGAGCGTTACGAAGAAGTTCTTCGTATCTGGGAAAAGGCTACTAACGATGTAACCGATGCCCTCCAGAAAAACCTTGACCGCTACAACCCAATCTTCATGATGGCTGACTCAGGTGCCCGTGGTAGTATGAGCCAGATCAGACAGCTCGCAGGTATGCGTGGTCTTATCGCCAATACATCAGGTAAAACAATCGAAATTCCTATCAGAGCTAACTACCGTGAAGGCCTTAACATCTTGGAGTACTTTATTTCATCTCGTGGTGCTCGTAAAGGTCTTGCCGATACAGCTCTTCGTACAGCCGACTCAGGTTACCTTACCCGCCGTCTTGTTGATGTATCACAGGAAGTTATTATCCGTGAAGAGGACTGCGGTACTACAGAGGGTCTTGAAATTTTTGACATCAAAGCAGGCGAATCGAATGTTATCGAAGGACTCCACGAGCGTCTTATCGGAAGATATCTCCTTGATGACTTCTGCGATTCTAACGGTAATGTTCTTGTTTCAAAGGATGTTATGATGGGCGACAAAGAGGCTGACATCATCGTTAATTCGGGTGTTGACCACATCAAGATTCGTTCGGTACTTGAATGTCGTGCAAAACACGGCGCTTGCCGTAAGTGCTACGGTTCTAACCTTGCCAACCGTCAGCCTGTTACTGTCGGTGAGGCTGTCGGTATTATTGCCGCTCAGTCAATCGGTGAGCCGGGTACACAGCTTACAATGAGAACATTCCATACCGGCGGTGTTGCATCTGCCGAAGATATCACACAGGGTCTTCCGAGAGTTGAAGAGCTTTTCGAGGCTCGTAAACCAAAGAGCCTTGCAATCATCAGTGAAATCGACGGTGATGTTCGTTTTGAAGAAATCAAAAACGCAAAGCACGCTGTTATCTTTAACAAGGAAACAGGCGAAGAAAGAGCTTACCTCATTCCTTTCGGTTTCCGTGTAAAGGTATTTGACGGCGACCACATCAAAAAGGGTGACAAGATTACCGATGGTGCTGTTAATCCGCACGATATACTCGATATTCTCGGACCCGAGGCAGTCATGAACTACCTTATTTCGGAAGTACAGAGTACCTACCGTTTACAGGGTGTTGAAATCAACGATAAGCACATTGAGGTTATCGTTCGTCAGATGATGCGTAAGGTTAAGGTTGAGGACGCAGGTGACACGGGCTTTATGTCGGGTCAGACCTACGATAAGAACGAAGTTCTTTACGAGAATGAGCAGATTAAAAAGCGTATTGCCAACGGCGAAGAAGGTCTTCGTGAGGCAACATTCACTCAGCTCCTCCTTGGTATCACAAAGGCCGCTCTTGCAACAGACAGCTTCCTTTCAGCCGCATCATTCCAGGAAACAACAAGAGTTCTTACAGATGCCGCTATCAAGGGTAAGGTTGATCCGCTCGTCGGTCTTAAAGAGAATGTTATCCTCGGTAAGATTATCCCTGCAGGTACAGGTATGCAGAGATATGCAGATGTTCAGCTTGAGAGTAATTCTGAGGCAGAAATCGTTGAGAATGACGATACAGACGATGTTATCGTTGCTCTTGAAGATGATGAAATTATGGACTTCTGATTTAACTGAAAACATATAATGTATAAAAAAACCACGGTATGTGCCAAATGGTGCATACCGTGTATTTTTTCGTTTGCAAACT
>ERZ1031719.196-NODE-196-length-29711-cov-15.144086_pt1 | contig 29711 bp, 25 predicted proteins | sample MGYA00516702_ERZ1031719 | MGnify/ENA primary metagenome ERZ1031719 (study PRJEB33719, sample SAMN04261227) | wastewater metagenome | biome: rural village; feature: human; material: feces | host: Homo sapiens | place: El Salvador | collected 2013-01-07 ...
ACCTTTCTAGTTTATAAAGTAAAAAAGTGTCTACTGAAATCAGGAAAAGTCAAAGCTCCCGACGTATCGTTTTGTGACTGGCAATGGCAGATTATTGCCCTGGTAAGGGGCAATGTTGTGCCATAGTGAGGCAATAAGCGCTACAAGCCGCTTTGCGCCTTGTAAGTACTATCATTGTTGCTTGTAAGTACTATCATTGTTGCATCGGTTTAACGTAAATAGTCTTCTGAGTAACCTTTACTTGTTGCCGGAAGAATTAATGTTATAAGCTGGGGAAGCCTATATCTTCGGCCACACAACAGCTGTTGTGCGCTTGCATAACAGCTGATATGCGCTCGCCCAACACCTGTTGTGCAAGTGGATATCAGCTGGTGGGCGATATAAGAAAAACTTCCTATCCTTCGTCGGGACGCCTGGCGGGGGGATGAACGACATATCCGGTGAGGCGGAATAGTTTTATTATCCAATAGAGGTAAATTCTATGGTTTTTCAAATTTTTGCATTTTTTTCTTGGAGTTTTCAGAGAAAAATCGTAAATTTGCCATCAGATATCAATTATCTCAATATTTTGCCATGGGTAAATATATTAACCCCTTCACCGATTGGGGATTCAAACGCCTCTTCGGACAAGAATTCAGCAAGGATTTGCTGATTAGTTTCTTGAACGACTTGTTGGTTGACGAAATGCATATCAGGGATGTCACCTTCAAGGATAAAGAGCAACTGGCAGTTTCAAAAGATTTGCGTGGCTGCATCTTTGATATTTATTGTGAAACCGATGATGGAAATCATTTCATTGTCGAGATGCAGAACAGATGGGTGCCGTTTTTTGTCAATCGCTCCATCTATTATGTCAGCAAGGCTATTGTCGGGCAGCGGAAAAAGACAATCGATCAGAAACCTGCTCTCTATCAGTTAATGCCCGTCTATGTCGTCTGCCTCATGAATTTCATGCCAAAGGATAATGCAGTGTCGAAATTCAGAACCGATGTAGCCTTGTATGAAAAAGGAAGTCAAGATGTCTTTTCTGACAATCTTCACTTCATCTACTTGTCTCTTCCTTTCTTTGACAAGAAGGCTGAAGAATGTGAAAGTGATTTTGACAAATGGATTTATGTATTAAAGCATATGGAAGCATTAGAGAGAATGCCGTTTACGGCACAGAAGAAGATTTTCAAGCGTCTTGCTGAACTGGCAGATTCCCGCTGTCTGAGTCAGGAAGAGCAAGAGAAATATGATGAAAGCTTAAAGGCCGCCGATGATTACTATGGTGTCTTAATGAGCTATTACATGAATGGTATTGATGAAGGTGTTGCCAAGGGTGAAGCTAAGGGTTTTGCCAAAGGTGAAGCCAAGGGTTTTGCCAAAGGTGAAGCTAAGGGTTTTGCCAAAGGTGAAGCAAGAGGTAGTTATCACAAAAGTCTTGATATAGCGAAGAAAATGCTATTAAAGGGTATGGATGATGACTCTATCATGGAACTGACGGGCTTAACCCATGAGCAATTGCATCAATTGAAATCATAAAATTATCAGATACAAGTTCTCCCCATAAGCCAGGCGATAGATACCTGAACTTATAGGGAGTTTTTTTTTGCTTTGAAAGTTATTATCTTACTCTGCCTCACAGTCTTTTTAGGTAACTATTCAGTCATTAAAAAAATACACGTATTCAATGGGTGACTAAAAGCTCGATCTGTAATATGTTATGGAGTAGGGGGATTTGGGAACTAGAAAATGGGAAAGTGACGAAAAGTGGTAAAACTACCACTTTTTGATAATACAGCATAATTATGGATATTAAAAGACAACAATATTTAGACCAACTAATCGCAAGCCCAAGAGAAATGAAGATGGCATCCTTACAATCGGGCTGAAAGACTTCTTGTTAGACAAAAACAGTTTAAATTATTAATGCTCAAAATATGGCTCAGGGGAGATTGTCTTATCCACGGACAATCTCCCCTGAGCCAAAAAAAGTCGTGGAATCTTAGAAGGTGAGTCACCTCGGCAACTAAAATTCCAACGACCAGTCTAGTCTAGTCTTCGCAAATTTGTATAATAGTAAATGATAATAATGTCTTATAATAACTAAAACAAGGGGGGAGGAAGTATTCCCAACTTCCTTCCCTCCTCTCTTACAGATATATGATTCTTAACTTTTGTATTTTGCTAACTATTTTTGTACCTTGATACAGCGGACTCCCCATACGCCAGACAGGCTCATCGTTACGATGTTGTTGCTGTTATATGTCCACGACTGTCTAAAACTCATATTAGAAAATTGTGTTCTGCAAGCAGTGTTTCTTACATCGTTTGGTGCAACCATTGTCATAATACACAATTCGCGCTGGTTAGGAACCCTCCAATTCGTTTTACTATTTTCGCTATAACGGCCATAGCACTGATATTTTCCTGTATATACGTTTTCTGCCGTAGGCCTAATCGTTGTGCCTTTATCTTTATAACTATGATTCCAGGTGATAGCTGCAATGGTAAACTTTTGGGCAGGTTTATTTCCTTCTTCACGTTCTGTATGATCATTCAGCTCTCCTTGTTCACCTGTTATGTTCAGGGCATCCTGATCTACTTTGTTTAAAGTAACAGTTTTAGTATTGCTGTTGTAGCTGAAATACTTATCAGGTGTCTGATCATATCCAATATTACCAGACTTTAAGTTGCGAATACACCGTACATATTTCGGTCTGTAATCAGATGTGGCACTATTATAGTTACCTGTTGCCATACCTTCTTCAGATAAAAATGATTCAGCATCTTGGGTTGAAGAATAATATACCATACGATTCGGGCTCTCACCCTTATCATTAGGTACAAGTATTTTCGTCGATTTTTTGAAGAGCTTAGATTCTGTGCTCATTATCTCTTCTCCAATCCATATACCTGCATACTGTTGTGTTGCCGGTGCATACCATCTCATTTCTTCTTTTGTAATTTTGCCATCACCATTCAAATCTCGGTTCCTGCTCATACATGCTATTCTGAGTGATTTATTGTTCTTTAAATCATCCCAGGTTTTCACCGCTTTGCCATTGCTGAATATATCTTTCTCCATATTGGCACGTCCGTTCCAATAGTCGTTACCGTTGGAGCCCTTTACCTGTTCGTTGATATTGTAGTCGCTGCCTCCAGTAGATTTTTCCTCGTTATTGATGGTTTCGCAGCCATAAGCTGTTACGCTTCCTGCCTGACTTCTATCGTAGAAGGTCTGGATATTGTGCTGGGTCAAACCATATTGAGCCTCGGCATATACACTTCTTGTATCTTCGCTAACCCATACGTTATTTGCCACATAGAATGCTCGCTTATCTACGTTGTTAACGTATTTGTCCCAAGTGAGATTGCTATAGTAGTTCTCACTGACGAAGCAGGTTGCATCAATGTATTTGCCATTAGTCCAAAAACTATTGTTGTCTGCATTATCATACAGCATTTTCAAGAATGTTTCGATATCCATGGTGTATCTTTTGCCAGGATAATCGCATGGAGTACCTCTTCCGTCATTTTCGTTGCCATAGCTACTCTTGCTCCAGTTTCTGCCAGTAATAGCAAATTCAATCCACTTTGTATCTACACCATTCAGCTGCTGTTTGTGTTCCTCTGTCGTTGGATTTGCTTCATCTTTTACGTTTATTGGCTCTGTCTTCTTGCCCAAAGCGTAAACCTGATAGTAATATCCTAAGTTGGACTTTTTCAGCTTTTGGATGTCCTCCTTATTGAAGCGCATTACCATATATTCGTAATGACTGTCGAGTGTCAGGTTCTTACCGGTATTGCCATATTTCAATACCACACCTTCTGCACCAGGCTGATCGTTTCCTTCTTTTTTAGCTTCAACGATGATTTTATCTACACCTGCCACAGTGATGTTAAAGGTGTACTTGCAATTACGCTCAACATTGTAGTCATTGTAATTTGCACTGCAGTCGCCTAAGTGAACATAGTATGTTACGTCGGCAGTTTTGGTAGAACCATCCTTGGTTTCTTCATACTTGCCTTTCAAAACTACGTATGTGCCATACTTTGGAGCATTGGTGAATTCCTTAGGAATCGACATATTGTCGTCCTCTCGCTTAGCTTGATTTGTTACGCTCTGTTTTGCATCCTGTAGATTTTCTGGCAAATAGGCTTCGAAGTATTCTGCGCCTGTCTCATCCACATCGTTTACGCCAAGAGTCTGACCCACGATATTGCTAACATCTGTATCATTGCTTATCTTTTTCTTATTGTTACCGTCAATACAGCCAATGAGTGTACCATTCATAGCGATATTCATGATATCATAATTAGCAAGTTTGAATGAACGCTTTACGCCATCTCCTGTTTTTTCCTTGATGGTAAACTTCACCTTGGATACAATTCGGCTCAGTCTGATGTCATTTCCGCTATTATCGATTTTTCCTGCAGTTGTGATGTTCACCAGGTTGCCTTGCTGTACAGCACCACTCATCAAGAATGCACTTGGAATCTGAATGGTGTTACGATTGTTACGATTGAATGTCAAAGCTTTCAACTGGTCGAGAGTGAAATCATATTCACCAGCACGGGCTTTGTCTTCATTTAAGTTAATTGGTAACTTGTTTGCTTCAACAGTACCGTTGCTGGTCTCAACTGGGTATAGACCCGTAGAAATGTTGGCTACTGCATAGATATATGATTCGCCACTTCTTGTCTTGATGCCGGTTATTTCCTGTTTGTTATAGATGTTGGTATTTTGATTCAGTTTAGCTTCACCTTCAATACCTTTATAACCCTTCAGATTACCATTGCCATCAAATATATAGATGTAGAGATTGTCGAGATGACGCTCCCCTGCATCTGTTGCTCGGGAGTTGACCACGATGTCTCTTGGGGAAACATCAGAATAGGCCAACGAAATGGTAACATCTTCGTTACTCTCGCTGCCGCCCGGAAAGATGTCTTCCGAGCAACTGCTGAGTAAGAGTGCTACTCCCATGAGCAGGTATGCTAATTTCATTACTTTCTTCATATTATGATTCCTCCAATGATTTAATTAAATTCAATGTTTGTAACATCCTTCACATTCCAGTCTGCCACATAGTACTGTAACTTGAGATTATCCAGAAATGCTTCTCCTGAGAAGTAGCCATATACAACTAATTCATGATTGCGATAGGCTTCTGGAATCTTGAATTCAACCCATCTTTCAGCAAGCGAAGCGTTTGACTTGAAATGAATCTTGCCAGTTATAGTCTTGTCTGTCTCACGAAGATAGCTTTTGCAACCTTCCTGTACTGCACTGCTGAGACGAGTCATATAATCCTGGGCTTTTTCTCCGTCATTTCGTTTATATGCCGTAGGATCGTCAACTGGGTTGATCTTATCTGTTGTAATACCTCCGAATATCAAATTCTTGGTGAGGTAAGTGAGACCAGTGAAACTTCCTTTTAACCCTTTAGTATTCTTATCGGCATCTGTTGTTGCTTCTGGGAATACCGGGCTTGCTGCTGTCAGGGTCTCTCCGTTTACTTCAATCTTGGTGACGGTTACACTTTCTGTATCCTTGCCGGTCTTACGGGCAAAGAAGAAGTGGAGCTTGGAAACGGCTCTTACCAATGGAACACTTACAGGCTTGGCAGCAGCTTCGGCTGCATTATCTGCAATGTTGTTCTTTACATTGATTTTTGTGATGACACGAGAGATTGGTAAACCTGCATCAGGAACAACTGTTGCCTGAGCGGTGCCATCTGTCTTGATACCGAAGTTTGAATCGAATACAGTATTTTTCAATTCCTGGCGAGTCATTCTATTGCAATTGTTATCGTTCAGAACTCCAATGCTTTCTGCATTGAGCAGGATGAAAAGGTCGATATTTTCCAAATCGCCTGCAGCTTTGCGCAACAATTTCATACTTACTTTATGTGAACCGATTTCTTTGAGTCCGGTTTCAGCCTTGAATCCTATTGGTGCTTCAGTTTCTGCGCTGCCGCTTTTGAAAGCCCAGACTCTGATACTGGATATTTTCTCCTCTTCTGTTGGGTTTGAGGAAGTTTCGTCCTGCCCGAGCTTTCCTCTGGTTCCTGCTGGGTTGGCAGGAGCGTTAGCTCTGGCCTGAGCTGTAGGAGTTGATACATTCAGGTTGATGTAGGTATCACTCTTTCCAGCGGCTGTATCTGTGTAACCGTCCGACATACATGATGTTAGTATCAGGGTAAGCAGCAAGGTGGGTACCAATGCTGCTATTCCCTTCATAATGCTAGTCAGTTGATTCGCACAGATTTTTCTTTTTGCGAAATCGAACATAACTTGTATCTCCTATCTTTTACTTATACTTATACTTTGTTACTGTTTTATAATCATTTTACTTGGATCCTAAATCTACGTCCTGCAGATTGAGAACCCAGCCGTTTACCTTGATTCTTGCATCCATGTGGTAGTCGGAACCTGGACTTGGAACGTAGAATACGAGGGTGTAGTGATCCTGGCGGTCGAGGTATTCTTGATCCTCCCAGCCCTTGTCGGTGCGCTCGCCGCAGAGAGCGAGGAACCATGGCAGTGAGTGGTTGAAGATAACCTTGCCTGTGCGCTTGTCGGTGATCACGATTCGCTTGTCGTCGTACTCCGTGCTTTCGGTGTTGCGGGTGCTTACATCGTCCTTGCGCTCGAACATTCTGGAAGATGACAGGTCGTAAACCAGAGCCTTGTCGATTTCCTCACCTTCTACCTGGGTATTGCCGCTGGAGTTAACCACCAGTTTCTTGTTGTAAGGCACGTAAGTGATTGGCTTGTTCTGTTCTACGCCGTTGGCATCCTTTACCTTGTCGCCCTTGTAGTCGAGGAGTGCAGCCGAACCCTTGATTCTTACGTCGAAGTTTTCTGCCACGAATCCCTCTTGGTCGTTACCGTATGGAAGCATCACGATGCGGTAGGTCTTGGTACATTTCATCAAGCTCAGTTTGCCGGATGTGTCCTTTTTTCCCTTGAAGTCGAGAGATGTCTGGGCGGTGTAGAGAGCGGTGAACTTCTTGTTGTTGACAGAAGCTTCTCCGTCTTTCTTTCCCATTTCCTCCTGCAGGTCGTTGATGGTAGAAACGCCCGGTGTGAGTTGGGTGAAGCTGAACTCCATCTCGTCGTCACCGTCGGCTCTGCTACCTGTAGGTTTCTTGTCACGTGCTAGGCAGACGAAGGTGTATTTACCTTCCTGTAAGTCTGTGATGTCCATGCTGTGACCCGTTTCGAATTTGTCGGCTGACTGCGTATAGGTATCGAAGTATTTACCGTTTTTGTCGAAAACATAGACGTTGAGGTTTTTCACTTCCTGGGAGAAAGCATCAGCGTTCTCAACATTATATGTATAATCGAACTTGAGCGACACCTTGGGTGCAGGACAATTCGTCAAATCGTCTTTCATGCATGATGAAAGCGAAGAGAGTGCGATGGCTGAGATACAAACCACTTTGCAACCGTTTTTGATGATGAAATGTTTCATATCGTTTGTATTTTATTGATTCTTTTACTTATACTTATATCTAGTGTGCCTCAGGGCGTAAGAAGTGGGGTAGCCTTCGGCATCTTTTTTTTCTTGTTGAGTGGTGCTGATTCAGCACGGTAGGGGTTCCCGCCATCCGTTGGCGGCAAATATCATCTTTTTCTTTTTTAATCTCCCGGAGGCGGGGTAGCCCCCGGGAGATTGAGAGTATTGTTGTTTCAAGAATTCTCTTGAGAGTGGGATGGGTTACATCCCGTTTTCATCTTTTCCTTCCTATTGAAGTTCTGATTACTTCAACTCGATATCCTTTGTATTGAGAACCCAAGGGTTGATCTTAACTGTTACATCCATGTAGTAGTTAGGGTTCTTGCTAGGATCGGTTGGATCTGGTCCATTAGGAACGTCCTTACCAATCTCGTTAATCTTTGTAACATTCAAGCGATAGATGCTGTTACGCAATACAGAATATGTATGAGTTGTCTCACTTTCGAAGAATGGCTTGTAAGCATTGTCTGAGATAGCCCAGCGGTAGTACATCATACCTTCGCGATAAACCTCAATCTTGTAGGTCTCACGGAAATCAGCCAATTTAGTTTCGTCTGTGATAAGCTTGCCTGTAGTTCCGTCTTTAATCTTAGCTAAAACCTGATCAACTGTTAAAAGGTTAAATGGGTTGACAATAGCACCTGTTGCTGCATCATCGAAAATAGCCTGAATGCTGGTATAAAGTCTTCCGTCATAACGATAGAATGTACCATCCTTGAAGTCTGCTGTGGCCTTTGCTGCATCTTTCAACTTTGCCTTAATCTGGAAGTAAACTGCTGTAGCATCGTCTACGTCAGTTGTGGTATTCTCGAAAGCATACGTATTGTCTGTGCCGAACTTGTCAAGGTTTTCTGGTTCGTACTTTGTACCAAAGTCACTCTTTGGCTGAAAATACTTTGTAGCAGGCTCTCCCCATTTCACATTCAGTGTTGCGAAGTTATCAGCCCAGTTCTGCATGACATAAGAGTTGTTATTCAAGTTGGAAGCAGCATAACCCACATAATCGAAGCCTGCTAAAACGTCAGCAACATTCTTAGTTGTACCGGCTGCAGCATCATCTACGGTTTTTGCAGTCTCGGCGAACAATGGGTTATCGATACGAGCAACTACACGATCCAACTTGATCTCGTCTGCATGGGCTGGATTATCTTTAGACTTAGCTGCATCTGTGAATGTAACGGTGCTATGAGCAGCATTCTTTGTTCCATCATTCTGGTTGAACATAACAAATTTCTTAACTGTAGCATAATCTGCACCACCTGTAGTTGAGGCTGCAAAGCTAGCACCAGCTGCTAATGGGTCAGTTACAGATGTATTGTTTGCCAGGAAGTAAACATGGTACGCCTTATTAGTTGTAATAGCTCCTGTTACAGCAACCTTGATAGGCATTGTAACACCTGCAGCTGTCTGAGTAGGAGGAGTTTTGAACATATCTTTGGTGATGACCTTGCGGAATACGCAGGTATTTCCATCATAGATATACATCATACCTTCTGTTATAGTACTCTCTGCCTCATTACCATTATCTGTGGTAGTTTTGCCGTCTGTTACACTAGTTCTGGTTCCATGACTGGTTGCACCAGAAATCTTCAATGTCATGTAGACACCATCAGCCTGTGACTGAGTTCCACCACCACTTGTCAAATCATCATTACTGCTGCAGCTTGAGAAAGATAACGCTGCTGCTGATACCAAGCTCATTGCGAGCAAATTCATTTTCTTCATAATCTTTTACTTATTAAGTGTTATACAAATTTTTTAGTTTTGAGAGTTGCGAAATGGACGGGCCTCTCAGACCTCATCACTGGCTTCGCCCGGGGGTAATCAAATACTAATCTTTCTTTTCTTGTTCTTAAATTAAATTTTTTAGTTTATATTATTATTATTGTTTATTCTTTTACTTAAAAATCAAACTCTTACTCCACAATCTTGTTCAGCTTGTTGAGATTCTCCTGAGCACCCTTCAAGCCTCCGGCTACTGCCTTCTGGAAGTACTGCTTGGCAGCTTCGTAATCCTCATTGAGAACAGCGAGGCAACCACGGGCATTATCTACTTCGGCACCGGTGCCAGCCTTCTTCAGGTATTTCTCTGCGCTAACCTTGTCACCTCTGTCGATGGCTGCAAGAGCAGCATTCAGATTGGCGAGCTTATCTTCTGGGAACATCTTCACGGCTGTGTCGAATACATTGTTGTACTCTTCGCTTCCCTTCGGATAACTGTTTGCCACCATGTACATCTCCTGGAGAGAGAGCTTCTGCGGACGGGTGTTGATTACTCTGCGAGCCTCTTCGAGGTTGAATGCCTTCACGTCGTACTCGATGGTGTAATCTGTGCGGCGCAAGCCTGGCCAAACCTTGTCAACGAGGAATCGGAATGCCTCACCAGCCTTGGCTGCGAGCGCCTGTTCCTTCTGGTCAGGAGTCATATCGCTGTTGATGATCTTGAGAGCAGCTTCCTTCTGAGGGATGTTGTGACTCTTGATGTACTCCAGTGTTCCTGCCCAATCCTCAGCTGTAGATTCTACCTTGAAGAGCTTCTTGTCGATAGGGTAGGTCTTCAACAGGTAGTTGTAGAGAGCCTGGGTACGGTTGCGGGAAAGCTTGTTGTTGTTGGCATAACTGCCGTCTGGAGAAGCATAACCGTGGAGGGTAATGGAAGTGATGGTTACATCAGGGTCGTTCTTCACGAGGTCGAGCGTCTGCTTGATGGTAGCCAACTCATTGGTATTGTTACCGAGATCCTTCACGATATCCCACTTGTTGATGCGGAAGTTGAGTCTAGCCGAACCGTTTTCCTGTCTGATCTTCACTGCCTCCGCCTTTGGCTGCTGATAAGCCTGATAGAGCTGCTGAGGAGTAACGAGCGCCTCGCCATTGTTGGTGAGAAGGTTTTCTGCCAGCAGTTTCTGGTTACATCCGCATGCATCATTGCTGATGGCGAAGTTGGAGTTCTTCATCCAGTCCTGGTAAGGAGTAGAGTAAGCGTATCGGAGCGTCTGTGGCTCCTTGTTTTCACGCTTGGCAACGATGAGCGGGTTCTGGGTAGCGGTCTTCTTGGTACGCTGGTAGTAGATGTATCTCTTGTTACCCATCACCTCCACAGCCGGGAGCTTGAGCGTATCCTCACCCTTATATAAAATAGGTGTAAGGATGAGACCCTTGTTGCTTGCCAGTTTCACGTCATCGAGATTGAGGTCCATATAGACGTTCACCTTATTGCCTTTCTTCTTGATTTCCTTGTTGAGGACTTTCATATCCTTGGCAGCCTGTTCCTGAGCGATAGCGTTAGTGCTAAACAGAATGCTGAGGGCGACGGCTCCAAGTGTCTTGTTTAAAATCTTATATGTATTCATAATCTTCAGTTTTTACTTATTAATATAATAATGTATCATGAATTAGAAGACATACACCAGATTGAGTGCCGCCTTGGTAGGTCCTACGTAGTGATGCGCCTTGTCTTTCTCGAGTTTCTCACCACACTGTGGGCATTCATATTTATCCGATTTCGAATAAACGTATCCCACTCCGAGTTCAGCCTCGAAGTTCCAATGCTTGGAGAGAGCCCAGGTATAACCGTATGCAACACCTGCACCTACGAACCAACCTTCGTATCTGTAATCTTTCAATTTGGAGAAGTCGGTACCGAGGAACTTGAAGTCAAGATCTACGTTACCTATGTTATGAGAACCTCCGAGGGCGTGGAAGCCGATGAAGGAGCCCATCATCTTATTGCAGAACCAGTATCTAGCTTCTGGTTGAACAAGCCAGTGCTGCCACTTCTTGTTCTTGGAAAATGTCCAAGGGTTGTAGTTGCCGGATACATCCAAGGTCCATTTTGGGGAAAGGCCAAATTCGAAGCCGAGGTTCATGGTGCTTGTAGCATCATAAAGAAGATTCGTCTTCAAGGCCACCTTCTGAGCGACGGCCGGGCAGATGAAGCTGCCAACAGCCAGTAGCGCAATTAAAATCCTTCTGTTCATACTTAAAATCTTTTAATGATTTAAGAATGACAAATGGTCTCTCTAGAGAAACGCATCATCATCTTTTACTTATACTTATACTTATACTTTTCTTTTTAATTTCCTTTTCCTTCCATTCCTTCCATTCAATAGGCTTGGAACTAGACTTTATTTATTAAAGAATAGTTAGTCTATCATTTACTTGTCATCAGCTTTATCATCTACTCCTCAGTTCTTAGATGCCAGTCGGCAACTTTGGGATTCGATTGAAAGCTCGGGCTTGGAACCGCGAACTTTGTTTTTACGGTTGCAAAGATAGAGTTTTTTCCCGTTGCCTCCTACAAAAAATGCGCCTAAAAATGCTGATACCGAATAAAAACCGCATAAATGAAACACTGAAAAACCCTGAAAACCTTGAAAAACGTCTCTTCTATTATGTTTTTTTGCTTTTTCTACCCTTTTTTAACTACTTCCTTTGTCTTTTTCGATTTTTAATTGTAATTTTGCAGTAGAGAAGAATAAGTCAGTAAATCGACAATGAATTCAGAATTTTGAGATTCTGAAAGGTATGCAATAAGCCCCAAGTGGGGCAAGGCTATTTTATATAAGTATAAGGAACTGTTTTTGATAGACTGTAAATAGACGTAGAAAAATGAAAGCTAAGAACAAACTTTGGGATTTGTGCTTGCGCCTGGAGCAGCATTTATGCCCTGATTACTGTGGAGTGGTGGACCGCCGAAGGGTGATCGCCTTCGTCCTTTTGTCTCTGGTTGAGATTCTCATTATTCCATACAACTTCCTTTTGTTTTACATGATGAAAGTATGGGGGGGGCATATTCTATAATCTGGTTCATACCCTTGCGCTGGCACTTGTGATGTATGTGGTGCTGAAGCGTAAGGTGGTTTTCAAGACCGGAATCTCTCTGCTCTATATCCTCGTATTCGTCAAGCTGGCGATTGACAGTATGCTCTGTCTTCACTATCAGGGCGATCGGGACAACCTGAGCGTGATGAGCAATATCTTCATCATGTTTATACTTGCCATTACTGCCCAGAGCCAGCAGCTCAACCGAACCACGCTCGGCTTTGCCATCGCTCTGCTGCCTGTGGTAGCGGTAGCCATCTCGCATACGCAGATCTCCACGCTGCTCTTCAGCATCAAGGCTGTTCTGGTTGGTTTCCTGATGATCTTTTATGTCTGGCTCTATAACTGGGAACCTGTCATCGTCAAGGAACTCAGACAGCCCAAGCAGATGAGGGAAGAAGAGAAGAAGGCACTGCACATGCTTGCCGACCTGAAGGATGAAGAGAAGGATATGGCGGTAAACCTGTTGAGCCGACTGCGCCCGGAGCAGCAACAGAATATCCTGGAGCGTGCCGCAGAACAGTTGAAGACCAGCGAACTGAGCAAGAAGGCATGGGATCTGGTATGTGCCGACCTCACCAACAGTGAGAGGGTAATCTGCCAAATGGTACTGGAAGGCAAGATGCTGAAGGAAATCTGCATCGAACTGAACAAGAGTGAATCGAACATCACCAGCCAGCGTAGCCATATCCGCAAGAAACTGAATATGGACCGCAAGGACGACCTGCGACGCGAACTGGAAAAGCGCTTCTATGAAGCCAGAAATTCACTGGAAGCATAGTATAAACAATAGCATTCTTATACTTTTCCAATCTTACTCTTCCATTCTGAGGAATGCCTTCGGCAGGTAATCGATGAGATCGCTGGCGATGAGGCTTTCCTTGCCCAGGTCCTTGATGGCGAGGTCGCCGGCAAGACCATGAAGGTACATACCGATGCGAGCAGCATCTGCCTGCTTGTAGCCGCGAGCCAGAAGAGCGGTGATGATGCCTGTAAGCACATCGCCACTGCCCGCCGTAGCCATACCGCTGTTGCCCGTAGAGCAGAACTCCACCTTACCATCCGGATGACAGAGGGCAGAGAAATGTCCCTTCAGCAGGATGTAGCCGTGCAGACGGTCGGCAAGCTCGCATGCCTTGTAGAGGCGCTCGGTGCAGTTGCTGCTGGTGATGCCAGCCAGGCGGTCAAGCTCCCTAGGATGTGGAGTGAAGATGAGGTTCTTAGGCAACTGCTGCATCCAGGCACGGTGACTGGCAAGGATGTTGAGTGCATCGGCATCTACCACTACCGGACAGGTGCATCTTCTGAGCTGGGCAATCAGGGCGATGGCAGTAGCCTCGCTGGTTCCCAGTCCCGGACCGATGCCCATGGCGTGGTAATCTTCCGTATCTACCGGTTCGCTGAAGATGGTTTCCTCTGTATCCATCTGCAGTACCGCCTCGGGCACGGAAATCTGCATGATCTCGTAGTTTCTCTTAGGCGTATGGGTAATCACCTTTCCCACACCTGTTCTGAGGCAGGCTCTGGTGGCAAGGACCGAAGCACCCGACATGCCGTAGCTGCCTGCGATGAGGAGCGCCGTGCCCATGCTGCCCTTGTGGGCGAAGTCGCCGCGAGGCTTCAGAAGCTGGCGGATGTCCTTCTCCTCAAGGATGCTGCAACGGCTCTCGGTGCGCTGGATGAACTCTGGAGAGAGTCGGATATCAAGCACCTTGATTCTGCCCAGATACTGCTGGTTGTCTGCCATCATCATCGACAGCTTCTTCTGCTGCAGGGTGAGGGTGAGGTCGGCACGGATGATGTTGGCGCTGATGTTGTAGGAATTGTCCTCGCTCATCAGACCGGAAGGCAGGTCGATGCTCACGATCTTTGCCGCACTCTGGTTGATGTATTTCACCATGGCAGCGAATCCGCCCGCCAGCGGCTTGTTGAGTCCGCTGCCGAAGAGACCATCCACCACGAGCATTCCCGCCTCGAGCTGAGGAGGGTCGAAGTTGACGGTGACCTCTGTAAACTGCTTGACGCGCTTACCCTCGATGAGTCGTTTCTTGTTGGTGGCACAGTCGGCAGAAAGCTTGTTGTGCACATTGAATAGGAATACACTCACCCCATAGCCGTCTTCGCTGAGAAGGCGTGCCACGGCAAGTGCATCGCCACCATTGTTTCCCGGACCGGCGAAGACCACGACCGGCGTTCTGTTAGACCATTCCTGCTCGATGGCACGGGTGAGCGCCTTTGCCGCCCTTTCCATCAGGTTGAGCGATGTGATCGGCTCATGCTCAATGGTGTATTTATCCAGCTCATGTATCTGAGCACTAGTGAATATTTTCATATATTAATGTATGTTATGTCCGATTATCTGATTATTTTAATGCAAAAGTACTAAAAAAAGTCGATGAATGGATGAAGTTTCACGATTTTTTCGTAATTTTGCAGAAAATATTATATCATCAAGACTATGGGCATAGTAAAAATCAAGGATAAGACCTTCAAGACCTCCATTCCAGAGGCAGATATTCTGAAGAAGGTACAGGTCGTAGCCGACCGATTGAACCAGGATTATGCGGACAAGACTCCGGTGTTCCTGGCTGTGTTGAATGGTTCGTTTATCTTCGCTGCCGATCTGATGCGAATGATTACGGTACCAAGCGAGATTTCTTTTGTGAAGTATGCTTCCTACGAGGGCACCAGTTCTACCGGCAGCATGAAGACTCTGATGGGTCTGAATCAAGAGCTTACCGGTCGCCACGTGGTGATCGTGGAGGACATCGTGGATTCCGGCTTTACCATGGCTCACATGATCGAGGATCTGAAGAAGAAGAATCCAGCCAGCATCGAGATCTGCTCACTCCTCGTGAAGCCGGGCAATCTGAAGGTGGATCTGGACATCAACTATGCCGTAATGGAAATCCCTAACGATTTCATCGTAGGATATGGATTAGATTATGACCAAGAAGGCAGAAACCTCCGCGACATCTACACGATTGTAGAAGAATAGGAGGTGAAGCATGTGGGAGAAAATAAGTGATTATTGCTTGGATATACCTTTTTTGGGTACATACATTATTTTGGCAATGGTAGGAATCCCTGCTATAGTATTCTTGTTATTTGTTATGACTCCCAAAGGAAAGCAATGGTTTAACAGTATAAACTAGGTTTCTGACACAACATAAATATTTTATATATATATTAAGGTAAAAATGAAAAATATCGTAATTTTCGGCGCTCCAGGTGCAGGTAAAGGCACACAGAGCGACAAGATGATCGAGAAGTATGGTCTCGGTCACATTTCTACAGGTGACGTACTTCGTAACGAAATCAAGAACGGTACAGAACTTGGTAAGACAGCTAAGGGTTATATCGACAATGGTCAGTTGATTCCAGACGAGTTGATGATTGACATCCTCGCAAGTGTATACGACAGCTTCGGTAAGGATCACGCAGGTGTTATCTTCGACGGTTTCCCACGTACCACTCCACAGGCTGAGGCTCTGAAGAAGATGCTTTCTGAGCGTGGTCATAAGATTGCTGCGATGATTGAGTTGGCTGTTCCTGAGGATGAGCTGATGGCTCGCCTGATTAACCGCGGTAAGGAAAGCGGCCGTTCTGATGATAACGAGGAGACTATCAAGAAGCGTCTCAATGTTTATCATACACAGACTGCTCCGCTCATCGACTGGTATGAGAAGGAAGGCATTCATCACCACATCGAGGGTCTCGGTACTGTAGATGAGATCTTCGCTCGTGTTTGCAATGTGATTGACAACCTCTAATTAGTGAACTTTCGCATATCAGGAAGTTAAAGGAGTTAAGGAAGTTAAGGAGTTAAGACGTATGTCTTGCAGCTTAAGAACTACGCCAAAAAGACTATTGTCTTAACTCCTCAGCGACCGTAGGGAGCGATAACTCCTTTAACTCCTTTAACTTCTGAGCTTGCTAAACTTGAATAACATTACAATATAAAAATGGCTGAATCCAATTTCGTAGATTATGTAAAAATCAATTGCCGCTCTGGTAAGGGTGGTAAAGGCTCCATGCACCTGCGCCACGTGAAGTACCAACCGAATGGTGGACCTGACGGTGGCGATGGCGGACGTGGAGGAAGCATCTATCTTCGCGGCAACCACAACTACTGGACCTTGCTGCATCTGAAGTATCAGCGCCACTTCTTCGCCGAGCATGGTGGCAATGGAGGACGTGACAAGTGCCACGGCACTGATGGTAAGGACATCTATATCGATGTGCCTTGCGGTACCGTGGTGTATAATGCCGAAACCGGTAAGTTCGTCTGCGACGTGGCTTACGACGGTCAGGAAGTACTGCTCCTGAAGGGCGGACGCGGCGGACTGGGCAACTTCCAGTTCCGTACCTCTACCAACCAGGCTCCACGCTATGCGCAGCCAGGTGAGCCGATGCAGGAGATGACCATCATCATGGAGCTGAAGCTCCTTGCCGATGTGGGTCTTGTGGGTTTCCCTAATGCCGGAAAGTCAACCCTGCTCTCTGCCGTATCCAGTGCCCGTCCAAAGATCGCCAACTATCCGTTTACCACCCTCGAGCCATCGCTGGGTATCGTGGATTACCGCGACCATCAGAGTTTCGTGATGGCAGATATCCCGGGTATCATCGAGGGAGCGAGCGAAGGAAAGGGCTTGGGACTGCGATTCCTGCGACACATTGAGCGCAACTCGCTGCTCCTCTTCATGGTTCCAGGCGATACCGACGACATCAAGAAGGAATACGAGGTGCTGCTGGGCGAGTTGAAGAACTTCAACCCAGAGATGCTCGACAAGCATCGCGTGCTCGCCATCACCAAGTGTGACCTGCTGGACGAGGAACTCATCGAGATGCTGAAGGAGACTCTGCCAACCGATCTTCCGGTGGTATTCATCTCATCAGTTACCGGACAGGGCATCCAGGAACTCAAGGATGTGCTCTGGAAGGAGTTGAATTCAGAGAGCAACAAGCTGCAGGAGATTACTTCAGAAGATACCCTCGTTCACCGTGACAAGGATATGAGCCGCTTCCAGCAGGAACTCGAGGCTGAGGGCGAGGACGTCGTGGAGTATATCGACGAGGATGAAATCGAGGATGTAGATGACTTAGATGATTTCGAATATGAATAAGGAATATCATATCGCTGAGGGCGTCACTGCTTTCTCTACCACCCGAAAGGGAGGAGTGAGCCAGGGCAACTACAGCGAATTCAATATCAATGACTATTGCGGCGACTGCGCCGAACATGTGGCAGAGAACCGCAGGAAGCTGGCGGATGAGCTGGGCATAAGCATCGACCATATCATCCTGCCGCATCAGGTGCATGGAGTAGAGGTCCGTCAGGTGGCAGGAGATTATTTCTCAATGCCTGAGAACATCCGCAAGATGATTCTCGAGGGCGTAGATGCCGTGATGACCAATGAGAAGGGCGTATGCATAGGTGTTTCCACTGCCGACTGCATCCCAATCCTGCTCTATGATGAGGAGCACCATGCCGTGGCAGCCATCCATGCCGGATGGCGAGGCACGCTGGCACGCATCGTCCACAAGACTATCCAGGAGATGGCTTTCGCCTATCATACGGAGCCAAAGAAGCTGAAGGCAGTGATAGGTCCGGGTATCTCGCTGGAGCATTTCGAGGTAGGCGATGAGGTGTATGAGGCTTTCGAGCAGGCAGCCTTCCCGATGGAAGAGATTGCCGAGCAGCGCCCCAATGCTGCCTTCTCGGTAGATATTGCCGAGCGTGAGCGCCTGGCTGCAGAGGGAAACATCGTGCAGCCGCTGAAGTGGCACATCAACCTGCCGCTCTGCAACAAGCAGATCCTGCTGCATTGCGGTGTGGCTGAGGAGAATATCCAGGATTGCGGTATCTGTACTTTTGCCCACAGCGACGAGTTCTTCTCGGCAAGAAAGCTGGGCATCGAGAGTGGCAGAATCTATACTGGCATTCTGATGAAGTAGGTTCTCAAGATAACATCCATTTTTCTCTTTTCTATGAACGAAGAGGGGAAAATGGATGTTTTTGTGTTTTAAGATTTAATGGTTAAATTTAAAAAATGTATCAAAAAAATAGAGAATGATTGTAAACAGAAGATTTAGAAGAAGAATCGGGCTGGCTGCCGTCTCGGGAATGCTGATGCTGTCTCTGAGCAGTTTCATGCCCGCCAAGAATGAGTTTACTTCCGCCGAGCAGCAGCAGGTGAACATCGCAACGCCAGGTCTCTTTGCCCAGAGTCAAGCCTTCAATGTTGACTTTGAGATATTCCGTGTCAAGGAATATTCATTCCCGCTTCCTGTGGGCAAGGCTAGCCTTATCAATGGCAACAGCGTGATGCGCATCTCTACTGCCAAGGGCGATGCAGTGAAGGCGATGTTTGATGGTTATGTGCGTCTCTCGCGCAAGACCGAATCGATGGGCAACGTGATCGTGATCCGCCATGACAACGGTCTGGAAACCGTGTATGCCAACAATGCCGAGAATCTGGTGAAGGTGGGACAGCATGTGGATGCCGGACAAACCATCGCCATCGTGGGTACCCGAGAAGGAGAGACCTATTGCGATTTCTCCATCATGGTGAACGGCGCGCGCATCAATCCGGAGACCATCATCGAGTTGAAGAGTCATAAGCTCCGCCGACAGACCGTGCAGTTCCGCAAGGAGGGCAACCGCATCGGCATCAAGGTGATTGGCGGCAAGGACTCCTCTGTTTCCAAGAACGATAGACATGATAAGGAAGCAAGGGACAAGTCGGGCAGTCGGGCGGGCGATAACACAATGACTCTCGACCCTGACGAGGTGAACGATCCGTTTACCATCACCAACACATTCCTGCTCGATCTGGAAAAGATAGAGGAGAAGGCATGGGCTTATCCATTGCCTGATGCCCGTGTTATCAGTCCCTACGGTGGTGCACGCCGCCACTCGGGAGTGGATTTGAAGACCAAGGCAAACGATGAAATCTTTGCTGCCTTCGATGGCGAAGTCGTAGCCTCAGGACCTTATTTCGGCTATGGCAACTGCATCCGCATCAAGCATGCCTACGGCTTGGAAACGCTCTATAGCCATCAGAGTAAGAACATGGTAAAGAAGGGTGATAAGGTGAAGGCAGGTCAGGTAATCGGTCTTACGGGCCGCACTGGCAGGGCCACCACAGAGCATCTCCATTTCGAGGTGTCTTTCGACGGCAAGCGCCTGGATCCAGCCATCATCTTCGACCACAGCAATCACAAGCTGAAAGCCGCTACTTTGCATCTTACCAAGGGTAAGGGCGTAAAGAGCGTGAAGAACTAGAAATAGCGAAAATTACTCCTGTTAATCGAAAAATTCCACCCGTTTGGATGATCAAAAGCCGGTAACTGCAAGTTTTTACGAATTGCACCATGGTTTTTTATCATCTGAACGGGTTTGTATTTTAAAAAATGCTATCTTTGCAGCATCACTTAAAATATAAATGATAATATGAAGAAATATCTTATAGCACTCGTTCTCTGCGTGCTTGCCCTTACGGCAAGTGCACAGGTCTTTACAGCCGAACAGATCGAGAGATACGCCAAGGACAAGTATGGCGATAACTGGACAGAGGCTGCCGGAAACCTGAGCAAGGAAGTAGCCCTGGACAACAAGAACCGCCTGAACTATCAGGAGGTCATCGCCTGCGCTGGTCAGTCGAAGGCAGAAATCTTCAAGAAAGCCATCGAATGGTTCAACCGTGCATTTAAAAGTAAGGATACCCACGGCGTGATCCGACAACAGAATGCCGAACAGGGACTGATCATCACCCAGGCTTATATCGAGAACATCGCCCGACAGAATGCCGGAGTCAACCATTATCAGGTGGATATGATGCCGTATATCCGTGTGGACGTGAAGGAGGAGAAGGCAAGGGTGAGCGTCTATATGGACAGTTACGAAGTGACCGTAAAATCGGGCGGCGGATGGACAAGTGCCATCGCCAGTGTGCTCGCCGCGGCTGCTACCGGTGAGGCGGATGATGACGAGGTGGTGAGCAAGGATGAGGTGTGGGACATCAGTTCCTGCTATCCTTATGTAGAAAAGGACAAACACAAGCTGGCGTCGAGCAAGGCTTTCGTGATGGCTTCGGCTTTCCAGAACTCCATTATCGACATTCTGAAAGAGGCGCTTCTTGCCGATTCTTCCGACGGATTCTCGGATGACTGGTAGAGGGGAAGTTAGGGGAATAATCTATCACTCTATATATAATTAAGGTGTAAACATCAAAACCGCTAGTGTATGAAATGGAAGAACATCATGATGATGGTGATGATGGCAGCAGGATGTTGGTTCTCGCTACCTGTCCACTCTCAGAGAATCTCTGTGGGCAAGAAAGGACTGGTGAAGGTAATGAGAACCGACTCCACCTGTGCCCAGGAATTTGTAAGGGATGAACATCAGTCTGTTGCTATCCGGAAGACGGCGAAGGCAGCGGGAGCCGCTGAAGGCGTGAACACGCTGGCAAGCTATCTGAAATCGGACGTGGATCTGAACATTCCCGTTTCGAAGGTGAAGCAGGAGAAGACCTTTGCCGTAATCATCGCCAACGAGAATTACCAGGAGGAAGTGAACGTGGAGTTTGCCCTCAACGATGGTATGGCTTTCAGGGAATACTGCATCAAGCTGCTCGGCATTCCGGAAAGCAACCTGCATATCCGCAAGGATGCCACCCTCAACAATATGCTGGCGGAAATCAACTGGATGCAGAACATCGCCAAGGCTTATGGAGCTGAGGCGAGATTCATCTTCTATTATGCCGGACATGGAATGCCTGATGAGAGTAACGGCACTTCCTATCTCCTGCCCGTAGATGGCAAGAGCAATATTCTGGCAACGGGTTACAGTATGAGCAGGTTGTATGCTGAACTCAACGGTCTGAACGCAGCCTGCGTAACGGTGCTGATGGATGCCTGCTTCAGTGGCAGCAAACGAGGCGAGGGTATGCTGGCTTCTGCCAGAGGCGTGGCACTCAAGGCGAAGGCTGAGGCTCCGAAGGGCAACATGCTCGTGATGACGGCTGCCCAGGGTAGCGAGACGGCTTATCCCTACAAGGAGAAGAAGCACGGACTCTTTACCTATTTTCTCCTGAAGAAACTGCAGGAGAGTAAGGGCAAGGTTACCTATGGCGATCTCTTCGACTATGTGAAGACGAATGTGGCGCAGAAGTCGGTAGTGGTGAATGAGAAGAGTCAGACGCCAACCGTAGCCGTTTCGGGTGACCTGGTTTCCACCTGGCAGGGCATCAGGCTCAATGAAGACTGATGTCTGAAATACGAAAAATCCCCATCGACTGGACTGCTCCTGTCGATGGGGATTACTTTTTATTCTCAGAAGAAAAGAATTACTTCTTCTTCTGCGATTTACGGTTGGCTCTCTGTTGGCGATACTTTGCCTTCTGACGGGCAGAGCCGCTGCCGTGAGCACCCGTAATGTACTTCTTCTTCTTGGCCTTGGTCTTCACCTTGTCGTCGTCGTCCTTCTTAGGTCCGCCGCCTTTGAAGACCATACCGCCCATGATGATATCGTCAATATCGCTCATATACCTTTTATATTATATAAATTAATGATGGAAGAGGCGAACGTGAGTAAACGCCATGGCGATGCCATACTTGTCGCAGGTATCGATAACATTATCGTCACGGATGCTACCGCCTGCTTCTGCTATGTATTCTACACCACTCTTGTGAGCACGCTCGATGTTGTCGCCGAATGGGAAGAAAGCATCGCTACCTAAAGATACACCCTTGTTCTGGGCAATCCAAGCCTTCTTCTCCTCGCGGGTCAGTGGCTCAGGCTTCTCTGTGAAGAACTGCTCCCATACGCCATCCTGCAATACATCCTCCCACTCGTCAGAGATATAGATGTTGATGGTATTGTCGCGGTCGGCACGACGGATCTTCTCCTTGAAAGGCAGGTTCATCACCTTAGGACACTGGCGCAACCACCACTCATCAGCCTTAGAACCAGCCAGACGGGTACAGTGGATACGGCTCTGCTGACCGGCACCGATACCGATAGCCTGACCATCCTTCACGTAGCATACAGAGTTACTCTGAGTATATTTCAGGGTGATGAGCGAGATAATCAGGTCGCGCTTAGCCTCTGCTGTGAAGTTCTTGTTCTTGGTAGGGATATCCTCGAAGAGAGCTGGATCATCGAGCTTCACCTCGTTGCGTCCCTGCTCGAAGGTAACACCGAATACCTGCTTGTGCTCGATAGGAGCTGGCACGTAGTCTGGATCAATCTGAATGACGCAGTAGGTACCCTTGCGCTTCTCCTTCAACACCTTGATAGCCTCAGGGGTAAAGCCTGGAGCAATCACGCCATCGCTTACCTCACGCTTGATGAGGAGAGCTGTAGCCTCATCGCATACATCGCTCAGGGCAACAAAGTCACCATAAGAGCACATGCGGTCTGCACCACGAGCACGAACATAAGCGCAAGCCAAAGGAGAAAGTTCGAAATCTACGTCATCGCAGAAGTAAATCTTCTTCAATGTGTCGCTCAGTGGCAAGCCGATGGCAGCACCAGCAGGAGAAACATGTTTGAAACTAGCGGCTGCAGGCATTCCTGTAGCTGCCTTCAGTTCCTTGACCAATTGCCAAGAGTTGAAAGCATCCAGAAAGTTGATGTAGCCAGGACGGCCGTTGATAACTTCGATAGGCAGTTCCCTTCCGTCATCCATATAGATGCGAGAAGGCTTCTGATTCGGATTGCATCCGTACTTAAGTGCTAATTCTTTCATCTTAATTAAGAAATGTATTTAGAATTTGGTTGCAAAATTACAAAAAAAATATGAGAAAACCATTTTTTTCGTGCGAAATTCAAAAATAATCTCCCAAACATGGCTCCGTTTCAAAAATATTGTGTACTTTTGCCCACAGTTAGGAATGAAAAATGAAAATTTGAGAAATTAAAGGAATTGAGAATTTGAGGAAGGATAATCACAATGAAAAATGATTTGAAAATCCTCGCTGTAGCTTTGGAGAAGAAGCTAGGCAGGGAACACCTGCAGCACGAAGAGAAGCATAGAAACAACAAGTTGCTGCACAAGGTGTGGGAGATAATGAAAGGAAAGGAGAAACCTTCACAGCAGACACTCAACCGTCTGGCATTGCTTGCCGGATTCCAGAGCTGGGCTGATCTGCAGGGCGCATTGCACGGCACCGATGACGGGCTGACCAACTACAGCGCCGGAGAATAAGGAAATGCAGAAAGGACAACCAATCGTGAGATCGGATGCCCTTTTTCTGATTCTAATTTTTAATAGGTAACTAAGAAAATTACTCAGCGCTCTTAGCGATGGTCTTCTTCTCAGCGATACGAGCCTTCTTACCTGTGAGCTTACGCAAGTAGTACAACTTAGCGCGACGTACCTTACCGTGCTTGTTCACCTCGATAGAATCGATAGCTGGTGACTCGATAGGGAAGATACGCTCAACACCTACAGTACCAGACATCTTGCGAACTGTGAAACGCTTCTTGTCACCATGACCAGAGATCTTGATAACAACACCACGATAGAGCTGGATACGCTCCTTAGTACCCTCGACGATTTTGTAAGCGACTGTGATAGTATCACCTGCCTTGAACTCAGGGAACTTCTTGCCGGTTGCAAATGCTTCTTCAGCAACTTTAATCAAATCCATTTTTTGTATAAAATTAAAAATTGTTTGTCGTTCCAACGCAACATGGTCGGGCAACACTTCTGCCCAGACAACAGCGGTTACGCCGAAAAGCGGGTGCAAAGTTACGACTTTTTCTCGTATCTCGCAAATTTTCAGTGGGTTTCTTCTCTTTTTCCCCTTCTTTTTTTGTTTTCTTTACTAATGAAACGTTTTTTTCTCGCCTTTTTCGTCTTTTTCGCCGATTTATTTTGTATCTTTGCATCCCGAAATTAGAATATTGTAAAAGGTATGAAGAAAAAGAATAGTATGCAGATGATGCTTGCCTCCATGGCTCTGATGCTGATGGCAAGTCCAGCCTTTGCCCAGAAATTCAAGGTGGCAAAGGTGGAGAGAACCCGTATATTGGTAGATAAAAAATGGGATGCCCAGCCTGATGCTGAGGCTGCGAAGTTCATCGCCCCTTATCAACACAAGGTGGATAGCATCATGGGACCTGTAGTGGGATTCGTGGCTCATGATATGACCCGCCATCGCCCTGAGAGCGAGTTGAGTAATCTGCTTTCTGACATCCTGGTATGGGGTGGCAGACAGTTTAATGAGCAGCCTGTCTTCTCGGTGTATAACATGGGTGGCATCCGTGCCGACTTTGCCAAGGGCGATATCAACGTAGGCGATGTGAGCGAGGTGGCTCCTTTCGAGAACAAAATCTGTTTCCTCACGCTTACCGGCGAGAAGGTGCTTGAACTCTTCCAGCAGATAGCCCACCGTGGCGGCGAGGGAGTGAGCCATGCCGTAAGAATGGTTATCACCCGCGACGGAAAGCTGAAGGGCGTAACCCTGAATGGCGAACCTGTCGATCCAGCCAAGAGCTATCGCATAGCCACCCTTGATTATCTTGCCGAGGGCAACGACCAGCTTGTTGCCTTCAAGAGCGGTACCGATGTGGTGGCTCCTAAGGCGAAGGAGAACAATGTGCGCTACATCATCATGGACTATTTCCGTGAGATGAAGGCTCAGGGCAAGGTAGTGGAGTCAAGAGTAGAAGGCCGCTGCGTAGTAGAATAGGGGGAACGAAGGTTTCCGGGGATTTGCAATCCCCGGAATGCAGATAGACTAACTAAATAAGTACAGAAATGAAACATACATTATTATATATAGCGCTGGCGTTGGCTTCATTCACGCTGCAGCCGGCAACAGTACAGGCTGAAGTCCTGAAGGATTCAAAGGCCAAGAAGGAGGCAAAGGCGCAGAAGGCTCCAAAGGTAGTGAAGCAACTCGTGGTGCTCCATACCAATGATACCCACTCCTGCGTGATGCCTTACAATCCGAATCTCGCAGATACAGCCATAGCAAACCGTGGAGGCTACCTCCGCCGTGTGGCAATGATCAAGCAGGAGCGCAGTCTGAATCCAGATCTTCTGCTCTTCGACAGTGGCGATTTCTCTCAGGGATCTCCTTACTATTCGCTCTTCAAGGGAGATGTAGAAGTGGGATTGATGAACGAGATGAAGTATGATGCAGCCACCATCGGAAACCATGAGTTCGATTACGGCATGGACAATATGGTGCGTCTCTTCAAGATGGCAAAGTTCCCGATCGTTTGTGCCAACTACGATTTCACCGGCACTGAGCTGGCGGATATTGTGAAGCCATACGTGATATTGCATCGCAAGGGACTCAAGATTGGCGTCTTCGGACTGGCTCCGCAGCTTGCCGGCTTGGTGAGTGAGAAGAATTACGGTTGCATCCAGTACCTGGATCCTATCCTGAAGGCGAACGAGATGACAGAGATCCTGAAGAAGAAGGAGAAGTGTGATGTCATCATCTGCATCTCTCATCTGGGCTGGAATATAGACGGCACGGATGATACCGAGGTGATTGCTGCATCCCGTCACATCGACCTGGTATTGGGAGGTCACAGCCACAGCCTCTTCCAGACGCTGAAGTACAGGACGGATCTCGATGGCAAGCAGGTGCCTGTAGATCAGAACGGCAAGGGCGCCATCTGGGTTGGCAAAATGACATTGGATATCGTAAAGAATAAATAAGGCTTCCCGAAGGAAGGTATAAAACAAAAAAGGCTCCTCATTGCGAGGAGCCTTTTTTGTTTTATACCTTTCTTCAAGGAGTTTTTTCTATTTTGATATTTAAAAGTTCTTATTCCTTGTTGGAAGAAGCATAGAGTCCGATGCAGGCACCGATGAAACCACCGCTCTTCTGGGTGCTCAGGTTGCTGGCATCAACGCCTTTGGAGAGCAGCTTCCAGTCGCCACCTTCCTCTGCATAATAGAAATCATAAAATCTGTCATGACCTTCTACCTTCAGTTTCAATTTACCTTCTTTGATTGGAGCAGAAGCAATGAGGGCTTTGTTCTTCTCGGCACGTGTTAGAGTTATCATCAACTGTCCCTTCTTCATAGTCTTACCCAATACGAAGTTGTGGTCTTCTTTCTGCAAAAGAGCGATACCAGCTATCTCCTTGTCGTTGCGAGGAGTAAAGTTGATTTCTGTCTCGGCAGTGAATGTTCCGTGCTGCTGACGAGCCCAGATGGCAGACATTGGTTCACGCTTGTAGATATTGCCTGGCAGCAGATTCAGGTTCAGCTTGCCGTTTTCTACCTTATAGCAATCTGTAAAGTCGCGGAGGAACATCCAGCGTGGGTTCAAATCCTTCAGACCTACACCGTTGTCGGCTGCATCGAAGTTATCCACATAGCTGAAGTTGCCTGAGAATTCGTTCTTCCCGGCTGGCTTCAAACCAGCCTTTTCGCCTACCGTAGAAATAGGTGTGTTCTTGGCAAGAATCTCTGGCCATCCGTTTTTCCAGGTTACCGGCAGGAGATAGGTGTCGCGACCTGTGTTGTACATATCTTCCTCGTAAGGGCGGCAAGCCAGGAACACTGCCCACCAGTTGCCCTTGCCATCTTCTACGATGTCGGCATGACCGGCACTTGATACAGGGTCCTTGCGGTTTGGATCCAAGCCTGTGCGCTGGGTGAGGATAGGGTTGTTAGGGCATTCCTCCCATGGTCCCATCGGATTCTTGGCACGCAGGATTACCTCGCTGTGCCATCCGCCTGTACCACCTTCTGCACACATCAGATAATAGAACTTGCCCTTCTTGAAGAGGTGAGGACCCTCAATCCAGATAGGACGCGCCTCTACATGGGTTCCGCCACGCAGAATCTCCTTGAAGTCGCCCTTGATGCTGTCGCCCTTCACGTCGAATTCGAAGCAGCGGATACTGCGCTGTCCCTCATAGTCGGCACCGCCTACTACCGGACCGTTATGCACGATGTAGCCCTTGCCGTTGTCATCGAAGAAGAAGCTAGGGTCGATGCCGTCAATCTTCTTCAGATAGATAGGATCGCTCCAGCCCTTGGATGGGTCCTTTGACTTGACGAAGAAGTTTCCGGCACCCACGTTGGTGGTAATCATATAGAAGGTCTTGTTCTTCTTGTTGTAGCTGATGGCTGGTGCGAAGATGCCGGCTGATACTTGTTGTCCCTTCAGAGGCACCTGCGATTGGCGGGTGAGCACATGTCCGGCAGGAGTCCAGTTTACCAGATCCTTGCTGGTAGAGAGAGGCACACCTGGGAAGAAGGTGAAGGATGAGTTCACCAGATAATAGGTGTCGCCTACGCGGCAGAGGGATGGGTCTGGATAGAATCCTGCCAATACTGGGTTGTAGTACTGATGCGTCTTGTCTATCGGGACATTGAATCGGGCATCATTGCCGGCATACTTGAAGTAGTCGAACTCTGCTGTCTGTGCCTGCGCTCCTGCAGCAAGCATCATCGAAAGCGATAAGATTGCTAATTTCTTCATTATGATAGTTGATTTTTAAAGATTATACAATAAGATAAAAAAATGCAGCGGAAAGCCAGGGATGAGAATCCATACTGGTTTTTCCGCTGCAAAGTTACGGCTTTATTTGCAATCTTTCATTGTGAAATGTAACCAAGACTTTTTTCAAAGTTTCATAAAGCTTTGTTTTTGTTACATATTCTTTTTTCTATTGTGTATCATCTTTATTTCTTCATGGCATTCTGCATGTATTCTCTAGGAGAACAGCCATAGAGGTTCTTGAACATGGTGCTGAAACTTGCGGAATTGGAGAAACCGCAAGCGTACATCACTTCAGTGATGCTTTGCTTGCCATCCTTGAGCAATTTGGCTGCTTGTTGCAGTCTGATGTTGCGGATGAAGCTGTGTGGAGTCTGATTGGTCAGCTCTTTCATTTTGCGATGAAGGTGTACACGGCTGATGCCCACCTTCTGTGCTATCATGTCCACACTCAGGTCGGAATCGTTGATGTTTTCGTTGATAACCTCCATCACCCGTTGCATCAGGGAATTGTCAGGTGTCTGCATTTCTATCTGTTCTACCTGGTGATTCTGGCTTTCATTGCCCGTAAACTTATTGCGCAAAGTGCGGCGCACGGTGAGCAGGTTGATGATGTTGCGGTGCAGAATGTCCATGTTGAACGGCTTCAGGATGTAGGCATCGGCGCCGGTCTGCAGTCCCTCCAACTGGTCTTCTTCTCTACTCTTGGCGGTGAGTAGGATGATAGGTACATCGTTGGTATTGATGTTCGATTTCAACTTGGTGCAGAGGGTTGTTCCATCCATCTCCGGCATCATGATGTCGCTGATGATGAGGTCAGGCTTCTTCTTGAGAATCTCATTGAGTGCAACCTTTCCGTTAGGGTAGGCGCGTATCTTGAAGTCGTTTGCGAGTTGTGTTTTCAGGTATTCCTGAATGTCCTCTTCGTCTTCCACAATGACGATTTCTGCCTTGTTACTCTTTGCAGGAGTCGAGGTTACAGCTGTTTTGCATGTGAACTTGCCATCATAGTTTTCGTTTTCAGCCTTTTCTGTCTCTTGTATTTCTTGTTCCAGCTGTTCTATTTCGGTAAGTTCCCGACTCTGTTCTTTCTTCATCTGCTCTTCCTCAATGAGTTCTTCTGGCTTCAGGTGATCTTTGCCTAGTGGAATGCGAATCAGGAATTCGCTTCCGTGTTCAAATTTACTTCCCTTTTCACCCTCGTTGTTGCGGGCAGATATGGTTCCGTAATGCAACTCTACGAGCGAACGGGTCAGGTCAAGACCGATGCCCGTACCGATGTTGCGGTCGCTAGGGTCGGCAGGGGTCTGGTAGAAGCGCTGGAAGATGGTTTCCAACTTATCCTTCGGGATACCGATGCCACTGTCCTTGATGCTGATGTAGGCATGGTGGCCGGTATGCGTAAGCGAGAGGAGGATGTGTCCTGCCGTAGGGGTAAACTTGAAGGCATTCGAGAGGGTGTTAATTATCACCTTGTCGAAGTTGTTGCGGTCTATCCATACTGGAAGCTCTTCGCAGTCATGCTGGTATTCGAAGTCGATGCTCTTGGCAATGGCTTGCTGCTTGAAAAGGTCGTATTCTTCATTGATGAACGAAACCATATCGGTCTTGCACATACGCATTACCATCTGTCCCTTGTCAATCTTTCTGAGGTCCATCATCTGGTTGATGAGGTGAAGGATACGTTCCGAGTTCTTTCTGATAATCTCGTAGATGCCTTGACGGTGAGGCTCTTTGTCTTCCTTGATCAGGGAGAGCAATGGGGTGATAATCAGTGTCAATGGCGTGCGGATTTCGTGACTGATGTTCATGAAGAACTTGATCTTCGCCTCGCTCATCTCTTCGGCGTGGATGTGCTGCTGCAGGATGAGCTGGTCTTCCATCTGGCGCTTGC
>ERZ1031719.199-NODE-199-length-29592-cov-43.460067_pt1 | contig 29592 bp, 23 predicted proteins | sample MGYA00516702_ERZ1031719 | MGnify/ENA primary metagenome ERZ1031719 (study PRJEB33719, sample SAMN04261227) | wastewater metagenome | biome: rural village; feature: human; material: feces | host: Homo sapiens | place: El Salvador | collected 2013-01-07 ...
TAACCGCATAACATTCAGGCTGAGGCTGGGCTATCTTCTGGATGCCCACAATCAGAAATGCGATGATAGCGGCTGCTGCCACAGATGTGCCGAAATATTTGAGCCATCTGCTGCGAGAAGCTTCCTTCTTATCTATCTCCTTCTCTTCTTCTCCTTTTAGAATTTGAGAAAGATTCATCTGTTCGAATCCGATATAGCTGAAGAGGGCGCGATAGGATTCCCATTCTTCCGGAATATCATTGCCATGCTCTTCGAAATATTTTCTGAGCGTTGCCTCTTCCTCATTGGATGTGGCACCATCCATATACTTGTCGAGCAAGTTCTGTATCGTCTTGAATTCATTGATACCCTTCAATTCATCGATTCTTTTTATTTTATCGTTCATCTTCTTTCCTCCTTCTTTATTTTGTTCTGTTTTGTTTCACGATATTCATATAGGCCTCTCTGATTTTGAGCCGGGCTCGGGAGAGATTCTTTCGGAGATTATCGGCAGTACATCCCGTTATCTGCATGATTTCATCGGCAGTATAGCCTTCTATCTCCTTCATGCGGAATATCTGCTGTTGCAAGGGCGGAAGCTGTGCCACTATCTGCTTGATGAGGTTTACCTCGTCCCGTTGCTCTGCCCGCCGGTCTTCTATGGGTACTTCCATTACCTTGTCGGTGGTGAAGTTCCGCTCCTCATGCCGGCACTGGTCATAAAACTTGTTGCGCATGATGGTGATGGCGAGCGCCTTGAGGTTATCTTCTGCCTGGATATTCTGGCGCATGTCCCACAGCCTGAGCATGACTTCCTGCACGAGGTCTTCGGCATTGTCGTCACTCTCAGTCAACCTTAGCGCATACGCTTTCAAGTTGCTGCGCATCGGTAGGATGATATGGTTGAATTCTTCTGTTCTCATAACCTTTACATTCTATAGACGTATGAAATTGAAAAATCGGACATCTTATAAAAGATTTTTTCAAAAAATGCTTTCTTTTTTCAAAGAAAAATGTTATTTTTGCAGTCATAAACATAAAATTTAGCAATCGAAAACATTTAAAAACTGAATGGCTTATGGCATCAATAGTTTCTATTATTCCCATCGTGTTGCTGTTCATCCTGATGCTCGGCTTCAAGATGGCAGGTCATAAGAGTGCCTTGCTGACGCTCGTGGTTACCGTGTTGCTTGCTCTCTTCGCAGCTTCGCCGCTGGGCATGATAGCTCCGGAACATGCGGAGGATAGCGTTATCGCCCTGACGGGATGGGCGGTGGTGGAAGGCATCCTGAAGGCGGTGTTCCCGATTCTCATCATCATCCTGATGGCTATCTACAGCTATAATATCCTCGTGGAAAGCAAGCAGATAGACGTAATCAAGAGGCAGTTTACATCGATTACCGATGATAAGGGACTGCTCGTGCTGCTCCTCGTATGGGGATTCGGCGGACTGCTCGAAGGTATGGCGGGCTTCGGAACGGCGGTGGCGATACCTGCTGCCATCCTCATCGGACTCGGATTCAAACCGATGTTCTCGGCTCTGGTTTCCTTAATCGGTAATACCGTGGCTACGGGATTTGGTGCCGTGGGCGTGCCGGTTACTACGCTCTGCAATGAGGTGGCTGAAAGCGGATCTGCTTCGGTGGCTCAGATTTGCGAGACTTCGGCATTCGCCATCATCCAGCTGTCACCTCTCTTTATCATCCTGCCTTTCATCATCCTGACGCTTACCGATAAGCACAATCTTATCAAGAATCTCATCATCGCCCTCTGGGTGGGAGTGATTTCCGTGGTAGTGCAGTTTGTATGCGGCTATTATCTCGGTTCGGAGACTCCAGCCATCATCGGTTCGTTGGCTGCCATTATTGCCATCATCGCATACGCCAAGGTGTTTGCTAGAAAAAGCAAGGTGCAGGATAAGGAAACCTTCACTCTCAGCGAGAGCCTGAAGGCATGGAGTGTTTACCTCTTTATATTGATATTCATCCTGGTTTCCGGAGCACTCTGTCCTCCGGTCAATGCTTTCCTCAAGAGTCATCTGGTGAGTGCGGTTCATCTGCCTGTGCTCGGCAGCACCTTTAAGTTTGGCTGGATTTCCAATGCGGGACTGATGCTCTTTCTGGGTGCTACGATCGGTGGATTGATACAAGGGTTGAGCCTCAAGAGACTGATGGTGATTCTTGCCCGTACCACGGTGAATCTGCGCAAGACAGTGGTGACCATCTGTTCGCTGATAGCCTTGGCGAGTGTGATGAACTATTCGGGAATGATTACTTCCATCGCCTCTGGATTGGTGGCAGTGACGGGTGATTTCTATCCTTTGGTAGCACCGATGATTGGTGCCATCGGAACTTTCGTAACGGGTTCTGATACCTCCTCGAATATCCTCTTTGCCAAGCTTCAGGCTCATGTTGCCAACCAGTTGGGCATGACGGGACAGAGTACATTCTTTGGAATGGAGGGCGGTCAGGAGAACTGGCTGGTTGCTGCCAATACCACGGGAGCCACGGGTGGCAAGATGATCAGTCCGCAGAGCATCGCCATCGCTACTGCAGCCTGCGATATGGAGGGAAAGGATGGAGAGATTCTCCGTTCGGCCATCCCATACGCCCTGTTGTATATCGTATTGGGCGGACTGATGGTTTACTTCGGTTGCTGATATTCTTTTCCTTATAAAACAAAACTGTCCTCATCTGTTATCTCAGATGGGGACAGTTTCTGTTTATAAATTGACATTAAAGCCTTAAATCATTTAAGCTTTCCATCATTTACGCATGTCTCTTTTCGAAAGCGAGACTGTGGTCGTGACGGTCGATATCATGTTTTGACTTACTCTTTACTACGAGCCATACACCCGAGAAAACGAGCAGGGCTGCTATCGCCTGCATACCCTTGAACACGGCGAGACCCACGATGACACTCACGCTCACCGATACTAATGGCTGCACATAATTATATACACTCACCACGGTAGGGCGCAGCGTCTTCTGTCCGATCATCATGCAGATGTAGGCCACGAAGGTGCCGAAGAATATCACATAGCCCGTCTCCCACCAAGTGCTCATTGGAACTTCAGCGAATGGAATGGCTGATACATGACCGATGGTGAATGGCCAGATGAAGAGCGTGGCCCAGAGAAACATCCACTTGTTGATGGTGAAGAGGGAATACTTCGACAGCAGATTCTTGAAGAGCGAGAGGTAGAGCGCAAAAGAGAGCTGAGCCGACATACAGAGCAGATCGCCCCAGATGTTGCCCACCTTCGCATTGCCCGCCGTGGCACTTGTCAGGATGATGATGCAGGCACCCGCACAGCCCATCAGCACACCGAGCGCTTTCTTCCAGGTGATAGGTTCCTTCAGGATGAAGAAGGAGAGAATCATCGCAAAGATAGGCATCGAAGTAGTCATGATGCTGGAGTTGCTCGGAGAGGTCATGTTCAGTCCGATGGTATAAGAACACTGGTTGAAAACGAGAGCGAATAGTCCTGCTGCAGCAAACATGAAGATATCTTTTACCGGTACGTGCTCCTTCTTGGTGAAGAGAGAAGCGAGCCAGAAGAGAATGGCACCGCCCAATACACGGAAGCTCACGAGGTCGATGCCGTCGATGCCGTGGAGCATCGCATCCTTGCCTACGGGAGCCATCAATCCCCAGAATGCACCGGAGCAGAAAAGACACAGGTGGGCGATGAGAGGTCGTTTGTTATCCATTTTTCTTTATTTATATTAAATTAGTTGATATTTATCGTTAAAATCGGGTGCAAAGGTACTAATTTTCAAGGAATTTTGCTATATTTGCGGTAGAAAATTTTAAAATAGGAGATGTTCTTATGCAGAAATACGCTGATTATATCAAACAGATTGAGATAGACTCTCTCTGGAGTGGTACCAAACATATTCTTTGGAACCTCGACCGCCGTGTCAATATCCTGAGTGGTGTAAACGGCGTGGGCAAGAGTACTATATTAAATAAGGTGGTGAAGGGCCTCGCTGCCGGTGGGGAATTCCCGAGCCACATGATCAAGGGGGTGCATCTCAAGGTGGAGCCAGAGGAAGCCAAGTGGATACGCTACGATGTGATTCGCTCGGTGGATAGGCCGCTGATGAATGCCGAGATGATCAACAAGATAGACCTCACGCTGGTTACTGAACTCGACTGGCAGCTGTTCCAATTGCAGCGCAAGTATCTCGACTATCAGGTGAACATCGGCAATCGCATCATCGCCGTGCTGCAGAGTGGTGATTCTGATGCAGCCGCCAAGGCACAGAAACTGAGTGAACCGAAGAGGATGTTCCAGGATATAGTGGACAGTCTCTTCAAGGATACGGGCAAGACCATCGTGCGCACAGCCAACGAGATCCGCTTCGATCAGATAGGCGAACAGCTCATGCCTTACCAGCTCTCTGCCGGCGAAAAGCAGATACTTGCCATCCTCCTCACCGTGTTGGTGGAGGACAACCTGCCTTACGTGCTCTTCATGGACGAGCCTGAGATCAGTCTCCACTTCGAATGGCAGAAGCAGCTCATCGGACTGGTGCTCCAACTGAACCCTAACATCCAGATCATCATGACTACCCACAGTCCTGCCGTGGTCATGGATGGATGGACGGATAAAGTCACCGAAGTGAATGATATCACCATCAAGTGAATTCTTCACTCTTCACTCTTCACTTAAATTATGGCTAAACGTTTAACCGATAATATCAATTCCCTATACTTCGAGGCTGCCAACAGGATGACCTCGAAGAAGGCGAGACGTAAGATAGTGGCTTACGTCGAGAGCTATGATGACGTATTCTTCTGGCGGTCTGTACTTGGTAAGTTTGAGGATGAAACCCGCTATTTCGACATCATGCTACCTTCGCGCAACCAGCATCTGGACCGTGGCAAGAAGGCTGCGGTATCGAGCATGCTCAAGGGAGTGGGTAAGGATATGATAGCCTGCGTGGATGCCGACTACGATTATCTCCGACAGGGCACTACCGAGGCTTCGCAGATGATGCTCGAAAATCCATACATCTTCCATACCTATGCCTATGCCATTGAAAACTACCAGTGCTATGCCAAGGGACTGCACGAAACCTGCGTGATGGTGACGCTCAACGACCATCGCATCTTCGACTTCGAGCATTTCCTGGAAGCTTATTCCCGTACGATATGGCCCCTCTTCGTTTGGCACATGCTTTTCTACATCCGTTTTCGCAAGATGTCGATGCATTTGGATATGGCTGAGTTTGACAAGGTGATTGTGCTGCCATCCGTACGAATCAGAGACCCTCAATGGGCGATAGACTATCTCGCCAAGAAGGTGAGGGCAAAGCTCTTCCAACTGGAGCGTCATTTCCCGAAGCACAAGACCTACCTTCCCGAAATGGAAACTTATCTTCGCAACCTCGGGGTAACTGAGACCAATACTTATTTATATATACAGGGTCATCATCTCTTCGACCTGGTGGTGAGTCCTATCGTGCAGAGTGTATGTGATGCCCTGCGCAACGACCGCGAGAATGAAATCCGTGACCGTGCCATCCATTCCGAGCAGGCTCGCACCGAAATGGCTTGCTACGAGAACAGCTTGGGCAAAGTGAAAATGATGATGAAGAAGAATACCTTCTACCAGTTCTCTCCGGAATTCCAGAAGATTCAGGCGGATGTGGAAAAGTATTTGGAAAGGTAAAAAAGTAAAAAGGTAAAAGGGTAAAAAAGTAAAAAGGTAAAAAGAAAGCAGGCAGATGACATCCCGCCAGGCTCTTTTTACCTTTTTACTTTTTTACCTTTAAAAATCCTTTTTTACTTTTAAAACTATACGTATGTCTCCAGGAACTTCAGTGTTCCTTCTACCTTCAATGTCTGGGTAGAGGCAGGAACTACAATGCTTTCACCGCCCTGGAGCGTAATCTCATTACCCTTGTTGTCGGTTATCTTAGCCTTGCCCTTCAGACCTATCAGAATCACGAAACTGTCCAGTTCGGAATAGTCGAGCGTCATAGGCTCATCGAGATCATAAACGGCTGTGGTGAAGTATGGACACTTTACCATGCCTACACCCTCGTTCTTCTTCGGTGTATAGTGCTGGCGATAGTCTGGCAGCACGGTATAGTCGATGCACTCAGATGCTTCCTTGGTGTGGAGCTGGCGATAGTTGCCGTCCTTGTCCTTGCGCTTGAAGTCGTAGATGCGGTAGGTCACATCGCTGGTCTGCTGGATTTCAGCCACGAAACAACCGGTGCCGATGGCATGAATTCTGCCTGCAGGAATAAAGAAGCAGTCGCCTTCCTTCACGTCATACTGAGCCAGTGCATCCGTGATGGTATCATTTTCCACCATCTCCTTGTACTGCTCCGGTGTAATCTGCATCTTCAAGCCGTTGTAGAGCTTGGCATCCGGTTCGCTTGGCAGCGCATACCACATCTCGGTCTTGCCACGCTCCTTGCCCTGCCTATGGGCAATCTCATCATTAGGATGCACCTGGATAGAGAGGTCGCTGTTGGCGTCAATAAACTTGATGAGCAATGGAAATTCATTTCCGAAACGCTTGTAGTTCTCCTCCCCAAGGAAACTTCCCTTGAGTTCTTTCACTACCTCATTGAGGCTCTTGCCCTGCATCTCGCCATCAGCTACGATGCTTTCATTGCCTGGTACTCCAGAGATTTCCCAGCTTTCGCCCACCTTCTCCTGCTTTACGTCGAGATGTTTGAAAGCGATAATCTTACTGCCACCCCAGATGGTGGATTTTAATAGCGGTTGAAATTTTAATGGTTTCATGTTGTATGAAATTTTATTTAGTTGATAAAAATGTGCATGTGCACTGAATTCTCCCAAGGCAATCCGTCGTGTCAGGATATCCGCTCTGATGGGGAAATGCCTTTCCGACTTTATACCTTATTATATATATAACGCTTTTCTTCAGAAAACTACTTAGTTAAAATATTGTTATTCTTCAGAAAACCACTTAGTTTAGTAAGCACTTTTGTTTCCTTTATCCGACACTCATTCCGTATCTTAGTTCTCCTTCCAGAACGCCGGAGTAAAGATTACCAGCACACTGAAAATCTCAAGACGACCAATCAGCATCATCAGTGAGCAGAACCATTTAGCCAGGTCGGGCAGTTCGCTCCACGACATGGTAGGTCCGATTTCCGTACCTAAGGTAGGTCCTACATTACCCACGCAACTCAGCGTGATGGTGATGGCATTGGTATTGTCGATGCCCATCGCAATCATCGTGAAGGAGATGACCAGACAGATGATGAGATAGGTGGTGAGGAAGGCGAGCAGGGTGACACGCTTCTGCATCGGCACGTTGACACCGTCTATCTTCAGTGGCAGCACGGCATTCGGATGCAGAATTTGGCGGAACTCATTCTTCACCATTCTCACGAGCATCACGCCACGGATACATTTCAGTCCACCGCTTGTACTGCCCGAGCACGCTCCGAAGAACATACATGTAGCCAGGATAACCCAGGTGACATGAGGCCAGAGGGCGGCATCATCATTGAAGAGACCTGTGGTGGTGATAAATGAAACCACCTGGAATACGGCGCTGCGGAAGGCATGCTCCAGGTCGTAATTGCGCAGCGTAACCAGTTCTATCATGATGAAGGCAGTGAATGCCATGACAAGTAGGGTATAGAACTTGAATTCTGAATTCTTGAACAGATCCTTGATCTTGAACTTGATGACTGCTGCATAGAGCAGCGTGAAATTCACGCCCGAAAGGAAACAGAAGAAAGCACAGATGTATTCTAATGCCGGCGAATGGAAGAACTCAGTACTGCTGTTGTGAGTAGAGAAACCTCCCGTAGCCGTGGTGGTCATCGCATAGTTGAAACTGTCGAAGAGATTCATTCCCGCTATATAATAGGAGAGGATGCAGGCGATGGTGAGCACCAGGTAGATACTCCAGATCCATTTGGCAGAGGTGGAGAGACGGGGATGCAACTTAGACTTGATGGGTCCCGTGGCCTCTGCCGCAAACACCTTGGTCTGTCCTCCGACAAGCGAAGGCAGCAGGGCGATGGTGAAGAACACGATTCCTAATCCGCCTATCCACTGGGTGAGCGACCGCCAGAAGAGCAGTCCGTGGGGGAAACATTCCACATCGTCGAGGATGGTGGCTCCCGTGGTGGTAAATCCCGACATCGTCTCGAAGTAGGCATCCGTAAAACTGTGGATGTAACCGCTAATCATGAAGGGCAGCGTGCCGAAGAGACTGAAGACAATCCAGGAGAGCGAAACCACGAGGTAGGCATCACGGCGCGACATCGTATTGTCGGCTCCATGACCTCTCCATTTCAATATCAGTCCGCCTCCGATGGTGGTAAGTGTAGCCACGATGAAGGCAAAGATGTCGTCCTGCTGATAGTAGAGAGCTACCAGCAGACTGATGAAGAGCAGGAATGCCTCGATGAAGAGGAGCTGTCCTAAGATCTTATATATCAGTTTACTGTTTATCATATAAAGTACTTCTCAATTTTCTTCATGTTGATGTTGTGGCAGAATACCATCACGGAGTCGCCCGGTTCTATCTGTGTATGTCCGGAAACGAGCATTCCCTCGCCCTTGCGCACCAGTCCACCGATGGTTACACCGATAGGCATGCCGAGGTCTTTCACTGGTTTCTTGGTTACCTTCGAACCCTCCTTGGCGATAAACTCAGCCACATCGGCATTGGCACTCATGAGGAAGCGCACGTTCATCACGTCGGCATCGAGCATCATCTGGTAGATATAGCTTGCTGCTATCGCCTTCTTATTGATGATGGTACCGATATCGAGACTCTCAGCCATGCTCACGTAATCCACGTTTTCCACTGCAGCCACGGTCTTTCTCACTCCCAGTCGCTTGGCGGTGAGGCAGGCGAGGATATTGGTTTCGGCATTGCCGGTGAGTGCCACGAAAGCCTGAGTGCTCCTGATGCCCTCCTCGGTAAGCAGCGGAATATCGCGACCGTCGCCATGGATGATGAGCGTCTTCCGATCGTCGAGGATGTCATTGAGATATTCACATCTGTGCTCATCTATCTCGATGATCTTGGTCTCCATATACTCCGGCATCTTCTTCACGGCTCTCACGGCAGTACGTCCACCGCCCATGACCATCACGTTCTTCACATCCACATAATGCTCCTTGCCCACAATCTTGCGGATGTATGGGATATAGTTGCGGGTAGTCATGAAGTAAGCCAGGTCGTAGAGCTTCAGTTCATCATAACCGCCCGGGATGATGGTTTCGCTGCCTCGCTTGATGGCCACCACATGGTAAGGGTCGTTGGGACCGCTGATGTCCTTGAGCGGCTTATTGAGAATTTCGCAGGTTTCGCGCAGTTTGATACCCAGCATGATGAGGGCGCCATCGTGCACATCCCATCTCTGGCGCACCCAACTCATCTTCAGTCCGTTGTTGATATCCACGGCGGCCAGCATCTCCGGATAGATCAGCTTGTCGATGCCCAGTTCGCGGAAGAAATCCTGTGCCTGCTGGTCCATGTATTCCGGATTATCCACCTTGGCAACGGTACGCTTGGCTCCGAGTTTCTTGGCAAGGATGCAGGAAGTGATGTTCTTGCTCTCCAACGGCGTTACGGCGATGAAGAGGTCGGTATCCTGTATGTCAGCATTCTGCAAAATTTTCAGACTGGTAGGCTGTCCCAGCATGGTGAGCAGATCATAGTCAGAACCGATGCTGGCGAGTCGTTCCTCGCTATCATCAATGAGCGTGATATCCTCCTTGCTTCTGGAGAGCAATCGGGCCAGATGGGTACCTATGGCGTATGCGCCTGCAATAATGATTTTCATTTTTGATTTTCTATTGTTTTTCTGATGGACTCATTGTCCAGACCGATGATTTCTCTCAGCTGGGTTACGGTTCCATGTTCTACAAATTCGTCTGGAATACCCATCCTCGTTATCTGCGGACGGTATCCGTGGTCGCTCATCCATTCCAGTATGGCAGATCCGAATCCTCCCTTTCTCACTCCGTCTTCGATGGTGATGATGCGGTCAAATTTCTTTGCGATTTCTTCGAGCAGTGCTTCATCGAGCGGCTTGAGGAATCGCATATCGTAGTGGGCAATGCTCAATGCAGAAGCTGTTTCTATTTCAGCAATCACCTTTTCCACATCGTTTCCGATAGGTCCCAGGGTAAGTACCGCCACGTCATCGCCGTCTTTCAACTTGCGTCCGGTGCCGGTCTTGATTTCCTCCATCTCGTTCTTCCAATCTACCAGCACGCCCTTGCCTCTCGGATAGCGAATCACATAGCTGCCCTGTCCCGGGAGCTGGGCTGAGTACATCAGATTGCGCAGTTCATGTTCGTCCATAGGCGATGCGATGGTGAGATGAGGTATCGGGCGGAGCGCTGCCAGGTCGAAAGCACCGTGGTGGGTAGGTCCGTCTTCGCCTACCAGTCCGGCACGGTCCAGACAGAGTACTACAGGCAGATTGAGCAGCGCCATGTCGTGGATGATATTATCATAGGCTCTCTGTGCAAACGAACTGTAGATATTGCAGAAAGGTTGCAGTCCGTCCTTCGCCATACCGGCAGAGAAAGTCACGGCATGTCCTTCTGCGATACCCACGTCGAACACACGGTCTGGCATAGCCTTCATCATGATATTCATCGAGCAACCGGTAGGCATGGCAGGTGTCACACCCACGATCTTCTGGTTTTTCTCCGCCAGTTCGAGCAGGGTATTTCCGAAAACATCCTGGAACTTAGGAGGCTGGTTGCTGGTATCAGCGATGATACGCTCTCCAGTCTCCGGGTCGAATTTGCCCGGCGCATGCCAGATGGTGGCACTCTTCTCGGCAGGTTCATAACCCTTGCCCTTGGTGGTATGGAGATGCAGGAGCTTAGGTCCCTTCATGTCCTTGAGCTGCATGAGAACCCTTACTACCTCCTTCACGTCATGACCATCGAAAGGTCCGAAATATCGGATGTTCATTCCCTCGAAGATGTTCTGCTGATGGCTGAGTGCCGACTTCAGTGCATTGTTGAGCCGTATGATGCCCTTCTTGCGGTCTTCATTGAGATAGCCCTTGGAATGGAGCCACTGTGAAGCCTTGAAGCGCAACTTGTTGTAGGTCTCGTTGGTGTCGAGATTGAGAAGATATTTTTCCATACCTCCCACAGCCCGGTCGATACTCATATCATTGTCATTCAGGATGATAAGCATGTTGTTGGGGGTGCTGGAAACATTATTGAGTCCCTCGAAGGCAAGTCCGCCACTCATGGCACCATCGCCTATCACCGCCACGGTATGTCTGTCTTCCTTGCCCGTCTTCTTGGCTGCCACCGCCATACCCAACGCTGCTGAGATGGAATTGCTGGCATGACCGCAGGCGAAGGTATCATATTCGCTCTCTAAGGGTGAAGGGAAAGGACGGATGCCGTGCAACTTCCTGTTGGTGCAGAAAGAATCGCGGCGACCGGTCAGAATCTTATGACCATAAGCCTGGTGGCCCACATCCCAAACGATGCGGTCCTCAGGAGTATTGAATACGTAATGTAGGGCTACAGTTATCTCGACTACGCCAAGTGAAGACGCAAAATGACCAGGATTTACGGCTACCTCGTCGATGATGTCTTCCCTCAGTTCCTTGCAGACTTGGGGAAGTTGGTCAATACTCAACTTCCTCAAATCGTCTGGGTATTTTATCTTGCTTAAAAGACTAAACTTTTCTTGATCCATGTGTTCAACTCGTGAATAACTCTGCAAAGATACTGCTTTTTTACTAATCCTAATCATATTTATCCCGATAATTTCGGTTTTTCAGTTTTTTCTTTGTATTTTTGCACAGAAATGTTGCCTTTTGGTGGGGGAATTGCATCATAAAAGCATAAAAATGCTTTATAAAGTCATGGTAAAACATGATCAAGCAATATATTAAGGTATGATGATGGCAAGTTAATTGCAAAATAATTGCAAAAAATAAGGAAGACAGTACCCCAATCTATTCGTAAAAACGTAATAATAAACAAATAACACATATATTATGAGAAAAAATGTAATCTTGATGGGAGCCTTGCTGATGGCTTCTATGTCGATGATGGCGCAGACCGGTAAGGGAGGCATCTCTACCCAGATGATCCAGCAGATGGAGAAATCACAGAAGGGCGGTACTGCCGAGAAGGCTCTCTTCAATGCCATCGCCAATAATAATATCGACGACCTGGTGAAAAATCCAGCCAATGCTGCTGCCGTAGATACTCATTTCAGTATCGAGACTCCGCAGCAGTCTATCCACAACCAGTTGAGTTCCGGCCGCTGCTGGATGTTCAGCGGTTTCAATGTGCTCCGCTCTAACTTCGCCCTCAACGACGAGCAGGGTAGAGTGGTGGAATTCTCGCAGGACTATCTCTTCTTCTACGACCAGTTGGAGAAGGCCAACCTCATGCTGCAGGGTGTTATCGACCTGGGCAAGAAGGATATCGAGGACCCTCAGGTGCAGTTCTTCTTCAAAAATCCGCTCAACGATGGCGGTACTTTCTGTGGCGTGATTGATCTTGCCGGCAAGTACGGACTGGTGCCTATGAGCGCCCAGCCTGAGACTTTCTCCAGCAACAATACTTCCCGAATGAGCCGACTGGTGAGCAGTAAACTCCGTGAGTATGGTCTGGAATTGCGCAAGATGGTGGCTGATGGCAAGAAATCTGCTGCCATCCAGGCTCGCAAGGCTGAGATGCTGTCACAGGTTTATCGCATGCTCTCTCTTACCTTGGGTGAACCGGTGAAGGAATTCACCTATGCCTTCCGCGACAAGGACGGCAAGCAGGTGGGCGAGGCTAAAAAATATACTCCAAAGAGCTTCTATGAGGAGACGGTAGGCAAGAGTCTTGATAAGATTTACATTAGCGTTATGAACGATCCACGCCGTCCTTATCACAAGACCTACGAGGTGGAATACGACCGTCATACTTACGACGGGCACAACTGGAAATACCTAAACCTGCCGATGGAGGAAATCGCTGATCTCGCCATCGCTTCACTCAAGGGCGGACAGAAGATGTATTCCAGCTATGATGTGGGCAAGCAGCTCGACCGCAAGCGTGGTTATCTGGCTACCGACAACTTCGATTATGGTACGCTCTTCGGTACTTCCTTTGGTATGGACAAGGCTCAGCGCATCTCTACTTTCGACAGTGGTTCTACTCATGCCATGACCCTCACTGCCGTGGATCTTGATGCCAATGGAAAGCCTGTCAAGTGGAAGGTGGAAAACAGTTGGGGTGCAGACAATGGTTTCTCCGGTTGCTTCATCATGACCAACGACTGGTTTAATGAGTATATGTTCCGCTTGGTAGTAGATAAGAAATTCGCTTCTGAGCAGTTGCAGAAGGAGTTCGATCAGAAGCCAACCATGCTGACTCCAGACGATCCGTTGTTCCAGTTGGAAGATTAGTCTTGAAAAATAATAGGAGTATTCTCGGAATAATAGAACAGTTTCTGACGTAATAGAACAGTTTCTGACGCAATAGAACAGTTCCTGATGCAATAGGAAAGTTCTCTAAATAATAGGAGTATTCCTGATTAAAATAGAATGTTCTTGATTCATATAGAAAAATGCAAGAGAAGAAAATCAGAGAGCGCATTATTTCGCTCGTCAATAAGGAGGTAGTTCCTGCCATCGGTTGTACAGAACCGATGGCTGTAGCATTGTGTACGGCAAAGGCCGCAACGACTTTAGGCAGACGTCCGGAACGCATCGAAGTGTTCTTGAGTCCCAACATGCTCAAGAATGCGATGGGCGTGGGAATCCCAGGTACGGGAATGATTGGTCTGCCTATCGCTGTGTCGTTGGGTGCCCTCATCGGCAAACCGGAATATGAGTTGGAGGTGCTGAAAGATCTCACTCCTGCCACGCTCGAACAGGGGAAGCGATACATCAATGATGCTGATATTGACATCAAACTCAAGCAGGGAAATGTCGATAAACTCTATATCGAGGTAGTCTGCCGTGCTGGCAGCGATATGGCTACGGCTATTATCTCCGGTAGTCATACCCACTTTGTGTATGTGGAGCGCAATGGTGAGGTGGTGATGGATAACCGTGGTGGTCATGGTGGTAGCGATGAAGAGGAGGATGATATCCAACTCAACTTCCGCCTGGTATATGATTTCGCCACAACGGCTCCGCTCGATGAAATCTCTTTCATCCTCAAGACCAAGGAGTATAATATGAAGGCTGCCGAGGAATCCATCAAGGGCAACTATGGTCATTGTTTGGGCAAGACGATGGACCGTCCTTTGAGTCATGGTATCTTCGGCGATAATATTTTCTCGCATATCCTCTCTCGCACAGCTTCTGCCTGCGATGCCCGTATGGGTGGAGCCATGATTCCTGTGATGAGCAATAGCGGTAGCGGCAACCAGGGTATCTGTGCTACCAACCCAGTGGTGGTTTATGCCATGGAGAATGAGAATACCGAGGAAGAACTGATCCGTGCCCTGATGCTCAGTCATCTTACCGCCATCTACATCAAGCAGAGCTTGGGCAAACTCTCTGCCCTCTGCGGTTGCGTGGTAGCCAGCACGGGCAGCAGTTGCGGTATTACCTATCTGATGGGTGGCGACTATACCCGCATCTGCAATTCAGTGAAAAACATGGTGGCCAACCTCACCGGTATGATCTGTGATGGAGCTAAACCAAGTTGTGCCTTGAAGATTTCCTCAGGAGTGAGTACTGCGCTCCTCTCAGCTCTCCTCTCTATGGAGGGCAAGTGCGTAACCTCTGCCGAGGGTATCGTAGATGATGATGTGGATAAGTGCATCCACAATCTGACATCCATTGGTGCTGATGCGATGAGAGCTACCGATGACATGGTGCTCGATATCATGACGCATAAGAGCTGCTAAACTTACAGAAAAGGGGGATGAAATAGCCTTAAAATCCCTCTGCTTTTCTAAATATACAAAAGAAGTATCAAATTGTAAGCGTATTTATCGTTTTTACTTACAATTTGGTACTTCTTTCTTTTTATGATTTGTCTTTTTGTAAGCTAATAAAACTTTTAATAACAAAATGCCACTAAAAGTACTCTATGTGTTAGCAAATTGTTGTACTTTTGCACTCGAAAGATAACAAAGTGTAAATAACAATAAGTGTAATAACATATAGGAGAAAGTAACATGAAAAAGATCGAAGCTATCATCCGTAAGACAAAGTTTGAGGATGTAAAGGAAGCATTGCTTGCCGCCGACATCGAGTGGTTTTCTTACTATGACGTAAGAGGCGAAGGCAAGATGAGACAGGCTCGTATTTATCGTGGTGTCATGTATGATACCAGTAGTATCGAGCGAGTACTTTTGAATGTAGTCGTTCGCGACAAGAACGTAGAAAAAACTATTAATGCCATCCAGGAGGCTGCCCGTACAGGCGAGATTGGTGATGGTCGTATCTTTGTAATCCCTGTAGAGGATACCGTTCGCATCCGTACAGGTGAAAGAGGCGACATCGCACTCTATAATGCAGAGCAGGAGAAATAAACTTTGTTGAATAGGAGGAGAGAGATTTTACAAAAACCAATCTGAGTCATATAAATGATATTTGAAATCAGATAGCTGATATATTGAAAGATTGGGATAACAACAACACTTTAAAGTTAAAAGATTATGAGTGTACAGGATTTAGGTATTTCATTAGATACCGTGTGGATGCTCTTAGCAGCCATGTTGGTCTTTTTCATGCAGCCGGGATTTGCCCTCTGTGAGGCGGGTTTTACCCGCAGTAAAAACACTGCGAACATCTTGTTCAAGAACTTCGTCGATTTCATGGTCGGTTCTGTTCTCTTCTGGTTCGTCGGTTTCGGATTTATGTTTGGTAGCGATGGTACTGGTTTTATTGGTATGCCAAACTTTGGCGACCTTTCTTTCTATCATGGTGATCTTCCTACAGAGGGTTTCCTGATGTTTGAAACTGTATTCTGCGCTACAAGTGCTACTATCGTTTCTGGTGCTATGGCAGAACGTACCAAGTTCTCTATGTACTGCATCTATTCATTCTTCATTTCATTGATTATCTATCCAGTAGAAGGTCACTGGACATGGGGTGGCGGCTGGCTTTGCAACGCCGATGCAGGTTCTTTCATGATGGATACCTTCGGTGCAGCCTTCCATGATTTCGCAGGTTCTGCTATCGTACATAGTGTAGGTGGTGTGCTCGCCTTGGTTGGTGCCATCTGTCTTGGCCCTCGTCTCGGTAAGTATCGCAACGGCAAGAGTACTGCTATTCCAGGTCACAACCTGATGGCTGCTGCCCTTGGTGTGTTCATCCTCTGGTTCGGTTGGTTCGGTTTCAACCCTGGTTCTCAGCTCGCTGCTTCTGGTGAGGTTAACCGTGTTGCTATCAGTCACGTATTCCTGACAACCAACTTGGCTGCAGTCTGCGGTGGTTTGGGTACCATGTTCACATCTTGGATTAAGTATGGCAAGCCATCATTCTCATTGACATTGAATGGTATCTTGGCTGGTTTGGTAGCCATCACAGCAGGTTGCGACTTGGTTAGCCCATTGGGTTCTGCCATCATCGGTCTCTTGGCTGGTATCATTCTGGTATTCTCTATCGAGTTTATCGATACCAAACTTCATATTGATGACCCTGTAGGTGCAAGTTCAGTACATGGTGTATGTGGTATCTTCGGTACATTGATGACTGGTCTCTTCGCTCTCGACGGTGGTGCTTTTTATGGCGGCGGCTTCGGCTTCTTCGGTGCACAGTGCTTCGGTATCCTCTGTATTGATATTTGGGCTGCAGTCACAGGTGTGATTCTCTTCTGGGGTATCAAGAAGATTGCTGGTCTGCGTGTTGACAAGCGTATTGAGGAAGAAGGTCTCGATATCTACGAGCATGGAGAGAGTTGCTACAACTAATCTCCAGCAGATAACATTTATCTGTCGCAGATAATAATATCGTCCCACAGATTTCACGGATTTCACAGATTTTATATCATGTTGACATCTTTATAGTAGGCTGATGTCCTTGGAAGGAGGATGTTTCTGACAGGTTTTGTAATTTGAAAATAAGAGAGTATTGGATTATCTGGGAAATCCAGTAAATCTGTGAAAATCTGAAAACAGCGAAAAATTTGAAAACAGTGAGATCTGTGGGATATTTTTTGTACCTTTGCATGTGCAAAACTGAATAGAGTTGTATTAACATTAAAATTGTGAGATTATGAAAAAGATTTTAGATATGAAAAAGATGAGTGTATTGGCACTCGGTTTGGTTGCTTTTGCTCCTGCTGCTTCTGCTCAGGATGAGGTGGAAACTACCATTGCTGCAGATGTTGTTAGTCAGTATATTTGGCGTGGTCAGGATCTCGGCAACGTATCACTCCAGCCTACTCTTGGCATCGGTTATAAGGGTTTCTCTTTGACTGGTTGGGGTAGTGTAGGCCTTTCTAAATGGGATGACACCAAGGAGTTCGATTTGACTGCTGCCTATTCCACTGGAGGTCTTACCATTGGTATTACCGATTATTGGTTCAATTCTGGTGACGGTCGCTATTTCGAGTATGATTCTCACAAGACTTCTCATGTTTTTGAGGCGAATGTAGGTTATGACTTTGGTCCTGTAGCCTTGAACTGGTACACCAACTTTGCTGGTGCAGATGGTCTCAACAAGAGTGGTGATCGTGCATATTCATCTTATGTAGAGGCTTCAGCTCCATTCAAATTGGGTGGATGCGACTGGACAGCTACCATCGGTGCTGTTCCTTATGCCACCTCTTTCTATTATGGTCATGAGGAAGGTGTGAAGGGTTTCGCAGTAACCAATGTTGCTGTCAAGGCTACCAAGGATATCAAGATTACTGATACCTTCAGTGTGCCAGTCTTTGCACAGATTGCAGCCAACCCAAGTAGCGAGAAGGCATATTTGGTTGTAGGTTTCACCTTGCAGCCATAAAGCAGGTTTACTGAACTTTCGCATATCAGGAAGTTAAAGGAGTTAAGGAAGTTAAGGAGTTAAGACGTATGTCTTGCAGCTTAAGAACTACGCCAAAAAGACTATTGTCTTAACTCCTCAGCGACCGTAGGGAGCGATAACTCCTTTAACTCCTTTAACTTCTGAAATAATTAAAATAATCTCGATGATTCTGTAATAAGAGTTTAAGTTTTTATTATCTAAAGCCGATGGTCTTTCCAGACTGTCGGTTTTTTTGTGCCTTCCCATTCATTTCTCATTATTCATTTCTTTCTCATTTCTCATTTCTAATTATTCATTCTTTCTCATTTCTCATTATCCATTTCTAATTATTCATCTCATTTCTCATTTCTCATTATTCATTCTTTCTTATTTTTTCCTCATTTCTTTCTTCTTTTTTCTTCCTTCTTGCAATTTGTAATGTAAAAACAATAAAAACATATCAGATTGAAAGTATATTATGTAAAATGCGTTATAGTTTGTAATATATAGATTAATATTAATACAAAATGAAACCATTTCTTTTCTTATTCTATCAAAAAGTAGTAATTTTGCACCCAAAATATAGCAAAATGATATTTTAAGCTAAAAGGATAGCATGAAATAAGCTATGATATTGTGTTATAAATAACCGTAAAAGAAAGGAAAGATATTATGTGTGGATTCGTATCTATCTTCAATATTCAGGAACAAACTCCTGAATTGAGACAGCAGGCACTCCGTATGAGTCAGAAGATTCGTCATCGTGGACCAGACTGGAGCGGCATTTACTGTGGTGGCTCAGCCATCTTGGCACATGAACGACTCAGCATCGTAGATCCAGAGTCTGGACGCCAACCTTTGTTCTCACCTGACAAGAAACAGGTGCTTGCAGTGAACGGCGAAATCTACAATCATCAGAATATCCGTGCCCGTTTTGCTGGCAAATATCAGTATCAGACTGGTTCCGACTGTGAGGTGGTGCTTTCACTCTATCGTGAAATGAGACAGGATAGCGACTTCGCTAACTTGATTTACACCGATGAGGATGCCATTCATGCTCGCATCTGCAAGATGATAGAACAGCTCAACGGTATCTTTGCTTTCGCACTCTACGATGCAGAAAGAGATGAATTTCTCATCGCCCGCGACCCTATCGGCGTGATACCACTCTACATCGGATATGATAAAGACGGTAAAGTTCTCGTTGCCTCTGAACTCAAGGCGCTCGAAGGACAGTGTGATCACTATGAACCATTCCTTCCTGGACATTATTATTATAGTAAGACTCCGGGCATGAAGCGTTATTATACACGCGACTGGTTTGAATACAGTACCATGCTCAAGGAATATCATATTGATGAAAGCAAATCTGCCGAAGAGCAGTTGGCTGAGGCTGAGATGGAGGACAGAAAACAGGCTGAGGCTACAGGTGGAAAAACTGCGGTACAGGAGATTCATGATGCGCTCGAAGCTTCTGTTAAGCGCCAGTTGATGAGCGATGTTCCTTACGGCGTACTCCTCAGTGGTGGTCTCGATTCATCTGTCATCTCTGCCATCGCACAGAAATACAGTACTTATCGTATTGAGAATGGTGAACAGACCAAGGCTTACTGGCCACGCCTGCACTCCTTTGCAGTAGGACTGAAAGGTGCACCAGACCTTGCTAAGGCTCGCCTCGTAGCAGAGCACATCGGTACCGTGCATCATGAAATCAACTATACCATACAGGAAGGTCTGGATGCCATCCGTGATGTCATCTATTTCATCGAGACCTACGATGTGACAACCGTTCGTGCATCTACCCCGATGTATCTGTTGGCAAGAGTCATCCGCAGTATGGGTATCAAGATGGTACTCTCCGGTGAGGGAGCAGATGAGGTATTCGGAGGATATCTCTATTTCCACAAAGCACCGAATGCCAAGGCTTTCCATGAGGAAACGGTCAGAAAACTTGGCAAACTCTATCTCTACGACTGTCTGAGAGCCAACAAGAGTCTGGCTGCCTGGGGTATAGAGGGCCGTGTACCTTTCCTCGACAAGGAATTCCTGGATGTGGCTATGGGCATGGACCCAGCCTTGAAGATGTGTCCGGGCAAGACCATAGAGAAGAAAGTAGTTCGTGAAGCCTTTGCTGATTTGCTGCCAGAGGAAGTAGCATGGCGACAGAAAGAGCAGTTCTCTGATGGAGTAGGTTACTCCTGGATAGATACGCTGAAGCAGATTACCGCTTCTGCCGTGAGTGATGAGCAGATGGCACATGCCGCCGAGCGATTCCCTATCAATCCTCCACAGAACAAGGAGGAGTACTATTACCGTTCTATCTTCGCTGAGCATTTCCCAAGCGACAGTGCTGCCAAGAGCGTGCCAAGTGTACCAAGTGTAGCCTGCTCTACAGCCGAAGCCCTTGCCTGGGATGCTTCTTTCAAAAACCAGAACGACCCAAGCGGACGAGCAGTTGCTGGAGTTCACGAGAAAGCGTATAAATAAGTGAAGAGTGAAGAACGAAGAGTGAAGAATTCAAGTGAAGAATCATTCAACATTCAACATTTAACATTAAAATAGATAGTTATAAATAACCGATATAAAACGAACAAGAAATGGAAAAAGGATTGTACAGTTCAGCCTATGAGCACGATGCGTGTGGCGTAGGTATGGTGGTTAACATCCACGGAAACAAGAGCCATGAGCTGGTCGATAACGCCTTGAAAGTTCTCGAAAATATGCGCCACCGTGGTGCTGAGGGAGCTGACAACAAGACGGGTGATGGCGCTGGTATCATGCTCCAGATTCCACATGAGTTTATTCTTCTTCAGGGTATCCCTGTACCAGAAAAAGGTAAATATGGTACCGGTCTTATCTTCTTGCCTAAAGACGAGAAGAAACAGCAGGAAATCCTCTCTATCATGATTGAGGAGATCGAGCGCGAGGGTCTGCAGTTGATGCACCTCCGCAATGTTCCTACCAACCCTGATTGCCTCGGTGAAGCAGCTTTGAGCAATGAACCTGCCATCAAGCAGATTTTCATCACCGGTGTTACTGACGACAAAGTGCCAGTTTTCGAGCGCACTCTCTATCTCATCCGCAAACGCATTGAGAAACGTGTCAGTGATCCTGATTTCTATATCTGTTCGTTGTCTAATTCGAACATCGTCTATAAGGGTATGTTGAGCAGCCTCCAGTTGCGCCAATACTATCCTGACTTGACCAATAATTATTTCACAAGCGGTTTGGCATTGGTTCACTCCCGCTTCTCTACCAACACCTTCCCTACATGGAGTCTGGCACAGCCATTCCGTCTCCTTGCCCATAATGGTGAGATCAACACCATCCGTGGCAACCGTGCCTGGATGAAGGCTCGTGAGAGTGTGTTGAGCAGTGAGGCTCTGGGCGATATCCGTGAGATTTCTCCTATCGTTCAGCCTAATATGAGTGACTCTGCCAGCCTCGACAATGTATTTGAGTTCTTCGTGATGAGCGGTCTGTCATTGCCTCATGCCATGGCTGTGATGGTGCCAGAGAGCTTCAACGACAAGAACCCTATCTCTGAGGATCTGAAGGCATTCTATGAGTACCACTCTATCCTGATGGAGCCATGGGATGGTCCTGCCGCCTTGCTCTTCAGCGATGGCCGTTATGCCGGTGGTATGCTCGATAGAAATGGTCTGCGTCCTGCCCGCTACACCATCACCAAGAACGATATGATGGTAGTCGCATCTGAGGTAGGTGTGATGGATTTCGATCCTACTGAGATTGCCGAGAAGGGTCGTCTGCAGCCTGGTAAGATTCTCCTCATCGATACACAGGAAGGTAAGATCTACTACGATGGTGAAATCAAGGAGCGTCTGGCTGCCCAGCATCCATATCGCCAGTGGTTGAACACCAATCGTATTGAACTGGAGAAACTTCGCAGTGGTCGTAAGGTGGAAAATGGTGTGGATAACCTCACTCGCAAGGAATTGGAATTCGGTTTTGGCGAGGAAGATATCGACGGTACTATCATCCCAATGGCTACCAAGGGTCAGGAACCTACAGCTTCTATGGGTAATGATACTCCGCTTGCTGTGCTTTCCGACCAGCCACAGATTTTCTTCAACTACTTCCGTCAGCAGTTTGCTCAGGTTACCAACCCTGCCATCGACTCCATCCGTGAGAACCTCGTGATGAGTCTTACCGAGTATATCGGTAGAGTAGGTTCCGGCATTCTGAATCCTGACGAGAGCAACTGCAAGATGGTCCGCTTGCCACATCCTATCCTGACCAATACCCAGCTCGATATTCTCCAGAATATCCGCTACAAGGGATTCAATACCGTCAAACTCCACATGCTCTTCGAAACCGCCAAGGGTGAAGAAGGATTGCATGAGGCTCTGGAAGAACTCTGCAAGGAGGCAGCACAGAGCGTGGATGATGGTTACAACTATATCATCCTCTCCGACCGTGGTGTGGATGAGACCCATGCGGCAATCCCATCTCTGCTCGCCGTAAGCGCCGTACATCATTATCTGATTGATGCCGGCAAGCGTGTGCAGACTGCCCTCATCGTTGAGAGCGGTGAGATTCGTGAGGTAATGCACGCAGCCCTGTTGCTGGGTTACGGTGCATCAGCCCTCTGTCCATACTTGACATACGCCATCCTCGACGACCTTGTAAAGAAGGGAAAGATTCAGGAGGATTACCATACAGCCGAGCAGAACTACATCAAGGCTGTGAAGAAGGGCTTGTTCAAGATTATGGCTAAGATGGGTATCTCTACCATCCGCAGCTACCGTGGTGCCAAGATTTTCGAGAGCATCGGTTTGAGCGAAAGCCTTCTGAAGAACTACTTCGGTACTGAGGTGAGCACTATCGGTGGTATCGGACTTGAGACCATCGCCCGTGATGCCATCCGTCTGCACGACAAGGCATTCGAGACCAAGAAACTCGACTTCCTGCCAAGCATGGGACAGTTCCACTATCGCAAAGACGGTATCAAGCACGCATGGAACCCAGAGACAATCGCTACTTTGCAGCTCGCAACACGCAAGGGCGATTATGAACTCTTCAAGAAATATACACATCTCGTTGACGATAAGCAGGAGCCTATCTTCATCCGCGACTTCTTCAGCTTCCGCAAGAATCCTATCTCTATAGATAAGGTGGAGCCGGTAGAGGAAATCGTGAAGCACTTCGTTACCGGTGCGATGAGTTTCGGTGCCCTCTCCAAGGAGGCTCACGAGGCAATGGCACTCGCCATGAACGCCCTCGGTGCCCGAAGCAATACCGGTGAAGGTGGTGAGGATAACGAACGATTCCATTCTACACAGGATGGCATCAGCCTCTCCAGCAAGACCAAGCAGGTGGCTTCCGGTCGATTCGGTGTGACTACAGAATATTTGGTAAATGCAGAGGAAATCCAGATCAAGGTGGCACAGGGTGCTAAACCGGGTGAGGGTGGTCAGTTGCCTGGCTTCAAGGTCAACGAGGTCATCGCCAAGACCCGTCACTCTATCCCTGGCATCAGCTTGATTTCTCCTCCACCTCATCACGATATCTACAGTATCGAGGATTTGGCTCAGCTCATCTTCGACCTCAAGAATGTGAACCCTAAGGCGGCTATCTCTGTGAAGTTGGTTGCTGAGAGTGGTGTGGGTACCATCGCTGCCGGTGTGGCTAAGGCAAAGGCCGACCTCATCGTTATCTCTGGTGCTGAGGGTGGTACAGGTGCCAGCCCTGCATCAAGTATGCGTTTCGCTGGTATCTCTCCTGAAATCGGACTTTCTGAAACCCAGCAGACTCTGGTGAAGAACGGTCTTCGCGGTCAGGTTCGTCTGCAGGTAGATGGTCAGTTGAAGAGCGGTCGTGACATCATCCTGATGGCTTTGCTCGGTGCTGAGGAATTCAGTTTCGGTACGGCAGCCCTCATCGTATTGGGTTGTGTCATGATGCGTAAGTGTAACTTGAATACCTGTCCTATGGGTGTTGCCACACAGGATCCTAAGCTCCGTGCTCACTTCCGTGGCAGTTACAAATATCTTATCAATTACTTCCGCTTCCTCGCCGAGGAGGTTCGTGAGTACTTGGCAGAGATGGGTTACACCTCTTTGAATGATATCATCGGTCATACAGAACTCATCGTTCGCAAGTCTGATGAGGAGATTGTTCCTGCCACAGGTCCTGATGCAGTAGAGCCAGAGGTGGCTAAGAGCATCAAGGAGAAGGCAGACTTGCTCGACTTCACACGTCTCTTGCATCGTGAGACAGGTCATTGCTCACTCTATCATACTACCGAGCAAATTCATGATCTCGACAATGTGCTCGACCAGCAACTGATTCGTGGTGCCCAGCGTGCCATCGAAAATCAGGAGGAAGTGAACCTCGACTTTGCCATCAAGAATACCGACCGTGCTGCCGGTGTGATGCTCAGTGGTATGATTGCTGAGAAATATGGTGAGGCAGGTCTTCCAGATAAGACAGTGAATGTGAAGTTCAAGGGTTCTGCAGGTCAGAGCTTCGGAGCATTCTTGGTAAAGGGTGTCGATTTCAAGTTGGAAGGCGAGACCAATGACTATTTTGCAAAGGGACTTTCAGGAGGTCGTATTTCCATCCTTCCTCCTATCCGCAGTAATTTCGCTGCCGAGGATAATATCATCGCAGGTAACACCGGTCTCTATGGTGCCACAAGTGGTGAACTGTATATCAACGGTAAGGTGGGTGAGCGCTTCGGAGTACGTAACTCAGGTGCCGTAGCTGTCATCGAGGGTGCCGGCGACCACTGCTGTGAATATATGACAGGTGGTAGAGTCGTAGTACTTGGTGAGACAGGTCGCAACTTTGCAGCAGGTATGAGTGGTGGTGTAGCATACGTATGGGATAAGAACCACAACTTCGATTACTTCTGTAATATGGATATGGTGGAAATCAACCTTGTGGAAGACAGCACCTATCGCAAGGAGTTGCACGAGCTCATCCGTCAGCATTATCTCTATACCGGCAGTAAACTCGCCCGTACCATGCTTGATGACTGGAATCACTACGTAGAGGATTTCATCCAGGTAGTGCCAATCGAATACAAGCGAGTTCTCCAGGAAGAGCAGGTAAAGAAGTTGCAGCAGAAGATTGCGGATATGCAGCGAGACTATTAATAAAGTGAAGAACGAAGAGTGAAGAGTGAAGAATTCAAATGCTTTGCTCCTTATCTCTTCGCTTCACGTCATAAAATTAATAAATTAGAGGAAAAGGACAAGGTAGCATTCGGAATAATATAGTAAATGGATGCGATGGAGAGATATGCACATGAATTCTTCACTCTTCGTTCTTCACTCTTCACTTAATTTTTCAAGATGGGAAATCCAAAAGCATTTTTGACTATACCTCGCAAGGAAGCAGGTTATAGACCAATTCACGATAGAATCCTCGATTTCAGCGAGGTAGAACAGACATTGAATAGCAACGACCGCCGTCAGCAGGCTTCCCGTTGCATGGATTGTGGTGTGCCTTTCTGCCACTGGGCTTGTCCATTGGGCAACAAGGCACCGGAGTGGAACGATGCGCTCTACAAGGGCGACTGGGAGTTGGCTTACCGACTCCTCAATTCCACCAACGACTTCCCTGAGTTCACAGGACGTATCTGTCCTGCACTCTGTGAGAAGGCTTGTATCTTGAATCTCATGGATCATGAGCCAACCACCAACCGTGAGGATGAGTGCGCCATCGTGGAGCACGCTTTCTCTGAGGATTATGTGCATGTTGAGATTCCAGAGCGTAATGGCAAGACCGTGGCTGTCATCGGTGCCGGTCCTGCAGGATTGGTTACTGCCAATCAGTTGAACCACAAGGGATATAAGGTAACAGTCTTCGAGGCACGTGAGAATGCCGGTGGCTTGTTGCGCTATGGTATTCCTAACTTCAAGCTCAACAAGAGTATCATCGACCGCCGCCTCCGTCTTCTCGAAGAGGAAGGCATCGAGTTCAAATACAATCAGCAGATAGATGTCACCAAGTTGCCAGAGGGCTTTGATGCCTACGTGGTATCTACGGGTACTCCTACAGCCCGCGACCTGAAGATTCCAGGACGAGAATTGAAGGGTGTTTATTTTGCCCTCGAACTCCTCTCTCAGCAGAACCGAGTCCTTGCAGGCATGGAGTTCTCTAAGGATGAACTGGTCAACTGCAAGGGCAAGGATGTATTGGTTATCGGTGGTGGTGATACAGGTTCCGACTGTATCGGTACGGCTCATCGTCAGGGTTGCAAGAGTGTAACTCAGATTGAGATCATGCCTAAGCCAGTAGAGGGTCCTGAGGATCCTAAGAATCCTTGGCCAAACTGGCCTCGCACACTGAAAACAACATCCAGCCATGAGGAAGGATGTACACGTCGCTGGAACATCAACTCATTGGAGTTCCTCGGCAAGAATGGAAAGTTGACGGGTGTGAAGGTTCAGCCTATCGATTGGAAGCCAAACCCAGAGGGCGGTCGCCCATTGATGGTAGAAGCAGGAGAGCCAGAAATTATCAAGGCAGAGGCTGTATTCTTGGCCATGGGCTTCCTGAAGCCACAGCAGCCTGAGTTTGCAGAGAATGTCTTCGTGGCAGGTGATGCAGCAAACGGAGCTTCTCTGGTAGTAAGAGCTATGGCAAGCGGAAGAAAGATTGCAGCTCAGGTAGATAAGTTCCTGACTCGATAATTCCCGGATATATTATCGGTTATTTTTTAACTATAAGTAAGTGGTGGGAGGCCAGACCTTGAGATGAGGTTTGCCTCCCTTTTTTATAGCCATTACTTAGTAATACATTCAATGATTTTGACCAGAAATGCCTTTGACCATTATGACCGAAGTACAATATGAAGAACACAATACGTGTGAAAAAGATATCATGATATTTTGATTTTTACCATAAATTCTTGTTGGTTTAATAATAAAGTTGTATTTTTGCGGAGAAAAGATTTAAATAGAGACGATTATGAAAGATTTTACTTTAAGAAAAAGGTTCTTAGATTGTAAAAGAGGAACCAGTAGTCTTTTTAAAGGCTTTGTTATGTTGGTAGTTCTGATGCTCATGACTACGAGTAGTGCGATGGCACAAGAACCAAAATATGAGGTGATTGACGGCTTTCGTTATTTGTTAGAATCTGATACGAAGACAGCAACGCTTTTTCCTAAAAGGGAAGGAAAATATTCTGGTGATATTATTATTCCAGAGAAGGTTAAGGGTAATGATGGGGTAGAGTATGTTGTTGCCTCATTGGGTGCTTCTTGCTTCGAAGGTTGCACTGGCTTAACCTCTATCACCATCCCTTCATCTGTTACTTCATTGGGTGGGAATTGCTTCGAAGACTGCAGTGGCTTAACCTCTATCACCATCCCTTCATCTGTTACTTCATTGGGTGGGAATTGCTTCTTAAATTGTCAAAAACTGGAAACTGTATATTTTGAAGGTAAATATTGTAATTCACATTACGCAGGCTTAAAAATACCAACGACAAGTATAATTAAGGTTCCAACAGAATACCTACAGGGTTATAAAGATGCTTTTGGACCTAATTATAAATATATCTATGCTTGGAATCCAGGCGAAGCAGGAGAAGATAACAAGCCAGTTACTCAATGCTCTACACCATCTATCTCTTACGAATCAGGCAAATTGATGTTCGCTTGCGAAACAGCAGGAGCAAAGTATCATTATACAATAACTGATACAGATATTAAGTCTGATGCGCTGAGCGAAAATGGAGAAGTATCTCTTTCTGCAGCCTATAATATTTCTGTTTATGCTACAGCAGATGGATATAAAGCATCTGATAAGGCGGAGGCTACGCTGTATTGGATTAATGCTAACTTGGATAATGGTACCAATATCAATATGGTAAGAACACGTGGCGTTGTGGCTTCTGCCCATGATGGTATTGTTACTCTCTCTGGACTTGATAATGGTGAAGTGGTGAAGTTCTATGCTGCTGACGGCAAGTATCTCGGCTCTTCGGTTGCAGCGAATGGCTCAGCTTCTTATGCCGTAAACGAATCATTAGTTATCGCCAAAGTAGGTAAGGATTCTATGAAGATTGCGGTGAAATAATAATAAAACAATTATATTGCATATAATTTTTCGTATATATGAGTATAGATGGGGTGAGTCGTGAGACCGAACCCCATCTTTTTTTATGTAAATAGTTTTATAGGTTCTTTCGCTATAGTCTGTTGACATCACTTCTTCAGCTTAAAATTCTTTTTTCAATTCATTGTATAAGTCCACTGGTCCCAAGTGCCAGTATTTGGTACTTTCAGTAGATAACTTCTTGTATAGTTTTGAATGATAGATGCGGTTGATTGCATCCGTAAGACTTATGCCCTTGTCCTCAGAGAGCCAAGGAGCAAGCCATCCTATCTTTAATGGCAGCAACATATACAAGTTGTCTTGCGTTATTTTAGCATTCATAACTTTATAATTTTTGATTCAACAAATTTAATGGCAAGTAGCGATTTCTCTGTGTGGAAAAGATACTGGTCAACCAATTTATACGTCTTCAATTCTTGAATGAGAGTCGGCATACTGATGATACCGCCCTCATAGAGTATGAACTGAGTATAAACGCTATCATCTGCCACAGGACCATACACGATATCGTAGTCGTGAGCGAACTCCCTCTCGGTACGGTTTTTCATTACGAAATTTACCCATTCCTCTGTTGGCTTTTCGAAGAAGAGTGATTTCATATCCCTTATTACTTCGTCATCCAACTCATAGACATTAACGTAACCGAAAGAAACTCCTTTATCTTTCATTCTTCGCTCTACCCATTTCTTAGCCTGTTCGTAAGAAGTTGTTGCGTAGAAGCCAGAGCCATAATCGAGAGAATGGTTTGGCTGACGTATCTCGGGGTTTCTAACTTCCTCGATACTTCCATGATATACTTTGCTCATTATCTTCTTTCGTTTATCATTTTGTCAATTTCTTCAACAAGCCACTGACCGCCTTGGGTGTGGAGCACATCGTAGAACTCACAGAAATGCTCTGCGATGCCATATTGTTCAAGCAAATTCACCACATCTTCAGTCGCCATATTCTTTGTCTTTGCGTATTGCTCTATACAGAACGATACAAACATAGCTCTGTCTTGTTGTTCTTTATTCATTGTTATTCTCCTTTCTGTGGCTCTGCCACGCATTCATATTTTTATTGAATTTTATCCTACAAAAATAATAATTTATTGCGATAATCTATTATAAAAGGAAAAATTTTAGCATTTTATAATGTGATTTTAGCCGAAGATTCTAAAAAATCCGACTTTTTATGCTTATTTTAGAGACTTTATGGCTCTGTTGTTATGATTTAACTTGCAATGATTTTGACCAATAATAACCATGACCAAATGACCACTGTCTAAAAGTGATTATTCCGTTTATGCCATAAAAAACGAAAGCCCCCAGCTATCTCAGCTGAGGGCTTGCTTTATGAAAAAATACTATAAATTTAAAACAGTTGAAAACTTTATTATGATTTGCTTGAACGCGATATCTTTCTTTTATCCCACACAACTCGTTATTCCGAGCGTGGTGGCAATTGCCGTTAAGAAACTGATGGCGATTTGAAGAATGGTCTTCCAAGTGTCTGCTTTCATTTTACTCATTTTGATTCAATTTTAAAGGTTAAACTTACTTTTACTTATTGGGCTACTTCAATTCGTAGTCTCCATCGCCGTCCTGTCCAGTGTCGCCCTTATTGT